>Ga0137455_1000239_pt1 | contig 13983 bp, 11 predicted proteins | sample EasRivERMGT600_2_FD_102334 | JGI IMG/M metagenome (GOLD analysis project Ga0137455, IMG submission 102334) | Soil microbial communities from meander-bound floodplain in the East River, Colorado, USA - East River MetaG ERMGT600_2 | ecosystem: Environmental > Terrestrial > Soil > Floodplain ... | reverse complement strand
CCTTTGCGATAGTTGACCGGTGCACCGATGATTTTGTTCGGATTCGCAACAGGACTCAGAAGCGTGAGGCCGTCGAGCGGCATCGGCGCGCTGTTCGTGGTCAACGCACGCGCTCGTGTCACCACCTTCTCCAGATTGGCCATCAGCATGTCGCCAGCGGGGAGCGGATAGCGATAGGCGGGAAGCTCCTCTAGCGCAGCGGTCACCTCGCTCACCTGATCCCCATCGACCACTCCGAGGCGGTTCTCTCCGAATCGACAAAGTCGCATAGACCGCCGAGTATACTCACACGGCTCGCAGCTCGCAGCCGGGCGGCTGGCAGCCAGATGTGACGTGCTGCCGGCTGCCCCCTGCCGGCTGCCCGCTACCCTATGAGATACGCCACATTTTCACTCCCGGGCGACACGACTCCGCGGCTTGGCATCGTCAGCGGAGACCGAATTCTTGATGTCGCGAACTTCCCCGCGGATCCAAAGGGTCCGCGCCGCGTACCTGCGAGTCTGCTCGAGCTTATTCATCTCGGGCCAGACGCATGGCGACAGATGGCGGAACGCGCCTCCGATGTCTCGCGCGGACACGGCCACTTGGCAAAAGACGTGCGCTGGCATGCGCCGATTCCGCGGCCAACGAAGAATGTCTTCTGTCTCGGCCGCAACTACGCCGGCCACGTCAAGGAGGCGACGCAGGCGCGCGGCCAGGATTTCAAGTTGCCGACTCATCCCGTGTTCTTCACTAAGCCGCCGACTTCCGTGATTGGGCCGCTCGACGACATCGTCTGGGACCAGCGCGTGACGCAGCAGGTGGATTGGGAAGCGGAGCTCGGCGTGATCATCGGCGTCGGCGGCGTTAACATCCGCCGCGGCGATGCGATGTCCCACGTCTTCGGCTACACCGTCATCAACGACGTCACCGCGCGCGACCTGCAGAACGCGCACGGGCAGTTTTTCAAGGGCAAGAGTCTGGATACTTTCTGTCCGATGGGCCCGGTGGTCGTCACTGCCGACGAATACGGCGACCCCCAGCAGAAAAGTGTCAAGCTTCGCGTCAACGGCGTCGAAAAGCAGAACGGAAACACCGCCGACATGATCTTCCCGATCGACCAGACGATCGAGATTCTGTCGCTGGCCTGCACGCTCGAGCCGGGTGACATCATCTCGACCGGTACGCCCGAAGGCGTCGGCATGGGACGTACGCCCCAGGAGTGGCTCAAGGTCGGCGATCGAATGGAGACGGAGGTTGAGGGCATAGGGGTCCTCCGGAACAAGGTCGTTTCAGCATAGGGCGGTCATTGCGAGCCGCCGGGCATCGCTTGTGCACGTCCCCGACCGAGGGGGAACGCCCATGTTGATGTTTCTTGTGGTTCTGCTTGTCGCGCTGTGGCTTCTCGGGATGGTAACGACCACCACGCTCGGCGGATGGCTGCATATCCTTCTCGTCATCGCGATCGTATTCCTGCTGATCCGGGTCATCCGCGGACAGCCGGTCTGAAATAGACTTACCTCATGAGCACGACCTTCAAGGCCAACATCGAGCACGTCCACCACACCACGTCGCGGGCGGTCGTCCGGACGCACACGATGCTGGTGGACCGAGGTATCGCCAAGGGCGGACTCGACCTGGGTCCGGCGGGCGGCGAATACGTACCCGTCGCGCTCGGCGGCTGCTTTACGAGCCACCTCCTCGGCGCGATCCGGGCACGCGAAGCGGCGATGACGAATGTGAAGGTGGCGGTGACCGGAACACTGGACGGATCGCCGGAGCGCTTCACGGCGTTCACGGTGGACGTGACCGCCGAGTGCAGCGATGCGGACCTCGCGCGCAAGCTGATCACGATTGCCGAGCGCGCCTGCCAGGTGATGAACACGCTGCGGCAGGTTGCCCCGATCGCGATCTCGTATCAGGGCGTGCCGATCGAGTCGGCTGAAGCCGTCGCGTAGAACGTCAACCCTTCGCGCGACAACGCCACTCCGATCGCCGCGAGGCCCGCGGCGACCCACGCCCACGCGGTCAGCATCCGGTGCTCGATCAGCAGGCCGGCGACGATCGGCGCCACGATTGACGCCATCGACATCAGCGACTGCGTAATGCCGAGCACCACGCCCTGCTCCTGTCTTCCGGCCTGCTGCGTGATCAGGCTGGTCAGCGCAGGGCGGATCACGCCGTTGCCGAACGCCGCCAGCGTCCCCGTGACAACCAGCAGCCCAAAAGACGACGCGATCCCGAGACCGAAGTAGCCAATCGCCAGCGCCACGAATCCCGCGGCAACCAGCGTCGACTCGCCGAAGCGCTTCACCAGGCGGCCGATCAGCCCGCCCTGCAGGATGATCCCCAGAAACCCGACGTAGCCGAAGACATAGCCGATCTCGCGGGGCCCGAATGGATGCCCTTGGTACGTGAAGCGACGCTCGGCAAACAACGCGAAGCCCGAGATGAACATCGAAAAAGACGTGATGTAGAACAGAAACTGAAACAGCCGCTCGCGAAGACCGGGGCGGGTGAAGTACTTCGCATAGGTCCTCCACTGGAACGCCCCTTCGCGGTCATCGAACGCGTGGTGAGATTGGCGGCCGCCTTTCAGCAGCGTTGCCGTGCAGAGAATGCTCAGCGCCGACATGCACGCCGCCAGGTAGATCGGCGTCGTCAGGCTGTACTTCGCCGACAGGTACCCGGTCAGCGAAGGGCCAATGAAGAAGCCAATGCCAAAAGCAATGCCGATCAACCCGAACGACTTGGCGCGCTGGCTCGGCTCGGTGTGGTCGGAAATGTAGGCCTGCGCCAGCGAAAGGTTCCCGGCCGTCGCTCCGTCGAGTACGCGCGCGAGGTATAGCATCCACAAGACCTGGGCCCGGGCCATCACGATGAAGCCGATGAAGGTCCCGATCTGGCTGATCAGCAGCATCGGCTTGCGGCCGACGCGATCCGACATGTGCCCGATGAGCGGTCCTGACACCAGTTGACACGCCGCGAACACCGAGATGAGCATCGTCGCCTGCAGCGGCGTCGCGTTCAGCGTTTCCGCGTAAATCGCGAGCAGCGGAATGACGAGCGTCATGCCGAACACGTCGACGAGAACGATGAGGAAGACGGGAAGAAGTGAAACGCGCTGCGGTGTGTCCCCGCGATCGGCGGTCATAGGATCCATTATCCCGAAACCGCCTCCGCGCGTCGCGCTCTGGCGAGGCCAGGATGATCCTGGCCCCGCGGCTGCGACAGAGGTGGTAGCAGAGTTAGCGAGTGCCCGAGGGTTGCTTGACGTACTTGTACAGCCCCCCGTCGCCGGTCTTCGCGACGTACACAATTCCGTCGCGATCGACTGCAATCCCTTCGCGTCCGCCGGCGGCTTCGATCGAATCAGGATCGGGAACGAAGTAACGCACCTTGCCGCCGCTCGCGGCGCCGATGCGAACGCCTCGCTTGACCGTAGGATTCACGGTCGGCGTGTTCGACTGTGAGTCGGCGCTATAGAGCATTCCAGCGCGATCAAGGAAGATGCCGCTCGGCCGGCCGAACTGTTTCCATTCCGCAAGGAATTTTCCGTCCTGGTCGAATACCTGGATGCGGCTATTGCCGCGATCGGCGACAAGCAGCCGCCCCTGCAGGTCCATCACGAGCCCATGAGGCGTATCGAACTCACCCGGGCCCGATCCCTTCTTGCCCCACGTCTTGAGAAACTTGCCGTCCTTGTCGAACTTGACGATACGGGCGTTGCTCTCGCCACCATGCCCGTCGGCCACGAAGACATCGCCGTTCGGCGCGACGAGAACGTCTGACGGCTGGTTGAACGTGTCCGGCCCGTCGCCCGCGACCCCCGGCTTGCCGAGCGTCAACAGCACGCGACCGGTCGGGCTGAACTTGACGACCTGCTGTCCTTTCGCGCCTTTGCCCTGGCCGTCGGTCACCCACACGTTGTCGTCACGGTCGATGAAGATGCCGTGCGGGAAGATGAACATGCCTGCGCCGAAGCTGGCGATCAGTTTGCCCGACGTATCGAATTTCAGAAGCGGAGCGAGGTTAGAGCCATCGCACGTGGCGCCGCCGCACCGCTCGAACACCCACACCGATTTGCCGTCGCGATCGATGTCGATCCCGTAGGTCGCGCCCATCTTGCGCCCGGCAGGAAGCTGACCCCAGGTTTCGATCTTGTACGGATTGGGGAACTCATTGGACGCCTGGCCCTGGCCGAGCGTGACGATGTCCGTGATCGCGAGCGCCGCTACCAGCGCCGCACCTACGACGACGACCTTCCGATGCGCCGAACGCATGCGCTCCTCCAGTCCGGAGTTAGAGATTCCTTCGTGTGCTTCGAGCCCTTCGTGGTGGATCACAGATCAGCGAGATTCCCCCCGCGGACGAGTTTCCACAGCCGCGGCTTCGCGCCCGGATCGAATTCCACCAGGTACACCTCGTCGTTCCCCTGCTCGATCTTGACCGCCTGCTCCGGAGTGAGATTGAGCAGTGCGCGAAGGATCATCTGGTTGGTGATCCGGTGCGCGACGATGAGGACGTTGCCGGAGGGATGCTCGCGGCGAATCATATCGATGCTCTCGCGGGCGCGTGCGAGCAGCTGATTGAGCGTTTCTCCTCCATCCATCGCGTCGTCCCACGCAGTGACGCGCTTCAGATACTCGGGATCGGTATCCGAGCCACCCTGAAACTTGCCGTAGTTGCGTTCCCGCAGGCCCGGCAGGCTCTTGACCATCATGCTGGATCCGGCAACGGCCTGCGCCGTGTCGCGGCTGCGCGATAGCGTGCTCGAATAGATTGCGTCGAGATGGACGCCCCTGAGCGTTTCCGCGAGATCTATCGCCTGTTTGCGTCCGGTGTCATCGAGCGGGCGGTCGGTCCATCCTTGCAGGCGGTGCGCGAGGTTCCAGTCGGTCTGGCCGTGACGCGCAACGTAGAGACGCAGCGTACCACCAGACTGGGCGTCCGGGGCGACGGCGGCGCGGGGCGCGAGTAACAGGAGGAGAGCGAGAAGGAAGGTTGTTCGCGGCGTGCGCATGCGCATAACTTACACCCGGACGCCTGCGCCCCGTCGCATGAAGAGTCGAACGCCGCGCGGGTGGGCTATTTCCCTGACAGCTCGCGTTTTAGCCATGCGCGCGCGTGGGTCCAGTCGCTTTCGACGGTCCGAACTGAGAGACCCAAGTGCTCGGCAACCTCGGGCACCGAGAGCCCGGAAAAGAATCGGAGGACGACGATCTCGGCGCCGCGCGGGTCGATTGCTTCGAGGCGCGACAGAGCGCTCTCGAGCGTGAGGAGGTCTTCGACCGGCACGGCTGCCGTCGACGCCGCCTGGAGCAGATCGTCCAGTTCCACGTGAGGAAGGCGGCCTCCCCGCTTGTGGCTCTTCTGGTGGCGGCCGTGATCGACCAGCAAACGCCGCATCGCCTGCGCCGCCAGCGCCAGTCCGTGCGTGCGCCCCTGCCACTCCGCGCCGCGGTCTTTCTGCAAACGCAGCCACGCCTCGTTGACCAGGGCCGTCGGCTGAAGCGTGTGATTGGCCCTTTCGCGCCCGAGGTACCGGCCTGCGACCTTGCGCAGTTCGCCGTACATGAGCGGGAACAGATCGCTGCCCGCGGCTGGACGTTTGGTCGACGACATCGCTATCCCCTCCAGGCGGATATGCGGGTTTGCTCTCGATTGACGCGTTGAGTGGTGAACCGGATTGACGTTACCACACCGGTTCCACAAGCCATCAGGAACGCGGAATCACGGCCGTAAGACCGCAAATTCCAGTTTCGCCTCTTTGATTGGCTGAAGATCGGGATCGGCGTCCTTCCACCACTTGAAAAAGGATTCGTAGGCCTGCCGCGCCTTCGCCGTGTCGCCGGCGAGGGCGAACGCACGGGCGAGACCGAGGTGAGCCAGCGGATACAGCTGTGAGTCGGCCATCTCGCCCCGGTGGTCGACGATGCTCTGGAACTCGGCCGCGGCTTCGCGACTCTGTTTCAGCTGCAGGTGCGCCTGTCCTCGCAGATACGCGGGCCAAAACTCCGATGCCGGGGCGCGATCGAACGGTCGCACCGGTTCGAGCAGCTCGAGCCCGCGCGCCGGCTGCCCGCGTTTGATCGCATTCGCCGCGGCGATCACCGGCAGGATCACGCGCGTCGTCAGAATCGCCTCTGGATAGCGTCTCGCCAGCTCGTCTGAGACATTTGACGCGTCGGCCGCGGCGCTGCACCAGGCGAGCGTGCGACCCGCCGACTCGAGCGTGAAATTGTCACGGCTTAGACGCATTGCCGTCGCCACCTCGCTTCGTGCTTCAGCACATTGGCCGACAATCGCGTGCGATTCCGCGTCCTGGGCGCTGTGTCTGCCGGCGAGCTCCGTGAGATTCGCCTGACTTGCCGCCTCGACGCTGTGCCGAAACTCCTCGTGCGCCTTCTCGATGCGGCCGCCGAAGGCGGATGCGCGCGGCTCCCAGTTGGACGCCTGCGGCCCTTCCGGCTTCGCTAGGGATACTTCCAGCTCGCGAGCCATCGTCGCGGCGTCGTTTTCGACAAACGCCACGAGGTAGGCCACGCGGCGAAGTGCGATGAAATCGACCTGCGCCGCGCGCGCATCCTCGAGGACTTTTCTCACGTCCTCAAAGCGGTTCAGCGCCAACAACGTCGCGCCGAGGTTCTCCGGCAACGCCACAAACCTGGGATCGAGCCGGATGCCCTGGCGAAGCGGCTCGATCGCCTGCTCATACTGCCCAAGCGACCATGCCGCGAAGCCGTAACTGTTGAACGCGAACGGTTCCCTTGGATATGCAACCATCCAGGATTGGGCAAGCGTCAGCGCCTTGTCCCATGCCTGGGTGGCATCGCGGTAATACCGCCACGAGATCAGAAACCGCTCCCGCTCGCTGACCCTGTCCCGCAACTCGAACGCCCGGCGCGAATACTCCGGCGCCAGCGCGGACTGACCTGTATTGGCGTACGTCCCCGAGAGCTGGGCTTGCGCAAGCGCGAAGTCCGGATCGAGCTCGATGGCCCGTTTGAGGTGCGGAATGGATTCAAGGCGTGGGGAAAACCGTCCTTGATCGAGGGCCAGCGCGTAGGCGTGCAACGCCTCGAGTGACGGTGTCGTTGCCCTGGGAAGCGACACGTCGTACTGCTGAATCGACGCAAGTGACTCGCCAAGCTTTTCGCGCAGCCTCGTGGCGGCGGTGCCCAGCGAGGTCAGCACCTCCTCCTTGCTGGCCGCCTCGATCTGGTCGCGCGCCATTACGTCGCCGGTCTCGGCGTTGACGGCCTCGAGCGCAATGACGTAGTTGCTGCCAAGACTGGCGATCGAGCCGGCGAGAAGCGCCTTGAGTTGTTCGCGGCGCGCGATCTCGCGTGCGAGCACGCGGGTGATGCGTTCGTCCGGCTTGCGCTCCATGAGCAGCAAGTCCTCGCGTACCCGCTCGTCTGGAAACACCTTCAGGAACGGCGACTGTTCCAGGGCCACTGCCAGCGCCACCTTCAGCGTGCCGTCAAACACGGGATCGCCAGTCGAGTTGAGGAAATCGGCGAGGACGATCGTGTCGCGCGCTGTCAGCGCGCCCGCGCCTCGTGACATGAAGAGCGGCATGCCCACGACGGTCGCGGCGACAATCGTCGCCGCGGCCGCCATCGCCAGCCACGAGCGCGTACGCCAGCGGGTCCGCTTCGCCGAGGCGATCCAGGTGTCGCCGATCTTGCCGGTCTCGAGGTCCGGCAGGCCTGCCGCCATGGCAAGGGCGGACGCATGGCGATCACGGGGATCCATGGGGATCGCCTGCAGGATGACGCGCTCGAGGTGCGGATTCATGTCCGGCACCAGGAGGGACGGGCGCGTCGGATCGCTTCGCGTGCCGGAGCGGCTCCCCGCGCGCTGCCCCGTTACGAGCTCGTACAGCACGAGCCCGAGCGCGTACACATCGGTACGCTCCGAGAGCGCAGCGCCCGGCGAAAGCTGCTCGGGCGCCATATATGCCGGCGTCCCGATCATTGCCGACTGTCCGGTCTCATTGGCGCTGACCGCGATCCCGAAGTCGGCGATCCGCACCATGCCGTCTTCGTCAATGAGGATGTTCGCGGGCTTGAGATCGCGATGCAAGACGCCCTGGGCGTGGGCCGATGCCAGTCCGGCGCACAGCTCGTGCGCGATCTGGATGACCTTTTCAGACGGCAAGCGGCCGACTCGTTTCAGCAGGCTTGCGAGGTCCTCCCCCCGTACGAATTCCATCGAGAAGAAGACCTCGTCGCCTGCTTCTCCGACGTCGAACACCCGGCACACCGCGGGGTGCGTGATCTGGCGGGCAAGGCGGACCTCCTTGATGATGTGCGCGCGCGCTTCCGGGCTCGCCGAGCGGATCAACTTCAACGCGACCTGGGTATCGAGCACCAGGTCATCGGCGCGCCAGATGTCGCCCATACCGCCGCGGCCGGTGCGCGCAATCATCCGGTAGCGTCCCGCGAACAGGTCGCCGGCCGCGAACGAATCCTTCGCCGGCGGCGGAGACGACGGCGCGCTGGCCGGGTCATCCTCGTGAAACGCGAGGAGCGACTCGACCTCGGCTCGTAGCCCGGCGTCATTCGCGCAGGCATCGGCGAGGAAGGCGTCCCGTTCACCGGCTGGCCGAGACAGTGCCGCCAGAAAGAGCTCCTTCGCCCGCTCGTGTAGCGATGACATTCCTTGGGTACGCCGAGTCTACCGGCACCGCGGCGGCACGAGATCGAGAAATCGCCGCCCCTCCTATGAAATCCTCACATTTGTGCGAAATCCGGCCAGGTTGCGGGGTATCTGGGGATTTGACGCGTTAAGAGTCAGACAGGGCATCGGATGGACCGGCGCCCGAAACCGTGTGAAAGAGGACAGCCCGATGAACGCAATGAAAGTCGCCGCTCCCGCGCTGCTCCTGGGCCTCGCGCTCACGGCCACGCCCGCGCTGGCTCAGCAGTTATCCAAAGGCGACCGATTCGGGCGCCCGGCCGACCGCGCGCCGGTCAATGTGCGCAACTGCTCTCTGTCGCGGTCCTGCTCCCCTGGCCCGTACGTCTCCGTGATTCCCTACATCTCCGCGGGTCGCAAGAAGTCCGGGACGCTTCACCTCGCCATTCGCCCCTCACACGCCGACGTCTACGTGGACGGCGTCTACGCCGGCCGCGCTGACGACTTTGACGGCGCCTCGCAGCGCGCTGACTTGCGGGCAGGAACCCATCAGGTGGACGTCCGCGCGGAGGGCTACGTCCCGCTGCACTTCGATACCCGCATCAAAAGGGGCCGCACGACGTTCCATCGAGGGACGCTCGCGCCCGCGACTGTCTGTTTCGGTAGGTAGTCCCCGGTCCCGAAAGGCAAGGTCGCGCAGATGAGAAGCATGCCACGCTCGATGATGACGGCCATGCTCTGCGCGGCCGCGGTGAGCGCTCAGTTCGTCAGCGGCAAGGCGACGCGCGATGCGTTGTTCCTGACGTCGCTGGATTTCAGCGCGCTGCCGAACATGCTGATCGCCACCTCCGTAGTCTCAATCCTCCTCGTGGCCGCGAACGTTCGCGCCGCACGGTCGATCCGGCCGGAAGTCCTGGTGCCGGCCTCGTTTGTGGCCAGCGCGATCCTGTTCATCTGCGAATCGCTGTTCCGCTCGATGGCCCCGACGGTCGGAGCCGTCGTCGTGTACCTGCACATCTCGGCCGTTGGCCCGCTCCTCGCCTCCGGCTTCTGGCTGATCTCGAGCGAGCGCTTCGACCCACACACCGCGAAAAAACGATTCGGTCAGATTGCCGGTGCCGGTACGCTCGGCGGCCTTGTCAGCGCGCTTGTCGCCGAACGGATCGCGACGCTGTTTGGTATCCCTGCGATGCTCCCGTTACTGGCGGTCTTGCAGCTGCTCAGCGCCTGGATGGTGAGACGCCTGGCGGTCGGATCTGTCGCGCCCAGAGTGACGGCGGCTGACCTCCCGCGCATCGAGCCGGCGGCGCCGCGCGCCGGGCTGCGCCTGCTTGCCGAAACACCGTACCTCCGCCATCTCGCGGCGCTCGTCCTTCTTGGCACCACGGGTGCGGCACTCATCGACTACCTGTTCAAGGCAAACGCAGTCTCGGCATTCGGCCGGGGCGATCACCTCCTCCGTTTCTTTGCCATTTACTACGCGGGGACGAGCCTTCTGACATTCATCGTTCAGATGTCTTCAAGCAGCGCCGTACTCGCACGGTTTGGATTGGCGTTCACGACCAGCACTCCCTCAATCGCACTGCTGGCGGGCAGCATCAGCAGCCTTCTTGCGCCGGGGTTCGGGACGGTATTGGTCGCGCGAGGCGGGGAATCCGTACTGCGCAGCTCGCTGTTCCGCGCGGGCTACGAGCTGTTCTACACGCCGATTCCTGCTTCGGAAAAGCGCGCCGCGAAGTCGATCATCGACGTGGCATTCGATCGCCTCGGCGACGCGGTGGGCGGCATGCTGGTGCGGCTGACGATCCTGCTGGCTCCGGCCCTGCAGTCCTCGGTGATTCTCTCGCTCGGTATGGCGTGCTCGGCGGCGGCCATCTTCGCGGCGAGCCGCCTCAATCGCGGATACGTCGGCACGCTCGAACGAAGTCTTCTCAACCGCGCGGGCCGCGTCGATCTCTCCGACCTGGACGACGCGACGGTCGGCATCACGATGCGCAATGCGCTTGGACAGGAACGGGCGGATGCCGGGGTCCGCCACGCGCACGCCACGCGTCAGGAGCGCCTCGCCGCGGCGCGCCAGATGCCGATGGATCGCGAGGTCCAGGACATCCTTGCGCTGCGCTCGCGTGACCGCGAGCGCGTCGTACGCGTACTGTCGAGGGAAGACGGATTGCCCGCGTCGCTCGTGCCGCACGCCATCGCGTTGCTCGCGTGGGACGCCGTCGCCGAGCACGCACTCTTCGCGCTGCGCAAGGTCGCCGAAGAACGCGTCGGCGAGCTCGCCGACGCGCTCGTCGATCCGAACCAGGAGTTCGCCATCCGGCGCCGCCTCGCGCGAGTGTTCTCGGTCTGCGTGTCCCAGCGGGCGGCGGACGGCGTGGCGCTCGGACTCGACGACATCCGGTTCGACGTCCGGTACCAGGCGGCGCGCTCGCTACTGGCGATCGTCGAGAAAAATCCAAGCGTCAGGATCGACGGCGATCGCATGCTCGCCGTCGTACTGCGCGAGGTCACTGTCGGACGGCCGGTGTGGGAGAGCCGTCGCCTCCTCGACGGTGACGCTGCCGACAGCCACTCACCGCTCGATCGGTTCGTGCGCGATCGAGCGGGCGACAGCCTCGCACACGTGTTCACCGTACTGTCGCTCGTGCTGCCGCGCGAGCCGCTGCAGATCGCGTTTCGCAGCCTGCACACCGACGATCCTCACCTTCAGGGAACGGCGATCGAGTATCTGGAGGAAGTCCTTCCCCTCCAAATCCGCGAGCGGCTCTGGCCGTATATCGAGCGGCGTCCGGTGACCCGCACAGCGCGTCCGAGTAATGAAGTCATCGCGGATCTGCTGCGCTCGAACCACACGATCGCCGTGAATCTCCGGGAGCTGCAGCGTCGCGCCGCGTTCGTTCCACTCGACACAGGCGTATAGGAGCCGTCATGACGAGCCACAAGAGCAGACTCATCGAACCGCGCGCGCAGACCGCGCTTCCCGACGCCAGCGAGCGCAGCGGATGGAAGCGTCTGCCGGACGACGTCCTGGCGGAGCAAGTTCGTCGTCTCGCGATATCCGCCGCGGTGGGCGCTGGTCTCTGGACGTATGGACTGCTGATGGACACCGTCGTCCGGCCGCTGACGGTCGGCGCGGTCGTGCCCCACATCAACGTGATGACCGAAATTGCCGCGATCGCCGCGTCCGGTCTCATGTTTCTCTATGTGCGGTACGCGCCACACGCGCCACGGGTGAAAACGAACGCCGGTCTTCTCTACCTCGTCGCCAATGCCATCGGCGTCGCGCTGCTCAACAGCTGGACGAAAGTGCCGGCGATCGACGAGCTGCACCTGTCGTGGAACACCGTCGTCATCCTCGTGGGATCGATGATCATGCCCGCCACGCCGAGGAAGATGCTCGCCGCCTCGGTCGTGGCGGCGTCGATGGATCCGCTCGGGTTCTGGATCGCGCATCTGCGCGGCATGCCCGTGCCGTCGCTGATCAACACGTTCGTGGTGTTCATGCCGAACTACGCGTGCGCGGTCGTGGCCGTACTGCCCTCTCACGTCCTCCACCGTCTTGGCCGCCGGCTTCACCAGGCGCGCGATATGGGCAGCTACCACCTGGTCGAGTTACTTGGCCGCGGAGGGATGGGCGAGGTGTGGCGAGGGACGCATCGCCTGCTGAAGCGCAGCGCCGCAATCAAGCTCATTCGTCCGGAGCTTCTCGGAGCGAGTCGCGAGGCCGACGCCCAGAACATGCTGCGCCGCTTCGAGCGCGAGGCACAGGCCACGGCGGCGTTGAGCTCGCCCCACACGATTCGCGTGTTCGACTTCGGCGCCACGGCTGACGGCACCTTCTATTACGTGATGGAGCTGCTCACGGGACGTGACCTCGAGTCGCTCGTTCGCGAGTTCGGCCCTGTCCCGGCGTCGCGCGCCGTGTTCCTGCTGCGCCAGATGTGTCATTCCCTTGCCGACGCGCACGCGCGAGGTCTCGTGCATCGCGACGTGACCCCGGCCAATGTGTACGTGTGCCGCATGGGCCTCGACTACGATTTCGCGAAAGTGCTCGACTTCGGCCTGGTGAAGTTCAGCGACCAGCGCTCTGTGCAGCACACATTGATGGCGGGAGCGAGCACCACCGGCACGCCCGCGTTCATGGCGCCGGAGGTGATTCTCGATGAAGGCCACATCGACCAGCGGGCCGACGTCTATGCGCTTGGCTGCGTGGCCTACTACCTGCTCACCGGCTCGCTCGTTTTCGAGGCAGACACGCCGATGAAGATGTTCGTCCACCACCTCCAGACTCCACCCGTCCGTCCCTCGCTGCGGACCGAGCTGCCGATTCCGCAAGAGTTGGACGATCTCGTCCTCGCGTGCCTCGAAAAGAACCCGCTCCGGCGTCCCCAGGACGCCGAGGAGGTGCTCCGGATGCTTGCCCGCTGCGGTTCAGCCGGCAAGTGGGACAACGACGCCGCCAGGGGCTGGTGGGAAAAACACCTCCCGGAGCTCACCCGGCCGATCGGCGAGGACGAAACGACCAATCCCCTGACTGCGGGGTTTCAGGCCGCTTGACGCGTTAGCAGGCAGAGGAGAGAGTCCAATGCCTGCAGTCACCCCAACGCTAATCGGAACCGCCCAGAAGTCCTTGCTGGATCGCGCGTTATCGCCCTTTACGGACGTGCGGGCCGGGGAAGGCGCAACGGCGGTGCTGATGCTGGCCAACGTCTTTCTGCTCCTGATCTGCTACTCGGTCATCAAAACCGTCCGCGAGCCGCTGATTCTTCTCGGCGGCGGCGCCGAGGTGCGGTCTTACACGGCGGCCGGCCAGGCGGTCCTGTTGATGGGATTCGTGCCGCTGTACAGCTGGTTTGCGTCGCGCGTCGGCCGCGCCCGGCTCCTCGTCGGCGTCACACTGTTCTTCATCGTCTGCATCGAGCTGTTTTCGGCCGCCGTGGCGGCCCACGTGCCGTATGTCGGCGTCGCATTCTTCATCTGGGTCGGGATCTTCAACATCTCGCTCGTCGCGCAGTTCTGGTCATTCGCCAGTGACATCTACAGCAAGGAGGCCGGCAACCGGCTGTTCCCGCTGATGGTGATCGGGATGACAACCGGCGCCCCGCTCGGCTCGCTTGTGGCGGGACGCCTGTTCCATTCGGGGATGTCCCCCCAAGCCATCCTGCAGGTGTCGGCGGTGCTGCTGGCCGCGAGCGTCCTGCTCTACCTGCGGATCAACAGCCGGGAAACGACTCCAGCGACAGCGGCGGAACCCGCGATGTCAGCCAGCGGAGGCTTCGGCCTCGTGCTCAGCAGCGGATACCTGCGACTGATCGCCCTTCTCATCGTGCTGCTCAACGTCGTCAACACCACCGG
>Ga0137455_1000237_pt1 | contig 14021 bp, 17 predicted proteins | sample EasRivERMGT600_2_FD_102334 | JGI IMG/M metagenome (GOLD analysis project Ga0137455, IMG submission 102334) | Soil microbial communities from meander-bound floodplain in the East River, Colorado, USA - East River MetaG ERMGT600_2 | ecosystem: Environmental > Terrestrial > Soil > Floodplain ... | reverse complement strand
GTAGCACCATAATCAGGATTAAGAGAATGTGAAAAATAGGGCTTGACAATATGTGGGGTGAATGTATGGTGGAAGCTCGGTTTAATAATACCAATATGAAAACTCAAGACCAAAAACAAATCACTATGAAAACCATGGTAACGGATAGTTGTGTCAAATTGTGGCTATCGTCCACTGATACCTATGAATGGGCAACGCGAGCGGGCAATAGTTGGCCTTGCTCGCAATTATCAGGCAAGCGAGTATTCGCTGAGTTTGATCGCAATGGCCTTTGCGACTTGGCGATTGATGGTAATGGTAGGAATGAAGATTGTGACGCAACCGAGCTTTCAGCAATCTGCGCCGATCACTTGAAACGTAGTCGCAAGTTTCGCTGTCATTACAGCTATCGCAGCGATTGTCCCGATCACAAACACCCCGCTTGGTTTGTCGCAGTGGCTCAATTCCAGCACTAAACACACAAGGCAAAAAATATGAAGTATCTCTATCAAAGCCTGAATTGCCGGGAAAAGTCAGAGCTTGTGAAGCACAGGACCATTGATTGCGCGATTGAGTGGGTAAGGCTGCAAATCCAGCTGACCCCGAGGGATAACGATGAGGGATGGAGGATACATGACCTGCGCAGCGACAGAGACATGACGTTGGCGGAAGCGGAAGAATTTGCGCAGGCCCGATCGCGCCTTAAAACCGCATATCTAGGAGGTCAGGGCTTGTGCGATGCGACAAACCTCCCTGCGTAGCGGGGCTATAAGACGAAGCGGCGAGTGTGGCGGGAAATGACGTCGCCGTAGTTCTGTGCGATTTCAGCAAGCGCGACTACAACATCCCATCTAACCACGGGCAGGGACCAAACACCCCTCCCGATACTTCCGCAACCCAGACCGCTTGAACCGCACCGCACGCCCCAAATTCCCTGGAAGCAAAACGTTCTCCGCCATTCCTACATCAGCTACATATGACCAAAGCTGCCAAAGGCCGATTAATTATCGCTGGACTAAAACAGGCAAAGTGCAAGTATTGCGGCAAGCCCGGGGTTACCCGGATGTGTCGTTGCCCTATTCACCTTGAACTTCTAAGGCGCAACTATGAAACCAAGATCGGCTTTAGGATCTTTTCGTAATCCTTAACACACCCACCAAACCCCGGAAACACCCTTCCGGGGTATTTTGCTGCCCTGATTTGTGGCGCTATTGGCCCCAGGAGCTATCCTGACACTGGGGGCTTGGTAGAATGGTGGGGGTAAATCAAAACCCCGCCTCACGAATAGTCACTTCTCACTTGACAATTCTTTCGCACTGTGTTCTATTGCTCGCGTGAAGCTTAGAGCATATCAACAAACTCAAACCCGATTAGCCCTGGCGCGCATCAGATTTTAGAAACTGTATGACAGCAACAATTGAGATCCCCAAGTCAGTCTTAACCAAAAGCCAAAAGAAGAAATTCGGGCCAGTGGTTTACACTGAAGGCAACCAAACTTTCCGAATCACTGCTACCGCTTGCTATAATGATCAATGCGGCAATGGCCACAACTCATTCGGCCTAACCGCTGACATCGACATAAAATATAACGGGCGATGGGAGGATCACGCCGGTGGATGGTGCCATGATGAGATCGCCAGATATTTCCCCGAACTGGCCCCACTCATTAAGTGGCACCTGACAAGCTCAGACGGTCCAATGCACTATAAAGCAAATACACTGTATTGGCTTGGTTATTCTGGTTACTGCGATGGCAAGCACAATTCCCCGCCCAACCTTGAACATGCACGATCAACCGCAGTGTGGCCAGACATGCCCCAAACTTTCCTTTGCCAATACACTGAAGGCGGGTGGTCTTACGAAACCACTAAAGACAAAGTTGTGTCGGCATTAATGGAACGCCTGCCCGGACTCATGGCAGAGTTTAAGACCGCAATGGAATCACTTGGCTTTGTTTACTGATATGAAAACTGAGGCCATAATTGAAAATTACCTGAACGGAAACCTGGCTGACGCCAAGAAAGCCGCCAAGCGCAAAAGCTGGCAATCGCTGTATGATTGTTTGCGCCAGGAATACGGGCGAAACATACCGGAAAGCCGGAAGATTGCGGATTACCTCAAAAGGCAAATCTAGTTTCAGGACCACTTGCGACACCTACAATGATTTTCTGGACGATTCCAATTTGGACGACAACGAAGTGAGGAAACTATGACACCCGAACTACAGATCGAAATCCGTAAACGCATTGCGGAGTTGGAACCACAAGAGCGGGCGCTATGGGCGGAAGTGCAACGCATTGACGCTATGTGGAAACCGTTGCATGACAAAGCCTCGGACGCGTGGCTGCCAGTGCGCCAAGAGATTGAAGCACTAAAAGCGGTTATGCCCGCAGAACCACAACCAGAAAAGGCGGTGCCATTTTGAACGCTACCTATTGGCCAAACTCAGAACGCACCTTTTGTTTGCAGGTCCACACAACCACAGATTCCAAAGCGGCTAAACGGTTGGACGGTGCCCGCCGAATCGCCGTTGCGGTTACGGGCAGCAAGCTAGAGGTTTTCGAGGTTCCCCGAACAATCCTTTGGGCAAGGAAACACCTGCCAAACCTGATTCCGGGCAGCTCTGAAGTCTGGGGCGGGGATTGGAGCCAGCACCCTGACTTTACCACTCAGGCAAATGAATCTGGCCAAAACAACCCCTCAATTTGCTAAGGATTTCGCATGTTCTCAAAACCATAGGTATTTTCCCAGAGCACCACCCACACCATAAATTCTCATATATGCGAATAGTTAACGAGATAATTTCCCTGCCCCAAAAATACAGCGTGCCACAAGACGCTGAAGAAGTGCGACACGATTTATTGACTCAGGCGCAACTGTATAAATGCGTTTCCAATGGAAACCAACAAACCCAAGTCGTGTTAATGGGCCGCGAAATCCAGACCCACCTTGCCGAAGTCGAAACCGCTCGCGTTGCTCTCACGGCACCACTACTGGCTGCGCAACGCCACATCATGCAATTGGCCAAGGATCATTGTGCGTCCCTGGTTGCTGAGAAGGATCGGCTAAACCAACTAGTGACGGCATTTCAATTAGCCGAACAGAAGCGCGTACTCGAGGAACAGGCGAGACGCGAAGCCGAGATCCGCAAACTACAGGAAGCCGAAGCCCTTGCCATACGCCAAGCAGCCGAAGCAGCCGCTAATGCTTTCGCCTCCGGGGAAGTCGAAGCCGACATACAAGCGGGCATGGCTGCGGATGCCGCACAAGCCGCTGAGACTGCCACCATGACGGCGATTGTTGCGCCATTGCCCACACCGATCAAAGCCACAGGAGCCGCAACCAAGACTGAATTGTGTTTCGAGGTTACGGACATAAATTTGCTCTACAAGGCACGCCCTGACTTGTGCCGGCCACCGGAAGCCAAGGCGTCAGCAATCAAGGCGGTGTGCACAGTGCGCGATTGTATACCGGGATTAAAGCTCTACGAAGTCAGCAAAACCAGCTTCCGCAGAACCACATGAAATACACAATGATAACACTGTGTCTGATTTGGGGAGTTCAAATAACCAAAGCCGCGATCAATCACTTCAAGGGAACAAAAGAATGAAAAACCAAGACCGAACCGCATATCCTGGTTCCGCAGGACACGGATCAGGCGGCAGCCAATATCGGACATTGATCCTGTGTTCAAAGAACGAACCCACAGCAAGGTTTATTGGCTGAAGGAGCAAAAAGGATATTGGGAAGAACCCTACAGCCCCATGCGAAACCTCAACAACAAATGAACCCCGAACCACCAATTGAAACTGAAGTTGTGAATCAAGCAATCGCTGTTCGCCCGCAAACGGCTGTATCTACCGAGCCAATGGGGGTTAAGGATATACTCGCCCAAGTGAAACTCATTCAAGACGTAATGCGCAGCGTCATGCACGAAGGGGAACATTTTGGCAAGGTGCCCGGGTGTGGGGAGAAAGCTACCCTGCTGCAACCAGGGGCACAGAAACTCACCATGACGTTCAGGCTCGCTCCTGAGTATGAGATTCAGGAAACCGACCTTGGGCGAGAGCACAAAGAATATCGGGTAGTCTGCACGCTCCGCAATTCATCGGGCGGGTTTGTTGGTCAGGGCGTGGGCTGTTGCTCGACCATGGAAAGCAAATATCGCTATCGTGGTGGTGCTCGCAAATGCCCGAAGTGTGGCAAAGAAACCATCATCAAAGGCAAGGCTGAGTATGGTGGGGGTTGGCTGTGTTTCGCCAAGAAAGGCGGGTGTGGCGAGAAATGGGGAGACGGCGCCACAGACATCGAATCCCAGAGCATTGACCGTGTGGAGCATGACAATCCAGCGGACTACTTCAATACGGTCCTGAAAATGGCCAAAAAGCGGGCATTCGTTGACGCAACCATCACAGCCACAGCCGCTAGTGACATATTTACGCAGGACATTGGAGACGGGGAGGAAGAACCAGACCACCCACCCACCCCACCAAAACGCCCCACAGAGGCACCCAGGAAGGAATTTCCCAAGCCTGAGCGAACCATACCGAAGCGGGACGCGCCAATCGCCAGTGAGAAAACCCGGGCATGGATGATCGCCCAACTAAAAGGCATGGAAGAAGCCGCATGGAACTGGTTTGTCGCCAAGGGAATGCTCAAGGACGGCGAGACATTGGAGCAATTGCCACTCGAATTTGTGCCCACTTCCACGGTGCAAATGAACGAATACAAGATCCTGATAGAACGCACTATGCCATCGGACAATGACGGCGATTTGGGGCCACAGGAACCACCTATGGATGAGTCGCCCACACCGGAAGATGATTGGCGTTCGGTTCCTTTGTTGTTCCCGGGCAGGGGTGGAAAGATACCCAAAGGGACACCACTGGGCGATATAACGGATGAGAATTTCCCAGATGTGTTCACTGGAAAGACCGAGAGCGGAAAGCCAAACACCGCAGGGGGTTACAAATACGGTTTATGGAAAGGCTACAAAGTAGAAACCGAATGGAATGGAAAGCCAATGAACCAAGACCGAATTGCAATTAACAAAGCTTTTAGGGCGGCATTAGATGCTATGGGTAAACATTATGGCTTTGTTAAGGAACAACCTTGACAATGACCCCTCGCTTAGAGAAAGCCACGCCGGTTTTCTCTGCATCGACTGATCATGAATTTCTCCGCAGAATGAGGTTCCCGTCTTGTCCCCGTCTTTGTCTTGCTGCATCCGAATGAGTTCAAGAAATGTCCCGAGTTCCAAACCAAATCATGAGAATCTACGAAGTCACAATTACCTGCGATCATTGCCCGGATAATATTCAGGGTTTGCCAAGCGAAGCACCACAGGACGCAGACCGAAGTGTTGACCGAATAGCCAGTGAGAAGGGTTGGAGGTTGGGCGGAACTGGCGAGGACGATTTGTGCCCTACCTGCAATAAAAGGAGCGAATCAAATGAACAATCCACAACCGAAAGAAATTGAACTGAAGGATCAACCACCCACAGATGCACCAATCGAATATCGGTGCCGGAAGTGTGGGCGATTACTAATCAGCAAGCGAGATCGATTCACGCTCAAGTGTTGGGGGTGTAGGAATGATGAAAATTGAATGAAACCGGGACCACGATCAAGAATCTCAACCGTAGTCCCGTTGATTCTAAAGCTTCGCTCTGAAGGCAAAAGATATTTTGAAATACAGTATCACCTAAAAGGACTCGGGATAGAAATATCCGAATCATACTGCTGCATGATCGCCAATGGGCGCAGGTTCGCCCGATCAAAACCTGTAAACTAAAAAGGGCCGTAGCAGGAAGTGGCTACGGCCCACAGGAGTTTATCTTTCGATTTGCGCAGGGTTAACCTACCACAGACTTTCCCTCGTTGCAACAATCGGTTACAGGTGACCGTTAATCAATTAGCTATGTATTACCGATTCTCGCTTGCGATCACCCCGAGGGAAATTATTTAGCCGATCTTGGCCAAAACGGAAACAGCCTTCGGATCATCCAGCGGCACCCCTAAGCCTTCAATGACTTCGAGTGCAAGTTTTCTTGGGGTGTAAGCCGCCATAGCCTCAAGTTCTTTCAGATCTTCTTCCGTTGCTTCTCCACCCTTTCGCCATTTTGCGATCAACCAAAGCGCGGCTGGCAAACCAATCTGCATGATCAGTTTCGCTACGTCCCCCCAAGGGATTGCTGCGGCTGCTGCTATTGCAAGTGGGATTGGCATTATTTCTTTCCTTTCACTTTGAGCGTTTCGACCGTGCTTTGAACCTTGGCGGCGGCGTCAAAGACAGCTTGAGGAACTGCCGCGTTGGTGTTGCCGCGAACGAGGATCACTGCCTGCCCAAACACAGCTTGGAAATCCCGGTAGGCGTTTGAAGCTGCTCCCACCCCATCTTCGCTGAGTTGGCCTTTCAGGACCAAAGCAATGTAGGTTTTGTAGGCTGTGTCGGTGGCCTTGTGGACAGTCCCCAAGGTCTGTACCGCAATCTTCTGGTGGGAAGCGCTAGCACACCCGGTAGGCAGCAACAGCACAGCGGGGCCGGAAAGGACCAGGCACAAAGCCAACAATACTAATTGGCACAATCTTTTCATTTTCATAATAGTTTCTGTTTTTCATGAAGGTTTCGGTATCAGCTATCCACCATCTCATGTATCTGGCGAATAGGAAATTAAATCTCTGACGCCTGGCTATCTTCCATCGGACCTTGATCTGACCTTTCTCCCAAGAACTCATTTGCCATCGTCACAGGTTGCGCCGGGCCATACCGGAGCGGCTAGTTCAAGGGTTGGCTTCAAGTCTCGCAGGACCTGGCATTTGACTGCCTCAGCCACGGAAACCCAGCGTCGCTTTGTCGATTCCGGGCGTTGTGCGTAGTCTGACACATCTGGGTCAATTCCCCAGTAGGCACAGAAGGCTAATTCTGCAAGGGATGGTTTATCAATCATTTGGTTAGAGCCTTCATTTTCGCCTCCGGTATCCACACCTGATTGGTGAACGCCACTTTAATTCCACATTTGGGACACTTCAGCACGCCTTGGCTGATCCGGTTCACACCACCCAACATTGGGACACCTACGTCCTTATCGAGCTTCCAGACCTTCATTGGCACGACATTGGTCCCGGAACCGCACTTAAAACACACCCCTGAAGCTGCCGGTGGCACCAGGACGTGTTTTGTTTGGTTGGTGCCCATCCAGACACCCGGACCTTTGCCAATCGATTCAATGGGCATTGGGGGCACTTCTGCGACGTTTGTTGTCCACTTCACCACTACAACATTGGAAGTGACAGGCTCCCAAGCTTTCTGAGCGGAAGCGGTCAGGGTCAGGAAAAGGAGAATGGAAATTATCTTACCCACAGCCTTGGATCGCCGCACTCAGGGCACACCACAAATTTGCGGCTTTGAATGATTGGCGTTGAAGTTGCTGGTCGATTCAATACCTCCGGTTCGATCTTCGCGTCAGCCGGATCTACTCGCACCTTGGCCCCACAACCCTTGCACCTTCCGCGCAAGCGAGCGCCGGGCTTTCTCCCACGCTTTGTAACTTTGATCATTTCAATGAAGGCTGGACAGGAGGAAGCAAATAAACCTCCTGCCAGCATGTTAGTGGCAGATTCACCTGAAGATCACTTGGGGATAGGACTTCCGAGGGTGATCCCGAGGTTCTTGGCATTGGCTCCGGTCGTGTGCAGGGTGATAGTATCCTGCAATGATTCCTTGCCCTCACCGAGATCCGCATCGGCATCAACCAAATAAATGGTATCGCCTGCATCATCTGGGGTGACAAGTTCGGCAGACATGAAGTCAGCCGCAGGCACCACGGTTCCGTTTCCGCTGACAACGCTCCAAACCGGAGGATTGTTCGGATCTACTTTCGCGGGTTTGCCGGTGTCCGTTTTCGGATTCAGCGTAGCCACGATTTTTTGTTCATTCGTCAATGTGATTTCAACTGGCATTGGATTACTCTCTTTCTTTTGGTGTGGCAGGCCAAAAGCAAAACTCAACCCACCACGGTTTTTGTTCGAGTGGCACTTATGCCGCTCTTTCCGACTAAGCCTGTCAGCATCAAGCGAACAGACCAGCCGTGAAATTGAATTGATCAACGCTCGGATAGCATCCGAAATGCTGTGCATTCCACCACCGGAATCGTTGTCTTTGTCCTTCGGTGAACGCAGCGGCTTCATGTCGGCTTGATTACTTTCCAACCGAGGATCGCGATCATGATGAGAATTGTGACGAATCGCCCACGGTTAACCAAGGGATACGACGCTTCAGGAACAAAGGTTCCAATTGCGCACAGGAGCAACAGAATCCAGAATATCACGACGAGTACCATAGTATTTTGCCTTTCTTTTGGTTTAAGCAATCTAACGCATAATCAGGAGAAAAGGAAAGGGGGCAAGTCCCTTACTGTGGTTTTGACATAGTTGTCACCTTGCTCAAAGGGTTCATGCTGATTGTGGGGACAGAAGCTCCGGGAAATGGGGGTGGAGTATCGCCGTCGGGCGGAAGTGGATTGGCTGACCACCACTGGAAAAAACGCACTCCACCGTTTATGGCAAACGTTCCTCCAGCCATTTTGAAGAAGTTCACACCGAACCAAGAGAAGTCGTTGGGCGCTACTTGGGTGGCGATAATCGAGGAAGCTACAGCGGCAGCACCACCGTGGATCAGTATCTCCACGCCAGAGCGTATCCATTTACGAGTCTTGTTTGTCATGGGATTGGTTTATTCCTGTCTTTTTCCAACTGTGCCCCCTCTTTCTTACCCCTTGCCAACGCCTCTTTTTCGGTGGCTGCAACTAACGCGTCCTTCATCGAATTGGTAGCGGTCTCGATCTTTTGGATATTCCTGCTTTGCCGCAGGATCAAATACGCGATGATCGGTTGAGTCGCCGTTATCAACGCTATCGCGATACCCGCAAGAGCTTTCCAACCGTCATCGCTAATGACCATAAAAGTGTTCTCGTAATTGCGGAACAGTTCGCACCGACCCAAGACCAATGTCACTCAACCCGGTTTTAGCTTTCACGTTGCCAAGGATAGCTTTGGTTCTACGAACTCCCAAGCCCAACTCTTTAGCCATTTGCTTCACGGTTAACCCACGGCAAAACATTTCAACCACTCTGGTTTGCTGGCGGATGGTGCCAAACCGCTTCTCGCCTTTCTTCATTACCTGAAAAATTCTCCAGCTTTGACTAAGCCAAACTGGATCGCAAAATGAGTGATCCGGCATGGGTCGGAGAATCCAAGACGTTCGCGTATCGAACGCGTATGGTTGTCCTTATTTGATGTCGTTAAATGGTTCCACACCGTGCTTTCAGTAATCGCCAAATCAAAGGCAATTTCTTTAGGCCGTTTGCCCATTGCGATTAAGCGCACAATCTCAGTCTGCCTTGGGGTTAGTGGATTCACGGTACGATCTTAAATATCTGTTGCCGAAAGTATTGGAACGGTTCGGAGTTTGTCACGATCACCGTCGAGATATTCTTCCACGTAACCATGTTGCTCGAAGCCATTGTGACGATCCCGAAATTGGTTGTTGGCGGAGGTGGAGCCACAGATTTGTAAATCACTTCATTTGAGAAATCACTTTCACCATTACCCACCGCTGTTACTGCGAAGTGGTTCGTCGCATTTTGGATCAAACTGTAGCTGGCATTGGTCCCGGAAGTGAAGAATTGGGTGCTGTAGTTCCTCGAATTTGTCCCTCGATAGACATTGTAGCCGGTGACGAAAGGCTCTGGAGACGGGTTCCAGGTTAGATTGACGTTCGTCGCAGCAACCGCAGCCGCCGCTTGATTGCCCATCGGATAATCAGCCGGGTTAAGCGTGCGCAGGGGGACTTCAGGCGGCATTGGTGCTGGTTCGATCACTCGGACGCGCACCGCTGAAGGTGCCAACCTGGGAACAGTCCTTTCCTTTGGTGACTCCAGCTTGTTGGTGGACAGGGCGAGGATGAGAAGCAAGATCATGGGAACGCGGCTGCGATAGCTATCAACTGATTCTTTTGTGCAGTCGTCAAATCGTCCCAACGAGTCATGATGATGTCCGGCAACTTATTAACTACCAGTGATTCCTTTTCCTTTGCCTGAGCGGCTTGGGAATACGGTTTGGTGTAAACGTCTTTGAGATCCTGCTTCACGAAAGTCTCCAAGGTCGCCTGTGCATTGGTGCCCAGTGAAACCTTGCTAGCGTTGTAGGCTTGGATCAAACCCTGAATGGCGTACAGGTCTTTAGGTGTGCCTGCTGCCAGTGTCAGCGTAGAATTATTTGTGCCTGTAACAGAGTTCTCAACTGTCACCCTGAACACGATATTGGTTGTTTGTGCTGAGGCCGAGATGCCAGCCAGAAGCCCAATGAGTAAGATTAGTTTTTTCATAAACATTAACTAAGGGACCAGACCCTAAACCACGAACCGCGTTTTGCAGTTATGGCCGAACCGTCTGAAGTGTTCTGCGCAAACTGAATCGCGAGATTGCCAGCGTTAGCTCCATTCTCGATCACGCCATGAAGTCTCGCCGCATGAAGGCCGGTGGTCGCTAATGCGCTTGCGACGGCAGCACTCAGGCCAATAGCAACGATGCTAAAACCAGTTCCATTCAAAACCTCAATCGTATAGAGCGCATTAGTCGGTGATGCTGGCGTTAAGACCCCGAACTTTTGCCCGCTCACAATTCCCGCGAGGTTGAACTGCACATTACAATCGAATCCGTAAGCGCGATTGGCTTCCATTGGGAACGAGAACCCTGTGATGGTCGCCAGTGTAGCGCTGGATGTTATTGACTGGTCTGCCGCTAGGAAAGTTGCCCAAAGTTGTGAGGTTGTCATAAATAGGTTTGACCATTATTGCGTGCCAGTGTCAATATCCAATCCATGAAAGAAACATGGTTGCCGGTTAGGGGCTACGAGGGATTGTACGAGGTGTCGAATATGGGCCGTGTAAAAGGGTGCGCCAACAGGCCGCAATTCCACTTGGTTTCTGGCGATGTAATTAAAAAGCCCAAGCTTGATCATGAAGGATATGTTTGGGTTTTTCTCTCCAAGAAAAGCAAAAAGCTCCGCTTTAAGGTCGCACGCCTTGTTGCGAGTCATTTCTTGCCAGTGCCAACACCAGACAGAAATGAAATTAATCACATTGATGGCGTAAAAACGAACGATGCTGTTAGCAATTTGGAATGGTGCTCCAGAAAGGAAAACGCCCGACACGCTTCCATCAACAAGCTTCTTGCATTTGGAGATCGCAACGGTTCCAGAATTCACCCTGAAAGACTTAAGCGTGGTGAGAGCCATCCAACATCCAAGCTTACAGACAAACAGGTAATTGCTATGAAAAAGCTTATGAAATCCGGGAGCAAGGATGCCGAACTTGTATTGAGGTTCGGAGTAAGACAGCCGACCGTATCGTGCATTCGTCATGGGCGTAATTGGAGACATATTCAGATTTGAAAAGCACTACTGAGGGCCTTGCCAGACCCCAACTAGTTGGTCAACTACCCATACTCCAGTTTTGGGACAAATTACATGCAGAGTGTTTCCGATAGCCGATCCAAAAATGTTCCCCGCTGCTGCCGATACTGTTGCCCCGTAGCGAATTACATCTGACCCAACCGCCTGCACGCACATGATTTGTGCAACATCCACATAGAAATAATAATGTTGTCCAGTCGTGGCAGCAGGCAACGTGTTTGTGGTAGCTATTGACGATCCAACACTAGTAAAATACGCGCCGTTGTCGGAAGTTCCGTTTATTGTATAGTTGGCTGTTTTTGGCAGGACGCTGATTTTATTGCCGCTTAAAGTTTGACCCCCCATAGGAATCGCCCCGAATGAGGCGGCTACAAAGTTGCCTGAAACTTGCACAGCGCCGACGAGTCTAGTTGCCCCGTTATTCGTCAATCCTTGGCCAATCCAAACCCCACCATTGGTATGCACCGCTAAAGCTGAGTTCACATTTGGCACGCCAATTTGGAGGACGTTCGTTGATCCAATGGCTCCTTGGGCTATCGCTGTTTCCAAACCAGAAGAAGGAGGATTTGTGCCAAGATAGAGCAAACTCTGAGTTGGTCCATTGGTCATAAAGAATGTTCCGGCACGGATCACTGTTCCGTTACTTGATAGAATTGATGAGTTAGTAGTAAGCGTAAAAGATTTAGTGCTGAAGTTTGTTTGCAGCAACCCACCAGTGTGTATTGCACCTGGCCCATTAGAACTGTTTCCAGTCAAAACAAAGTCGGTAATTAAGACTGGAGTAAATCCATTCTGAAATCCTCCATCGGTTGAGTTGGTTACCCAAAAAGGATAAGTCGCAGCAACACTTGGATCATATGACGGTGGAACTGCTGCCGCGAAACAGGACGCAGAGATAAATAACAAGAGTAATTTTTTCATTGTAAATTATTCAACCAGCCAATTAGTTCCATCAAACTGAAGGCGAAACGCACTGTATTGGGTTGTAAGAGAAACAGACGTAGCTCCATCAATTGTCTGTGAACCAGCACGAGCAATTGTGACGGTGTTGGCGGTGTTCATCTTCTTGATTACAATCAATTGACCTGTTGCTGGGCTTGCTGGAAGTGTTAGCGTGAATCCTCCACCAGTTGCATCGACCTTAATTAAGTAATCATTTGCTGTTGCAGAGTCAGTTCCAGAGACGGATCGAACGTTGGTTGCGATACCTTTAACTGCAATTGAACCCGCGGCATTAAAGGTCAAATTTCCGCCTGATAAAATTCCTGATCCATCTGAACCAATTATTTGTGCATTAACAGTGGAAGGAACAGTTCCAGCAACCGAAAACTTTTGCATTACAGTAACACCATTTGCACCGCCAGCATTGTTTGTTAATGAACCTCCACCAGAATCAACTTCCCAATTAGACGCACCTCCTGATGAGGTTAATACTCCAGCAGATAGAGTCAGGCCAGAACCTACAACGAGGTTAGTTAGTGCACCTAGCCCGTCTGTGCCAACGAGTTTGTTTGGACCAATATTTGTGAAATAGGCGCGTGGGGCGGCAATGTAACCAGCCACCATACCGGCTGCTCCAGCGCCCATATACCAACTTTGCTGTGGTGTCTGGGTGCGGTCCATTAAAAGTTGAAACTCACCCAAGGTTGTATTAGCAGAATTGAGTATGCTTCCACTTCGGCGCTCGTAGCGAAGCGCTCCCACTACGTTGCCGTCACCTTGAAATCCAAAATCCACAACGTCTAAGCCCGAACCTTTTCCACTAATAAGCCCTCCAATCAACGTCGTTGTGCCAAGCACATGAAACGAGTAAGGACCATTATTTGTCGCCCATAGACTTAACCGAGCACCCGGAGTCGCGATGATGTTTGTCTGTGAGTCAGGTAACCACATGTTGATGCCGCCTCCAGTTGCGGTGTTTGTGACAGACAAATTGGTTTTGGTGACCAGTTGACCGTAAAGCACTGAGTTGAATCCAAGATCCAACCATGCCACACCGACACCCGCTGAACTTTCCCATGTGGTTCCATTCCACGTCGGCGGAAGTTCGTTGCCATCATTCGGGCCTGCGCCAAATCTCAGAATGTATCCGGTCGAGTTTGCTGCCCGAGCCACACCCCAAATGTTCGGGTATTTGAAGAAGCCACCACCATTGAAGTAGCGAACAGAAAAGCTCAACGGCTTGCTGTAACCGAGCGGCGTCCCAGCATCGGGAATAAGATCGTATTGGAAAGCCCAAGGATCGTGATTTGGTCCTGAAGCTCCAAGGTGAGACTGGTGCGGCGTGCTTCCTCCAATTCCTCCGTAATTACCACTGAAGCTGAATGTTCCATAAGCGCCAAATTCCAATTCGTGTGGGTGATTTGGGTTGTAGCGCATTGTCGCTCCGGGTGTGGTTTTAGCTGGATCGCCCCACCAATAATCCATTTGGGCAGTGGCAGGTTGGGACCAGAGCACTGTGTAATTTCCAGGGGCGGCTGCCGGGTTTGGGTTTTGAAGGCTTTGGCCAGTTGTTCGATTGATCCAAACGGTGTTGGTTCCGGTACCGTTCAAGGTTGGGAGACCAG
>Ga0137455_1000235_pt1 | contig 14040 bp, 16 predicted proteins | sample EasRivERMGT600_2_FD_102334 | JGI IMG/M metagenome (GOLD analysis project Ga0137455, IMG submission 102334) | Soil microbial communities from meander-bound floodplain in the East River, Colorado, USA - East River MetaG ERMGT600_2 | ecosystem: Environmental > Terrestrial > Soil > Floodplain ... | reverse complement strand
GCGCTTGTTGGCACCATGAATGTCCGACACGGTCGGGCCGCGGCCCCACTTGGTGCCGCTCGTCGTCAGCTCGACGTAGACACAGCCTTCCGAGCCGCCGCCGTAGCCGCCGCTGCCGCTGTTCGCCTGGCCGCCGAATCGATACATCGCATCCGCGCCGGCGATCAATTCCGGATGATCCTTGACGAACTTCCGCAGGCCGATGTCCATGCGCTCCTCATCGCCTTCGGCGACGACGATCAGATTCACGGGCAGCTTGCCGTGCACGGCTTTGATGGCGCGGAACGCGTTCAGCTGCGCCATTTGCGGGCCCTTCGAGTTCGTGGCGCCGCGGCCGATCAGCACCTTCTTGTACGGCGCCTGCTCGACGAGCCGCGCTTCGAACGGCGGCGAACTCCACGCATCAGGCTGCGTGATCGGCATCGTGTCGTACATCCAGTAGATCAACACCGTCTTCTCGGCGCCCTCGTCGCACTTCGCATAGACGACGGGATTGCCGGGCGTGCCGTATTCGGTGACGCCGACGTCATAGACACGCGTCTGCTGGCAGCCAAGCTCGTCGAAGAAGCCCTTCACCATTTCGGCGGACTCGGGAATGCCCTCGCCCGAGTTCGAGATGCTCGGCTGGCGAATCCACTTCTGCAGGTTCTCGACGTGCGCATCGATGTTCTCGTCGATGTGCGCGAAGACCTTCTGCAAATCGGGCGGCACCTGGCTCATGTCAGGCTGAATCTCGGTATCGCCGTGCGGGCGGATGCCGAGTTTCTTGGCCGTGGCCGGCGCGCCACTGGCCGCCGGCGGTGCTGCCGGCTGGTTGCACGCCGCAACCGCGATGATCGCGCAAAGAGTAAAGACTGCCCGCATGGTGCCTCCTGTGGTGGAATACGCATTCAGCCTTACCGACACGCGGATGTCAACAGCCCGAGCACGCATCACCGTCCTCATGGCCGCGCTGGTGGCGGCGTGTGCGCCGGCGTCGTCGTCGCTGGACGCTATCGGCGCCGGATACGCCCAGGCCGCACTGCGACTTGCGCAGCACAATGGGTCTCTCGTCGACGCCTGGCGCGGACCGGGACGGTTGGAGCCCGGCCCGCGCGGTCCCGTCAAGCAGATCGCCGCCGACATCGCCGCGCTTCTGGACGACGCCGCGCGCGCCGGCGCCGACATCTCCTCGGCCGAGGAGCAGGCACGACTGCGATACCTCACGCTCCAGCTGAACGCCCTTCGCTTTGCCGCGGACGCTCTACTCGGCCGCACCGCCAGCGTCGACGAACAGGCGAAGGAGGAATTCGCGCTGGAATTGCCGCCGTTTGACGCAGCGGCCATGCAACGACCCCTCGCCGAGATCGCCAGGCTGCTGCCCGGCAAGGGCACGCTCGCCGAACGCGTGAACGACCTGCGACGCCGCATCAGAATGCCGGAGGATCTAAGAGACGAGGTGTTCGAGGCCGCCCTCTCGGCGTGCAAGGACGTCTCCGCGCCAGTGTTTCCACTGCCGGCTCAGGAGCGCATCGAGATCAACTTCTCGGTGTTCCAGCAGCATCCGGGATGGGACGGCTTCGCGGATCATACGGGCGACTTCCACACGCAGATCTGGATCAACGAAGAAGTGCCGCACGATGTCTCACGTGCGCTGCGGCTCGCCTGCCACGAAGGCTATCCGGGGCATCACGTGCAGCATGTGCTGATCGATCAATTGTTCGAGTCGCGGCAATGGATGGAGCTTCGCCTGACGCCGGTCTTTGGGCGGCATTTGCTGCTGACCGAGGGCGCGGCGGAAGTGGCGTCCGATCTTGCCTTTCCCGCGGAGCGGCGCGCCGCGCTCTATCGCGAGAAACTGTTCCCCGTCGCGCAGGTGAACTCCGTGGACGCCGCAATCGTCGTGCGCGTGGAAGACCTGCAAAGGGAGCTGCTGCCAGTGGTCAGCGATGTGGCGCGCGCCTATCTTGCCAGCGCGATCAGCAAGGCGCGCGCGCGCGAGCGCCTCGAGAACGAGGCGCTCATCCCGGATGCCGACGGGATGCTCGCGTTAATCGAGCGGCAACGCGGCCGCGCGCTGGTGCACGGCGAGGGTCGCCGCTTGATCTATTCGCTGCTGCCAAGCCGGGACCTCGCGGGGCTGCGCGCGCTGATGAACAGCACGACTGCGTTACAGTGAGCGGCATGCGCTCCCCCTTGATGCCATTCGTGCTTGCCGCTGCCGTCACCTGCCTGATCGGGACCGCGGTGGCACTGGAACCGTACTTCGCCGGCGACGTGCGGTTGACGCGGCTCATCCAGGCCGCATCACCCACACCGCAGTGGTGGGCCACGCCCGTCAGCAACCTCGCGCCAGCGCCGGGCAAGTATTACGTCATGACGCTCGTGTTGACCGCGTCATTTTTTGTCGCCGGGTGGCGCGGGCTGGCGCTGATTGTGGCGTTTCTCCTGCTCGAGCAATACGGCGCCGAATATACGAAGGCGATTTTCAAGCGGCCGCGGCCATCGCGGGATCTCATCACCGTCATCGGCAACCCCAGCGGCTTTTCCTTTCCGTCCACGACGCTGACCTTTTTCGCCGTCACGTTTGGCGGGCTCGGCATCCTCGCGCTCGTTCGCAAAACGGCGCCGGTGCGGGTGCCGGTGATGATCGCCGGCTTCGGCATGGTGCTGATTGGCTGCCTCGCGCGCATCGCCCTCGGGCTTCACTGGCCGAGTGACGTCTTTCTCACCAGCTTGATCTGCATGCTTTGGATCTGGGCCGCCTCTCGCAGCGTCTTAGGTAGAGCGTGAGCGACTGGGTGTGGTCGACGGCGCTCTATAGCGCGGCGCTGGTCGCGCTGGCGGGCGCGTTTGGGGTGATTTGGCCGCTTCGCTGGATCCATCGCAAGAGCAGGCTTCGCGCGCTCGTCATGGTCGTTGGCGGAGTCGTCGTCGTGGTCATCATCGCCGTGATTACGCCCTCGCCGCAGTCATTGGCCGGCACGCGCAGCGGTATCGACGAGTTCATGCCCGAGTTTCATTTTCGCGAGCGTCACACCATCATCGTGTCGGCGTCGCCCGAACGGGTCTATGCGGCGATCAAGTCGGTGTCGGCCGACGAAATTGCGCTCTTCAATCTCCTTACCGGCATCCGGCGCTTCGGCCGCCCTGGCCCCGAGGGCATTCTGAACGCGCCTGCGAAGCAGCCAATCCTCGACGTCGCGACTCGAACCGGGTTCGTGCTGCTGCTCGATCGAGCGCCATCCGACATCGTGATCGGAGCGGTGGTGGTCGCGCCACCAGGCACGCAGGCGCCGGGCAGGGCGCTCACCAGGGATGACTTCATGACCCTCACCCGACCCGGCTTCGGAAAAGCGACGATGAATTTCGCGATCGACGATCTCGGAAACGGCACAACCCACGTCGAGACCGAAACGCGCGTGTTGGCGACGGACGCGGTCGCGTTGAAACGGTTCACGCCGTACTGGCGCACGATTTTCCCCGGCAGCTGGATCCTGAGAGCCACCTGGCTCAGGGCGATCAAGACGAGGGCCGAAAAGGCATCTTCGTAAATGCGGCGACGGTTCCTATCAATGCTGGTGGCGGGAACGCTGCTGTGGGCGTCACCTGCCGCAGCGCATCCCGCGCCGTTCAGTTATCTCGATCTGCATCTCGACTCGAGCGGGCTCACAGGCACCCTCGTCGTGCACGATCTCGATGCGGCGCACGATCTTGGCGTGGCCAATGCCGATTCATTGCTCGATCCCGCCACGGCGGCCCGCTATCGTGATGCGTTGGTGGCGCTGCTGAGTCCGCGGCTCAGCCTGATTCTCGACAACCGCCCGGTGACGATTACCTGGGGCGCCGTCGACGTCGTGCCGGATCGACAGAGCCTGCGGCTCGCATTCACGGTGAGCCGCTCCAAGCCGGGTCACCTCGGCATTCACGCCTACGTCTTCCCGTACGATCCGATCCACCAGACGTTCATCAACATCTACGAAGACTCGGCGCTGAAGCTGCAGGCGATCCTCGACGCATCGCACCAGGACACGTCGTATTACTCCGGCAGCACGCAGGGTCGATGGGCGGTCGTCAAGACGTTCGTGCTCTCAGGCATCGAGCACATCCTGATCGGCCCCGATCACATCCTGTTCCTGATTGGATTGCTGTTGCTCGGAGGAACTTTCCGAAGGCTCGCGTTGATCGTGACGGCCTTCACGATCGGCCACAGCATCACGCTGTCGCTGGCGGCGCTCGACCTGGTTTCGCCGCCGGGGCGATTCATCGAGCCGCTGATCGCGTTGACGATCGTCGTCGTCGGCGCGGACAACCTTCTCGTCCTGCGGTCGCGAAGACATATTTCAACGCTGGCCGAGGCCCTGGCGAATTCCGCGCCGCGTGAGGCCGACATCCGGGCGTGGCTGGCGGTCACCTTCGGGCTAATTCACGGCTTCGGCTTCGCGTACGTGCTGAAGGAATTTGGACTGCCGCAGGCAGCGCTGGGATGGTCGCTGTTTGCGTTCAATCTTGGCGTCGAGATCGGACAGCTGCTGATCGTCACCGTGGTCGCGGGTGTGTTGATGCTCGTGAGGCGTCGCAGTCCGGCGCTCGCGGGCCAGGTCGCGCTAGTTGGATCGATCGCCGTGATTCTCGCGGGTACTTACTGGTTTATTCAGAGAGTTTTCTTTTCGTAGGGGCGCACTTTAGTGCGCCCGCGCGGGCGGGCTAAAGCCCGCCCCTACGAACCGAAGACGGGCGTAACCCGCACAGCCGGACGGCCACCAGCGCGCCGATCAGCGTCGACATGACGACGGCGGCGAGATGCGCGGATAGCACGTGCGCCGGTTCACTGAAGTGACAGAAGATGCGCCACCCGGCGTCGGCCATCAAGCCGGCGCCCAATCCGAGCAGCGCGCCGGCGACGGCTGGACGCGTCGGATACGCGCGCGCGGCGAGGATGCTCGCGAGCGCGACAACCGGCAGCGCCGTTGCGGCGGATCCCGCGAAGCAGATCCCCCCGACAAGCCACCACCCGGCGCGCAGGAACACCGGGCTCGCCTCCCAGCTCGTGAGCGTCACGCCGACGACAGTCACGATCGGAATCGCCAGCCACAACGCGATCGCACCGCGGCTCCAGTCGCGGCCGGGAATCGACTCGCGCAGCGCCGCGCCGACGACGAGCAATCCCATCACCGCTTGCGCGATCGAAAGTCCCCACACGCCGAGCCAGCCGAGGCCCGAGGATTCGCGCACGTCGAACGCAACTGGCGCGGCGACCAATGCGACGAGCGCGAGCGGCAGGATCCACAACGTCCGCGTCCACGGCGAGCGCAGCGGGCGAACCGATTGATAGTCGGCCGCAATGTGGGCGCGCAGGTCGGCAGGAAGAGTCATCGCTTTCGCTTACCTTCTGCGCTTTCTGCGCCTTCTGTGGCCCCCTTCAGTAGCGCGCGCAACTGCTGCATGCCTCGACTCGATCGCAGCTTCGCCGCGGTCTCGGCGATGCCGGCCCGTTCGGCGATCTCCTTGAAGCTGAATCCGAGCACGTGATGCTGAATGACGGCGTTACGCCTCGCCGGCGCGACCTTGCCGAGTGCGCGCCGTACTTCGACGCGATCCGCAAACGACGCCGCGTCGGGCCTGACCGGCAGATCCATCGCCGTCACATCGTCGGGCGCCCACGGCCGCCGCGACAGCGTGCGGCGATCCATCAACCACACGTGGCGCGCGATCGCCATTGTCCACGGCATCAGCGGAAACGACGGATCGTAAGTGTGGCGGGCCCGATGCATCTGCAGGAACGTCTCCTGGACCAGGTCGTCGGCCTTCGCGCCGTCGCGTGCCTGCGACAGCAGGTAGCGGCGCACCGCCGGCGCGATCGACGCATAGATCTCGTCGAACGCCTCGAAGCGGCCGGACTGATACTCGCGCATCAGCTCGCGAAGACGCTGTCCCTCGCCCTGAGCGAGCCGACGGTCGGCCTCGCCGACCTGCGGCGAGTCGAATGGGTCTGCCATTGAGTTTGCCGGGCCTTGCCGGATCGTATCAGCGGTTACTTCTGGCCGTTCACGAAGGGCGTCAGGATCGTGGTGATGAACTGGTGGATGGGAGTCGGCACGCCCACCTCGTTGCCAATTCGCACCACGGCGCCGCTGAGCCAGGGCAGCTCGAGCCGGCGGCCGCGCTCGATGTCCTCGAGCATCGACGACTTGGAGGCGGCCGGGAAGTTCTTGATCATCGTGAGCGTCGTGTCCATCAGGTCGTCCGGCAGCCTGACGCCCCTGGCGCGGCCAACCGCAATCACTTCCTCGATCGCCGCGATCATCAGCTCGAACGTCGCCGGCGTGTCGCGGACGACGCCCATCGGCGATCGCGTCACCGTGGTCATGCCGCTCCACGTCGCCAGGCGCACGAACTTGACCCACAGATCGGCGACGACGTCGCTGCTGGCTTTTGCCTGGAACCCGGCGCGCATGCCGGCCTCTTCGAGGGCGATCAGTCGATCCGAGCGGCGGCCATCACGCTCACCAAACACCAACTGTTGCGCGGTGGTGTGGCGGATGTGTCCGGGCTGGTCGATCACGGCAACGATGTACGCCGCGCCGCCGGCAACGTGATCGACGCCGACATGCTTCGCGACCATGTCCACCGCATCGACGCCGTTCTGCAGCGTGATCACCACCGTGTCCGGCCCGATCAACGGCGACAGCGTGGCGGCCGACGCATCGACGTCATACAGCTTCACCGTGAAGAGCACGACGTCGACCGGTCCGATCGCCTGCGGACGATCGGTGGCCTGCACCGACGGCAGGTGTACGTCGCCGAGTGGGCTCGCGATGTGAAGGCCTTCCTTCTGCATCGCGGTGAGGTGGGCGCCACGGGCGAGGAAGGTCACGTCTTCGCCCGCCGCTGCCAGGCGCCCGCCGAAATAGCCGCCGACGCCGCCCGATCCGAAGATCGCGATCTTCATAACTTCACCGCATCAAGACTGACGACCGGCTCATCGCCCATCACCGACGCATTGTGAATCGTGCCGCGAGGAATTTCGATCCATTCACCCGGTCCGAGCACTTTCATGTGTCCGCGCACGACAAGCCGGAAGCGGCCCGATAGAACCGCATCGATCTTGTCGACGTCGTGTTTGTGATCGGGAAACACCGTGCCCGGCTCGTAGGTGTATTTCGCAACGCGATAGCCGAGCGATTCAAGCTTGGCGCGAAGGCCCGCTTCAGTGAGCGGGCCATCGGCCGCGTTCCACCGTTGTGGCGTCAATGAGTTAGTTCGCGGCGCCGGTGGGCGACGCCGGCATGCCGGGAACCGATCCGGTGGCCAGCTCCTGATCGATCATCAGCAGGCCCACGCCGGTGTTGCCCGCGAGCTTGATGCGGCCGAGGACGGCGCGCGCCGCAGCCTCCTCTTCCATCTGCTCGGTGACGAACCACTGCAGCATGATGACGCCGGGGCGATCCTTGGCCTTTTCCGCCATCGCGTAGCGCTCGTTGATCGACGCCGTCACCTCGCGCTCGTTCTTCAGCACGTGGTCGCATAACGCTTCGGCCGATTTCCACGTCAGCGGCGGCGCGGCAATCGCCGGCAGCACCACCTTCTGATCGCGCTCGATCAGGTGATCGATGATGCGCTGCGCGTGCAGCAGCTCGTCGGACGACTGCTTGCGCATCCACGTCGCGAAGCCGGGCAGATCGTGTTCCGACAGCCAGATCGACATCGCCAGGTATTCGTGCGACGCGCGGAATTCGAGCTTGAGGTGCTCGTTGAGGCCTTTCAGCAGATCCTTCGTCATGTCGTCCCTATGGAGTGATCGTGAACTTTTGCGTCGGCGATGTCGCCAGCACCTCGGCGCCCTTGCGCGCCGAGACCGACCACGTATGCACTTCCGGCTCGAGCGCGACGGTCGCCGGCAGTTTGGCTTCGGTGGCCGCCATCGGCTGGCTCTCCCACACGACCCGATCGCCGGTGACGGCGACGATCTTGATCACGTAGCCATCGGCGCCAGCGACCGGCGACCAGCGGAACGTGTCGATGTGACCGGCCATCGCGCCTTCGATCGGCTCCAGCAATGAGATGGTCGACGGGGCGGCAGGTTTCGGCGCGGCCGCCGGCGCGGACGCGGCCGGCGTCGCCGACGGGGAGGGGGTTGGGGTCTGGCTGCCGCCACACCCGGCGGCGAGGACTACGGCAACGGAAACGGCACTACCACACAGGAATGGACGAATCATGAACGACGCCGCGCGAGCTCGAAGCCCACGCCTCCAAGAATGACGAACAATACGGCGCCGGTCATCGCCAGTGGCAACTGCCCGGTGCCGCCGAAATACACGCCCGCGGCCATCGACAGCGCGGCCAGCGAGAAAACGGCCATGACTGCGGACTCGGACGGTTTTTTAATGGTGTCAGGCACCGTACAAGAATATCGCACTACGGTGCCTGACACCTTTAGTCCAAGCGATCGGAAAGCAGGCCCACCGCGAGCGCATACGCGTGCGCGCAGTTGTAGCCGAGGAGGCTGTCGTAATTCGAATAGACCAAGTAGTTCTTCTTGCCGGCGCGCAGCAGCGATGCCGCGCGATCCACTTTCGGCAGCGCCGTTCCGGCCGCCGTTCGGACGCCCATCGACTGCCACTTGGCGAGAGGAATGGCCACGGTCAGCTCGCGCGCGGCGCGGCAGCCGCTCTCGCGGAAACCGACCGAGGCCGCGAGCTTGGTCGCGCCGCCCGCCGGCACCTTCACTTCACGGCCCCAGATCTGGTCGTCCTTCCATCCGTAGGCGACCATGTAATTGGCGATCGACGCGAACACGTCGGGCAACGTGTTCCAGATGTCGCGGCGGCCGTCGCCGTCGTAGTCCTGCGCGTGGGCGAGGTAACTCGATGGCATGAACTGCGTCTGCCCCATCGCGCCGGCCCACGATCCCTTCATCCGATCGAGCTCGATGTAGCCCTTGTCGAGGATCTGCAGCGCGTTGATGAATTCGGTCGTGAAGAAGGCGCGGCGCCGCCCTTCCCAGGCCAGGGTGGCGAGCGCCGGCACCGTCGGCCGCGTGCCGGTGAACCGGCCGAAGTTGGATTCCATGCCCCAGATCGCGACGAGCACGCTGCTCGACACGCCGTACTTCTTGGCGATCGCGGCGAGATCCTCGCGATGCTCGCGTTGCTTGTCGGCGGCAGTGCGTACGAAGGATCGCGTCAGCCGGCGCGAGACGTATTGATCGATCGTCAGCACCACTTCCGCCTGCGATCGATCGCGCTCGACGACGATTTCGAGCGGTTCGAGATTCGCGAGCGCGGCATCGGCCGTCGCCGCCGAGACGCCCGCGGCGAGCGCCTGCTCTCTCAATTGGGAAACAAATGCCGAGAATTCTGGACGCGGTTCTTCAACAGGAGTCGGCGCGGGCACGGCCACCTGCGCGCTTAGCAGCCCTGGGAGGAAGAGACAGAGCGCGGCGATCTTACAAAGCATTCCCGGCCGCACCATCGACCGTGATGGCCTGACCCGTAATATAGCTGCCCGCTTGTGATGCGAGGAACACGACAAGATTCGCCAGCTCCTCTGGCCGGCCGAGGCGTCCGAGCGGAATGCTCCCAACCGACGCCTTCCGTACATCTTCGATCGATTTGCCGCTCTTTGTGGCGTTCGCCTGGTCCAGCTCGGCGATGCGTTCGGTGTCGATGCGGCCCGGGGCGATCACGTTGACCAGGATGCCCTGCGGCGCCAGCTCGCGCGACAGCGTTTTCGCGATGCCCCAGACGCCCGCGCGCAGCGCGTTCGACAACGCCAGGTTCGGAATCGGCTGCTTGATCGACGAGGACGCGATCGTGATCACACGGCCGTAGCCGGCCTTCTTCATCTCCGGCGCCGCGGCGCCGACGATGCGCGTGAAGCTGAGGAGGTTCTGCTCGAACGCCTTCTGCCACTGCTCGTCCGTCATCTGCAGCGTTTCACCCGCCGGCGGTCCGCCGGCGTTGTGCACGACGATCTCGAGGCCGCCGTACGCGGAGACCGCGGCATCGACCAGGCGCTTCGCTTCGCTCGCGCTGCTGACGTCGGCGACGAGCGCCTTCACCTCGGCGTTGGTTTCCTTCGTGATCGCCGCGGCCGCCGCTTCGATGCGGCCCTGATCGCGGCTGCAGACAATCAGCTTGCAGCCTTCGCGCGCCAGGCCGAGCGCCGAGGCGTATCCCAATCCGCGGCTCGCCGCCATGACGATCGCGCGCTTGCCTCTGAGTCCGAATTCCATACGTTTTGTTAACCCCTGATCCCTGACCCCTGAACCCTGATCCCTGATCCGAGCAGTTCGAGGCGCGCGAGGATGTCGTCGAGATCGGCCAGGGTGTCGGCGTCGACCGGCGTGAACGGCGACCGCACGCGCGAGGACGCGATCACGCCGCGCCGGTGATAGATGTGCTTGCGCAGCGCCAGATTGATGCGCGGCTGGTTTTCGAAACGGATGATCGGCAGGTACTTGTAGAAGACCTCGGTCGCGCCGTCCCGATCGCCGGCCGTGAACTTCGTGAAAACCTCGACGAGGATTTCCGGGAAGGCAAACCCGGTCATCGTGCCGATGGCGCCGTGGCGCAGTTCCTCCAGGAACATCATGCCGCCAAGACCGCCGAAGATCTTGACCTCCTTCGAGACCGCGCGGATCTGCGTGATCTTCATCGGCGCCGGATCGTCCTCGAGCTTGAGGAACGCAAGTCTCGGCGACGCCGCGGCGAGCTTCGCAATCAGCTCGATGCTCATCGTGATGCCGCCGACCGCCGGCGGAAAATCCTGGACGACGACGGGAATGTCGATGGCATCCGCGACCGCGCGATAGTGCTTCTCGAGCGCCGCGTCGTTGGTTCTCGCCAGCTTCGGCGGCGCGACCATCACCGCCCTGGCGCCCTGCTCCTGCGCGCGCCGGCTATAGGCGATGCAGCCGTCCGTGCCCGCATGCGTGGTGCCGACGCAAATCGGAAAGTTCGCACCCGCCGTTTCGATCACGATCTCGGTGACGCGCTCGCGCTCACGCTCGGTCAGCTTGTCGGCCTCGCCGAGCACGCCGAGGATCGTCATGCCGTTGACGCGCGTGCCGCGCGTGAATTCCGTCAGCGTACGAAGGCTGACCTCGTCGAGCGTGCCATCGGGTTTGAACGGTGTCGGCGTGATGTTGTAGATGCCGGTCAGGTAATCAAACATCAAAGCTTACCAATCATTTCGCATCGGGGAATCTCTCGATGCGGCTGGTGACCGGCTTGAGCGTCCGTAAGTACGCGTAGATCGCCGAGAGGTCCTCGCGCGTCATGCCTGCATACGCGGTGATCGGCATCACGGTATTGTTGGCGCGCTCGTGTTCCGCGAGCGTCGCGTTGGTCGGGTTCTCGAATCCCTTGAACTTGTCGACGAATTGCTGCTCGGTCCATGAGCCGATGCCGGTGTTCGCATCCGGCGTGATGTTCGCGGCGCGCACGCGATAGCCGGTCTCGACGAACTCCTGGCCGCCGGCGAAATCCATGTTCGGCAGCGGCGTGCCCTGGTCGTCGATCGGCGTATGACAATCGCTGCACAGCGCGGCCGAGGTCAGGTACTTGCCGTACGCGACCTTGTCATCCGGTGATGGGCGCTTTCCAAACGTGTTCGGCGCGGGAATCGTGCGCACGATCAGGTTGAGCGGAAAATTGAACTTGCTCGGAGGCGGCGTGTTTTCGATGGCCTTGAGCGTCCGGATGTAGGCCAGCACCGCGTGCACGTCTTCTTCGTCCATCGCGCCGAAGTGCGGGTACGGCATCAGCGGGAAAAGCGGCGAGCCGTCCTTCGACACGCCCTGGGTGACGGCGCGGAGCAATTCGCCGTCGGTCCAGTCGCCGATGGCGGCCGGCGTGATGTTCATCGAATACGCCTGGCCCGCAGGTCCGAGATTGAATGCTTCGCCGCCCGCTCCGAGGCGATCCGCGATCACGGGACCTGAGAACTTCGTCCAGTCACGCTTGGTGTGGCATGTCGTGCAGCCGACGACGTGATCATTCAGGTACTTGCCGCGCTCCAGGCGTTCCGGCGTCGCCTCGATTTTGAACGCCGTCGGTGGCGGCACCTTCGGGAACGCGAACATCAGATAACCGTAGCCGCATGCCACGACCACCACCAACAGAATCACCAAGCCGCCGACGATCTTCAACAGTGTTTTCATCTGTTATTGCTGCCCCGCCGATGTGGATGGCCGCCGCTTCGCGCGCTCGACGATGCCCGCGACGTCGGCAGCGAGTTTCTTCGCGTCATACACGATGCCGTCCTTGATGGTGTACTTGATGCCGCCGACGCGCTCGACCTTGCCGTTCTGATCGTTCAGCTTGACCGCGCCGGTCGCGTACAGCACCTTGAAATTCTCGAGCGGATTCTGATCGACGAGCACCATGTCGGCGAGCAGTCCCGGCCGGATGATCCCGAAGTCGATCGGCTTGCCCTTCGGCTCGTGCAGCGCCTGCGCGCCGTACAACGTCGCCGAGCGAATCACTTCGAGCGGATGGAAGCCGGCTTCCTGCAGCAGCTCGAACTCGTTGATGTAGCCGAAGCCGTAGGTCTGGTAGATGAAACCGGAGTCGGATCCGGTCGTGACGCGGCCGCCGGCGTTCTTGAAGTCGTTGATGAACGACATCCACACCTGGTAGAACTTCTTCCACTGGATCTCATCTTCCGTCGTCCAGTAGAACCAGTAGGCGCCGTGCGCGTTGCGATTGGGCTGATAGAACTCCCACAGTGACGGCAGCGTGTACTTGTCGTGCCAGTCGGCGTTGCGCATGCGCATCACGTCGCGGCCCGCCGAATAAATCGTCATCGTCGGATCGATGATGAACTTGCCGTCGACCCATTCCTTGATCAGCGCGTTCCACTGCTCGCTGCCGCGCGGATGAATCTTGTCGTGCAGGCGCGCGACCTGGCCGAAGCGGTGCTGCTCGTCGTTGTAGTTCTGGTTCACCGGATACGGCTGAATCGTATAGTCCTTGAGCAGCGCTTCGAACAGGCCGTAGTAATGCGTCAGCGTGCCGAGACCGAGACGCGATGCATCGCGCGCGTTCATGCGGACGACGCCCATCTGATCGAGGTGCGCGGTCGAGCCGAGGTTCAGCTTCTTGGCCTCGTCGAGCAGCGCCGCCATGATCTCGGGATCCTGCGCGCCGAACTTGATGCCGTCGACGCCCTTCTTCGCGGCAAAGCGCACCCACTCGCGCGCCGTCTCCGCCGTCTGCGGCTTGCTGCGATCCCAGCCTTCGCCGGAGAACGGACGGTGATAGACGAACATGCGGGGCGCGACGATCTGGTTCTTCGCCGACAGCTCGCGCTGGCCCAAATCCCAGTCCATCGATCCGCACGGCACGCCGCGGACCGTGGTCACGCCGTGCATCATCCACAGCTTGTAGACGTATTCGGCATCGCGCGCCTGCGCGCCGCCGCAGTGCACGTGCGCGTCGACGAACCCGGGCATCAGATACATGCCGGTGGCGTCGATTTCCTTGACGCCCTTCGGCGGCCGGCTGCGCTCGTTGATGGCGACGCCGGGGAAGCCGACGCTGACGATGTCGGTGATGCGGTTGTTCTGCACCACGATGTCCATCGGCCCGCGCGGCGGCGCGCCGGTGCCGTCAATGACGGTGACGCCGCGAATCACCAGGCGCTCGAACGGGCCTTCGCCGTCGCCGGCGCCGCGAGCGGGAGTCGGCGGCATCTGCTGGGCAGAGAGCGTGATCGCGGCGGCAAGGCACACGGCCGAGGCGATCAGAGTAGAGCGTAAGCGTCGCGACATCATTGCCTCCGGGAAGAGGCAAGTATATCAACGCGGTCTTATTCTGTGCGTAACGCCGTCATCGGATCGACCCGCATCGCGCGCCTTGCCGGGATCAAGTTCGCGAATCCGGCGGCGGCGATCATCGCCGTCATCGCAAGTCCCCACGCGATCGGATCGAACGGCGTAATCCCGTAGAGCACGCCTCTCAGGGCCGATGCCGCGCCAGCCGCAAGCAGGCTGCCGGCGATCAATCCGATCAGCACGATCGAAAACCCTTGCCGCATCACCATCGCAAGCACGTC
>Ga0137455_1000232_pt1 | contig 14205 bp, 27 predicted proteins | sample EasRivERMGT600_2_FD_102334 | JGI IMG/M metagenome (GOLD analysis project Ga0137455, IMG submission 102334) | Soil microbial communities from meander-bound floodplain in the East River, Colorado, USA - East River MetaG ERMGT600_2 | ecosystem: Environmental > Terrestrial > Soil > Floodplain ... | reverse complement strand
TTGCTACCGGCTGGGGTGCAGCAAACAAAGTGATGTCGGTGGTCATTGTTATCCTTTCGCTTTCGATTTAAGTACCTTGAGCGTGTGCTCAGTGAATACGTTGATCCCCGGAGGAAGCTCCGTGCCGGGGTGCTGTTCCAACCAGAACTGCATATTGCCTTCGTGAATACGCTTCTGCAGGATCTCGGGGCAGTTGTTCTCCACGAGCCACAAGTACGTCTTGTCCCAGTCGCTGCTGCTGAACGTGCGCTTGGGTACGATCGTCACCTCTGCGATGCCGGGTACATCCATCTTTGCCACCCCGGCTTGGTTCAACATCGCTCGCATCGCCACTTCCAGCTGCTTCAGTGCTTCCCTTTCCTTGAGGATGGACGCTGCATAGGCAGCTTCCTTGGCCTCAAGCGATGCTTCTACCTTGCGGTAGAGACGAGCCGCTTCTTCCATCGTGTTAACTTGAATGGGCATGGGTCCCACCTCCATGGATTGAACTACTACTGTATCACACTTACACTTGCAGTTGCAACTCTTCCCGAAACAATTCCAAGAACTCATCCTGCGCCTTGCCTTTGCTGCGCAGCACCTTGTACACCCCCCACTCCAACGGGCATCCTCCCAAATGAATTATGTTGGTGGTCAGCTTCTGGCCGGGGCGTGCCATCCGCTCGTTGGCCTGATCGTAGATGTCGAGCGAGTGCACCGGGGAGAACCACACGATCGTGTCCGCTTCGGTCAGGTTGTGGCCGTGCGCCATGATCTTCGGATGGGCAACCAGCCCCTGCGGGTCCTTGTGATCCTTGAATGAAGTGATGATGCGTGCCCGCTCGCTGCGTGACGTGCTGCCATCCAGCTGCTCCACTGCCATGTACTTGCGCAGGTGGTCGGTCACCGCACGCATGGCTCCGATGTACGGCACGAACACCAATACCTTGGCTGCCGACTCCGCGATGCACTCGTCGAGCACGTTCAGTCGCCCGCTCATGTCGACGCCGATGTACTCGCCCGCGTCGGTCTTCACCGCACCCGCACAGATCTGCAGCAGCTTGCCCAGCAGGATCGCGGCGTTGACTGCCGTGACCTGATGCTCTTGCGCATACACCACCAGCCGCGCCTTCATCGCTTGGTACCACTCGTTCTGCATGGTCGACATCGGCACCTGCCGGTCCTGATAAATCACGGGTGGCAGGTCGAGGCAGTCCTTCTTGTTGAAGCGGATCGCCGGTTGCATGGCGTCGTACATGCGCTGCGTCGAGCCTTCGCGCGGTACCCACTTGAACATGGATACCTTGCGCATCGTCTCGTCCTTCCACCGGGTGAAGAACTGCGGCACCCGGGTGGGTGACACCAGCCGCGCCAGCGCCCATGCATCGGTGGGCCCGTTGGGACACGGCTTGCCGGAAAGAATCCACAGCCACTGGTCCGCGCGCAGGTACTTCACGAACTCCTTGTAGATGCGCGTCTGCCCGTTGCGCAGCATCGAGCCTTCGTCGAGGATGACAAGGTCGATATCCTTGCGCCCGCTCAACTCCTCGCGCACCACCAGCATGCCGTGGTGGTTCATGATGTAGAAGTCGACGTCTTCCTGCAGTGCCAGCACCCGCTGCCGCTTGGTACCGTGGACGATGATGGCGTGCCGGTGCATCAGGTTGCGGAACACCTCGCGGTACCACGTCGTCTCCAGACATGAGAGCGTCGACAGCACCAGCACCTTGCGCAGCATGCCCTCGCTCATCAGGTAGTCAGCAGCCCACAGAGTCGACAGCGTCTTCATCAACCCCATGTCGTTGAGGATGAAGCAGCGCTTGTGCAGGGTAGCGAACGCAGCGGTGTCGATCTGGTGCTTGTAGGGGAACGGGTACTCCCCTGGCCAGTCGTAGTCGGTGATGATCGGCGACGGCACCACGATCCCCAGGTTGCGCAGGATCTTGGTTTCCTCCAGCTTGTGCGGCACGCGAACGATGTGCGTGTCATGCACCGTGGCATGGGGGATCAGCATGGTGATGCGCGACGGCTCGCGGATCTTGAGTTCAATCTGTTGGTCAGGGAGCAGGCGCATATTGTTTTTTGGTGAGCAGCAGGTTGAGTTGTACCTGCAGTAGCTCTAGGTCTTCGGCGTTGTTGACGACCATGGCGATGGCACCTGCAGCGCGCAGCAGGGACATCTGGAATGCCTGCAGTGGCCGCACCTGCTTCCTGCTCCGTCGCTTGGTTTCGACGGCGATGAACTGCCCGACGAAGCAGATGATGAAGTCGGGGATGCCGTGCTTGCCGTAGCCACAGGACACCGGCATGTACCACCACAGTCCGTGCGACTCGTACTGTTCGAGCAGGTTCTTGACGTCGTCCTTAATTTCGCCTTCTGGGGTAGTCATTTACTTCTGCTCTCTGCGAGCGGCAAACTCAGCGCACAGTTTGTCAATTTCCCTGTCGAGCACATCCCAATCGACTTCCACGTGGCCCCATTGACCCGTCTCTGTCGAGCCACCGCCGTCAACGACGTAGTCCGCTACATCAATAGGGTCTAGCTTGCGCAAGCCGTGTTTGATATGTGCGACTAGTGCGGCGGTTTTTCCGTCGTCGCTGTTCACGCTGCTTCCTTTATCGAAGGATTTAACTCCGGTTGGCATAGTGCGTACATCTCGTGCCGTGCTTTGATCCGTGCGTACTGCTCGTCGGTCACGCTGGTGGTCAGCTTCTGCCAGTCCCGCAGCTGCTGGTGCGCGGCCACGCAGGTATCGGTGAACGGATCTTCCTGTCGGTATGTCGTCTTGATCCGTGCCTGCACCCGCAGCAGCATGTCGGTGTCGGTGAACTTGTCGATGCGAACCTTGTCCGCGATGGCTTTCGCCTTCACCGGATCACCGTGCATCCACTCCTCGATCGCTTCGTACAACCGCCACGCAGCGATGATCTCGTAGATGCAGTCAGCCAGTTCCCGATCCTTGTTGCTGCTCGTCTTGTGGATGTCGACGATCGCTTTGATCGTCACCCTGCTTACCCACCTTCTCACGGTTTACCTCCTTTGTAATGGCGTCTTTACCTGCGGCAGTCAGACGGAACGGGGCGTTCCCGTCGTACTCGATGAGCCCTGCTTCGCGTAAGCGATTCACCATCCGAGAGATGGCACCGCCCATGCGCGGGCCACCCACACGCCCTCGAACATTGATCGCATGCAGTGCGCGTATCTGTGTTTGGGTGAGCTTCATGGTGTCACCCGGTCCTTGTACACAGACAACGAGGGGTACCCCTCCACCTCCAGATGCACCATGCTGTTGGCGGCGGGGCTGTCGTACTTCACCACTGCAGGCAGCGTGCACGGGCCCAGCGTTGGCATGGGGTTGAGCCCCACCACGTACTGGTCGACCCGCACTTCTTCACCCACGACGTACGCTCGGTTGTAGCTCATGCTTCGATCTCCGCTACAACCGAGTTGCCCACTGCCGTGTACGCCGGGGCCATGCCGTTGCTGACGATGCCGTTGCGTACCGACGGCGGGTTGTCGAACCACATGAACGGCATGATCATGCCCACCTCCTGATTCGCTTGCGCGAAGGCGTAGAACGGATCGGGGTTTTCCCGCCACGGATTGCTGCCACCCGGCACGATGATCGACTTCTGCTTGGAGGTGAGTTGGTTCTTCAGGTGGTTGTACATGCCGTTGCTGAAGATCGGGGCACCGTAGTTGTCGAACCCCGCCATGTCCAGCTGCGCGATGCCAGGGAATGCGCCGTTGTTCCAGCCATAGATGATGGCGAGCTTCGGCATGGTCAGCACGTAATGGCTGAACACGTCACGGATGGCGTAAGTGGCAAGCGTGACGTCCTGCGCCGACAGGTTGTTCTCGGGGATGTTGGGCTCGTCGATGACGTAGAACGCAACGATGTTGTCGAGCAGATTCTCGGCACGTACACGGTCGGCGAACTGGATCAGCTTCTGCACCTGGGTGTCACGGGGCAGCGAGTGCTTGGGGTTGCCCGGTGTGAACAGGCAGAAGTCGAGCGTGAACATGAGGCGCGTGATGCCTGCGGCCTTGGCTGCGTTGCCGTACTCTACGCAGTAGTCCAGCATGCCGGGGAAGTTGTTCCAGTCGTACCACGATCCGATGTGCGCCATCGTGACGTGACCTGTGATCTGCGGTGGGTCGGTCAACGACAGCCCGTAGTAGCAGTACTCAAGCACGCGTTCACCGGGGCACTTGGGGCAGGGTGGGCAGCCGAACAGCGCACGAGCTTGCTTCTGGAGCCAGTTCATTTCGATTCTCCTATCAGGGTGAGGATCTCTTCACGTACATCTTTCGGCAACAAGCGGAACGTCCAGTGTGCGTGCACCTCAAGGAGAGAACGATGCATGCGTAAATCGTCGAGATAGGGTGCTGGCTCGAACGTTCTTACCTGCCCCGGGCGCACTGCTAGGTCTATGATCTCGTTCCATTCGGCAGGGGTGGGGACCTGCCCTAGTACAGTGCCGTAATGTGGGACTGTTCTCCCCTGCACTACTGCACGTGCCGCTATCAGTTTGACTTCTTCAGACAACGGCATCGCGCATCCTTTCTATCAGCGTACTTATCGCCAAGTTCCCATCAGCGAACTGGCACTGTATGTCGTTCGCCTTCAGCAGGTCCACGATCTTGTGCGAACACCGGGCTTGATCGATGACTGCGACGTCTGCCTGCTTTGCACGCCGCAGCCACACCCTCGGACTTTCCTGATCGGATGCAAACAGGAACTCGACGCCGGGGAATTGTTGCTTGAATCTGCTCTGTCGTGCGGCGAGCAGGCCACCTATGAATATCTTCATGTAACACCACGAGAAGGTTGCGGGTGGAGAACAGCGTGCGCCATCTCTCGGTGGCAAGTTAGCTTTTCATCGTAGCGTTCGATGCGTAGGTTGCCGCTGGTGTCCGAGAACACCACGTACGGCTTGCCGCTATAGTTGGCGTTCGCCTGCGCATTTTGTTTTGCTTGGGTTAGCGTCACCAATTTCTCCTCTTACCATTAAATTGACACGTCACCACCGGGCACCACTGCGAACACAGGCCCGATGTCTTGGGTGGAAACATCCCACTCTGATGCGCGTTCTCCAGCCGTTGTATATCCGTTGCATACAACGCCCACAACTTCGGCACATCCTCACGCTTGAACTTCTCCCACGTCACGGTGCCGTTCTTCAACCACACGAACCCGGTGCGCACCTCGGTCAGCTGCGGGTAGTACGCGAACATCACGAGGGCAAAGAGCGCGAGTTGATCGCTTCCTCTCTTCGGCTTGCCCGTCTTCCAGTCGATGCACTTGCCCACCGTGCCGTCGATCCACGCTGCGTCGAGGATGACACGCACCCAAGGATCTTGTGCGTTCGGATCGTGCCGGTCCTTGAACCAGGGGCATGGCTTCCAGTTCTCATCGAGTGCCAACTCCTGCTCGGCGAGCAGCTTGCCCTTTACCTTCTTGAACTGGTCGGCGATCCCTTGCCACACCTCCATGCCGGAGGGTAGCGGCGTGCCCTTCTGCAGGCATTCCTTGAGGGCGTCGTGCACCCGGTTGCCCCACCTGCGCTCCTCGGTTTCCTCCTCCCGCCAATTCTTGAGGATGCGTACTTCTTGGTATTGCTTCGGGCAGTTGCGATACTGCTCGATGGAACTGAAGGACCATGCTGGTCTAGGCATTTAACTCTTTCGGATGTGCCCAAATCTTTGTGCGTACCCCACCTCGCACGCCACCGGCAGTTCCGGCAGCCACGCTGGCGTCCTGCTCATTGCCACTCTCATCTGCTCGCACGCTACCTCCGCTTGGGCTGTCGGAACGACAGCTACTAATTCGTCGTGGATCTGCAAAACGATCTTCATCTTGTGCCGCAACTCGATCCACGCATCGAGACACACCGAACCTGCCAACGATTGCATGATGTTCTCGACCGCCTTGGCACCATAAATCCGTACCCGCTTCTTGCGATTCAGGTACGTCCACTGCCCGCTCCACGAGTGCCCTGTCTTGTCATATTCTTTTTCGTACTGCAGCCCAGGGTAGCGCAGCACTCTCCCCGATGGAAGGTGTATGCCGTCAGCCCTCACGACGATACACCCGTTGATGCCGAATGACCACTCCTCTCCTGCTTCCAGTTTCTTCAGTGCTGTATTCCCGGCCTGCCACAGCCGCACCACGTATTCGTTGGTCGCGCGGTACCACTTGTGCACGGTGTCCGCTTGGGCAGGCGTCAGCTTCACACCGTCTCGACGCGCGGTGATGATGAACTTCGGCACGCCCATGCCGTAGCCGAGGGCAAGGCGAATGACTTTACCCAGCTGCCGTTCCTGGGGGTTCGCTTCCTTGGTGATCTGCTTGCCGAGATAGGCTGATGCAGTAACACAATAAATGTCGGGGCCAATGCCTGCATCGTAGTCCTTGAATGCTTGCAGGATATCCTGCTGTCCCGCCACCGTGACCAGCAGCCGCGCCTCGATCTGCGACTCGTCACCCGCCACCAGCACGTGTCCTGGCGGAGCCATGATAGCGTCGCGTAGCTCCGACTTCCGAGTGAGGTTCTGCAAATTGGTACCGTCGCCACCCCCCAGCCTGCCGGGATGTGCTGCATAGTACTTAAAGTACGCTGGCATGCTGCCGCGATCGGCCATCTCAATGAACCGGAGCGCTCGCGTCTCGGCGATGGTCGACTTGCCGCCCAGCCTGCAGGTGATCAGCGTCTGCACCCGCTCGTCCTCGTGCTCTTTGAGCGCAAGGAACTCGTCGTCGGTCTTGGCGAATGCGTACGCCACCTTGCCGGTGGTGGGCGACAGCTTCGTTGGTGGATCTACGCCAAGCTCCATCAGCAGGTTCGCGAGCTTGTCGTTGCTCATGATCACGTCGCGCACCTTCTCCACTGCGGTGCCCTGGGCATCGTCGTCGATGCCCAGCAGGTTGCTGGCCCACAGGTAGTGCGTCTCCTTCACGTCCTTCACGTGCTGGTGGTACTCGACCAGCATGGGCTTATCAAGGACAAGGCGTGGGTCGGTGAAGCAGCGGATCGTCTCGTCGATGGCAACGATCTCTTTCGTTGCAGTCGTGGGCAGTAACTCTTGGAAGATCCGCTTGCTGCCCAGTGCGTCGTTACAGCAGTACTCACCGTACTTGTACAACTCCCAATCTGAAAAGTCAGATCGGCGTTTACCCAGCGCACGGATCACCTCGTCGCCTTTCTCCCCCACCTCCAGCACCCGCATGAGGCTGGCGAGCGACACGCCCGATGTGAACCCGAACCGTGGCTGCGCGATGCACATGCTGCACAGATATAGCTTGGGCCAGATGCCGTGGTGCCATGCGAGGATGGCACCGTCGAAGTAGTTGTTGTGCGCGAGGAATGCAGTGCGGGACCAGTCGATCGACTTCAGTACGCGAGGGATGTCGCCGTCGGTGTACCACGTGGCCTTCTCCTCACCCGGCATGATGAGACTCAGGCCGATCTCTTCGAACCGAGGGTCGCGCAGGTACGCTTCGGTTCCCATCTTGGACAACGAGTACTCGCCGTCGTAGTACGTCTCCCAGTCCCCAACAACTATTGGTATCACGCAGTCTCCGTTTCTTTCTTGTCGGTTGTCTTGGTTGGTGCAAGGCAACGTCGGTTGTATTCCGCCAGCAACGTAGCCAGCCAGTGCATGCGCCAACGTAGCCGCAGGATGCGCGCGATGCTGTGTTTCAGGTGCTCGCACGTCATGCACTGCGGCGTCATCCTTCGTCCGTCACGTGTTACCCACGGTGTGTTCATTGTTTCCCCTTTCCTCGGGGCGGCATTGCACCGCCCCGTTTCCTACGTTAGAAGTCGCTGACGATGGTCGGCATCGGCAGCCGGTTGAACCACGATGGCCACGACCATGCAGCCGCTTGTCCTGCCACAAACAACGTCAGCAATGCCACTGCGATTCGCTTTTTCATTTGTTCCCCTTGTGCCGATCACGCCGCTCGGCACCCCTCCTTAATAGCAACGCGGCGGCATTGCGCTTACACCTATGCCATCATCCCTATGTGGAGGAGGATTGTCTCCTCCAGTTTGTTGGTGGGTATAGAGCCGATCTTGAACGCGCCATGCCCCGGCCCTCCACCGCTACCGACCCACAACACGGGGGACATGCCGCCATGCTGGTCCGCAATGGAACGGGGGCGGGCCCACAGTGTCACCCGTTTGCGTCCCTTCTGCCGTAGGCCGTCGATCTTCTTGCGCAGCAGGTACTCGAAACCAAGGGCGTCGTGCATTCTGCCGGTAATGTCCCATATGTAGGGCGTGCCGTTGGCCTCGAACAGGACGCTCAACATGACGTTGTCAAAAGGTCTAGAGGTACCCCTCCTCATTTCTTCTCCTTCTTGATCGGCAGCACGGGTGCCCTTTGCAACGGGGGCGGGATCTTCAGTTCCTTGCGTACCGCATCGAAGCGCTTGCGAATGTCGGTGTGTGCGCTCGGTATGTACACGAAGTTAGGGTCGAGTATCGTCTTTGGTTTCATCGGTTACCTCTTTAATTTTGTGCGAGATCATTGTGAATATGCGACTGAGGATGAACATACCCTCGCGCTCTTCGGGTGGATCGCCTTTGCTCCAGCGCAGGGTCCACCATGGGTGGTTCGCCTTCTCGATCAACATCACCAGCAGTGTCTTCATTCGGGAGTTCCTTGGCTTTCCTCCATGAGGAGGTAGGATTCGAGTGCGGCGTGGAGTTCGGCAGGAGTTGCGAACGTATTGATCCACGTGTGAGTAGACGCGGTGTCTGTCAGCTGCTGGCATGTCAACGTGTCTGCTTCGTCTACCACCGTAATCCTGAACTGCGTCGGCTTGGTCTTGCTGATCTCCAGCCTGTAGTAGATCATTGCCCACTCCTTTGCTGCGCCATCATGTGCAGGTGCGGCTGTATGTCATGGTACACCTGTATCTTGGTACCCTCGCACAGCACTGCACGAGGTAGAAACTCTGTCGTCGAAGGTGCTACCAGAATGCTGCTCTTGTTGTCGTACAGCGCAAGCCAGTGCGGGACGGGATCTGCCAGACTCATGCGCTGGTACAGGTCGTCGGCTGTAGACACCACGCTCGACTGGTCTGCATGCTTGCGAACATGATCCTTCCCCATGGTGTACACCTCCCAGCGGTTGTCCCCCGTTCGCTCGATGCGGAGGTGCCACCCTTGCAAGTCGTCGGTCATTCCCTCTCCCGCATCATGTGGATGTGTGGCTCCAGCATGTGGTACACCTCGTTGCGCGTGCCAGTGAAGATGACTGGATGGTTCCAGTCGTTGATCTGGGAGATGAGCAGCGTGCCGTCCGAGGGGAATAGAACTTGCCACAAGTCGACACGTGCGGTAATCATGCGCTGGTACAGGAAGTCCAGTGCGGTGCGTGGGTGTGTGGTTTCGTACTCCCCTCCGTGTCCGTACGCAACATCCTTATGCGAGTGCCAGCACACGGCGTACCCCCGCGCAACATCCAAGCGCTTGATGCCGAAGTAGGTGTCGTAGTACAGCTTGGTGTCGACGGTCACGATGTCACCGTCATCCTTCCATGCGCAAGGAACAGTTCCCAAAGTTCCGCCTTGGTACCCTTGGCCATGATCGTATAGTGCTTGGCGGTGATGTTGTATGGCAGGGATGTGTCGTTCTCCAACACTGCCCGCAGCAGATACAGCGTCCCTTTGTTGGACATCAGCAGGTGCATGGCATGCTCGGCACCGCTTGGCAGGAATGTCTTCGGCTCTTTGATCGTCATCCACCCCTGCGTCGTGCGCCGCTGCCAGCGTCCGTCTTGTGATGGCTCCGTGCGCAGCACCCGGTAGTCAGCCCCCAGGGTAGTGATGCGGGCGTGCCTATGTACTACGAATGGTTTCATACCTCCACCTCGATCACCGTTGGGAAGTCCCACCCCGCAGGCAGCGTAGCCTTGGTCGTCTTAATAATTATGACGGGACAACGGGGGTGCAAGTCCAACGAGAGCGGGGGCACCTCGCCATCCGTCTGCATCACGAACATATCAAGCTCGTCCTCGTTCTCGCATGCCCACATGAACGCTTCCTTCATGTTGGTGCCGCCACGTCCCTTGATGGTGACAGCAAGCGGCAATGAATCTACTGTAAGCTCCTCTACCGACACGAGACGCGTGTCGCACTGGCCGAAGTAGATCCTTTCCGGCTTGAGTTCTTCAAGGATGTAGTTCATCTCGCCCAGTCCCTGCTTGCACTCCTCGCTGCTGACCGAACCGGACACGTCCATCGTGTACCCCATGGCACCGATGCGCTCGCTGTAGTTCCCCGGCAGGTAGGTGCCGGTATAGATCTGCCTTCGGTTGAAGCGGCGATACGACGACTCGTCCTTGGCCACCTTGGTGGCAGCCCACAGCTGCGAACGCCAGTCCACCTTGGGCTTGAGCATCTCGTCGATGAACTCCGACATGAACCCTGGCAGCTTGCCCATCTTCTTCGCCATGTCCGCAGCTGCACGCACCGACACCTTCCAATCCTTGTCGATGGATTCCTTCTGCGCTTCGGTCAGTTCGCTGCCGTCGGGGTTCTTCGGGTCGCCGTGGTTGTCGAACTTGCCCTCGGGCGGCTTGCCGTTCTTTTTCGCCTTCTTCATCAGCTTCTCGTACACCTCCTCTACCGTGGTGATATCGGCATCGGATAGCCCGAAGCTCGCACCGATACACGCACACGAGGGCGTGGTCATGCCGAGGATGGGCGTCTCCGTCGCTACCTTGGCCAGCAGCTTGTTGAGCACGATGTCGATGGCCAGCCCGTAGATCTTCGGATCACGGCTGCCCCGCCGGGTCAGGTGGCACAGCATGGGGTGGCCGATCTCGTGCAGTGCGACGAACACGACGTCACCCATCGGCCACGTGTTGAGCACCTCGCGGTTGTACACAACTTCCCGCCCGTCGACATGCGCGATGCCACCCGAAGGATTGCCCGGGTTCCACTGCATCTTGCTGCCGAGTGCCAGCCAGAACCCTGCGTGCAGGCCCAGCTTGCCCTTTGCGATTTGCATCTTGTCTTCGATCATGCTGCATCTCCTTTCGTTTCGGCAATGCCGAACACCTGCATTGCGTAGTTGGTGGTGAAGCTGTCCTGATCCATCGGGTCGATGATCCAGTGCGTCACTCGCGCTCGCTCGAACCCGCCGGTAATGTCGGGCACCGACACCGCTTCATCCTCGTTGTCTACGTCGTAGTCGACGAGCGCTACCTCGATCGGTATGCCGCAGGTGAGGATGTTCTGCACCACCCCACCGGATACGAACACCACTAGCTTCACTGGCTCTTGGCTCATTTCTTCTCCATGAATGCTGCTGTGTCAGGGACCCACACCCATAGCTCAACCCATGCACCATTGCTAGGTGAGCGGGTGTATGAAACGCCTTGGGCTTTCTTGGCAAGGGGTGGGTGTTGTTCACTGTACGAGTGCACGCACCGTTCCGCTGCCCGCTTGTAGTACGTCTTCGCTAGTCGCTTGTCACCCATCCTTCTCTCCTTGCGCCAGATACACCGCCACCTCAAGTTCATCGTGAGGTACCCTGTGCCGCACGCTCCGCTCGTCGATCCACGCAACGATGATGTCCCTGTCGTTGAGCAGGTCCCACGAGCCCGAATTGCTCTTGCGATAAATGAGCATGAGCGACGGTGCCCACCCGGTGGTGATGCTGATGACACCCCGGCGTTTGTACCCAGATGGACTGACTACCTCCGCCCGCTCGCCGAAGTAGAAGCGTTGTATCTCGGTGGTCTTGGGCTCGACGAACTTGTCACCGTGCTTCTCGGCCAGCCGCTTGATGGCATCCCGGTACCCGCCGTCGATGACTGGCGTCACTTCACCCTCTGCAGCATCATCTTGGCCATCTGCAGGAACAGCCACTCCTCACGGGTCACCACGTGCCCCATGTCGTACTTCACCTTCTTGGTGTACTTCTTCCGTTGCGGCGCATCGGGAATGTCGTCGAGCGGTATATGCCCGCCACCATCAGGCACTCCCTCCATGGGAGTGTTGGCCAGCTGCCCTGCGAGGAGCAGCTTCTCCGCTTTCCTGCGCTTCATGGTAGCCACGGCCTTGGCTCGTGCTGCAGGTGAGGATGCAGCACGACGTGCTGCTTTGGATGGCCCTTTAGATAGCTTCGTTGAGGACACGATGGTTCTCCTTGTGGAAAGTTACGCTGGTGGGGGTGCGCTTGTACTGGCCGATGAGTTGGCCGGTGCGTACGTCGATGACTTCGATGGTGTCACCGACCTTGCCGAACTTCTTCTGCCACACCCACGCGCCAATGACAGCACGAAAGGCGTTGTTGTAGTTGCGCCAGGGCAGGTACTTCTTGTTCTTCCAATGCCACAATCGGAACGGACGCTTGGTGTCTTCGATGATTGGATGGTTCACAGTACCCCCTCATGTTTGCGCACCCCATCGTTGCAATGCGCATTGCCGCCACGGTCCAGCCACATGGTGTCGTTGTTGAACGGAGCGAACCCTTCGACGTCGAGTCCGCAGTGCTTGCATGCCGTCTGCCTGCATGTCGGGGATGGTGGTGTTTCGCAAGGATCGACGACATGCGAGTTCAGGAATGTGACGCACGCCTCTAGGTTGTTGAGCACATAGTCACGATCCGATTCGTAGTAGTCTCCGCCGGGAGCGTCGTCTCGGTACGGGCGGCGTGGGTTGATCTTCTTCATCTCAACCCTCCCAAAAGAATCGGAACGACTTCTTGTGGTGCTTTGGCGTGGTGATCTCGGACGCAAAGTAAATCCACACCAACAGCACCAGCAGTACTACAAGCATCGCTTCCATCTCACCCTCCCATCTTCTTCAACAGATCCATCGCAGCCTTGCCCACCTGCGTCTGCGCCGCCTTGTTACCCCGGAAGTCGTCGCCGTGGTACCCGGTGAGCGTGCCCTTCACCTCGTTGATCATCGACGCCAACTCCTTGTCGCCCGTGATGCCAGCGATCTCCGGCAGCAGCGTGGCCAACTCGTTGATCGACTGCGGCATGGAGTCGTAGATCTTGCCGCCCCTGGTCAGCGTCTCGGCCATGCGCTTGACCGCACTACGCACGCGATCCTTCGCATCGTCGGCCATCTGCTTCATCATCTCGTCCACGTGGGTGTTGACATCCGCAGCTACCGCTGCACCCAGTGCGTTCATGATGTGATCACCGGCAGGCATCGGCAGGAACTTCACATCGAGCGTGAAGTACCGCTCGATCTCGTCGACCGGCGGGTAGTCCTCCTCCTTGAACGCACCCTGCAGCAAGTCCTTCGCTGCGGCGATGGCATCGGGGTAGTTGTCCTTGAGATCGACCAGCGCGCTGCGCCCCGCCGCCTGCGCCTCACCGTACTTCTCCATGTACTTCATGTAGAACGCTGACGGCATTGCACGCCGACCCCTGTCGCCGATGCTGAAGGTCAGGTCCGAGTGCGTGCCGCTGTAGAACGTGTTGAGTGCGGTGCGCACGGCGTCGATGTGCTTGCCGCTCGCCTTCGGGAACAGGGTCTTGCGTACCCGCACGCTGCCCTTGGTGGCACCCGTCTCATCGGTCGCCTCTTGCGACATCTGTTTGTCGGTAATCGTGCCCCAGCTGAACGCGCAGTTGAGGATGACGAGCACGAGTTTGTCTTGCGGTCGTACTGTAAGTTGGTTCATGTGTTACTCCTTTTTAAGTGACTTGAAAAACATCTTCTCTTCCGAGTCTTCTGCGCTCATCAGTACCGCTCTGACCCACGGCTGCATGATCCAGCGGTTGAACTCGCGCATCACCTCGGGATTGCTCGACGGAAACTCGGCGGCATAGAACTGCTTGTGCCGTTGTCGTAGCTGCTCCTTCCAATCCGATGGTTTCTCTACCATCACAAACTCCTCAGTAAAAAGACAAAAAGAAAGGTGGCCAACGTCGCCACCCCGGTACAACACCACACGGTGTATCTCATCGGCAGGCGCAGGAGAAGACCGGATGATTCACTTCACGCCCTACCAACACAGACAGGTGCTCCTGCAGCTGCGTACGCTCCGCCATGGTCATCGAGATCTCGTTGTCTCCCGTGTTGCAGTAGTCATGCTCGGTGAACGTGCGCAGGATGTAGTCGTAGTCGAGTCCGTTCTCCGCGCAGAAGTCACGTAGCCAGAACTCGGCGATGCCCTTGCGATCGACGCCATCCACCTGCGGGTGCTCCCACTCGTGCCGTAGCGATGTAATCGTATTGGGCATCA
>Ga0137455_1000231_pt1 | contig 14212 bp, 10 predicted proteins | sample EasRivERMGT600_2_FD_102334 | JGI IMG/M metagenome (GOLD analysis project Ga0137455, IMG submission 102334) | Soil microbial communities from meander-bound floodplain in the East River, Colorado, USA - East River MetaG ERMGT600_2 | ecosystem: Environmental > Terrestrial > Soil > Floodplain ... | reverse complement strand
GCGCCGCGCTTCCAGCTCCTCGAGCCGGCGGCGTCGCGCCGCACCGCGCGGCGGCAGGAAGCCCGCGAAGGTGAAGGCGTCCGTGGGCAGCCCGCTCACCTGCAGCGCCGCGATCACCGCGCTCAGCCCCGGCACGCTCTCCACCCGAATGCCCTCCGCCAGCGCGGCCTTGACCAATGGATACCCCGGATCGCTCACCCCGGGCGACCCCGCGTCGGTGACCAGGGCGATGCTCTCCCCCGCGCCGAGGCGCCGGACCAGCCCGGGCACGCGCCCGCGCTCGTTGTGCTCGAACAGGCTGACCAGGCGCGCCTCGATGCCGAAGTGGTCCAGGAGTCGCCGGGTGCGCCGCGTGTCCTCTGCGGCGACGAGATCGACCTCACCGAGAATGCGCAACGCCCGCCGGGTGACATCCTCGAGATTGCCGATCGGGGTGGCGACCAGAAACAGGGTTCCTCGGTTCCCCGGAGAGGGGGCCTCGGTCACGACTCCGTCCTTCCGCCCCTTCGGGGCCCCCGGTCAACCCACCCGGAAAAAGACGCGGGACACTAGCACGACCAGGGGCCTACCGGTACCGGACCTTGAGCGTCCCCCAGGTGGCGGGGCGGGTGGCGATCATGGCGACCTCCGCGTGAACGATGGATTCATCGCGCCGGCGAGGACGTCGTGGAACGCCGCGACCGCGCGCGCGGTGCCCGGGTCGTCGACGTCGAGATGCGTGATCGCCCGCAGTCGGCGCGGACCGAACGCCAGCAGCCTCACCCCGCGATCCTCCAGCGCCTGGAGCAGCGCGCCGGTCTGCAGCGCGGGATCGATCAGGTCGATGAACACGATGTTGGTCTCGGGCTGCGCCACCTCGACGCCGGGCGCATCCCGGAGACCCGCGGCCAGCGCGCGGGCGCGGCGGTGGTCGTCGGCGAGGCGCTCGACGTGATGATCGAGCGCGTGGAGACACGCCGCCGCGAGCACGCCGACCTGGCGCATGCCGCCGCCCCAGCGCTTGCGATGGCGGCGCGCGCGCCGGATCACCGGCGCGGCCCCGACCAGGATGGAACCGATCGGCGCGCCGAGGCCCTTCGAGAAGCACATCATCAGCGTGTCGACCGGCGCGGCCCAGTCGCGGATCGGAACCCCGGTCGCCACGCTCGCGTTCCACAGCCGCGCGCCGTCGAGATGCACGCGCACGCCGCGCCCGCGGGCGACGGCGGCGACGGCGCGGATCTGCTCGAGCGGGACGATCGCCCCGCCGTGGCGGTTGTGGGTGTTCTCCAGGCAGACGAGGGCCAGGCGCGCGTCGTGATCGTCCTCGCCCTCGTCGGGCAGGTTGGCCTCGAGCGTCCCGACCGGGATCGCGCCCCGCTCCGAGACCACCGGGTGCGCGAGCCCGCCCGAGTTGGCGCCGATCCCGCCCTGCTCGTAGCGGAAGATGTGGGACTCCCGCTCGACGATGACCTCGTCGCCCTCCTCGATCATCGAGCGGATCGCGAGCTGGTTGCCCATCGTGCCGCTCGGCACGTAGACCGCCGCCTCCTTGCCGGCGAGCGCGGCCACGCGGCGCTCGAGCTCGATCACCGTGGGATCGTCGCCGAACACGTCGTCGCCGACGACGGCTTCGGCCATCGCACGGCGCATCGCCGGCGTCGGGCGGGTCACGGTGTCGCTGCGGAGATCGACGATCGGTTCCATGGGGCTGGCCGCGATTCTACGTCAAAGGCCTGACTCCGGCCTGACAGTCGCGGACGGCGCCGGCATCGGCTAACCTCCGTCGGCAGCGGCGCACATCAGGGTGCGGACCGATTCGCCGCACCGGCCACCCGGGTGAGGCGCATCTGATGGGTTCGGCGCGCGTCGCGACGGACGCGGCGTGCCGATCCGAACCCCCACGACAGGAGCGTGATCGCACGATGTTCATGCCGTTCGATGCCACTTTCATCCTCTTGATCCCGGCGCTGATCTTCGCGTTCTGGGCGCAATTCAAGGTTCAGAGCACGTACCAGAAGTACTCGAAGGTGCGCGCCGCGAACGGGCTCACAGGGCGGCAGATGGCGGCCGCCATCATGACGCGCAACGGGGTCACCGACGTCACCATCGAACCCGTCGGCGGCGTCCTCAGCGACCACTACGACCCGCGGGTGAAGAAGGTCCGGCTCTCGCAGCAGAACTACGAGGGCAGCTCGATCGCCGCGATCGCGGTTGGCGCTCACGAGGTCGGGCACGTGCTTCAGCACGCCCAGGGTTACTTCCCGCTTCAGATCCGCTCGGCGCTCGCGCCGGTGGCGGGGTTCGGCAGCATGCTGGCCTTCCCGCTCTTCTTCATCGGCCTGGTCTTCGGGGCCGGGCAGCTCGGCTGGCTCATGGACCTCGGGATCATCTTCTTCACCGGGGCGGTGCTCTTCCAGCTCGTGACGCTGCCGGTCGAGTTCGACGCGTCGCGCCGCGCGCTGGCCCAGATCACCGAGTCCGGAGCGGTTCGTCCGGAGGAGGTCGGGATGGCGAAGAAGGTGCTGGACGCTGCGGCGCTCACCTACGTTGCGGCCGCGGCGATGGCGGCGCTCCAGCTCCTGCGTATGATCCTGCTGCGCAACAGCCGCGACTGAGTCGGCCGGGGCCGATCAAAACGAAGGGGTGGGACCTCGCAGTCCCACCCCGTTGTCGTGAACCGTCTTCGGGCGTCAGCCCTGCGCCACCATGTCCTTCAACTCCTTCGACACCTTGAACACAGGCACCTTGCGCGGCGGCACGGGCACCGCCTCGCCGGTGCGGGGATTGCGGGCGATGCGGGACTTGCGGTCCTTGACCCGGAACGTGCCAAAGCCGCGGATCTCAATGTGATGCCCGTTCGCGAGCGCGCGGGCAACCGCGTTGAGGAAGGAGTCGACCGTCTCGGCCACGTCCTTCTTCGTGAGACCGGTGCGCTCCGCGATCTGATCCACGATATCCGCCTTCGTCATCTCTGACCTCCTGGCGCCGGCCGGATCGGTCGGCCACTCGCGGAACCGGATCTCCGCAAAACGACGGCAGGCTAGCAACCCCCTCCAAAACCTGTCAATCAGTTTTTGGACAAGGTCTTGCGCGATTCGTAGCCACCCGCGTCGGAGGCTCCCCCCGGCGTCACCGCCGCCCGACGGGCCTCCTCGATGGGATGTTCCGCCCCGCGCCGGAGCCCCGAATCGAGGGTCGGCCGTCCGGCTGCGACCTCGGCCATCCACTCGCGGGCGAAGGCGCCGGATCGGATCTCCTCCAGGATGCGCTCCATCTCGGCCCGCGCGGGGGGGCCGATCACCCGGGGGCCGCGGGTCAGGTCGCCGAACAGCGCGGTGCCGCTGATCGCCCCGCGCATGCCGGCCACGCCCCGCTCGTGGAGCAGCTCCGCCAGGTAGCGGAGCTGATGCACGCACTCGAGGTAGGCGATCTCCGGCGAGTAGCCCCGGGCGACCAGAGTCTCGAACGCCGCGGTCACCAGCGCGTTCATGCCGCCGCAGAGCACGGTCTGCTCGCCGAAGAGGTCGACCTCGGTCTCTTCGCGGACCGTGGTCTTCCATAGCCGCTCACGCGCGGAGCCGATCGCCGTCGCGTAGGCCTCGGCGAGGTCCCAGGCGCGGCCGGAGCCGTCCCGGTGAACGGCGAGATAGGCGGGCAGGCCGCCGCCCGCCTCGTAGCGGCTGCGCAGCACGCGGCCGGGTCCGGTCGGTGACACCAGCACGACGTCGGCCCCCGCCGGGAACGCGAGATCGGAGTAGAGCAGGTTGAAACCATGGGCGAACACGACGCCGGCCTGCGGCGCCAGCGCATGGCCGAGCTCGCCCCAGGCCTCGGGCACGACCTCGTCGGGCAGCAGCACGGCGACGATGCGGGCGCGGCGCGCAGCCTCGAGCGGCGCGAGCACGGTGAAGCCGAGCGCGCGGGCGCGCGCCTCGCCGGAGCGCCCGGGGCGGGCTCCGGCCAGCACGTCGACGCCGGAGTCGCGCAGGTTGAGCGCGTGCGCCTCGCCCTGGTTGCCGAAGCCGAGGACGGCGACCGGGCCGTCGAGCGCCGCGCTCACGCGCATCCCCGCGCGGTGGAAGACGTCGCGGCCGCCCCAGGTGTGCGCCCGGAGCGGCCGCTCATGTCGAACGAACCCGCCGCGCTACTTCTTCGGAGTCGCGGCGGCCGACGCCGTCGCGGTCCAGTCCGAGCGGGTCACCAGGCTGCCGCCGCTGAAGGTGAACGCGCGCTTCTTGTCCCAATAGAACCAGCTCTCGTACTTCTGGCCGTCGGCCTCCCAGGGGATGATCTCCTCCGGCGCGCCTTCGGCGGCGAAGGTCTTCCCGGCGCCGCTGCCACCCGCTGCGGCCTTGGCGCGGGCCGCCGGGTCGGCGACCGGCTTACCGTTCAGCATCGCGAGGTACAGCATCAGCTCCTCGGTCGCCTTGGCATTGTTGCCGCACTTGGTGTAGATGGCGCCCAGCTGGCGATGCAGGCCCTTCTCGCGCGGCTTGAGGCCGACCGCGCGGTGCGCCGCGCTGACGGCACCGTCGCACTTCTTCTGCTCGGCCATCACCGCGGCCAGCGCGGACAGCGCGTCGGCGTCGGTGGGACGCAGTCCGACGGCGCGGGTCCAGTAGATCTCGGCGCCCGCCCAGTCGCCGGCATTCTGCTTGGCGAGTCCGGCGTTGAAGGGGAGATCCGGATCGGTCGGACGCAGGTCCGACGCCTTCGCGTAGGCCTCGCCCGCGACCTTGAACTCGGCCTTGCGCGCGTCGCCCTCCATCGCCTGGGCGCGACGGAAGTGGACGTCGGCGATCGACAGCCAGTGGTCGGCGTTGCTGGGCTCCTGCTTGGCGAGGTCGGCGTAGAAGGCGAGCGCCTCGTCATACTTCTTCTCCTCGACCAGCTGGTTGGCGTGGTTGGCGCGCACCGCCTTGATCGATTGCTGCAGCGTGGTGTCGTTGGGCGCCACCTCGAGCCCGCGGCGGAACCAGGCCTCGGCGGTCTGGTACTGGCACTGGAAGGCGTAAGTCGAGCCGAGATTACGCAGCGTCGTCGGGTCGTTCGGCCGGATCAGGTTGGCGCGGGTCAGCGACGTGGTCGCCGCGGCATAGAACTTCTCCGCCTCCGCGCGCGCCGTCTTGTCGCCGTCGTTCTCCGGCGTCTTGCAGAAGTCCGGGTAGACCTTCTGGGCCTCCTGGATCTTGCCGATGCCAGCGTTGAAGGCGATCGCCCAATAGGACTTCTGGTTGTTCTCGATGGTCTCGGCCTTCTTCTTGTCGCCCTTCTTCTGCGCGCCTTCAAACGCCTTCTGGAAGGCGATGCCGGCCGGGCCGGCGCTGTCGACCTCGCTGTAGGCCCAGCCGAGGTAGCCGATCGCCTCGTAGTCGGCGGGGTCCTCGCTCGCACACTGCTCGAGCTGCTGGATCGCCTTGCCCATCTGGCGCTGATAGTCCTCCGTGTTGCCCTTTTCCTTGTCCCTCATGCCCTGGACGACGTACTGGATCCCCCCCGCGCAATGCGGGTTCCGGGCCTCGGCCGGCGGCGCGCCCAGCATCGCGGCGACGCCGAGAGTCACGGCGATCCGCACGAGCCTTTTGAACTTCACGATCGATTCCTCCTTGGTCAGGTCAGACGGTTGCCGTTCACCACCAGGCCGAACGTCGTCCCGAGGAACTTGGCCGCCTTGCGCGACGCCAACATGCGCGTCATGAAGATCTCGAAGAACTCCATGACCTGGGAGATGCCGGGATCGACGGTGAGCTCCAACGTGATGAGCTTCTTGCCCTCGTCGACGTTGAGAAAGCTCTTCTCCACCGCGTAGTTGACGCGGTCGTGGATGTCGAACTTGATCATGTCGGGGTTGCGCACCCGGGTGCGGTGGACGTCGCTCTTGTCGGCCAGGATCACCGCGGCGGCGACCGCGCTCACCGGATCCCCGTCGTTCTCGTGGTGATTCCCGATCGCGCCCATCACCCGCGCGATCTCGACGTCCGACATCTTCATCTCGGTCAGCAGCTGCATCGCGATCAGGGCGCCGATCTGCGCGTGGTGCTCGCGGTTGACGACGTTGCCCATGTCGTGGAGGTAGCCGGCGATCGCCGCCAGCTCCGCCTCGCGCTCGGGATAGCCCAGCCGCTTGAGCACGTTGTAGGCGATGTGCGCGACCAGGCCGACGTGGCGCTCGCCGTGCTCGGTGTAGCCGATCTCGGCCAGCGCCTCGTCCGCCTTGCGCACGAACACCCGGACGCGCGGATGCTCGCGGACAGTCTCGAAGGTGACGGTGGCGGCGGCCGGCGTCGCGCCGTCGCGTGCGGCCGACGACGGAGGAGCGGCCGGTGCGGGTCCGGCGATGCGGTTGGACGGGGAAGTCTGGGCCATGTGGGCGCCTTCCATTGCGGGAACGATGCCAAGCCTGCCGGATCCCTCCGGGGCGGAGAGCGCGGCGAATCTTGGGCCCCCAACCCGATGAACGTCAAGGCGGATGGTCGCACGCCGGGCCTGACCGAAGGTTGACGGATCGGGCTCTACCGCGTCCCTTCGGCCACGGTTTGTGGCGATCCAGCGATCCCTCCGCCGAAAGCCGGCGGCATCGGACGGTGGGATCGGCAGTGTTAGGCTCTTGCCATACGTCGGCGGGCGCCGCACGGAGCGGCGAACGTGCGCGGCGCGCCGGGCCCACCGGCCCGAGGAGGACTCCGATGGCCGCACTCCCGCCCACCGTCGCCGCCGCCTTCCCCCGCCGGTGGCTCGCGTGGCTCGCGGCTGCGGCCCTCACGCTGGCCGCCCCGGCGCACGCCGGGCGTTTCGACGTGATCATGATGGACCGCCCGGTGTTCCTGCTCTGCGGCGGCTGTGGTCTCTGGATCTCGGGCGCCGACTTCGCGTTGATCGCCAACACCGGCACCGAGGACATCTCCGACGCCGAGCTGGCCAACGCGACGTTCTCGGTGAGGACTTCCGCGCCCGAGATCGAAGCCGCGGCGTTCCCCAACATCTACCGGCCGGTCGTCGGTCCCATTCGGCCCGGCGAAGTGGTGGGGCGCGTGCAACCGATCAATCAGATCATGCTGCAGATGGTCGACCCGGGTGAGGCCTTCCGCAACAACGGGCCGCTGTTCGGATTCCAGATCTACGCCAACCAGAGCTACGACGGTTCCGTGATCATCGAAATCGAAATGCGCATCGGCGATCACCAGTACGTCAACTCGATCTACGCCGACGTGCGGCCCAGCTTCTACGCCGACGTCACCATCCACTCCGCCGGTCGCGGCACCGCGTTCCCGATCCCCACGCCGGCGTCGAAGACCACCTGGGGCGCGATCAAGGCCACCTATCGCTGACCGCGGCGGGGCCTAGAGCGTCTCGACCGGGTCGACGTCGATCCCGATGCGCACCGAGCGGGGGCGCGCCTTGGACTCCGCCCATGCCACGCCGAGGGCCGCGATCGCGCGCACCTGGACGCCCGATGAGCCCTTGAGCAGCAGGTGCCAGCGATGGCGGCCGCGCAGCCGCGCCAGCGCCTGCGGGGCCGGGCCCAGCACCCGAACCCCCGCCGTCTCCGCCTCGCCGCGCACGTGGGCGGCGAGCGCCTCGGCCGCATCTTCCACCACCCGCTCGTCGGCGCCGGTGAAGAGCAGCGAGGCCAGGCGCGTGAACGGCGGATAACCGGTCTCGCGGCGCTGCTCCAGCTCGGAGGCGGTGAAGCGCGCGAGGTCGTAGGAGGCCGCGGCCAGAATCGCCGGGTGGTCCGGGGAGCAGGTCTGGATCAGGACTTCGCCTGCCCGCGCGCCGCGGCCCGAGCGACCCGAGACCTGCACCAGCAATTGAAAGGTGCGCTCGGCGGCGCGGAAGTCCGGGAGATGGAGCGCGACGTCGGCGTCGAGCACGCCGACCAGCGTCACCCGCGGAAAGTCGAACCCCTTGGCGATCATCTGGGTGCCGAGCAGGACGTCCGCCTCGCCGCGCGCGAAGGCCGCCAGCACGCGCGGCGCGGCCTCGCGGTCGCGCGTCACGTCGGTGTCGAGCCGCAGCAGCCGCGCGTTCGGGAACGCGGCGGCCAGCTCGCGCTCGGCGCGCTGCGTGCCGGCGCCGGAGAGCCGCAGCAGCGCCGCCCCGCAGCTCGGGCATCGCGGCCCGGCGGCGATCGTGTGGTCGCAGTAGTGGCAGCGCCAGACGCGCGGCGTCAGGTGCAGGGTCAGCGCGATGTCGCAGTGCGGGCAGCTCGGCACGAACCCGCAGGCGCGGCACTGGGTGTGGTGCGAGTGGCCGCGCCGGTTGAGGAAGAGCAGCGCCTGCTCGCCGCGCTCGAGCCGGGCCCCGAGCTCGGCGCGCAGCGGCGATGACAACAGCCCGGCGCCCGAGTCCCGTCGCAGGTCGACGACCCGCACGACCGGCAGCGCGCGGCCGTCGACGCGGTGCGGCAGCACGATGCGCGCGTACTTGCCGCGCGCGGCGTTGGCCAGCGACTCGAGGCTCGGCGTCGCCGAGCCGAGCACGACCGGCACGCCGAGCATCTGCGCCCGCCGCACCGCCACGTCGCGGCCGTGGTAGCGGAGCTGCTCGCTCTGCTTGTACGCCGGCTCGTGCTCCTCGTCGACGACGATCAGACGGAGCGCAGGCAGCGGCGCGAACACCGCCGAGCGCGCGCCGACGATGACGTCGAGCGCGCCGCGCCGCGCCAGCTCCCAGTTGCGCCGTCGCTCGGCGGTGGTCAGATAGGAGTGCAGCACGCCGACGCGGCCGCCGAAGCGGCGGCGGAACTCGCGCACCAGCTGCGAGCCCAGCGCGATCTCGGGCACCAGCACCAGCGTCTGTCCACCCGCCGCGCGCGCCGCCGCCGCCGCGCGCAGGTAGACCTCGGTCTTGCCGCTGGCGGTGACGCCGTGCAGCAGGATCGGCGCGAAGGCCCGGGCGTCGACGGCGCGCTCGACCGCCTCGGCGGCGCCCCGCTGCTCGGGCGTCAGCGTGAAGCGATCGGGCAGCGCCAATGCCGGCGCCCGGTTCTCAACCGCCCCGCGACGCGCCCGGCTCTTCGACAGCCCCTCCTGCCCTCCGGGCAGCGCCGCCGCCAGCACCTCGCCCCAGGGGGCGATGTAGTAGTCGGCGACCCAGCGGGTGAGCGCGAGGAGATGGTGGTCGAAAAGCGGCGCCTCGAGCGCCGCGGCAATGTCCTGGACCTTCGTGTCGACCGGGGCTCGGCCGTTCGCCGCGACCTCGACCACGATGCCCCTTCGCGGCCGGCCGCGGAACGGCACCTGGACCGGCACGCCGGGGGCGACGTGGGGTATCAGGGCCTCGGGGACGTGATAGGCGAAGGTCTGGCGGAGCGGCAGCGGGAGGGCGACCCGGGCGATGGGCATGCCGGGAATGTAGCCGTCAGCGGCAAGGACGTGTGGGCCCGGCGAGCGCTCGCCGGCGGCCCCGGGTCGTGAGGCGGGAGAAAAACGACCCGGGGGCCTAGGCCTGCATGCGCGAGGAGGAGGTGCCCTGGCCGAGGATCGCGTTGATGCGCTCGACCAGCTTGCGCGGGCTGAAAGGCTTGGTGATGTAGTCGTCGGCGCCGACTTCGAAGCCGATCTTCTGATCGACGTTGCGACCCTTCGCCGACAGCAGAATGACCGGGATCTCGCGGGTGGCATCCTCACCCTTCAGCATCTTGCAGGTCTCGTAGCCATCGAGCTTCGGCATCATGATGTCGAGCACGATGAGGTCGGGTTTCTCCGTGCGCGCCTTCTCGAGGGCCTGCTCGCCATCGAGCGCGGTGATGACCTCGTAGCCCTCCATGCCGAGGCTGAAGTCGAGGATGTGAACGATGTAGATCTCATCGTCCACCACGAGAATCTTCCCTTTCGCCATTCCACTCACCTCCTTGCGTGTGGCGACGTCGGATCGACTGCGGTGGCGCCGTCGTCGCGGGTTTGGATGTCCCGCTTCGCCAGCACCCGCTCGAACGCCGCGACGGCCTCGGGGTCGAACTGCCGGCCCCGCAGCCGCTCGAGCTCGAGCAACGCGTCCTCGCGGGAGCGCGCGGCACGATGCGCCCTCCCGCGGGTCATGCTCTCGTATGCGTCCACCACGGCGAGCACGCGCGCGCCGATCGGGATCTCTTCGCCCGCGAGGTTGCGCGGGTAGCCGCTGCCGTCCCACCACTCGTGGTGGGAGAGCACGATCTCGCGGACGGCCGCCATGATCTCGAGTCGCTCGAGCAGGTCTTCGCCCAGCTCGACATGGCGCCGCATCTCGACCCGCTCCTCCTCCGACAGCTCGGTCGGCCGGGTGCGGAGGTCGCCGCCGACCAGCGTCATCCCGACGTCGTGGACCGCCGCCGCGTAGGCGATGGCCGCGACCCGATCGTCCGCCAGCCTCAGCTCCTGGGCCACGGCGGTCGCCAGCGGCACCCGGTCGGGGGCGAGCGCGCGGCCGAGCTTGAGGTGGTGGAGCAGGACGCGCATCGCCTCGGCGGTGTCTTCGACGCTGTGACGGCCCTCCTCCAGCGCCATGCTCTGCTCCCAGGCGTGGGCGACGCGGTCGGCGAGGTCGAGCAGCAGCCGGCTGTCCTCGGGCTCGAAGCGGCGATCGCCGGTGGGCTCCGTCACGTTGAGCACGCCGATCGAGCCGGAGGAGCCGTGCAGCGGCACGGAGAGGAAGGTCGCGGTGCGGTAGTGGGGCCGCTGCGAGGCGGTGGGGTCTTTCCCGCCGGTCTCGGTCACGCAGACCGGGCGCCCGTGCTCGATCACCCAGCCGGACACGCCCTCACCCGGACGCACGCGGGTCTCGCGCACGACGCGGGCATCGAGGCCGATCGCCGCCTGGATCGCCAGGTCGCCGTTGGGCTGGCGCACCATCAGAGACACGACTCGCGCGTTCATCACCTCGGCCACCATCTCGATCGCCAATCGCACCAGGTCCCCGGTCGCCGTCTGCGGCCCGTGTCCGGCGCGGACGAGGACCCGCGGCGCCCCGCGCCGCGGCAGCTGGGCCGTGAAGCACGAACCCTGTCCTGTCGTGCTGGTCGCGAACAAGCGGCCTCCGTGCCATTCCATGATCGACTTGCAGATGGCCAGCCCCAACCCCGTGCCGCCGTACTTGCGCACGAGCGAGGAGTCGACCTGATAGAAGCGGTCGAACACCTTCTCCAACGCGTCCGCCGGAATCCCGATGCCGGTGTCCTCCACGAGCAGCGAGACGTCGCGTTCGTCGCCTTCGAGACGGAGCGTCACCGCTCCGCCGGCGGGCGTGAACTTGACGGCATTGCTGCCCAGATGGAGCACCAGTTGCCGCATCTGGTCGCGGTCGGCGTCCACCTGGGTATCGGCCAGCCCGTTGGTGACCTTGAGGTTGACCTGCCCCGCCTCGGCCATGGGCTGGAGCAGCCGGACCGAGTCGTCCAGGATCGCGGCGAGGTCGACGGTCTGCCGCAGCGCCGACGCGTTCCCCGCGTCGAGCCGGCTGAGGTCGAGGACCGACTCGATGAGCCGCGACAGCCGCCGGGTCTCGTCGTTGATCACTCCGAGGAAGTGCCGGAGCCGCTCGTCGTCGAGCCCTTCGGGGCCCGCCGCCATCAGCATGTCGACGTAGGCATGGATCGCGGTCAGCGGGGTCCGCAGCTCGTGCGAGATGGTCTGAACGAAGGTGCTCTTGAGCGTGTTCAGCTCCGAAACCCGCGCCCCGGCCAGCTCGAGATCCCGCGCCCGGCCCTCGAGGTCGCGGATCCGGCGCGCGTTGGCGATCGCGATCACCGCGTGGGCGCCGAGCTGCTCGATGCGCTCGACGGCGTGACGCGAGGGCACCAGGCGGTCGACCGGATCGTCGACCGAGAAGTAACCGATCAGCTCGCCGGCGGTGTCACGCAGCGGCACCAGCAGGACGTCCTCGGCGTGCCACTCCCAGTCCTGCCGGGGGCCGAGGTCGGCCGTCACGCCGGCGGGCAGCATGCGCCGGAACGGATGCTTGTGGCTGATGAAGTAGGAGTTGCCGACCCGGAACTCGTCCTTGAGCCAGGATTCGAAGTCCGAGACCGGCACGCCGGCCTCGAGGCTCGCCCGCGCGGCGTCGGTGAGCCCCACCGTGGCCGCGACCTCGAAGCGGTCGCTCCCCGGGCGCCGCAGCCGTACCAGCGCGACACGGTAGCCGAGTGTCTCGTGGATCGTGGCCGCGACGCGGTCCACCAGCGTATCGAGGTCGAGGTCGGCGTTGAGCTGACCGATCACGCGCAGCGTGGCGTGGTGCTCGCGCATCCCCCGCTGGGTGACGTCGAGCTGCTCGAAGTACAGCTTGCTGAGCCGCTGTCGCGCGCGCTCCAGCTCGGCGAGCTTGCCCTGGCCGTCGGCGGGAGTCGCGACGCTCGCGAGTGCGGCATCCGCGGCGGGGGTCGGGTCCACGACGTCCGCGACCTTGGCGGGCGCTTCGGCCGTGACTCCGGGAGGCGGCATGGCGGCGGTGGCGCCCGCGTCGGGGCCTCCGGCGGCGGCCAGCGCCTTCTTCAGCTTGATGACCTCGCGTCGCAGCCGATCGACGTCCGAGCGCAGCTTGACCTCGGTCGGGGACGGACCGGTCGGCTTGTGGCTCACGGCACGCTCTTGCCCTGCGACACCATCCGCGCAAAGGCTTCGACGACCTCGGGGTCGAACTGGCGCCTGGCTTCGCGCCGCAGCTCGGCGATCGCTTCGTCGTGCGAGCGGGCGGCGCGATAGGGCCGCCCGGAGGTCATGCTCTCGTAGGCGTCGACCACCGCCAGCAGACGCCCGCCGAGCGGGATCTCGTCGCCGGCCAGGCCGCGCGGGTAGCCGCTCCCGTCCCAGCGCTCGTGGTGCGCCAGGATGAGCTCGCGCACCGAGCCCAGGTATTCGAGCGGGCGGATCATCTCCACGCTGACCTCTGGGTGCTGCATCAGGGCGTGCTGCTCATCCTGGTCGAGCGGCCCGATGTTGGCGTGGAAGTGGCGGTGCAGGTTGGTCATGCCGAGGTCGTGGATGGTCGCGACGTAGCCGATCACGTCGACGTCGGCCGGACCCATGCCCATGACGCGCGCCAGCTCGCGCACCAGCCGCACGCTGCGCCGGCTGCCGAGGATGCCGTCGCTCACCAGCCGGGTCACGCTGCGGATGGCGTCGATCGCCTCCTCGACCGCGGCGCCGCTGTCGGGATAGGCGTAGACGCGTTCAACGGCCGAGCCGACGCGCTCCACCAGCGCCACCAGGAGCGAGAGGTCGGTGTCGTCGAACGCCTCTTGCGTCGCCTTGTTGTTGACGTTGATCACACCCAGCACCTCGCCCTCGATGCGCAGCGGCACGCAGAGCAGCGATTTGGTCGTGTACTGCGGATGATTGAGCCGCCGGAAGCGCCGGTCGGTCTCGATGTTGCTCACCAGCACCGGACGACCCCAGGCCGCGACCGATCCGGCGACGCCCGAGCGCACCGCGGTGCGGCGCACCGCGAGGTTCTGGCCGTCGAGGCCGCGCGAGGCGGCGATGTAGAGGTCGCCGCGGTCCGCGTCGACCAGCATGAGCGACACGATCTCGGCGTCCATCGCGGCGGCGACCATCTCGACCGTCTGGTCGAACAGCTCGCGCAGGTCGCGCCGCATCGCGATCTGACGCGCGATGCGCCGCGCGCCCGGCGCCGCCATCTGGCGCAGCGGCACGGCGAAACAGAACTGGGTGGCGCCGTCCACCGACTCCGCCCACAGCCGCCCGCCGTGCAGCTCGACGATGCCGCGCGCGATCGCGAGCCCGAGGCCGGTGCCCTCGACCTCGTCGCTGCCGTCGGGACGGCGGGCGCGGAAGAAGCGCTCGAACACTCGGTTGAGGTCCTCGGCCGGAATCGGCGGACCGTGGTCCTCCACCTGGACGCGGAGGGTTTCGCCCTCGGCGCGCGCCCGCATCGTCACGCGGCCCGCTGGCGGCGAGAACTTGATCGCGTTCGAGAGCAGGTTGAGCAGCAGCCGCCGCAGCAGGTCGACGTCGGCCTCGACCTCGAGAGCGTCCGGCACGTCGAGGTCCATGCTCACGCCCCGCGGATGGGCGACGGGGGCGACGCCGTCCGCGAGCGCGGTGACGATGCTGCGCAATGAGAAGCGCGAGAGCTTGAGCGGACGCTGCCCCGCCTCGAGCCGCGACAGATCAAGGATGTCGGTGACCAGACGGGTCAGCCGGTCGCACTCCTCGTTGATGATGCCGAGGAACTTCTCCCGCGGCGTGTGGGGATTCACCAGGGCGTCGAGCAGGGTCTCGGTGTAGGCCTT
>Ga0137455_1000230_pt1 | contig 14218 bp, 14 predicted proteins | sample EasRivERMGT600_2_FD_102334 | JGI IMG/M metagenome (GOLD analysis project Ga0137455, IMG submission 102334) | Soil microbial communities from meander-bound floodplain in the East River, Colorado, USA - East River MetaG ERMGT600_2 | ecosystem: Environmental > Terrestrial > Soil > Floodplain ... | reverse complement strand
CCGTCGGACACCAACCGCTACTACACCGGCTCCGACGACGGGAAGGTCTTCCGCACCACCAACGGCGGCGGGCTCTGGACCGACATCTCGGCGGGGCTGCCGGTGCGCTGGGTCACGCGGGTGGCGGTCGATCCCGACAACGCCCAGATCGTCTACGTGACGCTCTCGGGCTTCAGCCAGGACGAGCGGCTGGCCCACGTCTACCGCAGCGTGAACGGCGGCACCACCTGGACTTCGATCGCCGGCAACCTGCCGGACGTCCCGGCGAACGACCTGATCGTCGATCCCGCCAACACCAACCGCCTGTTCCTCGCCACCGACATCGCCGTCTACGTGACCAACGACCTGGGCGGCTTCTGGTACCCACTCGGCCAGGGCATGCCGCTGCAGGCGGTGCACGACCTCACCCTGCACCACCCCTCGCGCACCCTGGTCGCCGCCACCCACGGCCGGTCGCAGTGGCGGCTGAATCTCAACGACCTGCCGCTGGCGGCCGACCCGGTCGGGCTGCGGCGGGCGATCGAGCTCTCGGCGCCCGCCCCCAATCCGAGCCGCGGTGAGACCCGGCTCGCCCTGGTCGTGCCGGCCCGCGCGAGCGCCGAGGTCGCCGTGTTCGATGCGACGGGACGTCGCATCCGCGATCTCCATCGCGGCACGCTCGAGGCCGGCCGCCATGACTTCCGCTGGGACGGTCGCGACGCGCACGGGCGATCGACGCGCGCCGGGGTGTACTACGTTCGCGCCTCCCAGGAGGGTGCGGGCGCAGCGGTGAAGCGGCTCGTCCGGATTTCGTCGTAGCTCGCGCCCTTCGCGCATCACGCGAAGGGCGCGGCTCGCCGCTCGACCCCCACGGCAACCTTTTGGCCGCGACCCCCGTTCCGACCGCGACTGGAGCGGCCCGGATTATGCTGGGATTCCGACCGCGCCAATCCGGGTCGAAATGCGGGCCGCATCGAAAATCTCCTTGGAATCCGCGGGTCCGCTTGCTATACAGACTTCCGGCTTGGGCGATACTCGCCCGCCCGTTCGGTCGCACTCTCCTACGGGAAAGGAAGGATCCATGGCCAAGATGATGACCAAGTCCCAGATCGCAGGGCATCTGGCGGACAAGTTCGACATCACCAAGAAGCAGAGCGTGGAGATTCTGGAAGAGCTCGCCACGCTCGCCGCGAAGCAGGCGAGGAACGGCTTCGTGTTCCCCGGCGTCGGCAAGCTCGTCGTCGTCAAGCGGAAGGCCCGCATGGGCCGCAATCCGCAGACCGGCGAGGCGATCAAGATCCCGGCGAAGACCGTGCTGAAGTTCCGGATTGCGAAGGCCATGAAGGAGTTGGCCCTCAAGTAGACCGGACCCCCGACTTGCGCGAGGCCCCGGACGATGCGTCCGGGGCCTTCGCGTTTTCCGCGTGAGCGTGTCGGGACGCGCTCACGGGGTTTGCGACCCCTGGTTCGCTCTGGCACGATCGCGCCGCTCGCGCACCCCCACGGAGGACGCCATGCGCCTCACGCCTGCCTCGCTGCTCGCGCTCGCCTTCCTGATCCCGATCGTCTCGGTCCCGCCGGTCGATGGCGCCGAGGCCCGGCGCTACGCCGTGCGCGCCCAGCGCCTGATCGACGGCCGCGCCGCGGCGGCGCGGGGCCCGGTGTGGGTGGTGATCTCGGGCGACACGATCGAGGCAGTGCGGACCTCGGCCCCGGCCGGGCTCGAGGTCACCGATCTCGGCCGCGTCACGCTGATGCCGGGGCTGATCGACTGCCACACGCACCTCGCCAGCACGCCGGGCGTGCCCCGCATGGAGCGGCAGTTCCAGCGCGGCGCGCCGCGCACCGCGATCATCGCGGTGAACAACGCCCGCGCCACGCTCCGGGCGGGCTTCACGACGGTGCGCGACGTCGGCGCCGGCGGCTACGTCGACGTGGCGCTGCGCGACGCGATCGACGCCGGCGAGGCCGAGGGCCCGCGCATGCAGGTGGCCACCCTGTCGCTGAGCATGACCGGCGGCCACGGCGACCGCATGAACTCGGTCGAGCCGCACTGGTGCAACACCGGACCCGACGGCGTGGCCGACGGCGTCGACGAGGTGCGCAAGCAGGTGCGCAGCAACATCCAGCAGGGCGCCGACGTGATCAAGATCCTCGCCACCGGCGGCGTGCTCTCGCCGCGCGACGACCCCCGGCACACCGCCTACACCCGCGAGGAGATGCGCGCGGCGGTCGACGAGGCGACACGGCTCGAGCGCTTCGTCGTCGCCCACACCCACGGCAAGGAGGGCATCATCTGGGCGAGCGAGGCCGGCGTGCGCTCCGTGGACCACGCCAGCTACATGGACGCCGAGGCGGCGCGCGTGCTGCGCAAGCACGGCACCTACTACGTGCCGACGCTCTACGTCATCGAGCCGATCATCGCCCCCGGCAACCCGCTCAAGATCAGCGACGAGAGTCTCGAGAAGGCGCGGGTGGTGCGCGGGCACATGCGCAAAGCGTTCCGCGCCGCTTTGAAGGAAGGCGTGCGCATCGCCTTCGGCACCGATGCCGGCGTCTTCGAGCACGGCACCCAGGCCCGGGAGTTCAAGATCTACGTCGAGGAGGGCATGACGCCGATGCAGGCGATCCAGAGCGCGACCCGCGTCGCGGCCGAGTGCCTGGGCCGCGAGAGCCGCATCGGCACCGTCGAGTCGGGGCGCCTCGCCGACCTGATCGCGGTCTCCGGCGATCCGCTCGCCGACGTCACCGAACTCGAGCGGGTGAAGTGGGTGATGAAGGGCGGCCGCATCGTGCGCGACGAGCTGGCCGGCGTCGCCGGTCCACCGGCGCGCGACCCGGGCTCGGCCGGTAGTGGCGGAGGCGCGCGCTGAGCGGGATCGTCGTCACGTCGCTCTCCAAGTCCTACCGCCGTGGTCTCGCGGGCGGCGTGGTGCGCGCGCTCGACGGCGTCTCGCTCGAGATCGCGCCGGGTGAGGCCTTCGGCATCATCGGGCCCAACGGCGCCGGCAAGACCACCCTGCTGGGCTGCCTGCTCGGGTTCCTGCAGCCCGAGGCTGGCCGGGTCACCATCGACGGCCACGCGCCCGACGACCTCGCGATCCGCGCCGTCACCGGCTACCTGCCCGAGCGGCTGGTGCTCGACCGCTGGATGAGCGGCCGCGACTTCCTCGCCTACCACCACGCGCTGGCGCGGCTGCCGGGCGCGGCCCGCGGCGCCGAGGTCGACGCGGCGCTGGCGCGCGTCGGGATCGAGCCGGAGGCGGGCGCGCGCTCGATCCGCAAGTACTCGCGCGGCATGCTGCAGCGGCTCGGCCTGGCGCAGGCCCTGCTCGGGCGCCCGCGCTACGTCTTCCTCGACGAGCCGGCCTCCGGCGTCGACCCCGCGGGGGTCGTGCTGTTTCGCCGCCTGCTCGGCGGGTTGAAGAGCGAGGGCGTGACCGTGGTGCTCAACTCGCATCAGCTCGAGCAGGTCGAGCGGGTGTGCGACCGCGTCGCCTTCGTGCGCGGCGGCCAGGTGCAGGCGATCGAGACGGTCGCGGCCGGGGCCGGGCTCGCGCGGGTGCTGCGCGTGCGCGCCGCCGACGGCTCGATCGCGGCCCGCGGCGGCGAGGCGCTCGCCGCGCTGGCGACCGGGGCCGGCGCGGAGCTGCGCGACCTGGGCTCGACCGATGCCCGCTTCGCGGTGGCCGACGACGCCGGCGCGGCCCGGCTGGTCGAGGCGCTGGTGCGCGCCGGGGTGCCGGTCGCCGAGGTCGCGCCCGAGGAGAGCCGGCTCGAGCGACTCTTCCTGGAGCGCCGGCCGTGAACCCGACGCTGATCACGGCCTTCTGGCGGCAGCGCGCCGTGAGCCCGATTCGGGTCGTGATCCTGTTCTTCATGGTGACGATGCCGCTGATCATGGTGGCGGCGCTGCCGGCGATGGGCCTGGCGGCGCTCGGTGAGGCGCTGCCGATCGGCATGCTGTTCGCGGCCGGCATGATCGGGCAGGACGTGGGGAGCGGCGTGCTCCAGCTGGTGTTCGCGCGCCCGGTGCGGCGCTGGGAGTACGTGATGAGCCGCTGGCTGGCGGTCGGGATCGCGGCGGCGGCCGCGATCGCGCTCCAGGCGGGAGGAGCCTGGGGCGTGCTCGCGCTGCGCGGCCATGCCCCCGAGGCCGAGGTCATGCTGGCGTTCGCCGGCGGTCGCGTGCTGCAGGTCTTCGGCGGGGCGGCGGTGATGGCGCTGCTCTCGAGCCTGGCCAGCGGCCTCGGCGATCTCGCGATCTACATCCTGCTCAACATCGTCGGCGGGCTCGCCTCGGTCGCCGGCCAGGCCAAGGGATGGTCGGTGCTGACGCAGGGCGCGGACGTGCTGCGCGGCGCGCTCGCGCCCGCGATCGACTTCGACCGGGTGGCCGCCGGCGGACCTCACGCCTGGCTCACCGTCGTCGCCTATCTCTCGACCATCGCCCTCTGCCTGGCGCTGGCGTCGGAGGTCATGAACCGGCGGCAGCTCTCCTATGCCTCCGGTGGTTGATTCCACCCGCACGACGCCGCGGTGGCTGATCGCCGCGGCCGCGCTGCTGCTGGCGGCCCGCATCGCGCTGGAGGTGGCGGCCGGCGGGCGCGCGCCCGAGGTGGTCGAGCACGTCGGCTGGCGGCCGATCGCGACCGCGATGCAGGAGGCGAGCGCCACGAACAAGCCCGTGCTCTACGACTTCACCGCCGACTGGTGCCCGCCCTGCCGCCAGATGCAGCAGGAGGTGTTCGCCGACCGTCGCAGCGCGCAGACCATCGGCGAGCTGTTCGTGCCGGTGCGGGTGCTGGATCGCACCCGCGAGGAGGGCCGCAACCCGACCGAGGTCGCCGCGCTCCAGGCCCGCTACGGGGTCGAGGCGTTCCCGACCCTGGTGATCGTCGATCCCGCACGCCCCGAGGCCGAGCCGGTGGTGATCAAGGGCTTCGGCGGCAAGGACAACCTGATGCAGCAGCTGGTCTCCGCCGGAGTCGAGGCGCGGCTGCGCCGCGGCGGTCCGGCGGCGCGCTGAGCCGCCGGCCGCCGGCTCAGCGGTCCGCGATCGGCTCGCCGTCGGGATGCGCGGCGAAGCGCTCGATCAGGCGTGCGACGTCCTCGGGGCGATCGAGCATCGGGAAGTGCCCGCAGTCGGGGAGCCGCTTGACGCGGAGCTTCGGCACGCCCTCGTAGCCGAGCGCGCGGGCCGCCTCCGACCAGGGCTCGTCGTTCGACCACGAGCGCTCGGCGAGGATGGCGTAGAGCGGAGGCATCAGCTCGCGGATCTGCCCGGCGAGATCGGCGATGAACGCGAGCCGGATCCACTGCTTCACCATCGACCGGTCGAGCTTCGCCACCTCGCGCCACAGCCGCTCGCCCTGCGCCGAGTCGCGGCCGAAGCCGAGGTAGGCGGAGCGCACGAACCCCTCGTAATCGCGGTCGAGCGCCTCGAGCAGCGCGGCTCGCTCCGACTCCGGGACCTGCGGCTTGAGCGCGGTCTCGATCAGCACCAGGCCGCGCACTCGATGCGGCGCGTGCAGCGCTTCGGCGGCCGCCACCAGGCCGCCGAGCGAGTGGCCCACCAGCACGACGGGCTGGTCGCCGCCCTTCGCCAGCGCCCGGTCGAGGGCCAGCGTCGCCTGCTCCAGCGAGAACGGGGTCGGCATGCTGGCGAGCCCGTGGCCGGGCAGGTCGATCATGGTCACGGTGTGGCGGCGCGCGAGCAGCCGGGCCACCGGCAGCCAATGCGTGGCGCGGCTGCCGAGTCCGTGCACCAGCACGATTTCGGGCCCGCGCCCGAAGGTGTGACGGGTCGTCGGGGACGGCGGATTCAGGCCCCTCACGGCGAACAGCGTGAGGAGCAGCAGGGCGAGGACGAGGAGTTGAACGCGTCGAGACAAGGGCGTGCGCGGTGTTCCGGGGTTGGAGGGACGCCTCGCCGTTATCGGCGCGCCCGCCGCGCCGCTTGAGACGCGCGCCGGGGCCTGTGGCAGAGTGAGCGCCATGGCGCCCGTCTTCTTCCGCACCCCCGCGGAGTTCCGCGGCTGGCTGGCCGCGCATCACGCCCGCGCCGCCGAGCTCGTGGTCGGCTTCTACAGGAAGGGCTCGGGCAAGGCCGGCATCACCTACCCCGAGGCGCTCGACGAGGCGCTGTGCTTCGGCTGGATCGACGGCGTGCGGCGGAAGCTCGACGACGAGCGCTGGACTATCCGCTTCACCCCGCGCAGGGCGAAGAGCTACTGGAGCGCGGTCAACATCCGGCGGGCCAAGGCGCTGATCGCCGCGCGCCGGATGACGCCGGCGGGGCTGAAGGTCTTCGAGACGCGCGACCATAAGGCGCCCGCGAAGTACTCGTTCGAGAACAAGCCCGAGCGGCTGGATGCGCCCCTGGAGAAGCGCCTTCGCGCGAGTGGCAAGGCGTGGGCCTTCTTCAGCGAGCAGCCGCCCTGGTACCAGCGAACGATGCGCTGGTACGTGATGAGCGCGGCGCGCGATGAGACGCGGCTGAAACGCCTCGACCGGCTGCTCGCCGACTCGGCGCGCGGGGTCTGGATCGCCGGCATCATGCGCGACAAGCAGCCGCGCGCGAAGGCCAGCGCGAAGACGTTCAGGAAACCTCGGGCCAAGACCCCGCGCCAGCGCGGATGACCCAACTCGCCCCGGGGCGAGTTCCTGGATTCTCGACGAGCCAGATGAACCCGCATGAATATTGGCCCTTGCCTTCGTGCACATGCGTGCACTATGCTGCGCCCGCCAGGTCAGACATGCGACTCGAACCGATCGACGAAGCCATCGCCGTGCGCGCGGACTTCAAGGGCGGGGTGGTCACCCCGCTATCGTTCCGGCGCAACGGCCGAGACCACCGCGTGGTGAACATCAACGCGCGATGGCTCGACCGCGCCGCGCGGCACCCGCACTTCTACTTCTCGGTCACGGTCGAGAGCGGCGACGTCTACCAGCTCCAGTTGAGCGGGGCCGACCTGGTGTGGCGCCTCGATTCGGTGACCCTGGAGGGGTGATGCCCCACGCGACGGACCGCGCCGGATCGCAGGCGCCCTTGATCCTGCACGTCGACATCGACGCCTTCTTCGCGGCGATCGAGCAGATCCGCGACCCGCGGCTGCGCGGCAGGCCGGTGATCGTCGGCGCGGGAGTGATCGCGTCGTGCTCGTACGAGGCCCGCCGCTTCGGCCTCCACGCCGGCATGGCGCTGTCGGAGGCGCGGCGGCTCTGCCCGCAGGCCGTGATCCTCGAGGGCCACGCCCAGACCTATCGCTGCTTCGCCGAGGAGATCTTCGCGCGGTGCCGCGCGATCGCGCCCGCCGTGGAGGCCTACCTCGACGAGGCCTACTGCGACCTCACCGGCACCGAGCGGCTGCACGGCGGCGCGCACGCCGCCGCGCGCGGGCTCAAGGCTGCGGTCCGCGAGTCGACCGGCCTCACCGTGACCTGCGGCATCGGGCCCAACCGCATGCTCGCCAAGCTGATCGGCAAGACGGTCAAGCCCGACGGCCTGGCGCGCATCGAGGCCCACGAGGCCGAGGCGTTCCTCACCGCGCTGCCGATCGAGCGCCTGGCCGGCGTCGGCCACGCCCACGCGCGCACGCTGCGCTCGATGAACGTGAAGACGATCGGCGAGCTGCGCGCGCTGACGCCGGAAGTGCTGGAGGCCCTGTTCGGCGCGCCGGGCCGGCTGCTCCACGAGCGCTGCCGCGGCCGCGACACGGCCGCGGTGGCGCCGCGCGAGGTGCCGCTCTCGATCTCGCGCGAGACCTCGTTCCACCGCGACACGGCCGACCGCGCGGAGATCGAGGGCATGCTGGAATACCTGGTCGGACGCGCCTGCCGCACCGCCCGCGAGCTCGACGTCACGCCACGCACCGTGGCGGTGCGGCTGCGCTATTCCGACGGCGAGGGCGAGGAGCGCGAGCGCGCGCTCATTCCCCCCTCCCACGCCGATCCCGTCGTGCTCCATCTCGCGCTCGACCTGCTGCGCGCGCTGTTCCGGCGGCGGGTCGCGCTCCACGCCGTGGGCGTCACGCTCGCGCGCTTCGTCTCCCGGCTCGCGGAGCAGGGCGCCCTGTTCGACGAGGCCGAGGCCGGCCGCCGGGCCGCGCTCTGCCGCGTGTTCGACCACGTCCGCGAGGCGTTCGGGCACGGCGTGCTGGTCTCCGGCCGCGCGCTCCACCTCAAGGGCCGGCTGCTCGAGGACCGTCACGGCTTCGTGCTCCGGACCCCGTCCCTCACCCGTTAGGAGGCCTGTGATGAAACCCTCGGCGTTCCTCGGATTGCGCTCGGCGATCGCCCCGGTCGACGATCTCGAGCGGGCCAAGGCCTGGTACCGCGAGCTGCTCGGCATCGACCCCTACTTCGACCAGCCGTTCTACGTCGGGTTCAACGTGGGAGGGTTCGAGCTCGGACTCCACCCCTCCGGCGCCGACCTGAAGCCCGGCCCGGGCGGCGCGGTGCCCTACTGGGGCGTCGAGCGCATGGACGAAGCATGGCCGCGCGTGCTCGGCCTCGGCGCCAAGCCGATCCACGCGCCGCAGGACGTCGGCGAGGGGATCAAGGTCGCGACGGCGGCCGACCCGTTCGGCAACTGGATCGGGCTGATCGAGAACCCGCACTTCCCCAACCCGGCGTGAGATGGAGGGCGTTTCAGCCGGACTCGTGCGGCGTGTGGGTTCGCTCGGGAGGGCGCGGGCCGTCGGGACGGTCCGCCATGCAGATCAGCGTCTGCGTGCCCCACGCGCAGCGGGTGGTCACGCCGTCCTTGCGCACGACGGCCTCGAGCTCGCACACCGTGAGCGTGCGTCCGGCGCGCACGACGCGGCCGGAGGCGACGACCAGCTCGCCGTCGGCCGGGGCCAGCAGGTGGATCTTGAACTCGACGCTGAGCACCGAGGAGCCGGCCGACATCAGCGTGTAGCCGGCGTAGCCGCCGGCGCTGTCGGCGATGGTGCCGACGATGCCGGCATGCACGTAGCCGTGCTGCTGGGTGAGGTCCTCGCGCCACGGCAGCTCGATCTCGACGCGCCCCGGCTCGACGCGCCCGAGCCGCGCCCCGATCAGCGCCATGACGCGCTGCCGCTCGAAGCTGGCGCGGACGCGGGCCTCGTAGTCCGCATCGCGCACGGTGAAGGTGCTCATGGCCGCAACGTAGGACCTCGAAGTGCCGACGTCCAGAGGACTGACGGATGCACGAGGGCGAGCTCCATGGCCCCCGCCCCGGCCCCCGTCGCGCCATGACCTTCGTCCCGCTGCGCGTGCACTCGCACGGCTCGCTGCTCTACGGGACGGCGTCGCCGGAGGCGTTGATCGAGCGGGCGCTGGTCCTCGGCTATCGCGCGCTGGCGCTGACCGACCGGAACAACCTCTATCTGGCGATTCGTTTCATGCAGCGCGCGCGCGCCGAGGGGCTGACGCCGCTGCTCGGCGCGGAGATCGTGCATCGCACCGGCTCGGCGCTGCTGCTGCCGCTGGACCGGCGCGGCTACGCGCATCTCTGCAAGCTGTTGACGCTGCGGTGGCTCGATCCGGCGTTCGACTTGCCGCGGGCGCTGGGAGAGCTGGCGGCGGGATTGCACGTGATCGTCGAATCGACCGGCCTGGCGGCGGCGCTGCTCGCGGCCGGGGTACGGCCCGCCGCCGCCGGGGGCGGCGGCGGTACATGGCTCGGCATTCGCGGGCTGGTCTCGGAGCGGGCCTCGCTCGGGCGGCGGCTCGCCGAGGCGCGGCGGCTCGGCGTGCCGGTGGTGGCGACCGGCGACGTCACCCTGCTGGCGCCGGCCGCCCGCGAGGCCCATCGCGCGGCCGTGACCGCGGCCGCCAGCGAGCTGCTCGAGCGCATGCCCGATTCCGCCTTCTGCGCGCAGGGGGCGTGGCTGGTGCCGGCGCACGAGTGGGTGCGGCGCGTGCGCGGCGTCTGCACCGGCGCCGGCGTGCCCGAGGCCGCGGAGGCGGCGCTCGCCAACAACGCGGTGCTGGCGGAGCGCTGCCGTCTCGAGCTCGAGCTGGGGACGCCGATCTTCCCCCGCGCGCCGGTTCCGGCCGGCGAGAGCGGGCCGGCCTACCTGCTGCGGCTCGGGCGCGAGGGCGTGCGGCGACGCTACGGCGCCGGCGCCGCCGCCTCCCGCGCCGAGTCGCGGCTGTGCGAAGAGCTGGCGATCATCGAGCGGCTCGGCTTCACCGACTATTTCCTGCTGGTCGCCGACATCGTCGGCTTCGCCCGCGCCCGCGCCATCCCCACCGTGGGGCGCGGCTCCGGCGCCGGGTCGATCGTGGCCTACGTGCTCGGCATCACCAACGTCGACCCGCTGCGCTACGGCCTCTACTTCGAGCGCTTCCTCCACCCGGCGCGGCGCGACTGCCCCGATCTCGACATCGACCTGTGCTGGCGCCGGCGGGACGAGGTCATCGAGCACGTCTACGCCACCTACGGGGCCGACCGCGTGGCGATGATCTCGACCCACGCCACGCTGGGGGCGCGCTCGGCGTTCCGCGAGACCGCGAAGGCGCTCGGCGTGCCCAACGCGCGGGTCAACCTGCTGGCGCGCCGGATGCCGCGTGAGCTGGAGAAGCCCTATCGCGACCACCTCCCGGCGCGGGCCGAGTCCGGCGGGATCGACTGGCGCGAGCCGGTGCTGGCGCGGGCGCTCGAGCTGGCCGAGCGGCTCGACGGCGCGCCGCGTCATCTCTCGATCCACTCCGGCGGCGTCGTCATCGGCGACCGGCCGCTCACCCACTACGTGCCGCTCGAGCGCGCCGCGAAGGGGATCGTCGTCACCCAGTTCGAGATGCGCGCGATCGAGGCGATCGGGCTGGTCAAGATGGACCTGCTCGGCAACCGCGCGCTGACCACGATCGGCGAATGCGTCGCGCTGGCGCACGAAGGCGGCGCCGCCGCCATCGACGTCGATCGGCTGCCGGATCCCGACCCGCCGACCGCCGCGCGCCTCGAGGCCGGCGACACGCTCGCGTGCTTCCAGGTCGAGTCGCCGGCGATGCGGCACCTGCTGCGCATGGTCGGGGCGCGCACGCTCGACGACGTGATCGCGGCGGTGGCGCTGGTGCGTCCCGGCCCCGCCGAGTCGGGCATGAAGGAGGCCTTCTGCCGCCGGCGCCGCGGCCTCGAGCCCGCGACCTTCCTGCATCCGCGGCTCGAGGCGGTGCTGGGCACGACCCACGGGGTCATGCTCTACGAGGAGGACGTGATGGCGGTGGCGGCGGCGCTGCTCGACCTGCCGCTGGCGGAAGGCGACCTGCTGCGGCGCGCGATCGGCGGCGCGCGCACCGAGCCCGAGCGCCGCGCCCTCGAGCACGGCTTCGTCGCCCGCGCCTCCGCCGCCGGCATCGACGAGCCGACCGCGCGGGCGGTATGGCGCGACATCGAGCGGTTCGGCTCCTACGCCTTCTGCAAGGCGCACGCCGCCGGCTACGGCGCGCTGGCCTATCAGAGCACCTGGCTCAAGACTCACTTCCCGACGGAGTACGCGGTCGGGATCCTCAACCACCACGCCGGGATGTACGAGACCTGGGTGCACGTCGACGACCTGCGCCGCCACGGCGTCATGTTCCGCGCGCCCTGCGCGCGGCGCTCGGCGTGGGATTCCACGCTCGAGCGCGACGGCGCCGGTGCGGCGGTGCGCGTGGGCCTCTCGCGCGTATTCGGACTCCGCGCCGCCACGGCGGAGCGCGTGATCGCCGCCCGGGCCCGGCGGCCTCATGCCAGCCTCGCCGACTTCATGGAGCGGGCTGCCCCGTCGCCGCCCGAGCTGGAGTCGCTGGTGAGGTCCGGCGCGCTCGACTGGACCGGCCGCACCCGGCCATCGCTGCTGCTCGAGGCCCGCGCCGCGGCCTCGCCGCGCCTGGCGCGTGCCCGGCCCGCGCTCACGCCGGCGCTGGTCGCGCCCGACGGCGCCGAGCTGCGGCCGGAGCCGCGCGCGCCGATCGCCGTGCCCGAGCTGCCGGAGTTCGACGCCGCCGAGCGGGTGCGCGGCGAGCGCTCGGCGACCGGGCTCTGGTTCACGGCGCACCCGCTGCAGTCCTGGCTCGATCCCGGCGCGCGGCGCGGCGCCACGCCGGCGGGCGCGCTGGCGGAGCGCCGCGGCGGCCGCGCGGTCGTGGTCGGACTGCCCTGCGCGCGGCGCGGGGTGGAGACCCGGGGAGGCGAAACCATGCTGTTCCTGACGCTGGCCGACGAGAGCGGCGTCGCGGAGTGCCTGCTCTTCCCCGACCGCTACCGGTCGCTCGCGGGCTCGCTGCGCGGACAGGTGCTCCGCGTCGAAGGCCGCGTCGACGAGACCCACGGCGCCGTGACCCTGGCGGTCGACGGCGTGGCGGCGCTGGTCTGATGCTCGCGCATCCGGGTCACCGCTCCGGAAAGCCGCGCCGGACGCCGCCCAAAAGAGCGGTTGACCGCGGCCTCGCGCGGGACTCCAATCGTGGCGGACGTCGTGTCGAAGCGCACGGCGCCCGCTACAGTCCACGCACTGAGTGGGCTCGGTCGAGTGCGGAACCTCTACGGGGAACTGCCGGCCGGAAGATGCAACCGCCGACGCCGAACCGTCTCACGGTCCGGCGTCGGTCCTTACAGGCCGAGGGTCTCCCGCACACCGCGCAGCGCCTCGAGGGTGAAGGCGATGTGGTCGTCGAGCTCGACGCCCAGCTCCGCGGCGCCGTTGACGATGTCCTCGCGGTTCACGTTGCGGGCGAAATCGGCGCGCTTCATCTTCTTGCGCACCGAGGCGACCTCGACGCTCTCGAGCGTGCGGTTCGGCATCACCAGGGCGCAGGCGACCAGGAAGCCGCACAGCTCGTCGCAGGCGAACAGGGCGCGGGCCATCGCGGTGTCGCGCGGCACGCCGCTGTAGGTGGCGTGGCCGAGCACCGCCCGGCAGACGTCCTCGGGCCAGCCGAGGCCGCGCAGGACCTCGATGCCCTTCATCGGATGGCGCTCGGCGTCGGGGTGGCGCTCCCAGTCGAAGTCGTGGATCAGGCCGGTGAGGCCCCAGCGCTCTTCGTCCTCGCCGAGGCGCCGCGCCTGGGCGCGCATCGCGGCCTCGACGGCGTAGCAGTGCTTGCGCAGCCCGGGATTGGCCACCCATTCGTGGAGCAGCGCCAGCGCCTGCTCGCGGGTGGGGAGTGCGCCGACGGTCACGGGGTGGGAGGTACTACTTGTTCTCGAAATGCACCCGGTTCTTGTCGATGTAGGACTGCCACTTCTCCGGCACGCCGTTGTCGGGGAAGATCGCCTGCACCGGGCACGCCGCCTCGCAGGCCTGGCAGTCGATGCACTCGTCCGGGTGGATGTAGAACTGGTCCTCGCCCTCGTAGATGCAATTCACGGGGCAGACCTCGACACACGACTTGTCCTTCACGCCGATGCAAGGCTCGGCAATCACGAACGGCATGAGCGTCCTCCGAATGAGCGCGGGCGCGGCGCGTGCACGATCGCGGACGAGCGAGTCTACGGGCGGCCGCGCGCGAACACAAGGCAACCGGGGCCCCTTGACGCGGTCCGACTCGCCGCCTAGCTTTCCCGATTCGCTCGAAAGATGGTTGACCCCGGCCGTGCGCCCCGACCCGCCGAAGGAAGGCTCCCCGCGAGCCCCACGATGACCACATCCCCTCCAGATCTCTCCAGCCTGCGCATCGACCGCCGCGACCCGCCGCCGAGTCGCGGTCGCGGGCGCTGGGTGGCGATCGCCGTGATCCTGGTGGCGCTGGCCGTGGGTGTTGCGGTCTGGCGGCCCGGCTTCAGCGGGGGGCCCGAGGTGCGCGTCGGCCTGGCGACCGCGACCGGCGGCGGCACGGTCTCGGCCGGCGGCATCACCGCCAACGGCTACGTGGTCGCGCGCACCAAGGCCTCGGTCTCGGCCAAGATTCCGGGGCGCATGATCGAGCTGGCGGTGAGCGAGGGCTCGGTCGTGCGCCGCGGTCAGATCCTGGCCCGACTCGAGGGCGCGGAGTACGCGGCGGCGGTGAACGCGGCGAAGGCCGCGGTGGCGCGGACCGAGGTCGAGCTGGCGCAGGCCAAGCGCGAGCTCGAGCGGACGCGGTCGCTGCGCCGCGAGAACGTGGTCTCGGAGGCCGACCTGGAGAACGCGACCGCCCGCGTCGACGGGCTCGAGGCGCAGGTGGCGGCGGGGCGCGCCGAGGTCCAGCTCGCCGAGGCGACCCTCGAGAACACCTACGTGCGCGCGCCGTTCTCCGGCACCGTGCTGCGCAAGGACGCCGAGGTCGG
>Ga0137455_1000225_pt1 | contig 14347 bp, 13 predicted proteins | sample EasRivERMGT600_2_FD_102334 | JGI IMG/M metagenome (GOLD analysis project Ga0137455, IMG submission 102334) | Soil microbial communities from meander-bound floodplain in the East River, Colorado, USA - East River MetaG ERMGT600_2 | ecosystem: Environmental > Terrestrial > Soil > Floodplain ... | reverse complement strand
GGAACAGTACCGCGCGCAAGAATTACGTGCGGGCGGCCGAGCTGGCGAATCAAGCCGCGTCGCTGGTGCGGTGAGCCCGAACGCGGGACCAGCGCGCGGCGCGGACGCGCCGTGCGCCCCGCTGAACGCATAGGCACCTGCCGCAACGGATGAGCCGCACGCGTCCCTGCCGATGCCACTGACCTCCGCCGGCGCGGCGCGGCCACCATCCGCCATCGCGCGTGCGATGACGGGGCGTTTCACTTTCGTGCAAGCGGCGCTTGCGCTCCTGATTGCGCTGTTTCTGCTCGTTTTCCTTGCCATTCCCGTCTTCACGGTCATTTACGTCGCGTTCACCAATGCCGACGGCAGCCTGACGCTGTCGCACTTCTACTCGTTCTTCCACCTCACGCTCATGCGTGAGTCGTTCTACAACAGCCTTATCGTCGGCGGAATGAGCGTGGCGGTGTCGTCCATTTTTGCGCTGCCGCTCGCCTACTTCATCACGCGCTTCCAGTTTCGCGGCGCAATCCTGATCCAGACGCTCGGCGTGCTGCCGCTGATCATGCCGCCGTTCGTGGGCGCGACGGCGATGCAGCTGCTGTTCGGCCGCAGCGGCTCGCTCAACCTCATCCTGGGCGACTGGTTCGGCATCAACCTGCCGATCATGGAGGGACTCAACGCGGTCATCTGGGTCGAGGCGCTCCACTACTTTCCCTTCATCCTGCTCAATCTCACGGTCGCGTTGAACAACATCGACCGGGCCATGGAGGAATCCGCGCAGAATCTCGGCGCGAGCGGCGTCCGCCTGTTTCGCCGGATCGTGTTTCCGCTGGCGATGCCCGGCTACATGGCGGGCGCGGCGCTGGTGTTCCTCAAGGTCTTCGACGACGTGGCGACGCCGCTGGTGCTGAACGTCACGAACATCCTGGCCGCGCAGGCCTATCTCCGCATCACCTCGATCGGCATCGACGACCCGATCGGCTACGTGGCGAGCGTGATCATGGTTGCCGCCTCCGTCCTCGCTCTGTGGGGCTCGACCCTAGTGATGCGCGGCAAGGAGTACGCGACCCTGCAGCGCGGCGGCAGCACCCTCGCCACCAAGCGCCTCAAGCCATGGCAGGCGGTGATCGCCTACGGATGGATCGTCTTCGTGCTGCTGCTCGTGCTCTCGCCTCACATCGGCCTGCTGCTGCTCTCATTCAGCCGGATCTGGAGCTTCACCGTCATACCCGAGGCCTACACCCTGGAGAATTACGTCACGGTGTTCCGGGACTCTCCATTCATGCTCTGGAACTCCGCGCTCTACTGCGGGATCGCGGCCGGGCTCGACGTGCTGATCGGTGCCGCGATCGCCTACCTCATGCTGCGAACGCGGCTTCCCGGACGCCAGACGCTCGATTTCATCGCGACCTCCGCGGTGGCGATTCCCGGCGTCGTGCTCGGAATCGGGTATCTGCGCACCTTCCGTGATTTCAGCGTCCCCCTGGCCGACGTGCCCCTGGTCTCGTTCTGGTTGATCATCGCCCTTGCCTACACCGTCCGGCGGCTGCCGTATGCGCTGCGCTCGTGCGTCGCCTCGCTTCAGCAGGTGCACGTCTCGATGGAGGAGGCCGCGCAGACCCTCGGCGCGACCGGGCGCCGCACGGTGATCCGCATCATGGTGCCGCTGATGGCGGGCGGCATCCTCGCCGGCTTCGTCACGAGCTTCCTGACCGCCGCCGTCGAGCTCTCCGCCACCATCATGCTGGTAAGCGCAACTTCGGATGCACCGGTGTCCTACGGCATCTACCTCTACATGCAGTCCATTGCCGGGCGCGGGCCGGGCGCGGCGCTCGGCGTGATTGCGGTTGCGCTGGTCGCGCTTGGCACCTACGTGTCCTACCGCGTGCTGCATTCGCGCAATCTCCAGTTCGAAGCACACCAGGCGATGAAATAAGAGTCCCTAACTTGATGAAACACACGCTGCGCTGTCACGATTTTGGCTTGAAAACTTGTGCGATGAGTAAGGCACTTGATTCGAAGCGGAGTTTACGGGGCTTCATGGGCCAAAATCGCGCCAGCCCTCAAGGGGTTGCGGCCAAAATCGCCGCTAGCTTTGTCGCGAGGCTTGCCAATACAGCGAGTATTGGCTGCGCCTCGTTTCGCGCTATCGACGATTTTGGCTCGCACCGCACGCGCGTTCCATCAAGTTAGGGACTCTGAGCGACACATGGCCAAAGTCAGGGTCGAGTTCCACGACATTGCGCTTGCCTTCGGCAAGACGCAGGTGCTGCGCGATATCGATCTCGTGATCGAGCCCGGGGAGTTCTTCGCTCTGCTCGGCCCCTCCGGTTCGGGCAAATCCACGCTGCTCCGCGTCATCGCCGGCTTCGCCTTCCCGCAGTCCGGCCGGGTGCTGGTGGACGGCCGGGACATCTCACGGGTTCCGCCATGGGAACGCAATATCGGAATGGTGTTCCAGAACTACGCGCTGTGGCCGCACATGACGGTATGGCAGAACGTCGCCTTCGGGCTCGAGGAACGGAAGCTTCCCCGCGCGGAGATCGAGCGCAGGACCGCGGACGCGCTCGATCTCGTCGGCCTGCGCGAGCTGGCCGCGCGCCGCCCGAGCCAGATCTCGGGCGGCCAGCAACAGCGCATCGCGCTGGCGCGCACCATCGCCATCGAGCCCAAGGTGCTGCTGCTGGATGAGCCGCTGTCCAATCTCGATGCGAAACTGCGCATCCACATGCGCACGGAACTGCTCGCGTTGCAACGCAAGCTCGGCGTCACCACGATCTTCGTCACCCACGACCAGGAGGAAGCCCTCTCCATCGCCGATCGCGTCGCGGTGCTCGACCAGGGCGTGATCCAGCAAGTCGGCACGCCCGTAGAGCTCTTCGACACCCCGGCGAACCGCTTCATCGCCACCTTCGTGGGCACCATCAACCTCCTGCGCGGGACGCTCGTGCAGGCAGGCGGCAGGCTCGTGTTCCGGAGCGAAGCGTTCGGCGAGATCGCAGTGGATGGCGGGGCGGCGGGCCCCGCCGAGTTTGCGATCCGGCCGCATGCCCTGCAGCTCGCGGCGCCGGGCGGCCCGATGGACGGCGGGCGCATCTGGGTGGACGGAACAGTGACCGAGCGGGAATTCCTGGGCGAGTTCGTGCGCTACAACGTGAAGGTAAAAGCAACGGATCTGGTCGTCGACCAGCCCCACTACATGAAAGAAGCCGGTTTCGCGCCGGGCGCGGCGGTGCGAGTCGGGATCAACCCCGCCCAGGCGAGACTACTCTCGGCTTAGCCCATGCCCGCGGCCGCTCTCCGCCTGGCCCACATCAGCACCGGCACGCCGGAGGCGAGCATCGCAATGCCCACCATCGCGCCGATCGAGCCCGGGTCGAGGCTCATCGCGTAGTTGAAGCTCGAGTACAACATGTAGGCGCACGCCGCTGCAAAGAGCAGCGGCGTTACCGGGTACAGCGGAACTCGGTAGTGGTCCTGTTGATACGTTGCCCAAACGCCATGGTCGCCCCGCTGCGAATTCACCGCTCCACCCGTACTGAGATAAGCATTTCGCTGCCTCCGCAGCAGGAACAGCGAAATGCTGGTCAGCAGGAAGAACAGCCAGAACGCCGGCGCGGTGTAGGCAACCATCGTCTGGAAGCCGTCCGGCGTCATCGAAGCGAGTCCCACCAGCGCGAGCGAAACCGCGCCCTGCACGAGCAGCGCGTTCACAGGGGCGGAAGCCTTATCGTTCCACCGCCCTAGAGCGCGGAAGATGACGAAATCGCGTCCCAGCGCGTAATTGGTGCGCGCGCCGGTGAACACCGTCGCGTTGAGCGTGGTGAGCGCGGCTGACACCACCACGATGCCGAGCAGCCATGCGCCGCCCTCGCCCCAGGTCGCTTTCATGAGGTCGGAGGCGACCGCTTTGGAGGATTGCATGCCGGAGAGGCCCAGCACCCTGACATACGACAGGTTGAGCAGCAGGTACAGCACGGTGATCACTACAATTCCGATCACCAGCGCGCGCACGATGTTGCGGCGCGTGTCCCGCATCTCCGCCGTGAGGTAGGCGGCCTCGTTCCAGCCGCCGTAGGTGAGCAGCACGAAGATCAGCGCGAGCCCCGAGAACCACGACCGGGCTTCCCCGGTCGCAGGGATCTCCGCCATCGCGGGAGCGGCCGGCGCCGCGAGCCCCCCCAGCACCACCGCGAGAATGGCTGCGGCGAGCGCGATCGTAAGCGTGTTCTGCACCCATTTGCTCTGACTGGTGCCGGACACATTGAGGATGGTGATCGCGATCACCGCCAGGCCGGCGTAAATCGCGGAGCTGTTCGCCCCCAGCGGCAGCAGCGTGGATGCGTAATCGCCAAACACGAATGCGATCGCGGCGATCGCCCCGGTCTGGATCACCGTCATGCGCGCCCAGGCGAAAAGAAAGCCCAGCCAGTCGCCATAGGCGCGCGACAGGAAATAGTACTCTCCGCCAGCATTGGGGTGCGAGCTACCCAGCTCCGCGTAGCACAGCGCGCCGACGAGCGAGATCAAGCCACCGATTATCCACACGGCGATAAAAGCCGTTTCGCCCGAGACGTTGCCGGCCACGATCGACGGCGCCTTGAAGATGCCAACGCCGATGACGATGCCGACGATCATGGCCACCGCGTCGAACACGGTGAGCGTCGGGCGCGGCTGGCCTCCCGCGCCCTGCTGCTGCGACTGGCCGGAGGCACTCATTGCCGGACACCCGCGACGGTGGCGATGCCGGCCGCGCCCATCTTGGCCTCGCCGCGCGCGATCTGTTTTGCTCGCCACGGCATCACCCGCTGGCCGGAGCCGTCGCCGACGGTAACGTTGCCCTCGATTGCGTCGCCTTTGACCCACCCCCGAAACTCGTGGGTGACTGGCTTGCCCGCCGCCGGGACGTCGAGCCTGAACGAGAGCTGCTCGCCCGCCATGCGGAACTGAGGCAGCTTCACCTCCCGCTCGCCCACGCGCGCGGTACCGTGCACGAGCTGGAAGTTCTGCTCGAAGCTGAACTGCCAGGACACCGGCTTGCCTCCCGTCATGAGCTGCGACTCCCAGCGGCCGGCGACCCGCGCAGGCACGATCCAGAAGAAGATGTAGCTCCTGCCGGGGTCGCCGACCGTCTTTTCCGGCACGATCAGCGTCTCCGAATCGTCCGGGTCCCAATCCCCCATCGCGTAGTCGTGCGCCACCACGCGCGTGCCGGGCTTCAACGCGAGCAGCTTGGGACGCAGCTGCTCGTTCATGCTGGGCAGGAGGTAACTCGTGATCACGGTCGCCTGGCTCAGATCGGTCTCGAACAGGTTCTGCTCGATGAAGCGCGCGCGGTCCGCCACGCCTTCCCTTATCGCGTTGCTGTTGGCGATCTTCAGGAGGTAGGTGTCAAGGTCCACTCCGAATCCGCGCGCGCCGTGCTTCTTCGCCGCGGTGATGACGATGCGCCCGTCGCCCGAGCCGAGGTCGATCACGTAATCGTTGGCGCCGACTTTCGCCATCCGCAGCATCCCGTCCACCACCACCTGCGGCGTGGGCACGTAGACCACGTCACCACGTCCATCCTGCGCAGCCGCCGCGGGCGCGAACAGCGCTACCAACACTCCAAGAATCTTCACCCAGCGTGCTTCCATGCCCATGCCCTTCCCTTCCTTGTAACCAAAACAGACGAGCATTGTTACCCGTCACCCATCACTCATCACTGATCTTGAGGTTGCCGCGCTGCACGCGCGTCGCTTTCCAGTCGAACTCGCCACCGCCGGGCAGCTTCACCGTGCCGTTGATCGCATCGCCATCGACGCGCCCGCTGAACTCGTGGCGCAGCGTGCGGCCGTCCACCTCCGCGGTTAGCATAAGACGAATCTCGTCGCCGCGCATCCTGCCGCCCTCGAGGCGCCCCGGCTGGCCGCCGACCAGGGCCTTGCCTTCCAGCATCTGGAAAGTCTGTGACAGGGTGAGCTCATACTCCACCGCCGCCGCGCCGTCCATGGAGCGCCACCTCCAGGCGCCGGCGGCGCTGGCGGGGATGATCCAGAGATAGACCTCGCTCGAGGGCGGGCCGTAGGGCTTGTCGGGGACCGGCACCGTCACGCGCGCGTCCGGCCGCCAGCTCTCCATGTCGAAGTCGTGGGAAACGATGCGCGTGCCGGGCCTCAACTCCTCGAACAGCCGCGGACGCAGCTGCATCATGAGCCGCGGATACAGGTACATCGTGATCACGGTCGCAGGGCTCATCTCGGTCAAGAACAGGTTCTGTTCCACGAACTCAACCCGTCCCGCCACGCCCTCGCGTTGCGCCTCGCGGCGCGCGGCGCCGACGAGGGCGCCGTCGATTTCCACCCCGATGCCGCGCGCGCCGCGCTGCTTCGCCGCGGCGATAACGATGCGCCCGTCGCCCGAGCCGAGATCGATGACGTAGTCTTCCGGCCCGACGCCGGCAATCCCGAGCATTGCAGTCACGACTCCCGGCGGCGTCGGCACGTACGGAACGTCGGCGAGCGCGTGCTGATCGGCCGCCGGGGACAACGCCGGCAGCGCGACGAGCAGCGCGGCGGTGGCGGCGTGCCGCCACCCCGGCCGGATTGCGGCCAGTCTGGTCATTTGCCGACCCTCACCGCGCGCCACCGGGTCACGCTGCGACCGGCGCCAACCCCGCGCGTCAACTCGCCCTCGATGACGTCGCCGCTTAGCCGGCCGTCGAAGTAAAAACTCGTCTCGTTCTCACGGTCGGTCGTGTCCACCACGACGAAGCTCAGGCGCTCTCCGACGAGCTTCGTCTCCCACACCTGGGACGGCACGCCGTTCAGGCGCGCGTGCGCCGACACTTCCTGGTAGCGCTGCGTCAATTCCAGCTCGAGCAGGCGCTCGATCGGCGGCAGTTCGAGTCGTGCCTGCCAGCGCCCCGCTACCCGGGCCGGCACGATCCAGAGGAACACGTTCTTCCGAATGCTGGTCTTCTGATCCGGCAACCAGTCACCGAAATCGAAGTCGTGCGACACGATTCGCGTGCCGGGCTTCAGCTCAAGCAGCGCCGTCCTCAACCGGAGCATCACGAACGGCAGCAAGTAGGTCGTGATCACGGTCGCCTGGCCGAGATCGGTCTGGAACAGGTCCTGCTCGAGGAACCTGACGCGGTCCTCCACGCCCGCCTGCCGCGCATTCTCCTCGCCTTGCTTGACGAGACGCCAATCGAGATCCACGCCCAGGCCGCGCGCGCCAAATTTCCTGGCGGCGGTGACGACGATGCGCCCGTCGCCCGATCCCAGGTCGAGGACGAAATCCTGCGGCCCGACGTTGGCAAGCCGCAGCATCTCGTCCACCGTGACCTGGGGGGTCGCGACATACGGCACTTCGCGCTTGTGGAAGACGTCCTCCTGCGCAAGAGCAGAATGAGCCGCCAAGACGCCAAGAGCGCCAAGAAACAATAAATTAGAACCTAAGATCGTCTTGAGCCTCATTCAGGAGTCGGCGCCGCCGATGACTCGCGTCGCGCGCCAGGAGCCGGCAACCGGATTGCGCCCGGCGCCGGAGCGCACCGTGCCTTCCATCGAGAGCGTGCCCTGCACGTGCCCTTCGAAGCGGTGGCTCGCGCCGTTGTCCACCAGCACAAACGCGATGCGGTCGCCCGCAAGCCGCGCCTCGAATGCCGGCAGGTAGCCGCCGGCGACGCGTGCCCCGCCGCGGATCTCTTGATAGCGCTGCTCGAGGTCGAAATCGTATTCGCGCTCGCCCTCGGGCAGGACGGCGTGCAGCCGCCATTTGCCCGCGACGGCCGCCGGGACGAGGTAGAGGTGGTAGGTCTTGGAGATGACGACGCTCCGGTCCGGCTTCCAGTCGGAAAAACCGTAATCGTGCGCGACGATGCGGGTGCCGGGCTTGAGCCCGGCGAGCAACCTGGGCTTCAGCATATCCACCAGGTTGGGCAGCAGGTACAGCGTGACGACCGTGGCCGCGCGGTAATCCGCGGCAAGCACGTCTCCCTGGCGGAACGCGACGCGCTCCGCCACGCCCGCCTGCCGCGCGTTGGCCTGGCTTTCCGCGACCAGCCTGGGATCGATCTCGATGCCGAGGCCGCGGGCACCGTAATCGCGCGCGGCGGCGATCACCACCCGCCCGTCGCCGGAGCCGAGGTCCACCACCAGGTCATCGGGGCCGGTGCCGGCAAGCCGAAGCATCTCGTCCACCGCGACCTGCGTGGAAGGCAGATAGGGTGTCGGGATATCCGGAAGCGCGCCCGGCGTGGCCGCAAGCGCGCTTCCAGCGAATAACCATGCAACGGCAGATAAACGCAGATTCAATGAATCTCCTTGACCGCCTGCTCGCTGGTCAGGGACGCGTGGCGCGGCTCCCAGATCTCGGTGCGCACCGCAGACCACGCGAGCTCCCGCGATTCCACGCCGCGGGTCATGCGCGCCTTGCCCTCGATCGCATGATTGGTGATGCGGCCGGAGAAGTCGTAGCGGGTCCCGTCCACCACCGCCGAGAAGCCGATGATCTCGCCGGCGAGCCTGGCGTTTTCCATGCGGGCGGTGCTGCCCCCTGCCTTGAGCGTACCTTCGATCACCTGGAAATTCTGCTGGACCGCGAGCTCGAACTCGACGGGCTTGCCCTCCGGCGCAAGCCGCCACAGCCAGCGGCCCGCGGCGCGGCCAGGCACCATCCAGTAGAAGATCTTGCTGCGCTGGCCAATCCCGACCGTCTTGCCGGGCGCCGCCAACTCCGTCTGGTAGTCCGGCGGCCACTCGCCCATGCCGTAGTCGTGGGACACGATACGCGTCCCCGGCTTGAGGGTGGCGAGGAGCCGGCTGCGGATCATCAGGTTCACTTCCGGCAGCAGGTAGATGGTGAGAACGGAGGCGGAGGCGACGTCGGTCGCATGCAAGTCGCGCTCGTAAAACACCGCGCGGTCCGCGACCCCGGCCCTGGCTGCGTTGCGGTTTGCGAGCGCGACGAGCTTGCGATCGAGGTCCACGCCGAAACCGCGTGCCCCGCGCTGTTTCGCCGCGGTGATCACCATGCGCCCGTCGCCCGATCCGAGGTCGATGACGTAATCCCCGGGCCCGACTTTGGCGATCTCCAGCATCGTGTCCACCACGTTCTGCGGCGTCTGGACGTACGGCGTATCGCCCCAATCCTGCGCCAGCGCCGGCGCCATTGCGAGACCCGCGAGGATAAACGCGCGACCGAGCCGCGCCGCGGCGCCGCCTATTGAAATGTGTTGATCCACTTAATGGAATGCGCTGTGCGGAGATTGCGAGAAGCGGGGCTGATCCTCGCGTTGGCCTGTCGAAGACTGTGTCATGCGCTGCGCATTCCATTCGTGCTGTCCCTGCAGGCGGGCGCCCGACAGCCGCGCCGAGCCGGTGGTGCCCTCGCCCGCGACCTTGCCGGTGAACTCATGTTTCACGGGCGAGCCATTCACGTCCGCCGTGAAGACTAAACGGATCTCGTCGCCGCGCAGGCGCGCATCCTGCAGCCTGGCGGCGCGGCCGCCGACCGATGCCGACCCCGTGATCACCTGGTACTTCTGCTCCAGCTTCAGCTCGTAGGCGAGCGGCTTGCCCGCCACGGGCAACTCCCACCGCCAAACCCCGGCTACACGGGCCGGCACGATCCAGAAGTAGACTTCGCTGGATCCGCCGGCGCCTCCGTACTTGTCCTGGGCGTCCATCTTGATGGTGTTGTCCGGTTTCCAGTCGCCCATATCGAAATCGTGCGAGACAAGGCGCGTGCCGGGTCTGAGTTCCAGCAGCTTCGGCCTCAGCTCGATGTTGACCTGGGGCAGGAGGTACATGGTAATGACCGTGGCTTCGACCAGGCTGGTCTCGAACAGATCCCGCTGGTAGAAAGCGACCTTATCGGTGACGCCCGCCCGACGCGCGTTCTCGTTGCTTTCCCGGATGCGCTCGGGGTTGAGATCCACGCCAAAGCCGCGTGTTCCGTATTTTCTCGCCGCGGTGACCACGATGCGTCCATCTCCAGAGCCCAGATCTATCAGGTAATCGTGGGGCCCCACCTTGGCGATCTCCAGCATGCGCTCCACGACTTCCTGCGGTGTCGGAACGTACGGCACCCTCGGCTCGGCTGCCCACACCGGCGCAGCGGAAAGCGCCGCCAGCGCCGCAACGCAGCCCGCGAACCGGGCCGCCCCGGAAACCTTCCGCCGGAAGGACTGCACAGATGGTCTCATCGGAAGCAGTCCGAAAAACTCATGAAACCACATCTATGGTTAAATTCGGGTTTGACGCCAAGTGGAACCCGCGCGTCCGGAACGGGCCGGATTATACCCGACAATAACGGATGACATGATGCTCTACACCCTCCTCTTTCTCTCCGGCGCGGCGGTGCTTGCGCTGGAGCTGCTCGCCTCGCGCATCATGACGCCTTATTTCGGCGTGAGCCTCTATATCTGGACCGGCATCCTCTCGATTACGCTCATCGCGCTCGCGCTCGGCTACTGGGCGGGCGGCCGTTTCGCCGCCAGCCGGCGGGCCGCGCCCAACGTGGCGCGGCTCGCTTCACTCTTCGCGCTGATGCCCGCGGTCGCCTCCTTCGCCATCGTCGCGGCCTGTAGCGCCTATCCCTGGCTGTTCCCGCTGCTCGCCGGCGCGAACCTCGTGCTGGGAGCGTTCGCGGCGTGCTTGTTCCTGCTGTTCGTGCCGCTGTTCGCGGCCTCGGCGATGAACCCGCTGCTGATTGCGATCCTGCTCGCGCGCGGCGGCGGGCGTCCGGGCGACGCCGGTGCCGGCACGGTTTTTTTCGTGAGCACCCTCGGCTCGGTGGCGGGGGTGCTCGCCACCGCGTTTGGATTGATTCACTACCTCAGCAATTTCTCGGCGACGCTGGCGGTGGCGCTGGCGCTGGCATTGCTGTCGCTCATCGCCGCGATCCGCCCGCCCGCGCCGCTCGCCGCCCGTGCCGGGCTGGGTCTGGCCGGCGCCGCGGCGACAGTCGTTGCGGCGCTGATGCTGTGGCAGGCCGACGCCTACACCGGGCGCATGTGGCCGGCGGCCTACGGCGGCAGGAGCTGGCAGGTGGAGGCGAGCTTCCGCTCCCTGTTCGGAACGGTGAAAGTCCTGCGCAGCGCGCCCGACGAGAGCGGTCGGTTCGCCCGCATCTATTTCCAGGATGGACTGGTGCAGAACACGGTCGGCTCCGACGGGCGCTCGCTGTCGTTCTACACCTACGCGCTGGAGGCCCTCGCCTTCGCCTATCGCCCGCGCATCGGCTCGGCGCTGGTGCTGGGCCTTGGCGCGGGGATCGTGCCGATGCGGCTCGCCGGTCGCGGGGTGGCCGTCGAGGCGGTCGAAATCGACCCGGCCTCGCTCGCGGCCGCAACCCGCATCTTCGGCTTCGACCCGTCGCGCGTGCGCGTGCACCTCGCCGACGCGCGCACGCAGCTCAGGCGCTGCGGCCGCAGCCATGACGTAATCGTGGTGGACCTCTTTCACGGCGACGGCACGCCGGACTACCTCATCACGCGAGATTTCTTCAGCGACCTGAGACACTGCCTCGGGCCCGACGGCATTGCGGTGTTCAACACCTTCGCCGACCTCGAGCGTCCCGTCGCCTATGCGCACCTGCTCGCGACCTTGCGGGAGGAGTTGCCGCACATCGTGCTCTACCGGCCGGACTGGCAGGGAACGGCGCACGTCAACAGCTTCATCGTCGCCGGCACGCGGCCGCTGCCCGAGCCGCAGCAAATCCTGCTGGACTACGTGCCCCTGCAGCACACCGCGGCGCTCAACCTGATGCTGGCGCGGCCCATGACGCTCGACCGCGGGCTGCTCCAGAACGGGGAGATCGTGACCGACGCCCGCAACCGGGCGCTTCACGACGTCGCGGAAAGCCAGATCGCCTACCGGCGCGCGGTGGTGCAGTCGCTGCCCGCAGCTTTCTTGGTCAACTGACCAAGCCCCATACAGTCCCCTGCCGGGGCCTGGTGACTTTCTTTGGGGGAGCAAAGAAAGTCACCAGCCCTTCAGGGCTGCACCCCGAATTGGCTTAGGACGAAGCCGGACGCTTTGCTTCAGACCTTTGTGCGCGTCGCGCTCCAGCGCGCCACGCCTTTGCCATTCGCGAGCTCGACGGTTCCTTCCATGGTATTGCCCGAGACGCGCCCCTTGAAGCGGTGGCGGTCACCGCCCGCCGGGAACGCAAAGGATATGTCCTCGCCTTGCAGGCGGGATTGCGACAGGCGCACACCCTTGGCCCCGCCTCCGGCGGCCGTGCCCTCCAGGCTCTGATAGCTCTGCCTCAGCGTCAGGTCGTACTGCTCGGCGGCCGGCGTGGCGAGGCGCAACTGCCAGCGGCCGGCGACCTTCGCCGGAATGATCCAGAGATAGATGGTCGCCCGCGGGACGCCGTTCACCTTTTCCTTCTCAGGGACGTCCCAGGTGTACTGGTCGTCCGGCCGCCAGTCGTCCCCGAAGTGGTAGTCGTGCGAGACGACGCGCGTGCCGGGCCTCAATTCGCCGAAGATCTTCGACCGCAAATCGGACATCATGCCCGGCAGCAGGTAGAGCGTCACCACCGTCGCCATGCTGATGTCGGCCTTGAACACGTCCCTCACGTGGAAGGTCGCGCGATCGGCCACGCCCCGCTTCTTTGCCTCGCCATTGGAGAGCGCGACGAGCTCCGGATCGATGTCCACCCCGAACCCCCGCGCCTTCAGCCGCTGAGCCGCCGTCAGCACGATGATCCCGTCGCCCGAGCCGAGGTCCACCACGAAGTCGTCGCTGTCGACTTTGGCCATGCGCAGCATCTCGTCCACCACGACCTGCGGGGTGGGCACGTACGGCCCGCCGGTGCGCTGCAGCTCGATGTCTGCGGCGCCAGCCAGCCGCGCCAGCGGCAGCGCGCCGAGTGCGAGCACGACTCGCCGCCGATTTTCAAGACAAGTCTGTTTCATATCTTCCTTTGTTTCGTTAAGCTCAAATCAGCCACAGAGCACACAGAGTTCACAGAGAAAAAAATAACCATCGAATCGTATACTCATTCTCTGTGTTCTCTGTGATCTCTGTGGCTAATATCTTATTACCGTGACGGGACGAGCGCCCCACCCTGCTGGCATGCCTCCACCACTTCCGCCGGCGACATCGTCCCGTCGAAGCTCAACCGGATCACCTGCTTGACGATATCGAGCTCGCGCATCGTCAGGCGATTCTTCATCTCGTCGCGCTCGGCGTCGGCCAGCAGCCGCGTGAGCGAAGCACCCTGATTGCGCAATTCGACGGTCGTCCTGGCGATAGCCCCGAGCTGCTCGCAGGTGAGTTCCGCGCGCGCCGCCGCGCAGGCGACGACCAGGACAGCGCCCAGGACCACGCGCAACACGGCCCCCGCGCGTCCTGGGCGGAAACCTGCGTAACGATACGCCACTCGATTCGAGCTGTATGCGATCACGGAACGCGGGTGGCGCTCCAGCGCGCGGCGGCCGTTGCGTTCCCGGCGCGCACCTGGCCGGTGATTCTCCCGTCCTCCACCGTGCCCGTAAAGTGCTCGAGCCGGCCGTCGGCGCCCGGGGCGCTGAACCGGATGCGCGTGCCGTATATCTGCGCGTCCTGCAAGACCGACACCTGTGCATCGCGCACCAGCCGGCCTTCGACGTACTGATAGCTCTGCTTGACCTCCAGCCGGAACGGCCCGCCGCGCCCGCCGGCCAGGCTGCCGAGCCAGGCGCCTTCCACCGCGGCAGGCACGGTCCACAGGTGCACCGTGGAGGTCCAGCTGCCCGTGATGTCGTACTTCTCCGGGGTCTGCACGTCGACGCTGCGGTCCGGCTTCCACTCGCCAAAATCGAAGTCGTGCGACACGATGCGCGTCCCCGGCGTGAGCTCCTTCAGCAGCTTGGGCCTGAGCCTCTCCATCATGCCCGGCAGCAAGTAGAGCGTGAGCACCGTGGCGCGGCTCAAGTCTGCGGCGAGCACGTCCTGCTGGTAGAACTGCACGCGCTGCGCGACGCCGAGGCGCTGCGCCTTGGCATTGGCGAGGTCGACCAGCTCGCCGTCTATGTCCACGCCCATGCCGCTCGCCTGGTGGCGCGTTGCCCCCGTGAGCACGATGCGCCCGTCGCCCGAGCCGAGGTCGACGACAAAATCGCGCGGCCCGACCCCGGCGACATCGAGCATCGCGTCCACCACGACCTGGGGCGTGGGCACGTACGGCCCGCCGTCCTTGACGACGTTCTCCGCCGCGAAAACGACCGACGCGGCCAGCGCCATCCCGGCGCACATGAGCCTGAAGAGAATTCTCACGGGTGAAATGGTACAACAGGATTGAGGATCGAGGATTGGGGATTGAGTGCAGGAGCAGACCTTGGCAGAGTGTTCCCTCATCCCTCATCCCTCAGGAGTTCAGCGCTTCT
>Ga0137455_1000222_pt1 | contig 14429 bp, 10 predicted proteins | sample EasRivERMGT600_2_FD_102334 | JGI IMG/M metagenome (GOLD analysis project Ga0137455, IMG submission 102334) | Soil microbial communities from meander-bound floodplain in the East River, Colorado, USA - East River MetaG ERMGT600_2 | ecosystem: Environmental > Terrestrial > Soil > Floodplain ... | reverse complement strand
CGCGGTCGGTCCGAGCGGCGCCGGACGCCAGGTCGCGAACACCGCGGTGCCCGTGCGAATCATCGACTGCGTGTTGCCGCTCTTCGTGACTTCGTTCACGGTCTCATCGACCGACGTCACGAGTTGCGGCACCGGGCCAGTGATCGGAAAGACCGTGAAGCGATCGCCGGCACTCGTTGCCGGCCCTGCTTTCGAGAGGATCGCGAACGTCGCGAGCGATGTGATCAGCATCAGGCCGAGCGTCGCCACGCCGATCGCATAGCGCGTCGAGGCGCGGTCGGGCCGCGCCAGGCGGAGCAGGAGGAACGCCATGAACCCGAGGAGCGCGCCCTGCCAGAGGAAATGCAACAGCGTCCACGCGAGTGCGTCGATCATCAGCGTTTCTCCCGATAGTCGTCGATCAGCTTGCGGATTTCCTTGACCTCGGCGTCGGTCGCGCCTTCCGCGCTGAGGGCGCGAAGCACGAGTTGCGCCGCCGATCCGCCGAAGGCCCGATCGACGAGATCCTTGACGAGCTGCTGCTGCGTCTGCTCCTCGCCGGCGACAGCAGAGTAGACGTGCGTGCGAGCCGTCTCGTTGCGTTTGACCAGGCCCTTCTCGGCCATGATCTGCATGAGCTTGAGCGTGGTGGTGTAGCCGGTGTCGCGCGTGTCGGCGAGGGCTTCGTGAACCTGGCGAACCGTGGACGCGCCGCGCGTCCACAACACGCCGAGGATTGCGAGCTCGGCGTCGGTCGGCCGGGGTTGGGAACGTGCCATAACCGAGAGCCTATACGAACTGATTCGTAGCTGTCAACGAAGGCCTTCGTAGTCCTCAAAGACCCCAGGGCCGCAGAAGGCACAGAACGCCCAGAAGTACTTACTCAGCTCGAAGGGCTTCAGTCGGCTGCAACCGAAGGCCGCGGCGCGCGGGGCCGATCGAGGCGATCAGGCCGACGACGATCATCACCACCGCCATCATCGGCACAAACACCAGTCGGCCGGTCGGGCCGAGCGCGTCGCCGCCCATCAAAACATCAACGAGAAAGGCGAGCCCGGTGCCGACGATGACGCCGATGCCGAGTTGCACGGCGGCTGTCGTAAAAATGCCGCGCAGCAGTTGCGTGGCGTCCGCGCCCATCGCCGCGCGGATGCCGATTTCCTTCCGGCGCCGCGATACCGTGAACGACATCAGCGCATAAATGCCGGCCGCGGACAGCAACAACACCGCGATGGTGATCAACGACACCGCCAGCACGATCAGCCGCCGTGCGATCTGTTGCTGACGATCCATCTCGACAAACGTCCTGAGGTTCACCCGCAGTGTCGGATCGAGCGACATCGCGATCTCGCGTAACGGAGCCGCAAATGCCGTGGCGTCCTGGCCGCGGACCTTGACGAGCAGTGTCGCGCGAGAGCCGGAGCCGGTGTCGAGCGCGTGGAACACGGCAGGGCGGACCAGCTCCGGATCGATCGGATTCGTCGACAGATCCCCGGCGACGCCGGCGATCTCGTGCCATGGCTCGGTATCGACGGCACCGTCATCGCGATCCCTCGGACTGTCACCGAGCGCGAGTCCGTCCTGGGGCGCGCGGATGAATCGCAGGCGCATGCCGACGGCATCGCGATTGCCGAGCACGCGCCGCACAAAGGTCTGGTTGACGATGATGGGTCTGGCCGCGTTGCGCGCGTCCGCGGCCGTGAGCCACCGCCCGGCGACCAGCGGCACGTCAAGAACGCGGAAGAAATCCTCCGCGACATGGTTGAATTCGACCCGCGGCGGACCGGTCAATGGCGGTGTGACGCCTTCGACTTCGACTTGCGCAGTAGGTTCGTTTCCGGGAATGGCTCGCGCCAGCGTGACGTCTTCGACCTGCGGCTCACGCTCGACTCGCGCAATGAGATCGACCTGCAGCTTCGCGGCTCTGATCGCGGAGTCGCGCCGATAGGATTCGGGATCGACACCCGGCGGCGGTTCCGGGTCGCTCGAGATCATCGCCGCAAGATACGGCCGGGTCTCGAACGTCATCGTCGTCGACGCGCCGGTGATGGTGCTCCAGAAGCCGCCGACGGCGATCGGCAATCCCGCGACGGCCATGGCGACCTGCGCCACGATCATCGTCGTCCACGTGCGGCCCAGCCGCAGGCCACTGCGGCTGCCGAATTCTTTCAACGTCGTTTCCATGCGCCGGCCGGTCGACTGCAGCGCCGGCACGACGCCGGCGATCACCACGGCGATCAACGTCGCGAGCGCGACATACACATATCCGGACCACGGCACGCCAAGCGTGACGAAGTACGGTAGCCGCCCGACCTCGGTCTCCATGATCGCGTGACCCATCCGCATGCCGACCCGCGCCAGCATCACGCCGGCGAGAGCGGACACGCCGCACAACACGAGGGCCTCGATGAACAGCTGCGTGACGAGCCGGCCACGGCTCGCGCCAAGCGCCGTCCGGACGGCGATCTCACCCTGGCGTGTCGCCGTGCGCGCGTAGATCAGGATTCCGACATTGAGCGTCACGACCAGCAGCAGCAGGCTGACCATCGACTGCACCATGGCGAATTCCCAGGTCGTGACGCCCTGGATATCCATGATTGGATGGGCGTAGGGCATGACGCGGGCACGCAAGTCCGCGTGCGTATCGGGGAACTGCGCCGAGGCGCTTGACGCGATCGTGCTTAACTCCGCCTGCGCCTGCTCGATAGTCGCACCTTGCGCGAGCTGGCCGAAAATGAAAATCGCCGGACCCGCGCGGCGCGCGTGTCGCGACGTGTCGAGATGCAGCGGCGTCCAGTAGCTGTGGTTGACCGGAAACTCGAAACCTTCCGGCATCACGCCGACGATGGTGTGCACCGTCTCGCCGAGGCGAACGTCGCGGCCGATCACTGACGGATCGCTGTTGAAGCGTGATGCCCACACGTCGCTGCCGATGACGAGCACCGGCGGTGCGGCGGCCGCTTCATCCGCCGCCGTCAGCGCGCGTCCCAGCCGTGCTTGCACACGCGGCACGGCGAGACCGGTCGCGGTGATTTGGGCAATGCGGATCGATTCCGGTGCAGTTCCCGCGGCAAACAGATTTCGGCTGATGGTGCGGAACGCGCCGAGCTCCTCGACCGTCGTCATCTCGTCGCGCCACGTCACGAAATCGTGCGCGGCCTGCCGCACTTCGTTATTGGTCTTGATGCTCCAGTTCTCGAGGCCGACGATGCGATGGCCGTCGGGTCCGGGAAGCGTCGCGTAGATGTAGGAGTAGAAGAAGACGAAGAACGCCGTGCCGATGGCGATGCCTACCGCGAGTCCGATGCCGCCGATCAGCGACAATCCCGGGTGCTTGACGAGCATCCGCACGCCGAGCGTGAAGTCAATGCGCCAGTTGTCGAGCCACCTGAATCCGCGCGCGTCGCGCTGATGTTCCTTGGCTTGCTCGACGCCGCCGAACGCGCGCCGCGCGGCGAAGCGCGCATCGTCCCGCGACAGGCCTGTCGCGACGAACTCGTCTTCGAGCAGCTGCAGATGCGAAGTGATTTCGCGGGCGAGATCGGTTTCGGCCCGATTCAGGCGAAAGAACGACAGTAGCCGCAGGAAAAGGCGTCTCACGACGCCGACAGCGTCCCACACGCTCCACTAGGACGTCAAGTGGAGCGCTTTCGTTCCCTGAGCCCTGATCCCTGATCCCTGATTACTGTCTATCGCGGTCCGCGGCGCGCGTGCCGAGAGCGCGGCCCTGCTCGACCTTTTCCTTGAGCTTCGCGATGAAGCGGTTGGCGACGGCAGGCTCGTAGCCGGCAGCGCGGAACGCGTCGCTCCACTGCTTGTCGGAGAGCCGGCCGAGCAGGTCGCTCACCCACGCGATTTCTTCGGGCGTGATGCGATCCCTGACGAGGTTCTTGTACCAACCGTTGTAGGCGAACTGCGCGTGCCCGTTGTTGACGCCAAGCAGGTACGGCACCGTCTCAAAGGTCTCGGGATGATTCTTGCGCGGCGCGATCGCGTTGTAGTCACCGAGCGCGGCGCCGAGGTCGCGCGCCACGTACCACTGCTGCACGAGATCGCCGTCGCGATATTCGTAGAGGGAGTTGTTCGTGTTCTTGAGGTCGGTGCTGTTGAACATCATCAGCAGCACAATCAATCCCTGGTACGGCTTCTTGCCGACGAACGGATTGTCTTCCCACTTCCAGAGGCCGGTTTCCTTGAGCCGTGCATCCTTCAAGCGGAAGCGACCGCCCACTTCGACGGTCTTGCCGAGATCGTCTTTCAACGTGAACGCCGGCAGGAAGTAGATCGGCGGCTGGTGATAGCCGATCGCCGACAGGAGCCGCGACACGGCGACTTCAACCGGCGCTTCCGAGTCGAGTCCGCCAGGGTACGGCTGCTTGACGCTCCACTCGCGGCCCTTCTCGTCCTTCACCGTCATTCCGAGATTGACGCCGGTGTGCTTGCGCTCGACGAGCGTATAAATGGCTTTCGGATCGGGCGCGTTCGCCGCCCCCCATGGACCGTGGAAGAGATCGCGATCGGCGAGGTTGTCAGGAGAAATCCACATGCTCGCCGCGACGGGAGCCGGTGTGGTCTGGGCCCTTGGAACCTTGACGCCGGCGCACGCCACGCTGATCGTCAATGAAGCAGCGGCAATTGCAATGGTGATGGTTCGCATAAGTATCGGTGTCTAATCGGTGGCCTACGGCACGAACGGCACGATCGCCGCTTTTCTGTTGAGGCGCGCGAGTCCGAGCGGATCCTTCAACCGGAACATGAAGCGCCAGCCCTCGTCGCCTGTGGCGGCATCGAGCATCGCGAACGTTTCGCGGCGCGTGTGGAAGCGAATGCCGGCGCCGTAGGATCGTTTCGCGAGGTCGAGATCGTTCCGGCGGCTCGCCACGTTGCCCGCGTCGGCAAACATCGCGAGATCGACGTGCGTCATCAAGGCCAGCCGTAACTCGGCGTTGGCGAGCAGCATGTGATCGTCGTGGAACCGGTAGTCCGTGTACGACCGCAGCGTGCTGACGCCGCCGAGACTCGGCTGCAGATAGAACGGCACGGTACCGCCGTTGCGCGCTTCGGTGCCGACATACCAGCCATGCAGCGCGAGGACGACGCGCCCGCCGCCGATTGGCAGGAAGCCGGCGGCTTCACCTTCGACCTTGTCGAAGCTCTGCGTGCCGCTCGTGCGATCGTCGTAACGGGCGCCGACGCCGCGCAGCACGATGCCGCTGGTCGGATGACCCGGAAAGTCGCGTGTGTCAATCGTCGCCGACACTTCCATCGGCACGAACGTCGTGCTGCTCACGAGTCGCGGCAGGAACGGACCTTCGTGGTAGTTGGTGACGGGGTTCATCCATCCGATCTGGCCGTTGATGTCCATCCAGCGGAATGGGCGCAGCGTCGCAAATGCGCTCAACTGCGTGGACTCGATGCCGTAGACCGAGCGGTTGTCGATCGAGGTCGCCGGGCCGACGTCGAAGTAATCGACGCGGCCGAAATCCAGCCACCGCACCAGCGTCCCGAGCGCGAGGCGGCTCTTGAGAAACTTTGGCGCCTCGACCCGTGCCTGCGCCATCCGGTAGTTGTTGACCGAGATCGCGGCGGAGGCGTCGACGAAGAGGCTGTCCTTCGCATACCAGTGCTTGTAACCGGGACCGACCGATAGCCAGCCGGCGCCGGGCACCATGTTGCCCCAGTCCACGTAAATGCCGTTTGTGAGGTCGCCTTTACCAAGATGACGGTCGGCGAAGAGCGCGGCGCGAGTGACCGCATCCGGTTCGGCCAGCAGGCCCTGCGGCTCGGTGGCGCTCGAAGGAACCGGCGGTGGTTCCTGCGCCAGCGCTGCCACGGGCTGGAAGCACATCAGCGCGAGTGCGCAACGAAGAAGGCATTTCACGACCAACAGCCTTGCAGATTGCGGGCCAATAACCCCTAGGGCCGAGCTAGCGCTCGACTTCCTCGGCCAGTCTGTGCACGTCCGTTTCCTTGATCATGTCGTTGAGCTGTTCCCGCGACACCGAGGTCTTGATCTCGAGTTGCGTCGCGATATCGTTCAACAACTGCAGGACCGCGGTCATTTCGCGCTCGGCGAGCAGATCGATTTGCAGATTCAGGTTGGCGCGGTCGTGCGATTGCTTCGCGAGCCGGTTCTGACTTTCGAGCACGAATTGCGCCAGGAAGATCGCCTCCAGCGAAACGATCATCGTCAAGACCGGGAACGGAAACGGATCGAAGGGCGCGAGGCCCGGCACCTTGCCGGTGTTGATCGCGGCCCACACCGCGAACCAGGCCGCGTGAAAGATGATCGACGGTCCGCCAGAGACGGCATTGATGACGGCGTCGCTCACGCGCTGGATCAGGGAGCGTTCGTGTTCGATGGCGCGATCGCGCGCCTTCATCGCTTCGACGTTTTCTGAGGCCACGCGAGAGCCCGTCCGTGGCGTGTGGTGCGGGGCCATGCCCCGATCAATGCACGGAGCTTGCCATGCCCTTCGACTTCGCTCAGGACAAGCGCTTCAGTTTGTCGATCGGCTTCGTCAACGACCGCTTCTTGCGCAGCATGTCGGCCCAGAGGTCCCCGGCCTTCTTGATCCGCGCCGGCATGTTCGTGAGCGTGAAAGTGCCGGGATTGACCGTGCCCTTTTCGATCTCCTCCCACGTGCACGGCGCCGACACCGGCGCGCCGCGCTTCGCGCGCACGGTGTAGGCCGCCGCGAACGTCGCGCTGTAACCGTTGCGGCCGGTATCGATGTAGATCCGGCCTTTGCGATCGACCTTGCTGAATTCCTGCGTCAGGTGATCGGGCGCGAGCGACACGAACACGCGCCCGACATGATTCGCGAATCGCGCGACGTCGTCCATCTTCGACTTGCCGTCGAGCGGGACCACGATGTGAAAGCCCTTCGAGCCGGAGGTCTTGACCCACGACGGCAGCCCGAGCTGGTCGAGCAAATCGCGCAGGCCGAGCGCGGCCTGGCGAACCGCCCCGGCATCATCCGTCGAGGGATCGAGATCGAACACGCAGATGTCCGGGTAATAGAGATCGGGCACGCGCGAGATCCAGACGTGCTGCGTGATCGTGTTCTGGTTCGTCACCCACATCAGCGATTTCTCGTCGGTGATCACCGGGTGATGCAGCGAGCCGTCCTTCTTCGGGACCTTGACCCGCTCGAGCCAGTCGGGAAATCCCTTCGAGACGTCTTTCTGCCAGAAACCTTTCTTGCCGATGCCGGCGGGGTAGCGCTCCATCGTGAGTGGACGTCCCTTGATGTGCGGCAGGATCACGGGCGCCATCGCCTCGTAGTACGCCGCGAGGTCGCCCTTCGTGATCCCATCGTCCGGGAACATGATCTTTTCAGGATGTGTGATCAAGATTCCCTCACCACCTCTCGCGCCGGCTTGTCGAACCGCACGCCGATCAGGCGCGGGTGGCGAAGCTTGTTGTTGCCGGTCCACTCGATGAACGAAGCCTGGACGACGATCGACGGTGTCACCCAGTGCGCGCGCAGTTTCGGCAGGCCCTTCGCGACGGTAAATGGCGTCTTGGGGATTTCGATCGCATCGAGGCGCTTGCGAAGATCGAGCAGGAGTTTCGTGTCGAAGCCTGTGCCAATCTTTCCGGCGAACACCAGGTCGTCACCTTCGTAATAGCCAACGAGCAACGCCCCGAGTCCGACGCGCGCGCCCTGCGGATCGGTGAAGCCGCCGACAACGAGCTCCTGCGAGGCTTCGCACTTCATCTTCAGCCAATACTTGGAGCGGCGATGTTCGTAGGGCGAGCCGCGCCGCTTGGCGATGACGCCTTCCCAGCCTTCTTTCCGCGCCCGCTCCCACGGTTCTTCCTCGTCGAGCAGATTGACGCGATGCAAGGGGCCGCTGAACTTCAGGTTCTTCAGTAAGGCGCGGCGCTCTTCCAGCGGCAATTCGGTCGTGCTCGTGCCGTCGAGCCAGAGGACGTCGAACACGTGATACCCGCTATGGCGATCCCAGGTCACCTCGCCGTCGAGGATCACTTCTTTCACGGGCATCGCGGCGATCGCGCTCTCGATTCCCGGAATGTTTTGCAGCAGGCGGTTGCGCGAATACAGCTTCACGTCACGGCCGCTCTTGTAGGCGAGCAGGCGGATGCCGTCGTACTTGCGCTCGAACAGCCAGTCGTCGCCCGCGAAACGGTCCTGGGTCAGGGTCGCGGCCATCGGCTCGAGCCAGTCCGGCATGGGCGCTTTTGCCATTCGTCCCTTCTACTTTGGCCGAGCTCCGCCGGCCTGTCACCTACACCTTGACCTTCGACATATCGATCGTGTATGCATATGTCGAAGGGCAAGGTATGGCAACTCATCCAAAGTCCGACTTACCGCAGGGCACCCTCGACCTGCTCATCATGCAGGTGGTCGCGCCCGAACCGATGCACGGCTACGCGATCGCGCAGCGTCTCAAGCTGCTGTCGCGCGACGTCGTGCAGGTCACGCAGGGCACCCTGTATCCGGCGCTGCATCGCCTGGAGAATCGCGGCTTCCTTTCCGCCGACTGGAAGCCGTCGGATACCGGGCGCGATGCGAAGTTTTATAAACTGACTCGCAAGGGCCGCGCGCATCTCGAGGCGGAGGCCGCCAGCTGGGAACGGCTGACCGGCGCCATCGCGACGATCCTCGGCGCGGCGAAAGGAGAGGCGTCATGACCTGGTGGCGTCGCGTCTTCAATCGCGATTCGCTCGAATCGCAGCTCGATGTCGAGCTCCGCGATCATTTCGATCGTCTCGTCCGCGACTTCGTCGCCCAGGGCCATTCCGCCAGCGAAGCGCGCCGGCTGGCGCGGCTCGAATTCGGCGGGATGGACCAGGTCAAGGAAGCGTGCCGCGACGCGCGCGGCACCCGCTGGGTCGATGAAACGGCGCAGGACGTGCGCTACGGACTGCGCGGCTTCCGCAAGAATCCGGGATTCACGATCGTCGCGGTTGCGACGCTCGCCATCGGCGTCGGCGCGAGCCTGGCGATCTTCAATGTCGTGGACGCGCTGTTGCTGCGGCCGCTGCCGGTGCCGAACGCATCCGAGCTGGTCACGTTCTCGCGATGGGTTGGCACGAACTCCAGCGAGAGTTTTTCGTATCCGCAGATTCGTGAGCTGGCGTCGAACCGTGATCTCTTTGCCTCACTCGGCGGCGTCGGCACCGAGACGCTGTTTGTCGGTCCGCCCGACAATCTCGAGCCGGCGGGCACCGCGTGGGTGAGCGGCGCGTATTTCGAAACGCTCGGCATCGTGCCGTTCGCCGGCCGGCTCCTGCAGCCGGCAGACGACGAGCCCGGTGCGGCGGCAGTGGCTGTGCTCTCACATGGCTATTGGCAGCAGCGGTTCGGCGGCGATCGCAACGTGATCGGCCAGACGATGACCATCGAGGGCCAGCCGGTTCCGATCGCCGGCATCACGCCGCCGGGTTTCAACGGCGCCGTGATCGGCGAAGCCGCGGACCTCACGCTCGCGATCAGCGCCAAGGCCGTCGTGCAGCCGGAAACCAAGGACGAGGGATGGAGCACGAACGACGCTCGCTGGCTGCTCCTGCTCGCGCGCCCGGCGCCGGGGTTGTCGCGCGATCAATTGCAAGCGCGCCTCGACGTGGTGTGGGCCGATCTGCTCAAGCGAAACTTGCCCGAAGGCATCTCCGACGCCCAGCGGCAGCGCACGCTGTCGATGACGTTGCGCGTGGAGCCGGGACACACCGGCGCCAGCCGCTTGCGCCGCAACCTGCGCACGCCCCTGGTCGTGGCGATGTCGCTGGTGACACTGGTGCTTCTGATCGCGTGCGTCAACGTCGCGAATCTGCTCCTGGCGCGCGGCGCGGGACGATCGCGCGAGGTGGCGCTGCGCCTCGCGCTCGGTGCCGGCCGGGCCCGCATTGTCCGGCAGCGGCTCGTCGAAAGCCTCTTGCTCGCGGCCGCGGGCACCGCGGTCGGGTTCGTGATCGCGTCCTTCGCGAGCGCCGGACTCGTGGCCCTCATCGCGCAGCGCGTGGCCGGGCCTGACGGCTCGATCATGGCGCTCGATATCGCTCCGAACTGGCGGTTGCTCGTGGTGTGCACGATCGCTGTCGTATCGACGACGATCGTGTTCGGGCTGGTGCCGGCATGGCGCGCCTCCAATGCGGCGCCCGGAGCGGTGGCGAATTCGACGCGCGTCGCGGAATCGCAGACCAGGTTTGGCGCCGTGTTGATCGTCGCGCAGGTGTCGCTGTCGCTGCTGCTGGTGATTGGTGCGGGGCTGTTCACGCGCAGCTTGCACCACCTGCGTACGCTCGATCGCGGCTTTGCGCCCGGTAACGTCCTGCTCGCCAATTACGATGGGCGCCGTCTGGGTACGGATTCCGCGCAGCTGATCGCATTCAACACCTCCGTTCTTGACAGCGTGTCGTCGCTGCCGGGCATCGGCGCCGCATCGATGGCGGCGATCACGCCCTTGCAGGGCGGCGGCATGAGCACGCCCATGCATGTCAACGGCGTCTCGAGCGGATTGGAGGAGATTTACTTCAACGTCATCTCGCCGCGCTTCTTCGAGATTGTCGGGACGCCGCTGCTGGCGGGCCGCGATCTGTCGCTGTCGGACGATCAAAACGCGCCGCCCGTGACCGTTGTGAACGAAGCATTCGTGCGAACTTATCTCGCCGGCGTGCCGCCGCTCGGCCAACGGGTCAGGTTCCCGACTGCGAAGCGTGACATGGAGATTGTCGGCGTCGTGAAGGATGCCGTCTACGAAACACTGCGCGCGGCGCCGCCACCGACGATCTACATGTCGTACCTGCAATCGCGCGGACGGCCGATGACGATCGTCGTCGACCCGACGGCGCCGATGGCGGATGTGACTGCGGCAATCCGTGGCGTCGTGCAGCCAAGAGTGCCGTCAGCCCCGATGCGCTTCCGCACGTTCGCGTCACAGATCGAGAACAGCCTGTTCGAGGCGAGACTGATGCGGCTGTTGACCGCAATCTTCGGCGCCCTCGCTCTGGCGCTCGCCGCGATCGGCCTCTATGGATTGATGTCGTATAGCGTCGCACTACGGACGCGCGAGATTGGTGTCCGGCTCGCGCTCGGCGCGCGGCCGGCGCGCCTCGTTCGCATGGTGATGGGCAGCGCGCTGCGCATGGTGGGCATCGGCGTGATCATCGGCCTGCCGCTGGCCTGGATGGCATCGCGTCTGATTGCGCGAATGATCTTCGGCGTCAGCGCGACGGACCCGACGACCATCGTCGTCGCGATCGCGATTCTCGGCAGTGCCGGTCTCGCCGCCGCGGCCATCCCCGCGCGTCGTGCCGCAGCGGTCGATCCGGTAACTTCAATTCACGTGGAATGACTTCCGAACGGATGGGCCCTGCGAAGTAAGCCCGCAGGGCCCGTCTTGCTTCTTAGAAACCGCTGACGTTCAGGCGGCCGCCGGTGACGGTACGGCCGGCCAGCGATGCGGTTGGGGTGGCCGTGGCCGCGGCGAGGATCGCCGCCTTGATTTGTGCCGCGGTCGCGCCGGCGTGGGTCGACGCATACAGCGCGGCGGCGCCGGTCACATGCGGCGTCGCCATCGACGTGCCGCTGTACGACGCATACGACGAAGCGCCGTTCTTGGCCGGGACCGTCGAATAAATCGCGGCGCCGGGAGCGCCCAGGTCCACCTTCGTCGCGCCGTAATTCGAGAAGCTCGCTCGCGCGCCGGTGCTGGTGATCGCCGCCACCGCGATGACGCAATCACCGCTGGTGCTCTGGCAGACGTAGTTCGAGGGATAGGTGGGCGTCGTGTCGTTGTTGTCGCCGACGCCGTCGTTGCCGCCGTTGCCGGCCGCGGCGATGAACAGGATGCCGGCGTCGCCGCCGCGATTGATGGCATCGAGCAGCGCCTGCGAGAAGCCGCCGCCGCCCCACGAGTTATTGGTCGCGACGAGGTTGATCCCGTAGCGCGACTTCAGGTCGATCAGGTAATCGAGCGCCTTGACCGCGTTGGCGGTGCTGCCGCCGCGGCGGCCGAGGAACTTCGCCGGGATCATCGTGACGTTCCAGTTCATGCCGGCGACGCCGACCGAATTGCCGCCGAGCGCGCCGATCGTGCCGGCGACGTGCGTGCCGTGATCATCCTGGCTGCCGTCATAGGTCGTGTTGTCGTCGCCGTCGAAATCCCAGCCGCGCACGTCATCGACATAGCCGTTGCCGTCGTCGTCGACGCCGTCAATCCCGTCGATCTCGCCGGGATTGACCCAGACGTTGGCGCCGAAGTCGTTGTGAGGCATGACGCCTTCGTCGATGATGCCGACGTAGACGTTGCTCAAGCCGACGTGGCCGTTGGCCCACGCCGCGCCCGCGCCGCTGCCGAACTGATTGGCCGGCGTGGTCGTCGCGCCGTACATGCCCCAGAGTGATCCGTTCGTGTAATACGGATCGTTGCTGGTCGAGCCGTGCGTGTAAATCCAGTTCGGTTCGGCGAACGTGACCGCGGCGCCGCCCTCGATGCCGCGCACGGCGTCGGCGACCGCGAGGCCGGGCGGGATGCGGAGCAGCTCGAGATCGCCGCGTTCGCCGCGGGCCGACGCGACCACTTCGATCGCCTGGCCGCGGACGCGCGCACGCGCCGCCGCCTTGGCGCCGGCCGTCGCGCCCGGCGCAAATTGCACGAGCACTTCGTTGCCGACGAAATCCCGATCGGGACCTGGCTGTTGGGCGCGGCCGGTCGTTGCGGATTGCGCCAGGGCGATGCCCACAACAAGAGCGACCAGAGTGTGAAGTCTGCGCGTCATAATGCCTTCCTCAAGCAGCAAAGAGCGCTGCCAATGAATACGGTAGGAGGCGATTGTAGGTTCGTCCCTGCCGGCGGTCAATTCATAACTGCCCGATGTGCTCGTAATTGCGCAAAATCCCACAGGCGAACGTGTGATCCCGCGAATGAGCCACGCGATCAGTGACGACTCCTGGAGCAGCCCATTTATGGCCCAGGTGCTGGCACCATCATTGCTCCTCTCGCGATTCATCTGTGCTTGTTGATCTCGTAAGGGAGATGCGTGTCGCGGCGCGCGCGCTGGCGCGCACGCCGGTGTGGACCCTGGTGCTGATTCTCACGATCGCCCTCGGCATCGCCAGCAACGCATCGGTCGATGGATTCGTCCGCGGCCTCGCGTTGCAGGAACCGCTGACGTCTGAGAGCGCGGAGGGCATCGCCCGCATTGGACGGCTGCTGCGCGTCGCGGCGATCGCCGTATTCGTGATTGCCTGCGCGAACGTCGCGTCATTTCTTCTCGCCCGCGCCTCGGCGCGCTCGCATGAAACGGCGGTGCGCGTCGCGATTGGCGCCGGCAGGAAGCAGCTCGTTCGACAGGTGCTGGCCGACAGCGTGTTGATCTCGATCGCCGGCGCGACGGCCGGCGCGATCCTCGCGTTCTGGCTTGGGCAGATCGTGCCGTCGCTCCTCTTCGACGAGGACGCGGAACAGATGATGTTCGCCGCCGATCCTCGAGGCGTCGCGCTGATCGCGCTGGCGTGTTCGGCGATCACGCTCGTCTGCGGATTGCTGCCCGTGATGGAAACGCGCCACGACGATCCGGGCGCGATCATCCAGCGGGAAAACTCCGGGCCGTCGCGCGCCGCGGTTCGCCTCGGCGCCGGTCTCGTCATTGTCCAGATGACGGCGTGCACGCTGCTCGTGATCTCGGCGGGACTGCTGCTTGCCGGCTTCCGATCGGCGTTGCAAACGTCGACCGCCCGCCGGCTCTCGTCGCCGGTCGTGGTCTCGATTGACGCGCTGCAATCGAGCTCGAAGGCGCATGAGAAAACCGGCGGCCTTCAGTATTTCGAGAGCAGCGCCACCGCGGCCCGCGAAGTCGCCGGCGCCACATCGATCGCATGGGCGGCGTCGGTGCCCGGCAACCGTCCGATCACGCAGTCGTACGAGATCGAGACGCCGCATCTCCCGTTGCGAGAGCTGTCGTTTCTGTCCACGCCATTCACGACGAAGACGCTCGAGACGTTGATCATGCCGCCGCTCGAAGGCCGGCTGTTCGGAACCTTCGATGCCGGCCCGTGCAGCGGCGTCGTGATCACGCGTGAAGCGGCGCGCCAGCTTCACGCCGAACCGATCGTTGGGCGATCGCTTGAAAAGCCGTCGGGCGAGTGGGCCGAGATTGTCGGCGTGGTGGCGGCGCGCGATGATTCGGCCGCGCGCGTCTATCACTACATGCCGAAGGCGGAGCCGCCGTACCCCGCAGCGAAGATCGAGCGCTATCGATCTGCGGCAGCGCCCGCGCAGAGCAGCGTGTTCGACACCAACATCGTGTCGCCGAATTACTTTCAGTTCATGGGCATGCCGGCCCTCGCGGGTCGCCTGTTTGACGACACGCTCGACGCGTGCCGCGTCGCGGTCGTCAATCGCCACGCGGCCGACCTGTTTTTCGGAGGCGATGCCGTCGGCGGGGCGATCATCGATCGGCTCGGCCGCCGCACGCGCGT
>Ga0137455_1000221_pt1 | contig 14497 bp, 18 predicted proteins | sample EasRivERMGT600_2_FD_102334 | JGI IMG/M metagenome (GOLD analysis project Ga0137455, IMG submission 102334) | Soil microbial communities from meander-bound floodplain in the East River, Colorado, USA - East River MetaG ERMGT600_2 | ecosystem: Environmental > Terrestrial > Soil > Floodplain ... | reverse complement strand
GCACGAGGACGTCGATGCCGTCCGGCACCGCGAGGTCAATCCCCATCGACGCGATTTCATGCGCCAGTGCCCACCCCACATGCACGCCTTCGGCACAGCCCACGTCCAGGAGGCTGGCGGGCATCCCGAGCACCTCGCAGGCTGTCTCCAGGCACCGTAGCGAATGCGGATGCGTCCACCGTCGTGCGACGTGGTAGGACGACCCCGGCGCGTAGAGGTCAGGCCGCGACATGCCCTGCCCCGCTGCCGATGAGGTCGACGGTGAGCGGCGCCCGCAACGCCGTCGAGACGTGGTCGATCACGCGGCGGTGATCCTTCCGGAAGTTCGGCCGCGCATAGAACGTCCGCGCTCGGACCCCGACAAACGGCGCGAGATACGCGAAGCCGCCATACGTCCCGATAAAGGACCGCGCCCGCGCGATGACGGCCGTCTGCGTCTCGAGGTTCGTCAGCGGATCCATCGGCACCCGATGCACGCGTGGATGATTGGCAATGTCAAACTCGCCGTGGTCGTCATACTGCGTGCCGCTGTGCAGGAGGACCACATCGGACGAGGCCGTGACCGCGCGGACGATGTCGTTCACCATCTGTGTATGGAGGGCGTTCTTCGAGCACGCCGCCGAGTTGTAAAACTTCGCCGCCACATACGACGCGGGCAAGTCCAGGACTGGCGTCGGCGGGTGTAACCGTTTCGGGACGGCCATCTGCCCGTAGAGGTTGGGCAGTTTCCGCCGCCAGAAGGGCCGGAACAGGGCATACATCATCGACGGATGCAGGAGGCGAAAGTCCGTGAGCCCCGCCGCCTGCGTGACGTGCTTCAAGATGTCCTGATCGAACGACGTCACGATGTGTTGCTTCGTCGACGGGCGCCCGTGCCGCACGCCACTCGGGAGCGGCGCCGCCGACTGCTCGGCCATGCGCTTCTCGTTCCTCTGCCGGAAGCGATCCGGTGGATAGAACTGAAACACATCGACATAGTTCGTGCTGAGGTCCGCATACCAGGAGCGGCATCCCCCGCGCGAGACAATCCACAGGTCGTCCCGGTGGATCTTCCCGTAGGCGACCGCCCACCGTAGGAACGGAATCCAGTAGAGCAGCTCGAAGCCAATCTCACTCAACCACGGGCCGACAATGATCGGGCCGCGCCGCTTGCCGAGGGTCGTCACCGCCTCGCGGGTGTCGCGCACAATCTGCAGCTCGGGCGTCATGGGTAAATCGCCCACTTCCGGTGCGCCGGGTCCGGCCGCTTGCGCTTGATGGGCCGGTTCACGGCAGACGGCTTGATCGACGGCTGCAGGCCCTTGCGCACGAAGATGAGATTCGAGCGCGTCCACGACACGAGGTCATAGCCCTTTTCGAGTCCGACGCGGGTCAGGGCCAAGGCACTCGCGCCGTAGAAATTCGTGCCGTCCCATCGGCGGTCAGGGTCGTAGGGCACCGTCCGCGACTTCGAGGCGCTCCACTTCGGGTTGTATTCGATGATCACCACGCGCGGCCGAGACGTGAGGGCCTTCCACACCCACAAGTCATTGCCGTCGATGTCAATCGACAACAGGTCGAACTCTTTCGGGATGCCCGCGCTGCGAAACACCTGATTGACGTTCTCGGCCGTGATGTCCGCCTGCCGCACGATGGCGTCCAAGGGTTCCACGTCAAACAGATGCACCCGCCAGCCCCGCGCCCTGAAGTAGGCGGTATTCGACTTGCGAAACCCATCGGCCGCGCCAAACTCGACCGCGATCTTGTTCGTGGTCCCAATCGCGCGGAAGATGCGCGCCGCCGCCCGGTCCTCTTTGGACTGCGCGTGCCACTTAGTCATCGCAACAACTCAAACGGATCGCCGAAGAACAGTCCCACGGTAAACAGGACAAACAACGCAATCATCAGCGTGAACATCACGTAGTCGCTCGCGTGCCACTTGCTCACTTCTCAGCCTCGCGCAGTATGTAGAGTGCCGCAGCGATAGAGTGGAGCCGCGTCAGGTCGTTGTTCGAGTCGACGTAATAGAGATGGTTCACCGCTTCGTCATGACTGCTAATTACAGGCAAGGTTTCATGCAGGATCCGGTAAGCGCGTTGAACCTGACCTGGCAGCGGCGCAAACTGACCAGGAGGCGAGAACTCAGGCTTCTTTGTCGTCGGCTTCGGCTGTATCACTACGCTCATGGGCGCAACCCCCACGGGCCGGACGTCGAGACGCCATACGGATGCTTCGGCGCGATATACCAGGACGGCGGAACGACGGTGACCTTGATGCCGCGCTCACGGGCCATCGCGATCCAGTAGACAACCCCGACGTGCGCGATCATGTGTTGCTGCTCGCGGCTCACGCCGTGCCCATGCAGGATGATGTGCTCGTAGCCTTCGAGGATGGCGTAGGCCATCATCAGATCGACTTGGCAGGTAAACCAGCCATGCCCCTCGCCGGGAATCTTGAAGGCGTCCAGGACGCGCTCCTTGGGGAACAGCACCCCGGCCGGAATCGTCGGATCAAGTTCCGCGAGCCAGAGCGGCCGATACCCAGGCCGGTCCGGCCCGGGTAAGGTCTGATACCACCGATACGTCGCGGCCCGCTTGCGCTTGATGCCCTCGTAGGACTCACTGCGCTCAAAGGGGTGCAAGTCCCACCACGCGTCCCAGTCATCCACGGTGCCATACCGCTTGGCATACTTCTGGTTCGAGTGCGTCGTGCCCCAGAGCGTCGCCCCGGGCCACTGTTTCGTGGGCGAGCCCGCCGCTTTCCGCTTGCCGAGGAAGATGACGGACTTCATGGGTGTATCATCACCACATGGAACATCGATACGTATTTGTCTTGCCAAATGGCACGATCGAACATCGGATATTCCCGAAGACTCTTCCGCATCGCTATCTGGTGCCGGTCATGGATAAAACGTGGTGGCACATTCGTCGCGACAGTGACCGACAAGAGCCGTCGTGTCGATACGAAGAATACACTCACCGCGGAACCACATTTGACGGACATCCGATCTACTGCTCGAACGACTGGGACATACAAGAGGCGGCACAGGTCGCGGAGTTCACGAAGCAAGAAGCATGCAGCGCGTATTTCACGCAGGCGATTGATGAACTTCAGCAGAATGTGACTCGGTTCGTATCGATCGAGTACCCCGATGCCATCCTCATCGACAGTTGGCAAGGCGATGTCCCTCTGACGCCTGCCCAAATAGCCGATGGACTTGAACGCACCCAGATCCGAAGGATAGGCACGCGGCATCTCGTGGCTATACCTCACGCCGCCACCGCCTCAAGAATCGACCCCGACAACGTCGCCCCATAGCGCGCGCTGAGCGCCTTGAGCGCCCGCCGATCCGCCGCGACGTGATTGCGCCACCAGTTCTGCGGTGGCTGATTCGTGATGTATTGATAGCCCGGCTTCAGCGAGAACCCCACGAGACGCACCGACTCCGCGCCACACCAGAGCGCGATCGCCGTCGCCAGGATGCCCGACGAGCACGGCTCCCGTTCCATGCGGGCACAGGTCGACTTCTCCATCCACAGCTTCGTCGGCTTGTCGAGCACCGACCACGTCCGATAGCACACATGGAGCTGCGCCAACGCCGCCAGGGTGTCCTGCTCGCTGGCCTCCTTCGGGCCTCTGAGCATCAACACATGCCCGGCCGTCTTGCCCTTGGCCTGCTGGAGCATCGCGCGATGGAGCGGCTTGATCTTCCCGCTTCCGGGTTTGTCCACGGAGCGACTCGCCACGACCCAGAGGTCCACGGCGCGCGCTACGCTGGAGATGCCGCCATTGACCGCGATGACGACTTCGGACTCGTCCACGTCAGCGGCGGACGCCTTGAGCGGCGCCGAACCCACGACGACACACGGACGGCCGTCGAGCAGCGAGCGCACGCGCTCCACCTGTAAGGGGTCCGCGACCGTGGCGAGGGGGATCCTCATACCGCAATCTCTTCCCGAATGCCGAGCGCCTCTTCGAGCGGCACGCGAGGAAACGCCTTGAGCGCTGTCTTCCGGCTGCAGTTGAGCACCTCGACGCCCGACTGCTTGAGCGGCACCACCAGCGTCTCGAAGCGCTGCAGGCACATGGAGAACGGAGGCCCTGAGTTGTTCGGGTGCCGCCCGAAGAAGTGCCCGCCTTGCATGTCCACACCGAGCAAGAGCACCCGCGAGGCCCCGAGATGCACCGCGACGTTGATGGCCTGATACGACCCGTTCAGGCCGAGCGCCACGCGCGCCGGGTCCAGTGACAGACCCGTCTGCGGTCCGCGCCTCAGCACTTCAACCCAGGGATAACTCCCGATATGACTGAGGGCATACATCCGCCGACCCGTAAAAGCCGGATACTTCACGTTGCCAACTATGTGTGGCGTCTGTCCGCCTTTATGCCAGCCCCACCAGCGGGCGTCCGCCGCATAGAGCACGTCCGCATCTGGAGCCAACTTGTAACTGTCGTTCACCGCGATCACGGCCGAGACATGCGCGCGCGCGAGGTCCACGTCGGACTGATTGAGGGACGGCCCCGAGCCCATCACGAGCACCGTCCCACCCTCTAAGAGCCGAGGCACCGAGGCGAACACTTGCGGGCGCTTTACCATTTCCGCCCCGTTTGCGGATCCATCTGCGTCAGGTCGCGGCCATCCGCTCCGGTGTCGCCCTTCTTGCCTTCGCGGCCTTGCTTGCCCCTACGAACGGCCAAGCGCCACGCAGAGGAGCCTTCCCCGGGCTGCTCGTGCGTCTTCGTCTGGGCGATCCAGAAGTGCCCGTCCCATGTCGCCCCGTCGCCGCGCTCGTATGTCTTGCCAGCCTGATAGACGCCGCGATCGATCTGCGCGGGAATCGTGAACGTGCCGCACGACTTCACCCGATCCCCTCGCACGAACTTGATCTCGAAGGACCGTTCGCCGTCGTGCGCCACCTGGATGTCATCGAAGCCGAGTCCATCCACGCCGTCGATCCCAGGGGTGCCGATGGCGTCCTTGCCGTCTCGACCAGGCGATCCACTCTTGCCGACCACTGGCCCGACGTTCTGCTGTTCACCGTTCGACAGCGTCAACACGAGATGGCCTTCTTGGTTGACCACGGCACCAGTGAATCCGAGTCCGTCCTTGGCTACAGGAATAGCAGATATGCGCTGCTCAATCTCACGCACGATCAGAGGTGCCACATCCTCAACCGTGACGCTCGTGCCGTTCTCGCCGTTCCTACCATCAGTCACACGCGGAAGCGCGTCGAACGACTTCGTGACGAGCCCTCGAATGAACTCGTGCAGAAGTTTCATGTCGACGTCTTTTCCGGCGCGGCCATCCTGACCAGGCTCGCCCTTCTCGCCCTTAACCGGAGGAGGCACTAACGCTAGAACCCGCGTCACGATGGCATCCACGTCAGGCGGAGTAGCGTCCTTACCTGGATCACCTTGCAGTCCAGTGTCACCGTCCTTGCCATGTAGTCCTGGCTCTCCGCGCTCGCCCTTCTCGCCGCGCTCCGGTTGTGGCACCAACGCCAGAACGCGCGTCACGATCGCGTCCATGTCAGGCTCAGGCGCATCCTTACCGGGTGCCCCTTGAGGCCCCATGATCGACATACCCTGCGCGCCGTCTTCACCCTTCGGCACCGGGCCAGCGTCAAGGCTCCGACCATCCGTCAAGTGCGCCACCAACCGACCCTCCGCGCTGACCATGAGGGACGCGATCCCGGACCCTGTCTCGCCCTTCTGACCCGGAAGGCCAGCCGGACCCTCGACAGGTGGCCGCGTTTCCAGTTCCAGAATCCGCAGTTCGAAGGCGGCATATCTCTCGGCGTGCTGTTCATTGACGGCCGCCACGGCTTCCGTGACCGCCTTGGCCGTGAACTCCCGCACCACCGGCCCCATCACGCGCGTGATCATCGCCAGATCGGAAGGCTTCACGCGTGGAGCTCCAATTCTTTACGCAGGCTCACCAGGAAGGCCGCTTCGCTCATGTCGTCCGGCATGTCGTCGGACTCCGCGGCAGGTGGCGCCGGTTGAGGCGTGAGGATCGGATTCTTCGACCGCTCGGCCAGATCCTCAAGGCTAAAGTTCTGCTGCTGCAGGTAGGGCGTATCGCCACCCTTGACCGGCCCGAGGTTGATTCTGGCCCGGCCGTCATTCGGCGACAGCACCCCGGCCCCGATGCCCTGCGCGATGACGGCCATCATCGTCGCCGAGTCCATCCACAGGAGGTCGTTGATGTTGAACTGCGTCCCGAGACGGACGCCGTTGATCTTGTCCGGGCTCAGCCCGAGGCCGGTATCCATGACCTGCTCGAGCGCCGTCGTCAACGGCTGCAAGCACTGGGTGTAATACTGGACGTTGAGCGCCTGGATGTTGTTATAGGGCGGCATCGGGCCGCCGACGAGATACCACGGCACATGAAACGCCACGGCGATCGCTTGGGAGGCGGAGTCCCACTGTTCATTCAGTTGGGATTTGTCCGCCGACTCGGCCATCGCTTCGTATTTCAGGCCGTCGCCCACCACCGCCACGCGGCCGCGGTTCTGCCCGCCGAAGTTCTTTTCCCAGTTCTCTTTGAGTCGAGCGGCCGTCGGTTCACTGATGGCCCCGGGTGCCGTCAGGATGCCCCCGGGCTGTGACCCGTTGCCGAAGAAGTGCGCCGAGTTCGTCTGGATCTTCATCCCGAGCATGGCCGCGATCCCGCAGGCATAGAGCGGCGAGATTCCGACCAGCGGGTGATAAAAGCAGTTGAACCGATCGTGGATCATCTCCCGCGCCGGCACGACGACGCCTTCGCTGATCGGCGCCAAGTCATTCGTGTTCAGTTCATAGAACACGCTGCCATCCGGAGCAATCAACGGGCGCACGCGTGTCGGATCGAGCACATACAGCGCATCGACCACGCCGCGATTATCGCGACGCTTCAGGACAAACGTGTTGCCGTGGATGAGCTTCGACAGCATCCACTGCTCGAAGAACTGAAACGGCGCCTGGTAGTGGTTCGGTTCACGCAGAACGGGCGAAAAGGCCCCGCTGTCGGTCGGTGCCCAGACGTCGTTCTCTTCCTCGCGCACCAACTGGAGGCGCATCTTGGCAATGTCACCGGCAATCAGCGTGATGCACGCGAAGACGGTCGGATGACTCAGGACGTCACAGAGTGGCGTCTCGATGTTGGACTGCCACGCCCCAGGGAAGCCTTCGCGGACGATCGGATACCAGCCGCTAGAACCGGTCACCCCAGACATCAGGCCGGCACTGTTCGTGGGGCTCATGGCGGCCACTGGAGCCTTGACCGTCAATGCCGTCGTCATTGCCCGCACGAGCGAGACGTTAGCCATTCACGATACCTGTCCGGATCAACCCTGCGACCGCGAAGAGGAACACGCCAACGGCAATCAGCGCCCACCCCACGCCAGCCAAGATGAACACCCCGGCCGTGATCGCGGCCACGCCTGAAAAGGCACAGACACACAGCCAGAGCAGGGCCGAGCCAAGCGGCCCGAAGTCTCGCTCCGCTCGCTCCCACTGAGGCACCGCGCCAACGACTCCGGTCTGACTCACGGTTCCGGCTCCAGATCGCGACGCTGATAGGTGCGCGACGGCTCAGGGGCCGACGGGGTCTCGGCGTCGATCGTGGCGGTCGTGATCTTGCGCGGACGCCGCCGACGTGGAGTGGGAGGGTCTGGAGTGGGTTCCGGTGGGATCTTCGGCGCGACCGTGGCGCGGCCCTGTGCGAGCAGCGCACCCGAGTGAATACGGGCCATCTCAAACCGTTCGCCGGCCTCGACGTCGCGCACATGCGTCTCGGCCTGGGTCAGATCCTCAGACGCGACCAGCCATATCCCGTTGAACATCCACCCTCACATACAGAAACGCGCACCCGCCGGTTATGCCCGACGAGTGCGCGCCAGAGTTACGCCGTCAGGCTCCTATGCGGTGCCTGCGGACCACTGCACGTCATCCATCCAGGCGACGCCAGCATTGCGCCGACGCGTCCAGTAGATGTAGCGCTCGCAGCGGAGCGCGACGCTGTTGGTCTGGAACATCGAGACGACCGTTGAGCCCGTGGCACCCGCCGGTGAGCCCAGCGAGCCAGCATCCATCGTTGGCGCGTCGTCCATCTCGAGCGAGGCCTCGCGGCTCATCTCCATCGAGAACCCGCCATCGTCCGCCAGGAAAATCTCCGGCGCCGACAGGAGCACGATGAGGTTGTTCGCGGGCGTGCCGAGAATCGCATACTGCGACGTCACGACCGGAAGCCCGTAGAACGTGCCGCCGTTCATGTTGATCGTCGGGAAGGCATAGGCCCCGAGCGACGTCCGCATGAGCGAGAGCGCCAGCGCGACTGAGTTCGGCATGATCCAGTGCGTCGGCATGATGTGCGCCGAGATGAACGAGTTCATCAGGGCTTGCACGTCCACATCGACCGCGTCGAGCGTCACGCCCGAGGCGTTCAGGTTCGCGATGCCGTTCGTGATCGAGGCCGGGGAGACACCCGCCGACGCCGTCTTCGCGGGATCGATGAAGTCGATGTCGAGCCGTTCCTGAAGCGCCCGCACGAGCAAGCTCCGGACCCGCGCTTCCGCCGAGGGGCTCGAGAACCGCACCAGCTCGTCCGTCAGGACCGCGATGTTCGCGACCTTCGTGAACGGGATGGTCGTCTCGTTGTAGTCGCCCTTGGTGAGCGGCTTCGCCTTGCCCTGCCCGACCCAGTAGCCCGCCCCGCCCGACGTTTCTCCGCCGATGCGAGAATTGAAGGACACGCGGGTCATCCCGTCGATGCGGCCGATGATGGTCTGCGGTCGCAGGAACTCGATGAACTCGCTCACGAGGTTCGTCGGGTAGACGAGCGGTCCCGCCCACGTCGAGTCGAGCGTGCTCCCTGCCGGCACGACTTCCTTCAGCATCGTCTGAATGCGCGTCAGGCCGGGGTAGTAATGCTTCGCCAGGTCCAGCGCCGAGACGCCCATGCGGAGCGCCGCCGCGCGGCAAATCAGATACTTCGCGAGTTCGATGCCGGGCGGCAACTGCTGTTCCGGTGCCTTGCCCATTTCGATGTGCGGGGTGTGCACGTCGCGGACATCACCCGTGGCCTGCTTGACGATGGCCGGCCGTGCCTGCGCGGCCAGGGCCATTTCCATCGCCTTCAGCCGGTCGATCTTTCCGGACAAGGCCTTGACCTGTCCGGCCAACTGGGTCGCTTCCTGCTCCTGTGCGTCCTCGAGATTGCCGTCGGCGCCTTCGAGGTCATTCAGGTGCGTGAGTCGGTCGGACTTCGTCTTGAGCTCGGCCAATGCCGACGTCAATTGTTCTGATGCTGTCGCCATTGGCGACTCCTTTTTCGACTTGGAGCCCACGGCAGTAGGCGGGTATGAGCGAGAGACACGAGCAGCATCAGTGCCCGACAGGGCGCGCTGTTCGATGTCGGCTTGTTTAATTGTGTGAATCGCGGCCGATGCGTTTGCAGCAATCGTGACGGCGCTCGTCTCGAGCCACATCCATTTCAGGAACCGCTGGCCGCCCCACGGGTCCTTTGAGTTGATCGGTTCAGCTTCTAGGCTCTTGAACCCGATACTGAATCCGCGCACGAGCCCGGCCTTAATTAATCGCCACGCTCTCTCAATTTCAGGGAGGCCGATGTCCTTCGCGATCTGCGCCTTGATTCGAATACCGGATTTCGTGACGGTGGCACTGAGAATGGTGCCGATCGGCTGGTCCGCGTTGTGTTGCCACAGCAGCGGCATAGGCATCTTGAAGACGGCGCCTTCAGGCACAACGACGTCGCCCGCGCGGTCCACTTCTGGAGTCGACGCTATGCCTTCGATAAGGCGCTCGTCCTCATCGATCGTTTTGACTTCTAGGGTGGTATAGCCTCTGTTGAGCACGGGTCAAGTCCCATGCTCAGGCCGAAGATAGGAATATCTATTTATTCAATACGGAAAAGAGCGGATGAACATCGCTGCTCACCCGCTCTTGACTTGCCTGCCTTGCCATGGCAGGACGTGCCCACCGCGCCCGGCCTCAGCATGCCTCGCCTGCCTTGTCCAACCACGTCGAGCCCCGCCGTTGCCCGGTCTTGACCACCAAACCTCGCCCCGCCTGCCAAGTCCTCCACGCCTTGCGCTGACTAGACAGCCTGGCCGCGTCACGCCCAGCCTAGTTCCGCCCCGCCTCGTCAATCCGTGCCACGCCCCGCCTGCCAAGTCTCGCCCGGACTCGACGCACCGCACCTCGCCAGGCCTTCCCCTGTCTGCCAAACCATGTCACGACTTGCCCGGCCTAGATGCGCCCACCCTTCCGCGCCTGCCTTGCCAAGCACTGACCCGCCACTCCGATACAGGCCACGCCTGCCCAGTTGCGTCTCGCCGGGACGCGACATGCCCCGCCGGGACGTGCCCTGTCGTGCCGTGCCTCGCCTGCCTCACCTAACCTCGTCGCGCCATACCGCGCCCAGGCGTGCCCAGTAACGCCTGCCTAGCCGCATCTGGACGCGTCTTACCAGAACACTCCAGGACTCACCCAGCCTCGTCCCGCCTGCCAAGTCCGGCCCAGCCCGAACTCGTCGAACCGCGCCGCGCCGCGCCACGCCTTACCTGCCGCGTTGTGTCTAGCCAAGCCCAGCCCATCGCCAGCTAGCCGTGCCTGCCTCATCCCGCCAAGTCTTGCCCGGCCTTGCCAACCGCGCCCGGACAATCCGTGACTGCCGTGCCTTGCCCAATCCGGTCCAACCCGAACTAGGCTCGCCTTGTGCTACGCCGCTTTCTTCCGCGCAACGCGCGCCACGCCTGCAATCTGCGCGAGCAACGCATCAATGTCCTGCGAGAGCCCCAACGGCGCCGCCAAGTCATACGCACGCCGAAGGTGGCCAGCGGCCACCTCCAACGTGTAGATTAGCGACTCACGGGCCGAGCTTGTGTCCGTCTTCATCGACACGACGCTCCGATACCCTTGGCCCTTCACCGACGTATCGACGACGTAGCATGGCGACTTGATGACCGTGTCACTGTGCGTCACCTGGATTGTCACCGCGCCGATGATCATCCGCGCCCGGTGCAGCCACCATCGCTCGGCCGCATGCGCGAGATCCCAGTTGAACAGCGAATGCAAGGGACTCCGCTTCTGCTTCGCGTCCTCCAGCACTCGCCGCGCCGTGATCTGGCCCTTACGATTCTCCAGGCCCTTGATGTGCGCGAGTTGCGCCTGCGTCAGTTTCATCAGGCCACTCCTTTCAGCGCCCTCTGAGACCGCTCGTGATCGAACCAGGACAGGAGTTCCGTCGTCTCGTCGTCGTAGCACACGGGAGAATCCAGCGCCGCCTGCTGCGCCTTCCGAGCGCCTTCCTTCAGGATGCGCTTGAACTCCGGATCATCCTTGTCGGCAATGCGGAACTGGCCGTAACTCATCGCCCCCTTTTCCGGTCGCCCGTCGCCGACGCCAATCGTAATACCGGCCGCCGCGAGTAGATTGGCCACCGCCTGCGCTCGAATCAACGGCTGCACGAACGTCACGCGCAACTGGCAGGCCCACTCCGGCACGATCGCGCGTGTCCGGACATCAGGCGTCTTGTTCATATCCGCTGACCGCACGATGGACATAAACAACTTCGGCACCCCGTAGATCCCGACGTATTCGCCTTCGATGTAAGTGAGCCGACCGATCTGGGCCTTCTTCGCGCCCGGCATGTCGAGCGCCGCGCTCCGCAGCGCCCCCTTGAACGCCGTGGACATCAACGCCAACAGCGTCGGCCGTGACGTGTCCTTCAGCGTGTAGGCTGACGCGCGATACTCATCGACCGGAACATGCTTCAGTGAGGTCGCCCGCTCCACGGCGTTCTTGCGACCCTTGGGCATGAGGAGTTCATGCTTCGCCTTCTCGCTCATGCGATTGAGCACAAGCGGACTCGTGCCCACGATGCAGCACTCGAAGGCACCCGTAGAAACTTTCAGAATGTCGGTGATTTCGGAGTCGGGAGTGGTATTTTTACGTGCAGCCATGATGAGACGTTCCTTGGACGTCTAGTCGAGGTTAGGGGCCGAAGGGTGCACCATACACTCTTCGGTCCCGCTTTTTATACCTTACTGTAGCCGCACACGCAAGCGGTTTTATTCCTTCCGCAACTGCAGGACGAGCAGCGTCTTCACCATCCGAGATACCGAGACATCATGCTTGGCGGCCAGTTGGATAATCCGATCGTGGTAAGCCTCGGGCACCCGTGTCGAGACAGGGGATGAGGGATCTTTCGACCGTGGCCGCCCGCGCTGCGCTTTATCTTGCATCATGCCCCAAGCACCATAAATTGATACTGCGGTTCCGGTTTCCGCTCACGCCGCACAATCGCCCCCTCGATGCCGGTGACCAGCGCCGCAATGCCGTCGATCTTCTCCGGTGACCGTTCCTTGGCCAGCCGTTCCTCGCCCTTGGCCCCCTTGAGAAGCACGGTATTCGAGGCCATCCACGAGAGGATCTTCTCGTCCCCGTGGCAGAGATGGCCACTGACGATCAGGGCCTTCCATCGCTTGATCGCTTCGGCGAGGGCAAACCCGCCAGGGATAGGGACCATATCGATCCCTTCAGCCATCAGGAGCTGTGCCGTCTCACGGGCCGCCCGCGGGTCGAAGTAGACCGAGCGGATCCCTTCCGCGTGGCAATCCTTGAGAATCGACTCGCGGACGAGGCTGTAATCCGTCGCGTCTCCGTCGGTTACGTCCAGGAGCTTCGTCCGCTTCCACTCGTCATAGGGCCGGTTCGGATACCGCTCTAGGGCGATACTCGGAATCCAGTAACGGAACTTCACCACGACCCGGCCATCGTCAAACAGCCACAATCGCCCCCAGGCCGTGAAGTCGTCCGTCTCCCCCACGTCCAAGCACCCGAAGCAATCGACCCCGACGAGTTCTTCGTCCGACGGCATCGGCTGGCAGGAGTGCCACCGGCCCATATCAATCGCCCTCGAGATGGCCAGCGTCCAGACACAGAAGTTGAACCGCAACACGTCGGAGACTTCCGACGGCATCGACGCCGCCTGCGTCACCCGTTCCCGGACGTATTGCCACGGAAGCGACACCCCGAGATTCGGATTCGCCTTGAGCCAATGCGGCCCCTCGCGTTCCCACGAGTCACAATCCGAGCACTCATCCGACGGGAACCACTTACCGGCGGTTGCGCACGCCTCACACGGGTCCAACCCGCAGATGAACGCGAACCAGGCATCGTTCGTGACCGTCCCGTCGAGCACCTTCCGAGACTGCTCGTGGTGATACCAGCACACCGACGTCCGGTCGAATCCTGAATTGGTCGTCTTGACGATCAGGGCGTTCCTCTGCCCTTTGGTGCCGGCGCGCATCTTGTTGACGACAATCGGCGTCGCATGTTCGTGGAGTTCGTCCACCAGCGCCCCGTGGACCCGCTTGCCGTCCAACCCGCGCTTCTCAGACGACACCGGCCGCATGAACGACCCGTCCTCCGGGACGCTCAGGATGTTCACCCGGCGCCCGTCGTGAAACAGGTCCTTCAGTTCCGGGGAGGCGTCGACCATCGACAGGACGTCCCGCCAGGCGATGCCGGCCTGCTCACGAGACACCGCGGCGAGGAAGACTTGCGCCCCCCTCTGGCCATCGGCCACCAGGAGATACAGCATGATCCCGGCGCCCAAGGGGGTCTTACCACTCCCCTTTGCCGTCTCGATGTAGGCCTCACGGAACCGTCGAAACCCGTTGACCGTATACCAACCGAACAGCGACCCCACGATGAACTGCTGCCAGGGCTGCAGGATGAAGGGCCGCGGCTCGGCGGCCGGCGCAGCGTCGATTTCCTCTTCAACCGTGTCGCCCGCGTCGGTGTTTTCCGGTAGGTAGAGCACTTCCGCGAAGAAGTCGATCGCCTCCTGGGCCCGGTCTAACCGCCACAAGAGCCCACGGGCCCCGGCCTCCTCGATGTCGCGCAGGTGCCTGGTACACGCCTGACGGACCAGCCGACTAGCGACCACGTCGCCAGCGACGACCGCTCGGGCATACGCACCAACGGGATCGGCCACCTAGCCAGCCTTTCGAAAGCGGCTCAATTTACCGGGTGCCGCTTCTGCCGGCTTCTCACTGACGGGCATCGGCCTCCCATTCGGCGACAGCAGGAACTGGAGCTCGTATGCGTTGATTTGCTTCAGCAGCCCACGGTGGTTCGAACCCCCCCGGGCTGAACTCTCGGACTCCTTCCGCTCGAGCACGACCACCTGGCAATACCGTTCGAACGCGAGCGCCGTCGCCGGGACCAGCGTCCGGTGTGCAAAGGCGAACGGCGCCTGCTTCAGCCACACCTTCCGCTCGTCCATCGTCAGGCTGTCAGGTGCGTCAAACTCCTCGATCGGCGATGGTCCGTTCGTCGTGGGAGGCGCCGGAACGTGGCTCAACACCCGCGTCTGATACTCCAACGCCTGCTTATCTAACTCGTTGCGTGGCTTAGGCTTGCGGCCTGCGCCTGGACGTCGTCCGCCTCGTGGCATTGATTCCGCCTAATTCAAAGTGTCCTAAAAGCCTTTTCAAACGCGCGTGGG
>Ga0137455_1000220_pt1 | contig 14533 bp, 10 predicted proteins | sample EasRivERMGT600_2_FD_102334 | JGI IMG/M metagenome (GOLD analysis project Ga0137455, IMG submission 102334) | Soil microbial communities from meander-bound floodplain in the East River, Colorado, USA - East River MetaG ERMGT600_2 | ecosystem: Environmental > Terrestrial > Soil > Floodplain ... | reverse complement strand
TGCTGCTGCGGGGCCTGCGCCGCCGCGACATCTACGCTCCGCAGCCGGGCTGGCCCGTGTTCCTGTTCAAGCTCGCGATCGCGGTATACGCCATGGCCGCGGTGCTGTGGATTGCCACCGGCAGCGACGCTACCTGGCTCGTCATGGGCGGCGCCGCGCGCGCCGCGTATCTGGTCTGGGTGGTGCTGCTTGGCGCCGCCACCTACTTCGCGGCGCTATGGCTGCTCGGTTTCCGGATCGCGGATTTTTCAAGACGCGCGGCGGAATGACCTTGTTGCGCCCGGTGTTATTGACAGGGAAACTGCTTGTCTGTCACAACGGCAAGCGGTAGATTCCTCGATCCGGTTTCCCGGGCCGAAGGGTTGCTGTTGTCGGGCCATGAGAAGAGCACCCATGAATAGACAGGAGAGTACCCATGAATAGACGCGCATTCATCAAGACATCGGTTGCGTTGCCCGCCGCTGTTGCGGTTTCGGGCCTGCCGCGGATAAGCACGGCGTCTACACCCGGCCCATGGAGGGTGTTCGAGGTGACGACCAGCGCCGAGATTCTCCAGCCGGCCGGCGCGACGCGGGTGTGGCTACCGGTGCCGCTCACGGCCGATACTCCCTACCAGAAGGGCCTCGGTAACAGCTGGAGCGCAGAGGGTGGAAATGTCAGCTACTCGCAGGACGTGAAATACAGCATGGGCATCGTCCACGCCGAGTTTCCCGGGTCGGCGCAGAACCCGAAGCTGGTCCTGGTCAGCCGCTTTGCGACCCGGGATCGCGCAGTTGACCTTTCCAGGCCCGGTGGCGCGTCGAAGGAAGACCCCGCAACGCTCAGGCTCAATCTTCAAGCGACCGAGCTCATTCCCACCGACGGCATCGTGCGCGACACGGCGCAGGACATCACCAAGAGCGCCGGGACGGACGTCGACAAGGCGCGCGCGATCTATGAATGGGTGGTGGACAACACCTTCCGCGACCCGAAGGTGCGTGGCTGCGGCTGGGGCGACATCAAGACCATGCTCGAGACGCGCAACTTCGGCGGCAAGTGCGGTGACCTCAATGCGATGTTCGTGGGTCTCTCCCGCTCGGTTGGCATCCCGGCGCGCGACGTGTATGGCGTGCGGGTGGCGCGATCCCAGCATGGATATGCGAGCCTGGGCGTCGGCACGGAAAACGTGACCCGGGCGCAGCATTGCCGCGCCGAGTTCTACGCGCAAGGTCGCGGCTGGATCCCGGTGGACCCGGCCGATGTGCGCAAGGTCGTGCTGGAGGAGCCGCCGGGCAACCTCGCGCTCAATAGCGAGAAGGTCGTCGCCGCACGCAAACGGCTGTTCGGGAGCTGGGAAATGAACTGGCTCGCCTACAGCTACGCGCACGATGTGCGGCTGCCGAGTTCCAACGGGGCGAAGATCCCGTACTTCATGTATCCGAATGGTGAGACTTCGAAAGGACGGCTGGATCAGCTCGATCCAGATACTTTCAAGTACACCCTCACCGCGCGCGAGCTGAAAATCGCGTAGTTTGTGGCCACGGCGGCGTGTCCCCGGACACGCCGCCGCTGCGCGTGTTCCCGATGATTTCGTTCCTGCAAATGGCGTTGCTGTGCCTGACGGTCCTTGCCGCGGCCCCATCCGGCGCTGCCGACCTCAAGCCATGGTCGGGAGGCCCCACGCCGGGACTCGAGCTGCGGGAGCTTGACGGACGCGTGCACCGACTTGCCGACTACCGCGGCAGGGTGGTGCTGGTGAACTTCTGGGCGACGTGGTGCGTGCCATGTCGTGACGAGATGCCCTCAATCCAGCGCCTGAAGGAAAAACTGGGGGGCAGGCCGTTCGAGGTGCTTGCCGTCAACCTGGATGAGCCCGAAGCGCGCGTGAGGAAGTTCCTCACCCAGATGAAGGTGGATTTCACGGTCCTGCTCGATCCTGAGAAAAAAGTGGCTCAGGCATGGGCAGCGCGCATCCTGCCGGCGAGCTTCGTCATCGGGCCCGACGGCAGGATCCGCTACAGCCTGGTGGGCGATCTCGACTGGGACGACGAATTGGTCGTCAGTCGCCTTTCTGCGCTCCTGCCGACCAATAAATTGAATAAGTAATTGAGTGACTGAGTGGACAATTGATTTGTCACTCGGGAATCCAGTCACTCAATCACTCAGAGTTCGTAGCTGGAACCTTCACGCTTCAGCGTCGCGTCCACCACAGCGCGCGTGAGTCGCGGCGAGAACAGCTCCATGAAGTCGTAGGCGAACCCGCGCAGCGTGGTACCGCGCCGCACGGCGATGCGCGTCGTCATGGTGCCGAACAGGTGCCCGATATCGGCTGCGCGCAAGAGCAGGTCGCGCTTTTCATCGAAAGCCACCGCGGCAATGATGCCGATCCCGAGCCCCAGTTCCACGTAGGTCTTGATCACGTCGGAGTCGACCGCGGAGAGCACGATATCGGGCGCAAGGCCCTGCGCCCGGAACGCATCATCGATGTGGCTGCGCCCGGCGAAAGCGGGATCGTAGGTGATGATCGGGTATTGCGCGAGCATCTCGAGCGTGATGCGTTGTTCCTTCAGGAGGGCATGCTTCGCGGGCACGACCACGCAATGCCGCCATTGGTAGCCGGCCAGCGCGAGCAGCTTCGGATACTGGTCGAGTGCCTCGGTGGCGATCGCGATATCCGCTTCACCCGCCAACACCATCTCGGCGAGCTGCGGCGGGCTACCCTGCTTGAGTGTCAGGCGCACTTTGGGGTAGTGCTGCTTGAACGTGCTCACCACCTTGGGTAGTGAGTAACGCGCTTGAGTATGGGTGGTGGCGATCGTAAGCGTGCCCGCAGCCTGATCCCGGAACTCGCGCGCGACTTGCCTCAGATTGTCGGCGTCCTGCAGGATGCGCTCGGCGATGCCGAGGATGGCGCGGCCGGGCTCCGTCACGTCGACGACTCGCTTGCCATTGCGTACCAGGATGTCCACGCCCAGCTCATCCTCCAGCTGTCGGATCTGCTTGCTGATGCCCGGCTGGGAGGTATGGAGCGCTTCCGCGGCCTCTGACAGATTGAGGCGCCGCTTGGCGACTTCCCTCAAATAACGTAATTGCTGTAATTTCATGGAGTTAGTATATATAAATAATACTTATTATAATCTAACACGATATTCTTTTACAGTATAACAAGCCGTCGCTACCATGCACACCTCGCGGATTTCACTGGGAGAGTGCGGTGTACCGGTACGACGAGATCGACCAGAGGCTGGTGGATGAGCGGGTCGCCCAGTTTCGCGACCAGACCCGGCGATTTCTGGCCGGCCAGCTCTCGGAGGACGATTTCCGGTCGCTGCGGTTGCGCAACGGGCTCTACATCCAGCGCTACGCGCCGATGCTGCGCGTGGCGATCCCGTACGGGCTGCTGACGTCGCGCCAACTGCGAACGCTCGCCTACATCGCCCGCAAGTGGGACCGCGGCTACGGGCACTTCAGCACGCGGCAGAACCTGCAGTTCAACTGGCCCAGGCTCGAGGACGCGCCCGACATACTGGCCGAGCTTGCCCGGGTGCAGATGCACGCGATCCAGACCAGCGGCAATTGCGTGCGCAATATCACCACCGACCACTTCGCCGGGATCGCGCGCGACGAGATCGTGGACTCCTTCGTGTGGTGCGAGTTGCTGCGCCAGTGGTCCACCTTCCACCCTGAGTTCTCCTTCCTGCCGCGCAAGTTCAAGATCGCAGTGAATGGCGCTGAAGCCGATCGCGCCGCTGTTTTCCTCCACGATATCGGGTTGCAGGCGGTGCGCGACACCGCGGGCGAGGTGGGCTTCCGCGTGATCGTCGGCGGCGGCATGGGGCGCACGCCCATCATCGGCCACGTGATGCAGGAGTTCCTGCCGTGGCCGCACCTCCTCACCTACGTCGAAGCGGTGCTGCGCGTCTACAACCGCTACGGCCGGCGCGACAACATCCACAAGGCGCGCATCAAGATCCTGGTGAAGGCGTTGACGCCAGAACGATTTCGCGAGGAGGTCGAAGCCGAATGGGCGTCCCTCAAGAACGGTCCTTCCACGTTGACCGAGGAAGAAGTGTGCCGCGTGCAAGGGCAATTTACGCGGCCAGCCTACGCTGAGCTACGTGGTGACGATGCTGGCTATGCCGCGCATCTGGCCGCCGAGCCCGCCTTCGGCGCGTGGGCGAAACGCAATGTCCACCCGCACAAGGTGCCGGGCTATGCGGCGGCAACGCTGTCATTGAAGAAGACCGGCGTGCCGCCGGGGGATGCCACCGCAGACCAGATGGATGCCGTGGCGGATCTCGCCGACCGCTACAGCCTGGGCGAGCTGCGGGTGTCCCACGAGCAGAATCTCATCCTTGCCGACGTGCGCCAGGCGGGGCTGCATGCGCTGTGGCAGGAAGCGAAAGCGCTGGGCCTTGCAACGCCCAACACTGGGCTCCTCACCAACATCATCGCCTGCCCGGGCGGCGATTTCTGCTCGCTCGCCAACGCCAAGTCGATCCCGGTGGCACAGGCGATCCAGGAGCGATTCGACCGCCTGGATTACCTCCATGACATCGGCGAGCTTGATCTCAACATTTCCGGCTGCATGAATTCGTGCGGCCATCACCACGTCGGACACATCGGCATCCTCGGCGTGGACAAGAACGGCGAGGAGTGGTACCAGATTTCAATCGGCGGCAACCAGGGGCTCACCCGCGCCGGCGCGCCGGCGGCGCTGGGCAAGGTGATCGGACCGTCCTTCGCGCGCGAGCAGATTCCCGACGTGATCGAGAAGCTGATCGGAGTCTATCTCGAACAGCGCGAAAGCGAGGAAGAGCGGTTCGTCGACGTCGTGTGGCGCACCGGAATCGAACCCTTCAAGGAGCGTGTCTATGGCGGTCATCATCAAAGGCATGAACGTCGTCAGCGATCCCTGGCAACGGCTTGAGTTGAGCGCCGACGGCAGCCTGCCGCCGGTGCCGCCCTCGGGCGACATCATCGTGCCGCTCGCCATGTGGCAGCGCCTGCGCGAAGGCCTGCTCGTCCGCCCCGGCCGGCTCGGCGTGTGGCTCGACAGCAACGAGGAGCCCGCGGCAATCGCGAAGGATTTGCGGCTGTTTGGCGTCGTGGCGGTGAACTTCCCGAAAGTCACCGATGGACGCGGCTATTCCATCGCGTTCCTGCTGCGGGAGCGCTACGGCTGGAAGGGCGAGTTGCGCGCGTTTGGAGACATCTGGCGCGACCAGCTCTTCTTCCTCGCAGGCTGCGGCTTCAATTCGTTCGCGCTGCGCGAGGGCGAGGATCCGCGCGAGGCGCTCGCCGCATTCGGCGATTTCAGCGAGACCTACCAGGGCTCGGTTGCGCGACCGCAGCCTCTTTTCCGCCGGCGTCATCTCTCATCGCCCGACGGCATGGAGTGGTCTTAGGAATTTGTCGGAGCAGAGACCGATAAATTCCTCAAGCTAAACCGCTACCGGACGGCGACGGCCGAAGCAGGCGTCTTGCTGACGCAAAGCGGCGTCGCACGGTCGCAAGGGTCGCGCCGCGCGTTAGCTGCCGCGCGCTCTGAGTCGGAACAGAAAGCGCAACGACAGTACGCCCAGGAGTAATCAGGCAGGCGCCGGTCCGCTGGACCGGTTCTTCCAAAACACGCTACAATTCAAGCTTTTAGTCACGATCCCGGCTTGGTTGTATGCGACTCACGCGCGGCATTCCTGCCGCAGCCGCGGGCCCGTCCGCGCTCACCATAGGCAATTTCGACGGCGTGCATCTCGGCCACCAGGCCATGCTGGCCGAGTTGAGGCGCGCGGCCGGGCGTCTCGGCGTGCCCGCCTGTGTGCTCACGTTCGAGCCGCATCCCCGCGAGTTCTTTGCCCCCGACAAGGCGCCGACGCGGCTTACTTCTCTGCGCGAAAAGCTGGAGTTGCTGGCAGACTGCGGCATCGAGCGGGTCCACCTCTGCCGCTTCGACTACCGTTTCGCCCAGATCAGTGCTGAGGAATTCATCGAGCGCGTGATCGCGCGCGGGCTGGGGGCGCGCTGGCTCCTGGCGGGCGATGATTTCCGGTTCGGGGCGCGGCGCGCCGGCGACCTCGTCATGCTGAAGCAGCATGCGCCCCGCCTCGGGCTGGAAGTTTCCGCGATGGCGAGCGTCATGCAGGATCGGGAACGGGTGTCGAGCACCGCGGTGCGCAAGGCGCTCGCCGCCGGCGAGCTCGCGCGCGCGGAACGGCTGCTGGGCCGCGCCTATTCGATCAGCGGCCGCGTGGTGCGGGGCGACGGGCTGGGGCGAAAACTCGGATTCCCCACGGCCAACGTGCAGATGAAGCACAACCGCCCGCCGCTGGGCGGCATCTTCGCCGTGCGGTTGCACGGCGCCGCGGCCGGGCCGCTGCGGGGCGTGGCGAGCCTGGGCGTGCGCCCGACAGTGAGGCAGCAAGGGACGCCGGTGCTCGAAGTGCACGCACTCGATTTTGAAGGCGACCTCTACCGCCGCCACGTGCGAGTGGAGTTCCTGAACAAGTTCCGGGACGAAGAAAAGTACGCCGACCTGGCGACGCTGACGCGCAAAATCGCGCTCGATGTCGAGAACGCAAAAGCCTACTTTAGCCGCCAAGACGCCAAGGCGCCCAGTAACGCGGGTGTTACGTTTTGAGTGTCAAGTGTCAAGTTGAGCGTAGCGAACTCAGCATTCAACACTCAGCACTCAACACTGACTTACTTCGATGGCTGATTACAAGAAGACGCTGAATCTTCCGGACACCCGGTTCCCGATGCGCGGCGATCTCGCGAAGCGCGAGCCGCTGATGCTGAAGAGCTGGCAGGAGCGCAGGTTCTACGAGCGCATCCGCGCGGCGCGCCGCGGGGCGCCGCGCTTCGTCCTGCACGACGGGCCGCCGTACGCCAACGGCGACATCCACATCGGGCACGCGGTCAACAAGATTCTCAAGGACATCATCGTCAAGTTGAAGACCCTGTCGGGATTCGATGCGCCGTATGTGCCGGGCTGGGACTGCCACGGCATGCCGATCGAGGCGCAGATCGAGAAGGAGCATGGCAAGAACCTGCCGATCCAGGATACCCAGCGCCTGTGCCGGGCCTACGCGACCGAGCAGATCGAGCGGCAGAAGCGGGACTTCATCCGCCTCGGCGTGCTGGGCGACTGGGACCGTCCGTACCTCACCATGGCCTACCAGAACGAGGCCGACGAGATCCGTGCGCTGGGCATGCTGCTGAAGAGGGGCTACATCTACCGGGGGCTGAAGCCCGTGAACTGGTGCTTCGACTGCGGCTCGGCGCTCGCCGAAGCCGAGGTCGAGTACGAGGACCGAGCCGACATCGCCATCGACGTCGGTTTCCCGATCTTCGATGAAGATCGGGAAAAAATAAAACGAGCATTTGCTCTCGACAATCTTCCAAAGGAGCCCATCTACGCCGTGATCTGGACGACGACTCCCTGGACGCTCCCCGGCAACCAGGCGCTCAACGTTCATCCCGGGCACATCTATAACCTGGTGCAGACCGAGCGCGGGCTGCTGATCCTGGCTGCTGACCTGCGCGAGGCCTGCCTCGACCGTTACGGACTCAAGCAGCGCGCCATCCTCGGCGAATGCAAGGGGACGGCACTCGAGCATGTCGAATTCAGGCACCCGTTCTACGAGCGCCGTTCTCCCGTTTATCTCGGCGAGTACGTGACGCTCGACACCGGAACCGGCATCGTGCACTCGTCGCCGGCGTACGGCGTGGAGGACTTCGACTCGTGCCGCCGCTACGGCATGAAGGACGAGGAGATGCTCACGCCGGTAATGGGCGACGGCAAATTCGCGTCCACTCTCCCGCTCTTTGGCGGAATGATGATCTGGAAAGCCAATCCGGCGATCGTGCGGACCCTGGATGAGCGGAGTGTGCTCTTTGCGCGGGACAACAACCACGTGCACAGCTACATGCACTGCTGGCGCCACAAGACACCGGTGATCCTGCGCGCCACCGTGCAGTGGTTTGCCGGCATGGATGACGTGCCCGGATATAACGGCGTGAAACCTAAGGAAACGCTGCGCGCCACCGCGCTGCGCGGCATCGAGGCCACGGAGTTCTACCCGGCCTGGGGCAAGGCGCGGCTGCACGGGATGATCGCCAATCGCCCAGACTGGACGCTGTCGCGCCAGCGCCAGTGGGGGGTGCCGATGCCGTTCTTCATTCACCAGGAGACGGGCGCGCTTCATCCGCGCACGCTGGAGCTCCTCGAGCTGGTCGCGCTGCGCGTGGAGCGGGGCGGCATCGAGGCCTGGCAAGCGCTCGAGGCGAAAGAGCTGCTCGGAGCCGACGCGGCTCAGTATGAGAAAGTGAAGGACACGCTGGATGTCTGGTTCGATTCCGGCTCGACGCATTACACCGTGATGCGCGGCTCGCACCGGGCTGACACGGCATTCCCCGCGGACCTTTATCTCGAGGGCTCGGACCAGCACCGCGGCTGGTTTCACTCCTCGCTGCTCGTCGCCTCCATGATGGACGGGGTGCCGCCGTACCGGGGGCTGCTGACCCACGGCTTCGTCATCGACATGGAAGGTCGCAAGATGTCGAAGTCGCGCGGTACCGGCATGTCACCGCAGGAGATCATTGGCACGCTGGGAGCGGACATACTCCGCTTGTGGGTCGCGAGCACTGACTATTCGGGCGAGCTGAACCTCTCCAACGAGATCCTGAAGCGCGTGGTGGAGTCCTACCGCCGCATCCGCAACACGCTGCGCTTTCTCCTGGCGAACCTGGCGGATTTCGAGCTGGCGCGCGATGCGCTGCCGGTGGATGACTGGCTGGAGATCGACCGCTACGCATGGGTGATGATGCATGACCTGCAGAGGGACCTCGTGCCCGCCGGGCCCGGCGCCGGAAGTCCCGCATCGCCCGGTCATTACGGAGCCTACGAATTTCATCTCGTCGCGCAGAAGCTGCAGACTTTCTGCTCCGAGGACCTTGGGGGCTTTTATCTCGACATCCTCAAGGACCGTCTCTACACTACGCCCGCCCATTCGCGCGCGCGGCGCTCCGCGCAAAACGCGCTTTTCCACATCACGCAGTCGCTCACCCGGCTGCTCGCGCCCATCCTCTCCTTCACTGCGCAGGAAGCGTGGGAGTTGCTGGTGGGGGGCGACGCCAGCGTGTTCGAGCAGGCCTGGTACGAGTTCGGGCTGCCGCGCGACGCGGATCAGTTGCGCAGCCGCTGGAGGAAGCTGCGCGAACTGAGATCGGACGTCTTGAAGCAACTGGAGGAATTGCGCGTCGGGGGCAAGATCGGCTCCTCGCTCGCGGGCGAGGTCGAGCTCTACGCGAAGGGGGAAAACCGTGAATTTCTCAAGTCGTTCGGCGATGATCTGCGGTTCGTGTTCATCACCTCGCAGGCATCGGTAAAGGATCAGCCCGGGCTTGATGCGGCGCCCGTCAGGATCGAGGTGAAGGCGAGCCCGCACCAGAAGTGCGAGCGCTGCTGGCACTACCGGGCCGATGTCGGCAGTGATCGCGCGCATCCCGGTTTGTGCGGGCGTTGCGTCGCCAACCTCTTCGGCGCTGGCGAGCCGAGGCTGCACGCGTGAGAATCGAAATTCCTGAACCACAAAGGACACGAAGGTTCACTCTAGGAATGTCTTGCCTGAATTCTTGCTTTTCCTATGTGTCCTTGGTGGTTAAGGACTTGGAACGTTAGAGACCGGTATATGGGGAAATGGCTCGCGCTCGCGGCGCTGATCGTGGCGGCTGACCAGCTCGCCAAATACGCCGCTGTCCAGAACCTGGGCCTCAACAAGGCCGTCGCGGTGACGCCCTTCTTCAACCTGATTCTGGTCTACAACAGCGGCGCCGCCTTCAGCTTCCTGTCGGATGCCGCGGGCTGGCAGCGCGGACTGTTCGTCGCGATCGCGCTGAGCGCCTCGGCCTGGATCGTGTTCCTGCTGCGCAAGTACCCGCATCAGCGGCTGTTCGCGCTGGCGCTCTCGCTGGTGCTGGCCGGCGCGGTCGGCAACGTCATAGACCGGATCCTGATCGGCGCGGTCATCGACTTCCTCGATTTTCACGCGCTCGGATATCACTGGCCGGCGTTCAACGTCGCGGACTCCTCCATCACCTGTGGGGCGGCGCTGCTGATCTGGGACGCCCTGCGCCCGAAGCAGAGCGAATACCTCGACGCAAAGTCGCAAAATCGCTGAGAGCCGGTAACTTGTTTTCCCTCTCCCCCGTTTGCGGGGGAGAGGGCAGGGTGAGGGGGCGGTGACATGCCTTTTTGTCATGCGCTTTGAGTGTGTCTTGATATATTGCGTTTCCTCTTTGCGTCTTCGTGGCTTTGCGTCTGGCTTATAATCCGGCCATGCAAGTTTTGCTCGCCAATCCCCGCGGCTTCTGCGCCGGCGTCGACCGCGCCATCGAGATCGTCGAGCGCGCGCTCAAGCTGCACGGCGCCCCGATTTACGTGCGTCATGAAGTGGTGCACAACAAGTTCGTGGTGGAGGACCTGCGGCAGAAGGGCGCCGTGTTCGTCGAGGATCTCTCGCAGGTGCCGGGGGGCGCAACGGTGATCTTCAGCGCTCACGGCATCTCCCAGGCGGTGCGGCGCGATGCCGAGGCGAGGAAGCTCAAGGTGTTCGACGCGACCTGCCCGCTGGTGACGAAGGTGCACGTCGAGGTGGCGAAGATGCGCGAGCACGGGCGCGAGATCGTCATGATCGGGCACCGAGGCCATCCCGAGGTCGAGGGCACCATGGGTCAGAGCGTGGGCGGGATGTACCTGGTCGAGAAGCCCGAAGACGTGCCGCGGCTTGGGGTGAAGGACGAAAAGAACCTTGCCTTCGTGACCCAGACCACGCTGTCGGTTGACGACGCGCAGCAGACCATCAAAGCCCTCAAGGCGCGCTTCCCCGGCATCGTCGGACCGAAGAAGGACGACATCTGCTACGCGACGCAGAATCGCCAGGACGCGGTCAAGACGCTGGCGCGGCAATGCGAGGTGGTGATCGTGGTGGGTTCGCCCAACAGCTCGAATTCCAACCGCCTGCGCGAAGTCGCGGAGCAGCAGGGCGTGGCGGCCTACATGGTGGACAACGCCTCGGAACTCAAGCCCCAATGGGTGGCGGGCAAGCGTGTCGTGGGCGTCACCGCCGGGGCCTCGGCGCCCGAGGTGCTGGTGATGCAGGTGGTGGAGAAGCTGCGCAGCCTCGGCGGCGGGCCGGCCGCCGAATCGAGGGGTATCGCTGAAAAGGTGGTATTCCCCCTGCCGAAGGGGCTGGCCTGACGGCGCGACCTCAATCGGGAATCCGGCCGCAGGGGTAGCCGCGGCCATAGCCGAATTCCAACAGCATGTAGCTCTTCACCGGGCCTTCCTTGGCGACGGCCGGCTGGAATTTCAATCCTTGCACGCTTTCCAGGGCGCTCTTCATGAACGGGGGCGCGGCGCACACGACGTCGGTCCGCACCAGCCCGCCTCGCTCGTCGATCAGGAGTTGCAGGACGACCGCGCCGTTCTTCTGCTCGAACTCGCCGGTAGGGTAGCGCAGCCTCGGATCCTCGAGCGGGCGCGCCGGCGATTTCAATTGCGGCGATTTGAAGTGGACGTAGCGCACGTCTTCCACCTCGACGTATTCCTCGGGGTTGTTCTTGGTGAGCTTGTCCGAGAGCAGCAGCACGCGGACCCTCACTTCCTGCGGGCGCGCCGGCCGGCTCGGCGCCTCCTTCTTGGCGGTGGCTGCTTGCGCAAGGCGAATGGCTTGCGACGTGTCGGCAGGGCCCTGCGATTGGGCAGAAACGGCACCAGCCACCACCGTGGCGAGTCCGAGAGCGCCCAGCATTGCGGACTTGTTGCGAGTCATGTGTGTCATGTCGGATCGTCCAAGCGGGGCGGCGGCCGTGTCCCCGGTGACCGGCCGCCGCCATCCCGCGCAAGGTGTTACTAGTAGAGCTCGCGCCAGGTCGCGCGCCTGCCGAGCGAGCCGCCGGACCCCGGCAACACGCCTTGGACCGTTTGCTTGCCGGTGACGTCGGTGCTCTTGTATTTCAGCTGGCCGCTCGGCAGCCGGTAAACCACGAAACCCGCGCCAAGCGCCGAACCGGATCTGTATCCAACCACCTGCCCGGGCGAGGAGGCGAGATACGAACCGGACCGGTAGTCGAACTGGTAGTCGAAGCGGTTGCCGCCGCTCGAGCAGGCCTCGTTGTTGGGCTCGTTCGCCACCACCAGCAGCGAGCCTCGCACGAGCTGGAATTCCTGGTCGCTGTACACGCGCTCGCCGGGCGAATCGTTGGCGGGGTTGAAATCCACCCACCAACCGTTCTGCGTGGACCAGTCTACGGGATTGTTGCTGATCGTGCGGTTGGTGGCGTCGATCAGGCTCATGACCTGCTGCACCAGGTTCGCCGCCGGAGCGCGCAGGTTCCCGAGGTCGGTGCCGGTGTCCTTGAACCCGTACACCGTCTGCTGGTAGGCCAGGTTGGCCGGGGGTATCAGCGTCGCCGGATCCTGGATGTCGCTGCTGCCCAGGAACCGGCCGGTCGCGAAGTAGAGCACGTTGAAGCCCGCGTCGAAGCGCGTGATCTCGGGGGTGATCGTGATGGACTGCGGCTTGGGCGGGGTGCTTCCGTCCATGGCCTGCCCGATGCGCTGCACGGTGACCGCATCCGGCGTCGCCGAGTTCGTGGACAGATCGAAGCGCCACACGTTGCCGAGGAGGTCGCCGCCGTAGACGATGGTCGTGGTGTTGTTCACCGCGAAATTGGTGGCAAACCCGGAGATCTTGGCGAACCCGCTTGGGGTGATGATGTCGCCCACGTTGACCCCCGAAATCTCGGTCGGCGTCTTGCTGAGGACCGCGCCCGTCGCGGCATCGAGCACGAAGAGGAAGCCTCCGCCGCCGCCCGGAACGACGTTGTTGTAGCCGGAAGTGACGATCACCACCCACTTCCCGTCGCTCGGACGCTTGGTGATGATGGCCCGGCCGTAGGAGTAGCCGATGTCCGGGTCGGAGAGGGCGCACAACGAGGCATCCGAGCAGATCTCCCACATGCCCTTCGGGTTGCTGGTGTCGGTGACGTCGAGCGCGTAGTAACCGCGCCCACCCGCGTTCAGGCCACCGACCAGTATCGTCTTCCACGCGCCGCCGAGGAAGACGTCCATGGTGACCGGCGAGCCGTCCACGTAGTAGCGGTGGTTCACGTCGTAGTTGGTCGCCGCGAGCTTGAAGAGCTGGGGCAGCAGCATGCGCGGCGCGTAGGCCCACAGCTCGGTGCCGCCGCCGGCGGCATCCTCGCCGCCGTGGAATGCGTGCAGCATGCCGTCGTTGGCGCCGATGAACACTGTCGGAGTGCGGCTGGCAGCCGGGCCCGACTTGAAGGAGTTGTAGTCGGGGACCACCGCGTCGCCGTAGATCAGGTTGGGCTTGCCGAGGAACGCCGGCTTGGCGTTGACGGTGTCCCCCAGCGTGTGCTCGCGGAAGCGGTAATAGTTGGTCTCATGCTGCTTCTGCCCGCGCAGGTAATTGACCAGGTTGGTGCCGCTGTTGGCGATGGCAAGGTCCGCCGCGGACATCGCGCCGCATTGCGGCCAGATCGTCGGGCTGAGGGTGCAGTGGTTGTCGAAAAATGCCTGCTCCGTGCCCGTCAGATCGCCGTAAAGGAACGGCTTGAGGTAGTCTGAGGGATCGCTGGCATCGAACGTGAATATCGCCCGGTCATCCGAGGCCGGCAGGCTGCGCGCGTCGAGCTTGGGCCCGACCGCCCAGGAGACGGTCGCGCTGGGGGCTCCGGTGACAACGTCGAGCTTTTTCGCAATCAGCTCCCCGGTCCATTTGACGGTTTGGTAGGTCGAGGCGTACTCGAAATTGTCTGTCGGTGTCAGGTTCGCGTTGCTGGTGGCCGCGGCCGCCGCGGCGCCGGTTGTGACCTTGATCGCCTGGAGCGCCGTGGTGAGCCCGCTCTGCAGCGAGTTCGGGTCCTTGGCGCTGAAATAGATGCCGCGCCCGTTCACCGCCGCGTGCCACAGGTCGTCGAGCGCCGAGGGGGCATCCGCGACCGGCTGCGGCCAGTTGCACTGGGCGGAGGTGCCGCCCGGGGAGAACGAGCAGCCGGTCGCGCCGGTACGGATCTGGTTGAAGTCCCCCGTGGTCGCTGTCTCGTAATCAGGCTTGTAATTCATGAGGCCGTCCAGCCCGAGCCCGAGGGTGAAGGTCACCATGTGCTGGTGCGTCGCCTGGTCCTTCGGCGTCGTCGGCACGTTGTTCTTGGTGATGGTGAGCGCGCCCGAGGTGCGCAGGTCGGTCTTATAGTAGTACATCGCCGCGTCGGCGAGCGTGTCGGCGAAGCCGCCCACCGCGGTGCTGGTGGACGTCGTGACCGGCAGCACGGTGGGGTTCGGGCTGATGGTGAAATTCGCCGAGGTGATCGTCGAGCCGGTCGTGGTCGTCGTCGTGCCGCCGGTCGGGGTTATGACGGGGGCCGTCGACGACAGGCCGCTGGTCGTGCAGCTGCCGCCGGTAATTGGCGTCGTGCTCCAGGTCGTGCCGTTGGTGCTGTAGTGGTAGGTATTGCTGCCGCCGGCCAT
>Ga0137455_1000219_pt1 | contig 14548 bp, 10 predicted proteins | sample EasRivERMGT600_2_FD_102334 | JGI IMG/M metagenome (GOLD analysis project Ga0137455, IMG submission 102334) | Soil microbial communities from meander-bound floodplain in the East River, Colorado, USA - East River MetaG ERMGT600_2 | ecosystem: Environmental > Terrestrial > Soil > Floodplain ... | reverse complement strand
GCCTCGCGCTCCTGGTCCTTCTCCTTGAGCAGCCGGTCGGCATCGCTCAGCCACTCGACGACCATTTGGTTCTGGGTCCGCACGACGCGCTCGACCAGCGGCCGCATCTCGTCGAAGGCCTGGTCGCTGTGCTCGACCGGGCCCGAGATGATGAGCGGCGTGCGCGCCTCGTCGATCAGCACCGAGTCGACTTCGTCGACGATCGCGTAGGCGAAACCGCGCTGCACGCGGTGCTCGGGGCGCACGGCCATGTTGTCGCGCAGGTAGTCGAAGCCGAACTCGTTGTTGGTCCCGTAGGTGATGTCGCACTCGTACTGCTGCCGGCGGGTGGCCGGATCCATCTGGTTCTGGATGCAGCCGACGGTGAGGCCCAGGGTCTTGTAGATCTCGCCCATCCACTCGCCGTCGCGCCGCGCCAGGTAGTCGTTGACCGTCACCAGGTGCGCGCCGCGCCCGGCCAGCGCGTTGAGGTAGAGCGGCATGGTGGCGACCAGGGTCTTGCCCTCGCCGGTCGCCATCTCCGAGATCCGCCCCTCGTGCAGCATGACGCCGCCGATGAGCTGCACGTCGTAGGGCACCATCTGCCAGGTGGTGGGGATGCCGACCACGTCCCAGGTGCGCCCGCAGAGCCGCCGGCAGGTCTCCTTGACGACCGCGAAGGCCTCGGGCAGCAGGTCGTCGAGGGTCTCGCGCTCGACCCGGCGGCGCTCCGCGGGGTCGGTGACCTCCTTCAGCGCCTCGGCGAGCCGGGCGCGGAACTGGACGGTCTTGCCCCGGAGGTCCTCGTCGGAAAGGGTCCGGAACTCCTCGCAGAGCCGGTTGATCTCCTCGACCAGGGGCTCGACGCGCTTCAGCTCACGCACGTGGCGCGAGCCGAAGACGGCTTTCATCAGGGTTTCGAGCATCGCGCCGAGCATAGAAGGGGTGTCAAGGGCGCCTCCTCTCGCGGGCGAGCTGGCCGCGCGAGACGCGCACGGCCCGGAAGCGACGCGGCCCGATGCGTGACATCGGGCCGCGCGGTCCTCGGGCCGTGAAAACTCAGATCTTGGTCACGTGAGCGGCTTCTTGTCCTCGGTCGCCCGACATGATCTCGAACTCCACCTGCTCTCCTTCGTGGAGGGTACGGAAGCCGTTGCCCTGAATGGAAGAGAAGTGCACGAACACGTCCTGTTGCCCCTCCGCGGAAATGAAACCGTAGCCCTTGTGATCATTGAACCACTTCACGGTGCCACGCTGCATGCGGGAACCTCCTGGCAGCCCAACCTCGGTCTCTCTGGCCCGAAGAGACGAAGAGACTCTGCCGTCTCGGCCCCGGAGGGTCAAGCGGCTTTGCTCGCCTCCCCCGGGGCGCGTCGCCGCCGGCTGCCGCGACGGCTCCAGCGCTCCTGCAACTGCAAGGCCTGCGGGTTCGTCGGGTCCTCGTCGAGCACGTATCCCACCTGCTCGGAGGCCTGCGTGACGTCGCCCAGCGCTTCGAGCGCGCGGGCGAACTGAATTCGGGCGGCGTGATAGCGCGGATGGAGCTCGAGCGCCCGCGCCAGGCTGCAGATCGCGTCGTCGACGTGCCCGTCCTCGAGCTCGAGGGTGCCGATCAGGCAGTGCAGATCGGGCCAGCCCTCGTGCTCGAGAACGGCAACGCGGATCCAATGACGGGCGCGCTCGCGCTCGCCCGCCGCCATCAGGCGATGAAACGGCTCGACGATCTCCTCGCGGGCCAGGTCGCCGATGTGGAACGCGCGGCGCAGCTGCTCCCCCGCCTCGTCCCAGTCGGCGTGCTCGAGCGACTCCAGTCCGCGGCGGAAGAGCAACGGGTCGTCGATCGACGGCTCGCCGGCCATGCCGCGCAGGGTCTCGAGCGCCTCGGCGAGCCGGCCCTCCCGGGCATCGAACAGCGCCACCTCGACCCGCGCGGCGAGGTAGCGCGGGTTGATCGCCAGCGCCGCCTCGAGCGCCGTGCGCGCGTCGGCCGGCCGCCCGGCGGCGGCCAGCACGCGGGCCCGACGGTAGTGGAGGTCGACGAAGCGCGGCGCGATCCGCAGCGCCTCGTCGAGGGCGCGCCCGGCGGTGGCGGTGTCGCCGGCGGCCTCGGCCAGGCGGGCGACGCGGCCGAGCGCGTTAGCGGCGGCGACGCGGTGGCGCGACGGGCCGGGGCGCCCGGCGAGCGAGCCGAGGACGCCCTGGAGGGCTTCGACGTGACGACCCTCACGGGCGAGCTCGATCGAGTCTTCGAACGGCTCGGGCTCGGGATCGAGCGGGCGCGGCGTCATGACGGCATCAGCAGGAAGCGCATCACGTATCCGGAGACCAGGGTCATGCCGAGGTTGTCATCCAGCGGTATCGGCAGCAGCTCGACCAGACTTGCGGCGAGCGCGCCGGCGACCACGACGTGCCACGGCAGGTGCCCGGAAACGGCGAGGAACGACGCCCACAGCAGGCACGCGACCAGCCCTCCGAGCGCCCCCTCCAGCGTCTTGCGGAAGAACTTCGTGCGCCCCCAGGCCTTGCCGACCAGGGCGGCGAGACCGTCGCCGAGCACGGTGAAGCCGATGGCGGCCGCCGCGACGGGTTGGGGGAAGATCTCGATCGCGAGCAGCGCCGCGATCAGCAGATAGGTGGAGCCGAGCAGGTTCCAGCGCTCGTGCTCGCGGATCATGCCACCGAAGAAGGCCCGCATGAACCGCCGGACCTGGCGCTGGTGGATGCGCACCAGGTCGAACGCGATCGCGCCCAGCGTGAGCAGGACCAGCAGCCAGCGCCACTCCCCGCGCCCGCGCGGCCACGGCAGCCATTCGTAGAGCAGCGCGAGCGGCAGGATCAGGCTGCCGAAATGGATCATCTTGCGCCGCGCCTCGGTGAGCCACCGCGGCGAGGTCAGCGGCCTGAGCGGCTCGGGCACGCGATCAGGCGAGACGGGCGTCACGGCCGCAGACTAGCAGAGGCAGTGCAACTCGCTCTGGAGCGAGTTGCGGGCCTCGCCGCCCTCCCGATCCCCGGGCGTCTCGCCAACTCAGCGGCTCGTGGCCCCCGACTCCTCGCGTGGAGTCAGCTCGCGATAGGCCTGGCGCACCGCGAGGATGGTCTTCACGTAATCGTGGGTCTCGGGCAGTCCGATCTCCTCGCACACCAGTGCGTCGCCGCCGCGCTCGCGCAGCCGGCCCCAGCGCTTCGCGTTCCCCGGGCCGGCGTTGTAGGCGGCGAGCGCCAGCACGACGTCGCCGCCGAAGCGCTCGAGCATGCCGGCGAGGTAGCGCGCGCCGTAGCGCAGGTTGCGCGCCGGATCCATCAGCGCCCGCTCCGACGGCGTGCGCTCGCGGAACCAGCGCGCGACGTCGGTCGCCGCGGCGCGCTTGAGCTGCAGCAGTCCGATCGCGTTGCTCCGCGAGCGCGCGACCGGGTCAAACTTGCTCTCCTTCCAGGCCACGGCGCGCAGCAGGTGGCGGTCGACGGCGCCCGGCCCGGCCTCGAGCGGCCAGGCGGCGAACAGCGAGTCGAACGCGGGCGGATAGACCCACGGCACGGTGGTCCAGCGCGTCTCCGCCGGCGCGTCCGCCTGTGCGCCCGCCGCCCGCTCGGTGACCCGGATCGCCGGCCGCGTCAGCCCGGCCTCGTACACGACGCGCGCCCCGGCGAGCAGGGCCTCCGCGGGCTCGCGCGAATCGCGCGCGCCGCGACCCCAGCCCGGCGTGCCGACCTCCTCCATCCAACGCTCGATCAGCCGGATCGCGTCGGCCTCGTAGCCCAGCGCGAGCAGGCGACCGACCAGCCGGACGGTCGAATCGATCGGCTCGGGCGCGGGCGCGATCCCGGCGCGCGGCCATCCCCGCACGCCGAGGGTCTCCCGCGCCGCGACGCGATAGAAGGTGTAGCCCGGCATGCCGGCCAGCTCGCGCAGGATGGCGGTGCCCTGGACGGGGTCGCGGCGGCGCAGCAGCACGCCGCGCCAGAAGCGTGCGCCCTCGGCCGCGCCGCGCTCGAACGAGAGCAGCGCGCGCGACTCGCGACCCGTGGCCAGGTGCATGAGCCCGGAGCGGAACGCGGCGTCATCGACCCGCGGGCCGGCGGCGGCCGCCGCCGAGTCGTAGTCCGCCGCGGCCTCGGCCCAGCTCCCCACCGTCTCCTGCGCATCGCCGCGCTCCCACCATGCCGTCTGGGCGACGCGCGAGCCGGGCGCCAGGCGCGCGGCCTCGCGGTAGAGCGCGAGCGCGCGCGTGGGATCGCGGCGGTCGCGCGCCACCCGCGCACGATCGAGCAGCACCTGCGCGCTGTCGGGCCCGGATGGGGCGGCCGCCAGCGCGGCCGCGAGCGCAGCGTCCGCCTCGGTGTAGCGGTCGAGGATGCGCAGGATCTCGCCGCGGCGCCGCGCGTCGCGCCAGGCATCGGGGCCGCGCCGCGCGAAGAGCCGGTCGAGGCGCCGCGCGGCGACCTCGCGCCGGCCGCCCCAGAAGTCGACCTCCGCCGCCGCGCGCTCGTCCTCGAGCGACAGCGACTCGCGGCGGGCCGAGGCCGAAGCCTCGAGCACCCGCAGCGCGCGCGTGGTCGTGGCCCGGGTCGGGTAGCGCGCCAGCGCCTGGCGCGCGAAGCGCATCGCCTCCACCGTGTCGCCCGCCTCCGCGCGGGCTTCGACCAGCAGCGACAGCCGTTCGGCACGCTCGTCCTCGGTCCACGGCGCCGGGTCGCCGTTCTCGAGCAGCGTCGCCGCGGAGCGGGCGTCGCCGCGCGCGCGAGCGAGGCGGGCGCGCGAGCGCAGCGCCTCCCAGGCCCAGATCGAGCGTCCCGCCGCCAGCGCCGCCCAGGTCGAGTCGGCGCCGAGCGTATCGCGGGCGGCGAGCCGCGCGTCGGCGAGCCGGCGCAGCGCGAAGGGACGAAGGATCGGATCCTCGACCGCACGTCGCCACCGGTTGAGGCTCTCCGCCTGGGTGTAGGCGGCCCCGGCCCGCGGCCACAGCGGATCGAGCGGTGCACGGGCCGAGCGGGTCCACACCACCGCGCCGCCGGCGTCGACGCGGACCGGCGTGAGCGCGGGCGACGACGCCGGCGCCACGGTCGCCAGTGCGGCGAGGAGGAACGCCGTTCCGGCGCGCCTCACGTCACTCCCATTCGATGGTCGCCGGTGGCTTGCTGGTGCAGTCGTAGACGACGCGGTTGACGCCGCGGACCTCGTTGGCGATCCGGCTCGCGACCCGCGCCAGCAGCGAGGGCGGCAGCCGCGTCCAGTCCGCCGTCATGCCGTCCGAGCTGTCGACCGCGCGCAGCGCGATCACCTTCTCGTACGACCGCTCGTCCCCTTTGACGCCGACGGTCTGGAGCGGCAGCAGGACGGCGAAGGCCTGCCAGGTGCGCCCATACCACTTCGCGCGCCGCAGCTCCTCGATGAAGATCGCGTCGGCCGAGCGCAGGATCTCGAGATCGGGCTCGTTGACCGCGCCGAGCGTGCGCACCGCGAGGCCGGGACCCGGGAAGGGATGGCGGTCGACGAGGTGATCGGGCAGGCCGAGCTCGCGCCCGAGCGCCCGCACCTCGTCCTTGAACAGCAGGCGCAGCGGCTCGATCAGCCGGAGGTTCATCCGGTCGGGCAACCCGCCGACGTTGTGGTGGGTCTTGATCACCTGCGCGCCGTGGCCCGCCGAGGCGCTCTCGATCACGTCGGGATAGAGCGTGCCCTGGGCGAGGAACTCGACCGGGCCGTGCTTCCTGGCCTCCTCTTCGAACACCGCGATGAACTCGCCGCCGATGATCTTGCGCTTGCGCTCGGGGTCGGTGACGTTCATGAGCTTGTCGAGGAAGCGGCGCCGCGCGTCGACCACGGTGAGCTGGAGCTTGCGCTTCTCCCCCAGCTCGCGCGCGACCTCCTCGGCCTCGCCGCGCCGCAGCAGCCCGTGGTCGACCAGCACGCACTGGAGCCGGGCGCCGATCGCCTTGTGGCAGAGCGTCGCGACCACCGTGCTGTCGACGCCGCCCGAGAGCCCGCAGATGACGTGCCCGTCGCCGACGCGCTCGCGGATCTCGGCGATCGACTGGCGGAGGAAGCCCTTCATCGTCCAGCCGCCCTTCAGCCTCGCCACCTTGAAGAGGAAGTTGTGCAGGACCTGCTTGCCGTAGGGCGAGTGGACGACCTCGGGATGGAACTGGATCAGGTGGAAGGGGCGCTTCGAGTGGGCGGCGGCGGCGAACGCACAATTAGAAGTATGGGCGACCTTGACCCAGCCGTCCCCCAGCGCCTCGACCTCGTCGCCGTGGCTCATCCAGGCGCGGAATCGTTTGGGCACACGGTCGAAGAGCGGTGTGCGGCGGTCGAGCACGAAGGTGGCGGTGCCGTATTCGCCGGCCCGGGCCTTGGAGACCGCGCCGCCCTGGAGCTGCACCGTGACCTGGAAGCCGTAGCAGATGCCGAGCAGCGGCTTACCGAGGTCGTAGATCCCGGGGTCGGGCAGCGGCGCCTCGACCCGGTAGCCGCTCGCCGGCGAGCCCGAGAGGATCAGCGCGCTCGGCTTCCGCCCGACGATCTCGGCGACCGGCGTCGTGCCGGGGACGATCTCCGAGAACACCCCCGCCTCGCGCACCCGCCGCGCAATCAGCTGCGTGTACTGGGAGCCGAAGTCGAGGATCAGGACCAGCTCGTGGCGGCTCGAGCGGCGGCCACCATCCCGAGCGCGACCGGCCACGGCCTTTGGCGTTCTTCCGCCCTTCTGTCGCGGGCTCATCGTGCGCTCCTCGATGAGGGTCAATGCCGGAACGTCCTTCGGTCGGTGAACACCATGGCCATGCCGTGCGCATCGCAGGCGGCGATCACCTCGGCGTCGCGCACGGAGCCGCCGGGCTGGACGATCGCGGCGATGCCGGCGGCCGCGGCGTGCTCGACGTTGTCGGCGAAGGGAAAGAATCCGTCCGAGGCCAGCACCGCGCCCATCACGTCGTGCCCCGCGCGCCGCGCCTTCATCAGCGCCACGTCCACCGCGTCGACCCGGCTGGTCTGCCCCGAGCCGAGGCCGATCAGCGCCGAGCCGCGGGCGATGGCGATCGCATTCGAGCGCGCCGCAGCAGCCACGGCCCAGGCGAAGCGCAGCCCGGCCTCTTCCTCGCGGGTCGGCGGCCGCTTCGTCACCAACGGCCACGGCGGCGCCGGGCTCGGGGATTCGCGCTGCACCAGACCCCACGGGCCGACGAGCCGAATCGACCACGGATCGGCGACCGCAAGTTCTTGCGCCCCAAGCCGCACCAGGCGGAGGTTCTTCTTCGACGCGAAGGCACGCGCGGCCTCGGGCGTGATCTCGGGCGCCGCCACGCACTCGACGAAGTGTTTCGCCACTTCGGTCGCCGTCGTCCCGTCGAGCGGGCGGTTGAAGCCGACGACGCCACCGAAGGCCGACAGCTCGTCGGCGGCGAGCGCGCGTGCCCAGGCCTCGGCCTGGGTGTCCGCCTCGGCGACGCCGCAGGGCTCGTGGTGCTTCACGATCACGCAGGCCGGCCGCTCGAACGCGCCGGCCAGTGCGACCGCGGCGTGGAGATCGACGAGGTTGTTGTAGGAGAGCTCCTTGCCTTCGCGCGCGGCGTCGAGCCCCTGCGCCTCGCCCGCGCGCGCGTAGAGCGCGGCGACCTGATGCGGGTTCTCGCCGTAGCGCAGCGTCCGCACCCGCTCGAGGGCGATCACGCGCACCGGCGGCGGCTCCTCGGGCGCGATCCGCGCCGCCAGCTCGGAGGCGATCGCGGCGTCGTAGCGTGCCGTGCGCGAGAAGGTCCTGGCCGCCCAGGCGCGGCGCTGCTCCAGCGATGGTCCCCCGCCGCGCAGCGCCGCCAGCACCTCGTCGTAGTGCGCGGGGTCGTGGACGACGATGACGTCGCCGTGGTTCTTCGCCGCCGCGCGCAGCAGCGCGACGCCGCCGATGTCGATCTCCTCGACCGCGCCCGCGTCGTCGAGCGCCCCGGCCCGCTGCTCGAACGGGTAGAGCGTGACGGCGACCAGATCGATCGGCTGGATCCCGCGCGACTCGAGCGCCTCCATGTCCACCGCCTGCTCGCGGCGCGCCAGGATCGGCGCGTGGAGGTGCGGGTGGAGCGTCTTGACCCGGCCGCCGAGCAGCTCGGGAAAGCCGGTCCACTCCTCGACCGGCGTCACCTCCACCCCGGCCTGCTCGAGGTGTTTCGCCGTGCCACCGGAGGCCAGGAGCTTGGTGCCGCCGGCCGCCAGCGCCCGCGCGAACTCGATCGCCCCCGACTTGTCCGAGAGCGAGAGCAGCGCCGCGCGCGGCCAGGTGGCCGATACCGTCACGCCGGGCCCCCCGTCAGCCGGCGCATCGCCTCGCGGTAGCGCTCGACCGTCTTGCGCACGACCTCCTCCGGCAGCGCCGGCGCCGGCGGCTCGTGGTTCCAGCCCGAGCGGTCGAGCCAGTCGCGCACGTACTGCTTGTCGAACGAGAGCAGGCGGCCGGCGTCGTACTCGGTGCGATCCCAGTAGCGCGAGGAGTCGGGCGACAGCACCTCGTCGATCAGCGTCAGCTCACCGTCGACCCGGCCGAACTCGAACTTGGTGTCCGCCAGCAGCAGGCCACGGGCGAGCGCGTGGTCGCGGGCCTCATGGTAGATCGCCAGGCTCCGCTCCCGCAGCTTCTCGGCGGTGTCGCCGCCGACGATCTCGACCATGCGGTCGAAGGTGATGTTCTCGTCGTGGCCGTGCTCCTCCTTGGTCGCCGGTGTGAACATCGGGCTCGAGAGCCGGACCCCGTCGGGCAGCCCCGGCGGCATGCGCAGGCCGGCGACCGTGCCCTTCTGCCGGTACTCCTTCCAGCCCGAGCCGGTGAGGTAGCCGCGCACGACACACTCGACGTCGATGCGCTCGGCGCGGCGCACCAGCATGCTGCGACCCGCGAGACGCTCGGCGTGCTCGGGAAACGGCGCCGGGTAGTCGCTCGGATCGTCGCTGATGAAGTGATGCGGGTACGCGCTCCGCAGCCGGTCGAACCAGAACACCGACAACCCGCTCAACACCGCGCCCTTGCCCGGGATCGGTGTCGGCAGCACGTGGTCGTAGGCCGAGAGCCGATCGCTCGCGACCATCACCAGGTGATCGGGCCCGGCCTCGAACACGGCGCGCACCTTGCCCCGGCGCCAGGGGGTGAGCCCGGGCAGCTCGATCTCGTGGATGCCGCCGGTCGTCGTCGCCATGCGCTCCCCCTTAGGTTTGACCGGCTCGCGCCGGCTCGAATCGTTCGGCGATCCATCCGGGCAGCTCCGCCATCGCGCGGATCGCGTCGCCGCCCGGCCTGCCGTAATCCCCCCACGGGTCGAGCAGCACGAACCGCATGCCGGCGGCGCGTGCGCCGCGCTCGTCCACCGAGCGGATGTCGCCGACGAACAGCGCGCGTTCCGGCGCCACGCCGAGCCGGTCGAGCGCGAGTGCGAAGATCCGCGGATCGGGCTTCTCGATCCCCACCCGGTGGGAGTCGATCACGAAGCCGATCCCCCGGCGCACGTCGCCCGCCTCGAGGTGCCGCTCGGCGCGGCCATCGGAGTTCGAGACCACCGCGGTGCGGAGCCCGAGCGCGAGCACGCCGTCGATCGCCTCGCGCGCCCCCTCCATCGGTCGCGCCCACAGGCCGATGTCGTGCTGCTCCTGGCGCGCGATCAGGCGCGCGACCGCGGCGTCCATCACGCCCGCCGGCACCCCCGCCGCCGCCAGCATGCCACCCAAGTAGGCATGAACGTCGCCCGCCCGGCCCAGCGGCGGCGACTCCTCGACCCCGGCGAGTCCCCCGCTCGCGTCGTAGCGTCGCCGGCCCTCGATCTCGGCACGCCGCAGGGTCGCGGCGTCCACCGGATGACCGAGCTCGCCGAGCGCACCGGCGATCCACTCGAAGTCGATCCGGACCAGGATCCCGCCGGCGTCGAACACCACCGCCTCCAGCGGCGCCAGGTTCATTCTCGGGTCGGAACCCCGGCGCTGCGCGGGGACCCCGCGACCGCACCGACTCCAGGCGTGGGGCCGCCGGCGAGGAAGCGCCTCACCGCCCATGGGTAGAGGCGGTGCTCCGCCTCATGGATGCGGGCCTCGAGCGTCTCGAGCGTGTCGTCGTCGCGCACCTCGACCGCCGCCTGGGCGAGGATCGGGCCGTCGTCCAGCCCCGCGCCCACGACGTGCACCGTGCAGCCGGTCACTTTGACGCCGTACTCCCAGGCCTGGCGGATCGCGTCGAGGCCGGGGAACGCCGGCAGCAGCGACGGATGCACGTTGAGGATCCGATCGGGGAAGGCATCGAGCAGCGGCGTGTGCAGCCTCCGCATGAACCCGGCGAGCAGCAGCACCTCGACGCCGCGCGTGCGCAGCGCCTCGACCCACGGGGACTCGTCCTCGATCCGGGTGCGAAACCGCCCGCACGGGAGCGCCAGCGCCTCGACGCCGAGGCGGCGCGCGCGCTCGAGGGCGGGCACGTCGGGGCCGTCGGTCAGGAGGGTCACGATGCGGCCGCCGAGCTCGCCGCGGCGCTCGGCCTGGACGAGCGCCTCGAAGTTGCCGCCGCGCCCCGAGGCGAGGACCGCGAGCGTGCGTGAGCGCGAGTCGAATGCCACGCCGCAATCTACCAATGGGGTGGTGGACGGGCAAGCCGGCCGGACTCCGCGGCCACGCGTGGGCGCTCGTGCGGCATCGCATGCGGGACGCCGTCGCGCCACTCGATGCGGCGCGCGCCCGCGGGCGACAGCTCGAACCACAGGGCGCCGTCGAGATCGGTGCGATGCACGCGCGATCCCGCGGCGGCGAGCCGCTCCAGCGCTTGCGCGTGGGGATGGCCGAACCGGCTGTTGCGCCCGCACGAGATCAGCGCATCGGGCGCGCGGAGACGTTGCGCGAAGCGCGCGCCGCTCGAGGAGCCCGAGCCATGGTGCGCCACCTTGAGCAGCGCGGGCCCGGGCGCGACGACGAGGGATTCCTCGACGGTGCTGTCGACGTCGGCGGCGAGCAACGCACGGCCCCGCCCCTCCCCGATCTCGAGCACCAGCGAGCCGGCGTTGTCGGAGGCGGACTCGCCGGCGCGCGGCGGCCAGCGCACGACCACCGCGGGCGCGAGCCGCAGCGTGTCGCCGCGCGCCGCCCCGCGGCCGCCGAAGCGCGCGGCCGGTCCGGGCCGCGCGGGGGATGGCGGCGGCACGACCCTGCGGGCGACCACCACGCCCCGCAGCACCGCCGGCGCCCCACCGGTGTGGTCGCCGTCGTCGTGGGTGAGCACCAGGGTCTCCACGCGGCGCACGCCGGCCCAGCGCAGGAACGGCAGCACCACGCGCTCGCCGGCGTCGCCGCGCGGCGACCGCGGCCCCGCGTCGACCAGCCACCAGCCGTCGCCGAAGCCGAGAGCGAGCGCCTCGCCCTGGCCGACGTCGAGCGCCACCAGCCACCAGCACCCCGGCGGCGGTCGCAGCGGCGGCGCCGTCATCGCCAGCGCGACGGCGAGCGTCACCGCGAACGCACCGCCCGCCACCGCCGCGACGCGCCCGCGCGACGCCGGGACCATGCCGGCGTCGAGCAAGCGCGGCCCGGGCAGACCCACGATCAGCAGCACCGCCCCCGCGGCCGCCAGCGCGACCGGCATCGCGTGCGCGCCGGTGGGCATGAGCGCGAGCGGAGCGCGCGCCGCCACGCCGGCGATCGCGCGCATCGCCCACGCGGTCACCTCGCAGGCGCCGAACGCCCAGCCCGAGGCGCCGGGCAGCGCCAGCTCGATCGCCGCGCCCAGCCAGGCCGCCGCCAGCAGCAGTCCGCACACCGGCACGGCGAGCAGGTTCGCGGCCAGCGCGGTCCACGGCAGCGCGTGGAACCGCGCCAGCAGCAGCGGCAGCACGGCGACCTGGGCCGCGAGCGTGGCGCTCAGCGCGCCGGCGATCGCGCGCAGCGCGCGCGGGCGTCCGCGGGCGAGCCCCGCGAGCGGCGGACCGACCGTCACCAGGCCCAGCGTCGCCAGGCACGAGAGCTGGAAGCCGAGGTCGTGCGCCCAGCCGGGAGCGAGCGCGAGCAGCGCGATGGTCCCGACCGCGAGCGCCTGCACCGGATCGATCGCGCGGCCCCCGAGCCTGGCAGCGGCCGCGAGCAGCTCGGTCGCGACGGCGCGCACCAGCGACGGAATGGCGCCGGCGAGCGCGAGGTACCCGAGCGCGCAGCCGGCGCCGGCCAGCGCGCGGCCCCGCACGCCGAGTCCGGCGAACGCCGCGAGCGCACGGGCCACCGCCGCCAGCCACACGACGTGGAGACCGGAGAGCGCGAGCAGGTGGGTGAGCCCGGCGCCCTGCAGGCGCGCGCCCAGCTCGGGGCTCAGGGCGGAGCGGTCGCCGGTGACCAGCGGCGTCACCAGCTCGCGCGCGGGGGCCGAGAGCCGGGCCTCGAACGCGCGTTCGAGCGCACGGCGGCCGCGCGCCAGCGACGCGGCGATCGCCCGCGGCCAGGGACCGCTGGGCCGCACGCGGGCGAACGGCGCGCGCCCCTGCGCAACGATCCCCTGTGCCGCGGCCGCGGCGCGCGCCGAGCCGCCGCCCGGGTTGCGGCGCGGCGCCGGGCGCTCGAGACGCGCCAGCGCCTCGATCCGGTCGCCCCACTCGACCCGGCTCGCCGCCGGCAGCCGGAGGCGAACGCGCGACCCCGCCAGCGCGTTGCCCGCGGCGGGCGCGAGCCGCAGCACGACGAGCGGCTCGCCGGATTCCCGCCACGGCGGGTCGACCACCTCCCCGACCACCCAGCGCGGAGCGATCGCGCGCTCCACGGCGGCGGCGTGGCGATCGAGGATCGCGCGGCTCGCCCCGCCGCGCGCGAGCGCGGCGGCGCCGAGCGACAGCAGCACCGCGAGCGTGCCGACGCGGTCGGGCGCCCCACGCGCGAGCCGGGCGAATGCGAGCGCGGCGCCGAGGGCGACGACGATGACGGCCACCGACCGGCCCGCGCCCCAGCCGATGCCCATCCACACCACGACCGCCGCCGCCACCGCACATCGTCCGCCCATGCCGGACGGGCACGCGAGCCTCGTGCCGCATCCGGCCACGCCGTATTCGGCCACGCCGGAGGCGTGGCCGCGGCCTGGCGGCGCAGGGCGACGGCTGCGGCGGTCGGCTACACCGTCGCCGCTCTGATTACGTCGTCGTCAACTGGTGGGTTCCGCGTCAGGGACGCGGCGTGCGCTCGGCGAGCGCGGTGCGCAGCTCGGTGAAGTACTCGTCGCCCTGGCTGGTGATGGCGCTGACGTAGTAGGGCGCCTTGCCGTCCTCGCCGAGCAGCGCCGGCGGAAACACCACGGCGCCCGCCGCCCCGGAGGGCGTTTTCAGGATCTCCATCGCGTAGCGGCGCCACGGGCCCTCGGGCGTGCGCACGTGCAGCCACATCTCGCGCAGCTCCGAGGTGACGACGCCCTCGAGCGAGGCCGACACGACCATCGGGGGCTCCAGCGGGATGCGCGGGGGCATCGAGACCAGGAGCCGCGGGGACTCGAGGTCGAGTCCGATCTCGAAGTCGGCGAAGCGCTGGTTGCCGCCGGGCAGGTCGATGACCTGGACCGGCGCCTGCCGATCGCCGCGGGCGACGCGGATGCTGTGCGGCCCGCGCGGCAGCTCGAGCTGTAGCGGCGTGGTGCCGCGGGCGACACCGTCGATCCACACCTGCGCGCCCGACATCGGCTGCGGCTGGCCGAACTCCGACGAGGTCGCGCGCACCACGAGCAATCCGGTCGCCGGCGAGCGCAGCGGGCGGGTCAGGATCTGGCGGGTCTGGCCGACGGAGATCTCCACCGTCTGCCCCCAGGACGCCATGCCGGGGCCCGAGAAGCGCACCTCGTGCGCCCCCGGCACCAGGCTGTCGATGGTGAGCGGCGCGAACCCCTGCGGAGCGCCGTCGACCGACACGGCGATCAGCGCGCCCGCATCGGGCGAATAGATCTCGAGCGAGCCCGCGAGTGAAGCGTCGAGCACGGTGCGGTCGTCCTTCCTCCCGTGGACGGTGAAGCTGGCCTGGCCGAGATTCGGCAGCGAGAGCACGATCACGTGCTCGCCCGGCGGCAGCTCGAGGATCGCGGGCGTGCGGAGCTCCGGCGTCGCGCCGCCGACCCCGATCCACGCGCCCTCGGGGCGGCTGCGCACGGTGAGCTCGAAGCGCGGGCCACCCAGTCCGATCGCGCGCATCCAGGCGGGCGCCGTGCGCGCACGCGCCGGGCCCTGGGGCTTCGGCTCCTGCGATCCGACCAGCCAGCCGGCGGCGAGCAGCACGATGGCCGCGGCGCCGACCCAGACCCAACCGTTCCTCCACCAGGCCCGCGGCGGTGCCAGGCTCGGCCAATCGGGCGAGAGCGGCGGCGCGCGGCGCCGCTGGGGCGCGGCCTCGACCTCCGCCTCGGTTTCTGCAGCGAGCTGCGCGTCCGCGGTCGCCGCCGGAGCCTCGGCCGCGGCGGTGGCCGCCCAGGCCGGCTTCGCGGCCGACGGCGCGCGCACGACCACGACGGCTGCCTCCATCGGCGGCGCGGGCGTGGCCGCGGGCGGCGGCTCGGGCACCGGCGTGTCCTCGGCCTCCTCCTCCCATGCGATGGGCGTT
>Ga0137455_1000218_pt1 | contig 14551 bp, 21 predicted proteins | sample EasRivERMGT600_2_FD_102334 | JGI IMG/M metagenome (GOLD analysis project Ga0137455, IMG submission 102334) | Soil microbial communities from meander-bound floodplain in the East River, Colorado, USA - East River MetaG ERMGT600_2 | ecosystem: Environmental > Terrestrial > Soil > Floodplain ... | reverse complement strand
CGTGGGTCTCCGCACCCTAGGAGGTTTCGGTAATCGCATAGATCGAGGCATACTTACCTCTTCGGAAGTTTCACACTGACTACGAGTTGTGGCGGTACTGTTTTCATGTACTTTTGCGGAGGCTGCATTCGATACATATCTACCAGTTTCTGGGGAAAGAACTCCCATGCTTTGTCCGGCAATATCGGCATGGTCCCAATAAGGATGTAGTCGAACGTTTTGCTCGGGTCTGGATTATACGCTTTCAATGTCCATCCCTGGGTAGCGAGAAACGACATCAGTGGCTTCAGTGATGTTTGAAGTTCCGGCGGCAGTTCAATCCGGTGAGTCGACGGCTGTGTGCGTCGGTGCGGACGTCGCGTCGTTGCTCCTGGTGCTGGTGTAGAAAGAATAGGTGGATTGATAGGTATCGAAATTATTGGCGTGCCAAGCGGAGTATCCACATGCAATGCCGGACATTGAGAATGGCAATATGGACACCATACACGAGCACATACCGAGCACAGCAGTCGAGGCGATCGACATTGAGGACATCGAATATGTCGACGTCGTGCTCGCTCGAGTAAGGTATATTTCGATAGGTGTTTGAATGGCATACGCTTACTTCTTTCGCACTCGAATTCGAATACGTCGCACAACGGTATGCAGGCGGAGGTGCGAATATGGGCACTTATTCGGATGGCAGTAAAGACACCACATTCGAGCACACTGAGTGCAGAGGATGCGTGGTGATCGACATTGCGGACATTTGCGATGTCGACGGTACGCATTTCGTTTCAACGTATACGTAAGTAAGTGATCAAACGGCATATCGATATTCCTCATAGTTCCCCGGCGGACGGTGGTATCCGCACGCCAATTAATATGCCCCAGACCATGCCCCCCGACTACAGGAATCGTAAGGTCCAGGAAAAGTGCCGGGGGACGTGGCGAAACGTATCGAAACGGAGGAGGATGAGTCGGGGGCCGTGGACATCCCCCGGAGTTCATTCAAGGGAGTAGGGGCGATGAGATGGTGAGGACGGAATCAAAAACGGGTGGTTTGAGGTGGTTTGAGAGCCCATGCGTTCGTGAAAGTGGGTCAATGCCTTAGTGTAGATCGATGAAACAGAGGAATCGACGAAAGAAGTGAGTCGACTGATTCGAGGGTATGCAGGTTTAGTGTGTCGAGCATGGGTCAAGTACGATACGTTTGACGTGGGAAAAGTTGAAAATTAATAGCGCCAAGGCGGGGAAGGGGGGGGCTCGGTCGAATGTTTACGAAACTAAAGGTACGTAAAATTTAAGAGTAAGTAAGCAAGGAAGACAGGGCAAGCCCCCCACACCCCACCGCGGGATGGCGGGTCAAGGATGAACTTTGAGCCGTTTACGCCATGTTGACAGTACTATTTTGAGTGACCTAATGTAAAAGTTGGGCTTTTTTGACTGTTTCATTCAACACCCAGTAGAGTACCGAGGGACATTGAGGTTACGAGATGAGAAACCCAGTGAGTGATGCGGTGAAAGTCGTGGGAAGTCGTGAAATTGCCCACGTTACGACTATTCCTCGCACCGAAATTGCTATTCACTCAGCTAAAAGCATGATTTCTCACACTGATTCGTCAAACGTACGTCGGTCAATACGCTCAGGTAATCGTCGTTTCGTCAGGTTCAACCCACCATCACTGAGCACTCACTGTTAGGACCCAGAACTATGGCGAAAACCTCACGTAAATCGTCGTCTTCTAAGCCACTGACGTCATCTGGTTCCACAGGTGCGGAAATACGCCTGAAACCCCTAACAGGGACATGGAAGCCCAGTATCCGGGGCATACTTAAAGACCTTGTTCGCACACACAGCACCGAGATAGCCATGCGCGCCAGGGAAGGGTTGCTCTCACGTAACCTCCGACTCTCCCTCAAGTGGCAATCCCTTGCTGCGGCGTATGTTGATGGCAAACCTGTAGAGACGCACCGCATGGTGAGCCTAGACGAAGGGCCTGCAGGCGCATACGACCTCACCAAATTGAGCGAGGAGCAGCAGACTGCGTTGCTGGAGTTGCTCAAGCAGGCCAAAGACACTACCGAACCTAGTGCCCTATAGAAGAGGACCAGCATGCCACGACCGAGCAGCTACCCCGCACGCATGTACCACCAGAGCACGGAGGTATACGCCCGATCAGGGTACGCTACCTACCCAATCACTGTACAGAACGAGGAGGAGTACCTGGGTCTTGAGGACGGATGGCACACGGATCCTGTTGCAGCAGGCGAGTGGGTAGCTACCGTACGCAGCGAGGAGCAGGCGGATGATGCTGGCTCCTCTGATGCGGGTATGCATGAAGATACCACCGAGGATGTGGAGGAGCAGGAGGACGATCACTCATCGAACGTGGCGGAGCGCAGCGCTACCAACAAGCACCGAGGACGACGGAGATAGGGGGGGGGGGCGGCCCCCTATAGGTAGGACGAATCACCTAGGCTACACGTAAACTTCGTAGACGAGAAATTTACTTGGAGGGTTATCGACCATGAAATCACTCACGTTTTCCGGTACTCCTGGTAGTACCTACACCATCACGCATCCCGACAAGAGCGAAACCTTCGGCAAGCAGTCGGGTCAGGTGCGCCTGAACGGCGTGCGGCTCAATACCGACGTGTGGTCGCCTCATGTCGTATCGGGTCCGCTCCCCATGAACGCCAATCCCGGTCCCGTCGTACTGAATACCGGTGACTCCGCCTTTGACGTCCATGACTCCCAGCAGTTCGAGGGCGGCTACGGTACCAAGGACCTCCTGGGTGTGTGGTCGCTCCCTACCCCGCCCTCGTCCTCGTCTTCACCGTCCTCCTCTTCGTCCACCGCCGATCTCTCTGATCCGGACCGCACCAACACGCCGTCGGGTCTGTCCCTCAACCAGGTGGCCCACAAGATGCATCATACCACGTACGCCAAGCTCACTCCGGCCCAGCGCGCTGTCGTGGCGAAGCAGGTGAACGTCAAGAAGAAGGACGACGACTAGCCCCCCACATAGGAGGTAGCCCATATGCGGTAACCTCAGGAGACGTACGCGAACGGCTTTATGGCGTCGGGTTGAATGCTGGGAAGCCTCCGGCCCGATGATTAGAAGAACACCCGATTCGCGTGCGTCTCGTTTCGTTTCACTGAAGTATGGAAATTGCCTTGGGGCAGGCCCAATTTCAGGTATCCCTATGGGGTAGGGGTATCAGGGTAGTCCTCGCGCGCGGGTTCCTTTAATTCTATGACGCACCGCCGTTGCCCATCCTTGCTGGCTCGCTCGCGTATGCCGTTGCGTGCGTCCTATACTCAAGTTGAGATAGCTACCCAGGACTCGCCCACTCCAGTGATCTGCTGGGTACCGCGCACCCCCGCCACCCCATACGTTGGCATGTGCGTCAACGTCGGTGATCCCCACTGGTGGTTCGTCACACGTCTCCTCGGCACACCCCAGCGCCATACGTTGTCCCCTACCACTAGTCGGGATCGACGTCCCTTGCATCTGCCGATGGGTACCGCATGAAGGTACGCATCAAAGTTCAACGCGCCGAGAAAGCCGCAAAGAAGGCCAAGGTACTCGCGGCATCACGAACCGACTTTCCTGAATTTCAAGCCCCGCCAGCTGCGCCGCTCATACCTCCCCAGGATGTGCCGTTTATCATCCGCGAACTCGAACGTCTCCAATGGCTACGCGATCCCGCCATCTTCATTGAGGAACGCTGCCATGAATTCCTGTGGTCCAAGCAGAAAGCCATCTGCGCTAGTGTCTGTGCCAACCGTCGTACGGCGGTTCATAGCTGTCACGAGACTGGTAAATCCTTTCTCGCTGCTCGACTCGCTGCGTGGTGGTTGTGTGCCCACAAACCAGGTGAAGCCTTTGTCGTTTCTAGCGCACCCACTGGGCGTCAGGTTCGTACTATTCTCTGGCGTGAAATAGGTCGCATCCATGCACAGGCCCGGTTGCCCGGTCGATGCAATCAGACTGAGTGGCTGATGGACATGCCGGCAGGCAACGAAGAGATCGTGGCGTTCGGTATGAAGCCGGATGACATGAGTCCGACGGCGTTTCAGGGCATCCATGCGCGGTACGTGCTTGTGATCTTTGACGAGGCCTGTGGTATCGCCCAAGCCCTATGGGATGCCGCAGATTCACTCGTGGCCAACGACGATTCGCGCATGCTCGCGATTGGCAACCCGGACGATCCCGAAACGGAGTTCCACGAAGTCTGCAAACCCGGCAGCGGATGGAATGTGATCGGTATCGGCTACTTGGACACGCCGAATTTCACAGGCGAGAAAGTTCCTGCGTATCTGCCTGCGTTGTTGATCGGTCCGTTCTGGGTTGAAGAGAAACGACGTAAGTGGGGCGAGTTAAACCCGTTGTTCATCAGCAAAGTGATGGGCCAGTTCCCGGTCGTCACCATTGACGGGTTGATCTCGCTGAAATGGATCCGTGAAGCGCAGGCACGCGAACTCACCCCAGGACTCCCGCATGAACTGGGCGTGGACGTAGGTGGTGGTGGCAATAAGTCCGTCACGTGCGAACGACTAGGATGTCACTATCGAATTGTACGTCGCGATAGCAACCCAGACACGATGGCGACGTGCGGTGAGCTCATTGCTATGCTCATCGCCGCAGAAGAAACGCGTGTGTTGGGCGGGTCGCAGATCACGTCCGCGAAAGTCGATGAAATCGGCATCGGTCGCGGCATAGTCAATCGTGCTGCCGAACTAAAGCGTCATGAAGTACACGGAGTAAACGTTGGCCGTCGGGCCAAGGACCATGAACACTTTGAGAACATCCGGGCGGAGGGGTATTGGGATCTGCGAGAGCAATTCCAAAACGGTTTGGTGGATATCGATGCAGATGACGATGACCTCGCAGCTCAGTTGGCTGATCTCAAGTACAAGCGCAGTTCCCATGGCAAGATCCTCATGGAGTCGAAGGATCAGATCAAACGACGCAACAATGGACGATCGCCCGACGATGCTGATGCAATGATGCTCGCGTCGTTAGACAAGGGCAAGATCGGCAACCCAGAAATTCAAATGCACGAAGCGCTATGGGGATGAAATGGTGAACGATCCGATCGATCAAACGGTAGTGCCGCCGCCAAATAATACTCCGTACATCATTGCGGTAGTGACGATGAGTTTCGCATCGGTAATGGCGGTCTCACTTGTGTCGATCTTTCGAGCTGGCGATAACACGGCAATCATTACCGCAATCGTGGGACTTACCGCACCAACGATATTCTCGTTACTCGCGTTTATGAAAGCACAAGAGACTCATCTGTCGGTGAACTCGCGATTGGATGCGTTCATGAAAAATGCACGGTATGCCGCCCATGCGCAGGGGGTAGAAGAGGGTCGTGCCGCTGGTCGATATGCGGCAAATGAACGTACGGACCAATTAGCGAACGATGCGCGAGCACGCGATCATGAATCAGGAATAGTGCCGCCGAGGAGCGACGATGCCCGTTAATACCGAACGCGACGACTACAAAGAGATGAAGCCGCGGTGGCAACGGGTACGCGATTGCGAAGGTGGGCGCGATGCGGTACTCGCTGCCGGAGAACTTTATGTACCTAGCTTGCCTGCGAAGAATGCGGAGGAGAACGTCGCCTACCGTGCACGTGGAAGTTTTTATAACGCGCTCCTCCGTACAATTCAAGGAATGGTCGGGGCCATCTTCCAAGAAGCACCGGAGGTGGAGTTCCCAACGACGTTCAAAACGTACTTGGATGACATCACTCTCACGAATATTCCGTTTGAGATGTTCGCCCAAACAACCGGCCGCGAAGTAATGATCGTAGGTCGATACGGCATCTTGGTGGACATGCCATTGGATCCATCTCCAGATGCCCGACCGTATTGCATCGGCTACAAAGCCGAAGACATTATCAATTGGCGCACTACCCGTATCGCTGGTGCGGAAGTGTTAACAATGATCGTGTTGCGTGAGACCGTGGAGGAGTTGGATCCGAAAGATCCGTTTATTACTCCGTGTGTCATGCAATACCGTGTAGTCCAGTTAATCGGTGCCGCGTGCATCACCCAGCTGTGGCGCGAGGACAAGGATAAGAAAAACGAATACGTGCAATATGGCGCAGCCACCGTCAGTATGCGTCGCGGTATGGCATTGGACTTTATTCCGTTCGTATTCATCTGCGCCACGGCTGCGACACCGGAGTTGGAGCCACCGCCGTTCATTGATCTGGCTGATGTCAATCTAGGTCACTGGCGCAACTCGTGTGACTACGAATACGGACTTCATCTGGTTGCACTTCCTACGCCATGGGTCTCCGGTGCACGAAATGCGGAACAGGGCACCCCAATGAAGATCGGTCCCAGTGTCGTGTGGGAACTCGACGCCAGTGGTAGTGCCGGCATGCTCGAATTCAGTGGCAGCGGACTCGGCGCGATCATGTCCGCCATGGACGAAAAGAAAAAGCAGATGGCCGTCCTGGGTGCCCGTATGTTGGAGGACGTGCCTAGCGTGAACGAGACGGCGTCAGCTGTCAAGATGCGTCACTCCGGTGAGCATGCCTCACTTCGTACCGTCACTCAGTCGATTGAACTCGGACTCACGATGATCCTCCAGATCGTCGTCTGGTGGAAAGGTACTGACGCCAAACCTGTCGATGTAAAGGTCGACGTGGAGCTCAACAAGGAGTACAATACCATCAAGTTGTCGGCGCAGGAAATGACTGCGGCACTTCAGGCACTTCAAGCCGATGAGATCAGTTTCGAAACGTGGTACAATATCCTGGTTACCGGTGGATGGGCTCGTGAGGGAGTCACTCCGGAAAATGAGTTGAAATCGATCGAAAAACGCATTTCCGACAAGAAGGCACGCGAACCCAAACCGGATCCGGCTATCGTACCTCCCGCGCGACCGAAACTCATCAAACGTACGGCCGAAGGCTATCGTATTGAAGAAGAGAACGCATGATTGTCCAAACTCTGTACGACGGCTTCAATTTCGACCTCGCGGTGGGGTATCATCAGGCATCTGATGTGTATCGCATGGCATTATACACAGCGGATGCGGATCTCGGACCGAATACCGCCGCATACACCACGTCGGGCGAAGTGATCGGTGACGGGTACGTTCCGGGTGGGCAGATCTTGAAAGGATTTCAAATTCTAAGAGATGGACGTGTTGTGATGTACGATTGGGAGGATCCAGTGTGGCCACGAGCCACAATCACCGCACGAGGTGCACTAATCTATAATTTCAGCAAAGGAAACCGGGTACTGGGTGTGTTGGACATGGGGAAGAACTTTTCAAGCACGAATGGGAACTTCATGGTCGCACTACCAGAGCCTACGGCGAAAACCGCGTTGATAAGGATACGAGGATGATAGTCGCACAACTCAACATCATGTTGGATGACGCTGGTCAAGTGCAAGTCAACGGGACGATCGACAACAAGCTGTACGCCTACGGACTGTTGGAACTTGCAAAGGAGGCGATTCAGATTCATGTAGCCAATGCGCAGAAAGCCATTGTCGCTCCGGGTCCGGGAGGATTGGCGTTGGTCGGTGGGAATGGACTTGGAAAGAAGCCATGACAAACGAAGAAGCGAGAATCGTGGCGGCGGTACTCACTGCCGTGGCTGGTGGTGAGACGTTAGCGGAAGCAGTCGATCCGCTTCAGAAACTCTGCCCGCATCATTGGTTCTATGTGGAGGATGATGGGCAGACACTTGGACTCCACAAGACTCCACGTCAACGTGCGTTGGAGAAGACGCAGCGTGAAGCGACGAAGGAAGTCTGATGGCACTCAATCCGAAGCTCTCAAATGTATCTGCCAACGCCGAAGTTGATGCGATGGCTGCACTGCTCAATGCAGGATTCCTTGACATCTACGACGGAGCACAACCAGCGGATGGGGATACCGCTATCGGTGCTCAAGTAAAACTGGCGCGATGTACATTCGGTAATCCGGCGTTTGGAGCGGGAGTCGCTGGGGTTGCTACAGCAAATGCAATTACAGGTGACTCATCCGCTGACGCTTCTGGAACGGCTACGTGGTATCGGTGCCTCAAGACTGATGGGACCACAAAGGTTCAAGACGGATCGGTCGGGACCGCAACGTCGAATCTCGTGTTGAATTCGGTGGCGATTTCGAGTGGCGCAGCGGTAGCCGTTGATTCATTCCTCCTTACGGCGAGCAAGGGATAACGTATGAGTCTACAGACTTTTCAAGAAACAATCGTTATGTCGGCCACCGACGGCCCGGCATTAACGACAGCCGCACGTGCATCCTGCATTCCAGTTGCAAATCGAATTACGTTGCCGTCGAATTTCTTCTACATCGGGCGTGCACTAAAGTTCATGATGTCGGGTCGAATTTCGTGTGTGGTCACGACTCCGGGCACAGCACGATTCGATATCTGTATGGGTGCTGCGGGTACGACCATTGTATACGATACTGGGGCGGTGAATCTCAATATCGTTGCAAAAGTGAACGTGCCGTGGTATTTCGAGTGCAAACTCGTGTGCCGAGCGGTTGGAGTAACCGCTGCAACTACGTTCTTCCCGATGGGTGCGTACTTTGCATCGGAAGCCGTTGTCGGATCGCAACTACCTACAGTTGGTGGTAATGGTTCGATTCTCCTTCCAACAGCTGCTCCGGTGGTGGGTGCAGGTACTGACATCAACGCGGCGCATATTCTTGACGTCTTCTTTACGCAAACAGTTGCAACCGGATCGATGACGGTGCACAATTACCAGGTGGACGTACTGAACTAACATGCCGGATCGTCGAGGTGGTGGGCTTCGTGGACAAGGCTTCCTTGCGATGCCAGGAAAGCGATGGAGCGCCACGAGATGGACTGGGTCATCTAAACCGTTTCGGTCTGTACCATTCAGTACGACGCATCAGATACTCGTGGGAGTGACGAAAGACAGTGCGGGTGTTGCGTTGGGTGCGTGCGTCGTGCAACTATTCCGTACGATGAACGACGCGTTTATCGAAGAACAGGTATCTGATGGGTCAGGGAACTTTCTATTCTACCCACCAGACAGTGGACCGTATTACATTGTGGCGTACAAAGCAGGTGCACCGGATGTCGCAGGAACAACCGTAAATACGTTATCGACAACTACCTTAACGTGACCGATATCTTTCTCTATAGCGGTGAGTCGAATCCGACAGACGTCAAACTGACCGATCCTACGGTCTTGGCCGGAGGGTCCGTCAACATAGTCGGAAACGCTACTGCTACATTTCCTGTTACTCAATCCGATGCAGTTGGTCGTGAAGTATTTCGTGGCAATCTCGCAGTTACGACTGCCGTTACTGCAACTGCATCCATAGGTCGAGAAATTTTCCGTGGCCCATTGGCGGTATTGTTACCGGTAACCGGAACTACGGCAGTTGGTCGTGAAATCTTCCATGGTGCACTTTCAGTTACTCTTCCAGTCACGCAAACGAATGCCCTTGCCACTGAAGTATTTCGCGGCACTGGTACGGCAACTTTCTCAGCGACTGGGAGTGCAGCAGTTGGTCGGGAAGTGTTTCGTGGTGGTCTGACATTCGGCACCAATGTTACGCAATCCAGCGGTACTGGAACGTCTATCTCATCCTCATTTCACGGCGATGCGGCTGCGTCTTTTCCAGTTACGAATACAGCAGCTACTGGTCAAGTACCGATCGTTGGAAACGCGACTGTTACACTTCCAGTTACACGGACTACCGCGCACGGTACGATTCCAGTTGTTGCCGTCGAAGATGACTCACGTTCGTGGCCGCCATTAAAACGTCATGGGCAGACAGTCATTGAGGAATACGCTCCGATCAACGCTACGGTCGGGTCAATCTCGGTATCCTCGTCGGCTATCGTTGAGGTCACTGGACTGGAGGTCACTACTGCAATCGGATCCATCAGTACATCTGCTGGAGTACTGACTTCATTCGATGGGTTAGAGATTGAGTCAGTAATCGAGTCAGTTCGAGCAGTAGCTGACTCAATTGCGAAGTTGAGTTCGTTGTCGTTGTTGAGTCAGTTGTCCTCGGTCGTTGGACGAGCTCACTCATCTGCCACAGTGAGTGGGTTTGCAGTTGCAACCGAGTTTGGTTCGATATCGGTTGGTATTGGACCGGATCAAGTTGTACTCGAAGATGAAGAGATACTGTGGTTGATGGAAGTAGCGTAAGGAGAATAAGATGCCACCACTCACTCCCGTAATCGATACACTGGATGCGGTGCCGGAACCAGTACGGCAGTATTACGAACCAAAGGACGGTAAGTTCGCGCTCACATTAACCGCACCTCCGGTTGGATTCGTACCCTCAGCGGATCTGGCTACTGCGAACAGTAAGGTCGTGGAATTTCGAAACAACAACGTGGCGCTGCTCAAAGAGGTTGAAGAGCTGCGTCCGATCAAAGCCAAGGTCGGTGATCTGGATATCGATGCGGCCAAGAAAGCCGTGACCGAGTTGGATGCGTTGAAGAAGACGGGCGTCGGTAAGCCCGACGATATTCAAGCGCAGATCCAAGCTGCATTGAAACCGATTCAAGAAACGTTGGCACAAGCGAATGCTGCAGCGGCAGCGAATCTCAAACGTGCCGACGATGCGGTATTCCGATCCCAGCTTGGGGAGAAGTTTGCGAAGGTCGGCGGCAAACCGGCCGCATTGGATTTCGTCCTTGGACAAGCGCAGTCGATATTCGAAGTCAAAGACGGCATCGTACGTGCGCAGCCGACCAAGTTCAGTTCGGAAAAGCCAGGCGAGCCATTGGGCATGGATGAGTGGCTCGTCGGGTTCGCCAAGGCAAACGATTTCGCGTTCGGACCTTCGACGGGCAGCGGTGCGGCCCCACAAGGTGGCGGTACGGGGACGACTCATCCTGTGGGGCAGTTGGTATTGAAAGATCCGACTCCATCGCAGTTGGGTGATCCGAAGATCGCAAAGCAGATTCGAGAAGGTACGTTGCGCGTCGAACATTCGAATTCGGCTTTGCCGTAGTTCGCTCGGCAACCCTGTCCGGCGGATGGGGTTGCCATTCACATTCGTGTTCTAGGAGTCCGACCTCAGTGAGGAACGACTCGGCCCCGCTTCGGTGAAGATGGTGCCCGGCTCCGGTGGAGTTGCTGACGTCAATCGTAACTGACAGTCAAGGAGACTTCACATGGCAGGAGCACTGGTAACAACAAATATCCTGAGCACGATTGTTGCGATGGGTCTCGCGACCCTTCGTGAAAATCTGGCTCTGGTGTATATCGCGAATCGCGACTACGAAGGTTTCATCACTGCCGCAAAACGGTTTGCGACGGTGAACGTATCTGTGCCGGCGGCAGTGGCCACCCGCACAGTCGCGCCGGACGTCGTGCCGCCTGCAGTCACGGCGGTCACTCCCACCAGCATCCCCGTCACATTGACCGAATGGAAAGAAGCTCCGTTCGCGATGGACGACAAGGGTCTCATGCAAGTCGATCGCGGTATCCTGCCTATGCAGGCATCTGAAGCGATCAAGTCGTTGGCCAACGGCATCGAAGATTTCCTGTGGTCGTTGTATCCGAAGTCATACGGCTACTCCGGTGTGGCTGGTGTGACTCCGTTCGCATCGGACACAGGCGCGTACCTCGATGCGCGCAAGGTTGGAAACAAGCAGTTGATGGCGATGGATCCGCGGTACATGGTCTTGGACGTTGACGCAGAAGCGAATGCGCTTGGTCTGCGTGCCTTCCAGGATGCGTCGTTCCGTGGTGACACCGACGGCATCATCAACGGCATGATCGGTCGCAAACTCGGTGCGAACTGGCTGATGTCTCAGCGTGTGCCGACGCACACGACCGGCGCAGCGGGCACCTACCTCGTAAACAACGGCGCTGGCTACGCCATCGGCATCAAGACGGTCACGGTGGATGGCGGTGCACTGGGTGCATACGTCGCTGGTGACATTATCCAGTTCACCGGCATCGGTGGTGTTACAGGTCACTCCCAGACGTACACGGTCGTGTCGTCGGTGGGTGGCGCTACGGTCACCTCGATCACGTTCGAGCCTGGGTTGGTTGTCGCGATCGTGGACAACGAGCTCATCAACAAGAAGGGTTCGCACGTGCTCAATTCGCTCATCCACCGCGATGCGATTGCGTTCGCGATGGCGCCACTGCTCGATGCAGTCATCGTGCCTGGTGCGAGCAATCAGGCGGTTGCGATCGACGATATCTCGGGTCTGGCGTTGCGTCTCGAGGTCACTCGGCAGCATCGTCAGGTTCAGTGGTCGTTCGATGCGTTGTACGGTGCAACGGTCGTGCGTCCGAATGCGTGGGTCCGTCTCGCTGGTTGACATGAATGGGTGAACCGCGGATGGGCCGCGGTTTACCGTTTCATCTTTTTAGGAGAACATTCATGGACAAGCGTATGTACCCCACAGGACGTGGGCAAGCCGATGAGCGAACCATTGGCGCGATTGAAGTCGCTTTCGGTATCGCCAAAACGATTCGTCGACGGTTTCTGGTAGCAGCACTGACAACTGCCGGTGTCGTATTCGCGGAGATGCCGGCACTAGCGGGTGTTCGGTGGCGTATCATTGATGCGACAATGATTGCCATTGGCGGCAACGTAACCACGTCGACTTCCATTAACATCGCGGGTGTCTCAGCTGGCGTGGCCACTGAGTTGTTCGTAGTGGCGATAGCGGCACTCACACGAAGTGCGGTGGTGCGTGCCGGTGCGGCAAACATGGTCGTGCTCGCAGACGGTGCGTCGTATACTCAGCAGGATGCGAACGCAGGGATCACGGCACACTCAGTTGGTGGTACACCCACGGTAGCAACGGCCGTCGATATGTTCGTTGAGTACGTGGCCGATCCACTGTAAACGACCATGCCGGTATCTGTGCTCGATACCACGGCTGGATCCGCTACCGCCAACGCCTACGTGTCGTTGGCGGTAGCCGAACAGTATCATCTGGACCGTCCGGCGGTCGGCACCACGTGGTCGGCCGCCACCACTGATCAGAAAAATGCCGCGATCCTGTGGGCAACGAAGCTCATGGACAACGCATGGTTCTGGCATGGCAACCCCACAGATGCGGTTCAATCACTTCTCTGGCCTCGAAGTGGGATGCTGAAACGCAACAAATGGGAGTACGTTGACATCCACGCAATACCGATTGAACTTCAACAGGCCACCGCGGAGTTCGCTCGGCAACTATTGGTGAGTGATCTTGCCGGGAACTCCGATCTCGAGACGTTCGGCGTCACATCGTTTCGAGCTGGTCCGGTGGCGTTTACTTTCAAGGATTCCGTATTCGCGAAACCTGTTCCAGATACGGTGTTCTTGCTCATTCCCGACGACTGGGGTTATCCGAAAGGTCGGGCCACTGGCGTTCGGGATCTGATGAGGGCATGACATGGTAAGGTATGGATTGGGCGTGCGCACATCGAATGTGACCAGCGCCAATGCGATGGTCGAGATCATCGCCGGCATCAAAGGATGCCGTGTGTGGCCGATGGCACTTACATTGGCGACTGCGGTGGTCGGTGTCTTTGGACTCGGGCGACCTGCCGCTGCGGGAGTTACGCCAACGACACCGATTCCGTTTCTCTCGGATGGGTTGGGTGACCCATCCTTGACGCGACTCGCGTTGGCGTGGGGCACGAGCCCAACGGCACCGAGTTCGTTCTTCATGCGTATCTCAGCACCGGCCACGGTTGGTTCGTATTGGACCGTGGGATTTCAGCAGGGTATTTGGGTACCGGCAGGTTCGACATTGACACTTCACAACGTCACAGGAGGACCGACACTCGATCTGAACATCGAGATCTCGGAGTAACCTATGGGGTTGATGGATCTGGCGCATTCAATGATTTCGTTTGCGGACAAGTTTACGCAGGCGCAGGGAGTGCAAGCCACAGTACAACACGAATCGTTCATCTCCGGAGGTGGTGCGGGGAGTTCGACGCATATGCCACCGGTAGCGCGACCCGCAATTGTGGAGTACAAACAGCGGGAGGTACGCACATCGTCTGGCGAGGTGGCGATGAGTGCATCGACCGTAACGTTCTTGGACGCCACAGTGGTCGTAAATATCAACGACAAGATCACGCTGCCTAACGGCGAGTCGGGTCCGATCTTGGCACTCGGTGCGTTTGTCGATTCAACGCAACGACCAATCCTGACGGAGATCTATCTTGGCTAGAAAATTCATCGGGGCGGACAAGATGATCCAGAACCTGGAGAAACTTATCAAGTTCTCCCCAGATGAGTTCGCTCGCGCGCTCGCGCAAGAAGTTGAGGAGGTCGAAGTCAAAGAATGTCAACGTGTGTGTCCGAAACTCAGCGGGGACTTGGCCGACGGGATTCATATGGAAGGTCCGCAACGTAACGGTAAGCATATCGTATGCCAGATCGTTACCAGTCAGGCGCAGGACGAGTATGCGTTGATCATCCACGAGGATCCGGACTTACTGCATACAAACGGAGAATGGAAGTACATCGAGAACCCACTGAAAGAAGCTGCACCGCATATGCGAGAACGGATCGGGAAACGGATCGACCTTAACAAGGCGTTGTAACATGGCAGCATCGACAT
>Ga0137455_1000217_pt1 | contig 14569 bp, 13 predicted proteins | sample EasRivERMGT600_2_FD_102334 | JGI IMG/M metagenome (GOLD analysis project Ga0137455, IMG submission 102334) | Soil microbial communities from meander-bound floodplain in the East River, Colorado, USA - East River MetaG ERMGT600_2 | ecosystem: Environmental > Terrestrial > Soil > Floodplain ... | reverse complement strand
TGGGCGTGGGCGTGGGCGCGGGCGCGGGCGCGGCCGACACCTCGTGCAGGCGAGGGACGCTGCTCGCCGCACCCGTCCAGCGGACCGGCGGCTTGGGCTCTGGAGCCGCTGGGGCCTCACGGCGCGCCAGTCGCTCGGGCAGCTCGGTGATGTCGGGGCGACGCAGCTGGAAGGCGGGGCCCTCCCCGCTCTTGCCGCGCTCCATCTCGGCTTCGACGCCCTCCTCGGCGCCCACCAGCCAGTCCGGCCGGTGCCGCTCGGCGTCGTCGTGGCTCGGATCCGGCTCGGAGATGTCCTCGAGCGGCTCTTGAGCCATGAAGTCCCTCCGTGGAATTGGCCGGCGTCCGGGTGCGAGGCGTACGGCCTCGGTTATCGGCGGCGTCGGCGCCCGGGCTTAGCGCGAACCCGGCTCGAGGTCCGAGCCTCTCGGGGGCCCGCAGGCCCGCCACGGATGCCGAAGGTCAGGAGCTTGCGGTACAGCGTCCGCAGCCCGATCCCGAGCATGGCCGCCGCGCGCGGCTTGTCGTGGCCGGCCTCGCGCATGGTGGCCTCGATCAGTCGGCGCTCGACCTCGGCCGCCGTCATCCCGACCGTGATCCGCAGGCTCTCGTCGGGGCCGTCGGCATCGCGCAGGTGCGGCGGCAGGTCGGCGATGCCGAGGAGGCGCACCGGTGTGCCGCGTTTCTCCTCCGCCGCCAAGACCACCATCCTCTCGAGCAGGATTTGCAGCTCGCGCACGTTACCGGGCCACTCGTGCCGCGCGAGACGCTCGAATGCGCCCCGGGTCAGGCCCTTCACCCGGCGCCCATGCTCGCGCTGCACCTCGGCGAGTATCGCCTGCACCAGTGGCGCCAGATCCTCCGGCCGCTCGCGCAGTGGTGGTATCGCGATCCGCACCGCCGAGAGCTTGAGGTAGAGATCCTCGCGGAAGCGGCCGGCGTGAACCTCTGCCTCGAGGTCACGCTCCGTCGAGACAATCAGACGGGCGTCCACCCGCAGCGCGCCCCGCCCACCGCCGGGTTCGAGCTCGCGACTCTGGATGAAGCGCAGCAGCCACTCTTGAAGTGGGCGGGAGAGTGACTCGACATCCTCGAGGTTCAACGTGCCGCGGTTGGTTTGCTCGATCCAGCCGCGGGTTCGGGAACCCGAGGGCCCATCCTCGTTCGACAGGTCGGCCTCCCTCAAGTGCCGGCAGCTGAGCGCGACGAAGGGCTCGGCGCGACGTGGCCCACGCTGATGGATGATCCGGGCAACCAGCCCCTTGCCCGTGCCGGCCTTGCCCTCGATCAGGACGGTGGCGCGCAATGCCGCGACGTGGCGGATCTGATCGCGGACGCGGGCGATCGCGCCGGAGCGGCCGGCGAGTCGCTCGAAGCCGAATCGCTCGTCGAGGCGTTCCTCGACCTCGGCGAGACGCCGCGCCTGGCGCTGGTGGGCGAGCGCCCGCTCGAGGACTGCCGCCAGGTGGTCGCCATGGATCGGGCGGGTCAGGACGTCGGCCGCGCCCGCGCGCAGGGCTGCGACTACGCGCTCGGCCGGCACCGCGTCGGCGACGATCACGACGCCGAGGTCGGCGTGGTGCCCGCGGGCGCGCCGCAGCACCTCCATGCCGTCGACTCCCGGCGCTTCGAGCTCGGTCACGACGCCGTCGAAGGGCCGCGCGTCGAGCGCCTGGAGCGCGGCCTCGCCGTCAGGCGCGAGGACGACCTCCCAGTCGCGCCCGCGCAGGTCGGCGGCGAGTTCGCCGTCGGCGTCGCCGCCGACGATCAGTACGGTGGGACGGTCTGCGGTCATGGCGTGCCGCGGGGGGCCGCGGCGCGGCGGCTCAGTCGCCGCGCAGACTCTCGAGCGCCCGCAGGACGTCCTCGTTGCTCGGCACCCCTCGCGGATCCTCCAGGACCTCGCGGTGGACGATCACGCCCTGCTTGTCCACGACGAAGAGCGCCCGGGTCGAGGTCTGGGCCTCCGGCATGAGGACGCCGTACTGCGCGCTGACCTGGCGGCGAAAGTCCGACAGCAGCGGAAACGACAGGCCGAGGTGACGCGCGAACGCCTCGTTGGCGAAGTAGCTGTCGACGCTGATGCCCAGCACCTCCGCGCCGAGCTCGCGGATGCGATCGAGATCACGCTGCAGAGTGGGAAGCTGATGCGAGCACACCGGCGAGAAGGCCAACGGGTAGAACGCCAGGACGACGTGGCGCCGACCTCGATAGTCCCCTAGAGCGATCGGTTGGCCACCCGGTCCGCGCAGACGGAAGTCCGGGGCCTGGGATCCGACCTCGGGCAGGGTGGTCGTCGACACGTGAATGCCTCCTCTCAGACGTCGCCGGGCGAGGGCGCGAACAGATCTCCCATGATGGGGACCCCCGCCGGGGCCTCCAAGCGGTTTTTCGGGCGCTCGCCGCTGCCCGCGCGCGCGCCGTCCTGGCTCGCCGCCGCCAGCTCGGCGAACGACCGCACGCCGCGCTCGCGCTCCCACCGCGGGAGCAGGGCGCGCAACAGGTCCGCGGTCGCGTGTGCGTCCTCGAGCGCCCGATGCGGGGCCCGCGGCTGGAGCTCGAGTCGCGCCCGCTCCGCCATGAGCGAGTGTCCGGCCGGGTCGGGAAACGCCCGGGCCAGGCCCAGGGTGTCGATCACCGGATTCCATAGCGGCGGCTGAGCGCCGGCGCGGAACAGCCGGGAGAGGAACGCGAGATCGAAGGTCGCATGGTGGAACACCAGCGGCCAGTCGGCGCAGCGAGCGCGCAGCTCGGCGGCCACCGCCGCCGGCGGCGGGGCGCCGGCCGTCATCGCGTCGGTGATGCCGTGGACCCGGGTGGCCTCGGCGGGGATCGAACGCCCCGGCCGCACCAGGCTGGACCAGGTCTCGGTCACGGCGCCGCTCTCGAGCGTGACTGCGGCCACCTCGACCAGCGTATGCCCCAGCGCCGGACTCCAGCCGGTGGTCTCGGTGTCGATCACGAGCAGGCGGCGGCCATCGAGGAGAGACAGGGAATCTCGCGGAAGGTCGGGCTCAGGGTGTGGCGGCGGCGCGCTTGGCGAAATCGTCGAAGCTCTCGCCACGATCGATGTGCCCATCGCCGATGTAGCGCAGCAGCAGCAGGAACCGATCCGCCGGGATGTAGCCCGGCACGTTCGCCAGGTGCCCGCCGTCGGAGCGGAGGAAGATCGTCGTCGGATAGCCGGTCACCCGGAATCGCGCCGCCAGTGTCCGCGAGGTGAGCGCTTTGCCCTCGTAGCGCGCCGCGTCGGAGGCCTCGGCATCGATCTTCACGGTGACGAACTTCTTCTGCAGATAGTCCCTCACGTCGGCGCGCGAGTAGACATCCTTGTCCATGCGGCGGCACCAGCCGCACCACTGGGTGTAGACGTCGACCAGCACCGGCCGCTTGCTCTTCTGCGCTTCGGCGAGCCCCGGATCCCACGCCCGCCACGGGATCGCGGCGTCGCCGGCCCGGGCCGGCAGGGCCGCGCCGAGCAGGACGGGAACCAACGCGAAGGCCGCCAGACGGGTCATCGATTGCCTCGAGCGAGGGGAGCCAGGGGAGCTGCCGGGGGGCGGGAGCGCAACGACGCTATCACGCGCCTCGCGCGAGCGACAACCGTGCCGGCGCCCTCTTTGCCGGGGCTTGACGCCACCGTCTCGTCAGCCGTGGACCGTGTGCCGCAGCGTCTCGGCGATGCGCCGGGGGTCGAACCAGACGCCGCACAGCCGCGAGGTGCCGAACTGGCCGGGGTTGACCACGACCGTGCGCCCGATCGCGTCGTGGAAGGCGGAGGAGATCCGCGGCGATTCGTGGATGTGGCCGCTCAGCACCAGCGGCGGCTGGTGCTGCTCGATGAACCGTCGGATCGCCCGCGAGCCCACGTGCTGGCGGGCGCCAATCATGTCGCACCGGGTCTCCCGGGGCGGCGAGTGCAGCACGAACACCGTCTCGGCCGCCGGGGTCAGCCCCACCAGTTCGTCGAGCGCCCCCGCGATCGTCGGCTCGCGGCGCGACGGATCGAAGCGATGCGGCTGGACGGCGCCCGCGGCGCTCACCCAGCCATCGAGCCTCCCCGGCGTCTCCTCGCCACCGTCCTCCCAGCGCTCCCAGTCCTTGATACCGAAGGGAGTGATCGGCACCCAGGAGAGTCCCGCGACCCGCGATCCGTCGACGGTGACCGCCTGGCCATGGATCACCTTCCACAGCTCACCGTCGTGGCGCTCCAGGCAGTCGGCGTTGGCGGCCCAGTCGTCGTTGCCCATCATCAGCAACAGCTCGGTGCCCGGGGAGGCCTCGCGCAGGCGCCGCGCGAACTCGACCAGCGCGCCCTCGAGGAAGAGGCGCTGCTGGGCGACGCCTTCGGCACCGCTCCCGTGGGGTCCCAGGTCGCCGCCGATCAGCAGCGCGACCGGCCGGCGGGCGGCGACCAGCGCGACCAGCTCCTCGTAGAGCCGGCCCTGCCCGTGGAGATCGGAGGTGAAGAACCAGTCGGACACCCGGTGCCCCTTGTGAGAAGAGATGGACGCGGACTCTATGCGAGCGTGTCAGGGCCCTGCAATGCGTGGCGGAGAGGAGAATGGGGCCTTGACCCTCGCCGCAACGCCCGCGGATACTCTTCGGTCGCTTCACGCCTCGATCCCGGAACCACGTATCGCGTGCCGAGAAAGGATCACACCACCTCATGCACCGCTCGGGCCTCGCGCTCCTCGCAATGCTGCTGATCGGCGCGGCCGCCGTGCCGGCTTCCGCCGGACCCAACCTGCTCGCCAATCCGGGCTTCGAGACCGTGCTCAAGGGCCACCCCTGGATGCCCGCCGCATGGGACACCTTCGAATCGGGGCAGAGCACGGTGTTCTTCGGCCGCGACACGTTCCTGGTGCACGGCGGGCGCTACGCCGTGAGCGTGGCCAACGTCAGCACGCTGCTCCCGCTCTGGCACAACTGGAGCCAGACCGTGTTGGTGGGCCGCGAAGCCTGGAACAAGGACGCGGTGTTCACGGTGTGGACGCGCAACAACGGGCTGCAAGGTCGCGCCTACGCGCTGCTCCAGGCCTACCGCGACACGGTCACCCGCATGGCCAGGACCTGGAAGGTGCCGCGCGACACCGCCCTGCACCGGCTCGGGATCAATCGCATCGACGATCCCAACATCGCCCTCGGCTGGCACCGCGAGTACTTCTCGGAGCCGGAGACGCCGTGGGTCAAGCGCACGTTGCGGGTCTTCGTGCCGCCGAGCACCAACGTCATGATCGTCCGCGTCGGCATCCTCGGCACCGGGCAGGTGCTGTTCGACGACGCCTCGTTGACGTTCGAGCCCGCGCGGCCGGCGCCGCCGATCCCTCTTCAGACCAACCTGCTGGCGGACGCCGGCTTCGAGGGCGACGGCAACGCGTGGGAGTACTCGATGCCGCCCTACGAAGGACTGCGCGCCGAGCGCGACACCGTGACCCGACATGGCGGCGCGGCCAGCATGCGCTTCGACGGCACCAACGACGGCTGGGTCGAGGCGCGCGCCGGCGTCTGCCAGGCGGTCGTCAACCGCGACCTCGGCGGCAAGCGGGTGCGGCTCAAGGGTTGGGTCCTGACCGACAGCCTGACCGGGATGGCCTACACCAAGATCTACTTCACCACCCACGATGGCAGCGTGCACGAGTCCACGCCGCGCCAGTTCAGCCAGAGCACGCCCTGGACCGAGGCGATCATGGAGGTCGACGCGCCGCCCGGCACCTACATCGCCTGGCCGTGGCTCGTCTTCAACGTGCCGGCGACCGGTCGCATCTGGTTCGACGACGTGTCGTTCGAAGTTCTCGGACCCGCCGACTACGTGACCAAGGGCACGCCCCCGCCCAAGGTGGTTCTACCCGGCACCCAGTAGGCGCGATCCCGTGACAGGCGCGACCTGCGCTTGACAGTGTTCGGGTACGGCCACAGACTGATGATGCAGCTGGGCAGAAAGTACTCCTTGGCAGGGAGCTTTCAGATCTCGACCGAGATCCTCACCGCTGCAGAGGATCTGCCGGCGTTCACCGGCGCGCGTTTCACGAGCGAGGTGAGCGACACGGTGTATGACCGGCGATGTGGTCAGGAGGCTGCGAATGCAGGCGCACGAATCACTCCGCCCTGAGTGAATCCCTTTCGTGCGTTGTCATACTCGGAGGCCCCCCCTCCTTGATCACCGGCACAGGGCCCCCTCCCCAAAACGGTCCCCTCTTCCCCTGAGACGTCGTCGCGATTCGACCGTGCGTCGCCTGCGGCAACCGCCGCGTGCGCACCATGAAAGGGAGATGGGGGCCGAGACCCAGCGTGGGCCCTTCCAGCCCGCGCCAGGCCGGAGCTGTCAGCCGAGGGGCTACGGCCCCCTTCACATCAGAGCCAGCGGTTCCGCCGCAGGTACCACCAGGTCGCGCCCGCCGTGGCGGCCAGCAGGCCCATGATATAGACCCAGCTGTACTTCCAGCGGTACTCGATGAAGTCGAAGTTCATGCCGTAGTAGCTGGTGACCACGCTGAGCGGAAACATGATGGTCGCGATCACGGTGAGCGTCTTGATCACCTCGTTGAGCCGGTTCGAGGTCATCGCCACCTGGAGCTCCAGCAGCGTCGCGCTCTCGTCGCGGAAGGATTCGAGCAGATCGCCGACCCGGGCGAGGCGGTCGTAGACGTCGCGCAGGTAGGGTCGCATCTCGGCCGGTATGGCGCCGAACTCGTCGCGCGTCAGCGCGAGGATGGTGTCTCGTTGCGGGCCGATGATCCGCCGCACCCCCGACATGCCGCGCTTCAGCCGCAGGATGCGCTGGTGCACGCCACGCGCCGCGGGCCGGAAGATCTCCTCCTCGAGCGAGTCGATCTCGCCCGCGATGCGCTCCATGATCGGGAAATAGTTGTCGACCAGCACGTCGAGCATGAGGTGGACGAGCTGCGTCGGCCCCCGCGACAACAGCTCCGGTCGGCGCGGCAGGACCTCGTGCATGGCCGTCGTCGCGCGGCTGGCGCCGTCGTGATAGCTGACCAGCATGCGCCGCCCGATCAGCATGTCGATCTCGCGCAGCGTCGGCTCGTCGTCGTCCCAGCGGGCGGTGTGGACGGCGAGGTAGAGGTACTCGCCGTAGTCGTCCACCTTCGGGCGGTTGATCTGCGTGACCATGTCCTCGAGCGCCAGCGGGTGGAACTGGAGCGGGCGGAGCAGCTCGAGCGCGACCTCGGGCTCGACGCAATCGAGGTCGATCCACACCGCCCCGGGCCCCGAGACGGCGAGGCGCACGGCCTCCTCCGGCGCGACCTCGCGCGCCGCGTTCCCGTCCGCGTGCCAGGCGCGGATCACGCCGGCACCGGGCCGCGCTCGGCCAGGCGAAGGGCGATCCGGCAGGTCGTGGCGTGGATGCGGACCGTGTCGGCGACCTGGCGGGCGTAGCCGCCGCCGAGCGTCACCACCGACGGGATGCCGCGCTCCGCGCAACCTTCGAGCACCAGCCGATCGCGCGCCTCGAGCCCCTCGAAGGTGAGGCGGAGCGCGCCGAGCTGATCGTCGAGGAACGGGTCGGCGCCCGCCTGGTAGAGCACGATCTCGGGGCGATGGGCCCAGACGCGATCGAGCGCTCCGGCGAGCCGGTCGTTGAACTCGGCATCGCCGGCGCCGTTGTCGAGGCCGATGTCGAGGTCGCTGCGCTCCTTGACCGGGTAGAGGTGCTCCTGGTGGATCGAGAAGGTGAAGACCCGGTCGTCGTCGCGGAAGAGATGGGCGGTGCCGTTGCCCTGATGGAGGTCGCAGTCGACGACCGCGGCGCGCGTCACCCGCCCGTCGCGCTGCAGCACACGGATCGCGACCGCCAGGTCGTTGATGTAGCAGAAGCCGGACGCCAGATCGGCGAAGGCATGATGGAACCCGCCGCCGATGTGAACGCCCACGCCGCGCTCGAGCGCCGCGAGGGCCGCCCGCGTCGTCCCTCCGGCGGCCAGCCGGTACGCCTGCACGATCTCGGCGGTGAGCGGGAGCTCCGAGCACGACGTGCGTGGCGTCCAGCGCAGCTGGGCGAGGTCGTCGAGGTAGGCGGCCGTGTGAACCAGCAGCAGGTCCTGGTCCGGCGCCGATTCCGCCTCGATGACGTCCCCGTCGCGGAGGTCGCCGCTGTCGACCAGGGCGCGGCGCACCAGTCCGTACTTGGCGACCGGGAACACGTGGGGCCCGAGGTCGCAGAAGTAGCCCGAGGAGTGAACGACGGCGGCGCGCGGGGACATGGCGTCGTTCATGGTGCCAAACGCCGCGCCCCGCCGCCAGCGCGGCCCGGCGCGGCGGTGCGCTACACTCCCCGGCTCGCATGACGCCCTTCCGGGATCCATCGGCCGACGCGGAGGCGGGCGGCCGTCACCGCGCCTTCCGCGAGCTCGAGCGGCGACTCATGCGCCGGCGCATCTCGCAGCTGGACCCCTGGCTCCGCGTCGAGCTGATCGCGCTGGCGCTCCTGATCGGCGCCTTCCTGTTCTGGCAGGTCCGGGTGCCACTCGACGGCCTCCATCACCATGCCGGTCCGGTTGCCGTCGTCCGGGCGCTCGGCGCCGCGTGGCTCGCCCTGGCGCTGATCGGCGCCGTCGCGGTCGCCGTCCGTCACCGCCGGAGCCTGCGGGTGGCGGTGGCCGGCCCGATCTGGCTCGCGTTGCCGGTGACGCCCGAGGATCTCGGCCGTCACCTCGCGTGGGAATCCCGCGGTCACGTCCTGTGGGTGGCGCTGCCGGGCCTCGGCGCCCTGATCGCGGCGATCGGGCTGGCGCCGGCCGGCGGGCTCGCGCTCCTCGGCGCGGCGCTCGCGGGATTGCTCGCCCTCGCCGCGCGCGCCGGCACCGCGGTCGGCGAGCGCCTCGCCACCCACGGTGTCGGACGCGCCGGCGTCCACCCGTTGTTCGTGCGCCTCGGCGAGACCGGCGTCGCCGCCGGGCGCCGCCGCGTCGGGCGTGGCCGCTGGGAACGAGGCCCCGCCTGGCGTGCGCTCTGGCGCAAGGACTTCGCGATCGCGTGGCGGCGCCCCGGCGTGCGCACCAGCCTGCTGGTCGCGCTCTCGCTATGGGCACTCTCGCTGTCGGCCTGGAGCCTGGCCGGCGAGCCCGCGCTGCGGCACTTCGCGGCCTTCGCCCTCACGCTGGTCGGCGCGGCCGCCTTCGCCGAGGCGCTGGTCGTGCTCTCGGGGTCCGATCCCTTCGCCACGCTGCGCACGCTGCCGCTCGGCGTCGGGTCGCTGTGGATCGCGCGCTTCGCCTGGGCGGTGCTCGCCGTCGGCGTGCTCTCGGTCGGTCATGGGCTCGCCGCCCGCGAGTTGACGCCCCAGGCACTGCGGCTCTTCCTGGTGTGGACCGGCGGCGCCACCCTCGGGATCGCCGCTCTAGGCGTCAACTACGGGGTGACGCTCTTCCCGCGCGCCGACGCCGCCCAGCGGCTGCTCGGGCTCTCGCTCGGACTCGCGGTCGCCGCCAGCGTGATGATCCCGCTCTCGGGCTGGATCGTGCTGCTCTCGGCCATTCTGCATTCCGCGCGCCGGTTGCCGTACTGGTCGCGGCTCGAGGAGACGTGATGCTGCGGGTCATCGACCTCACCCGGCGCTACGCCGCGCTGACCGCGCTCGACGAGGTTTCGATCGAGGTGCGCCCCGGCGAGATCGTCGGCCTGCTCGGCGCCAACGGCGCCGGCAAGAGCACGCTGCTGCGCGTCGCCGCCGGCGTGCTCCCTCCCGATGGCGGCGCCGTGGAGATCGACGGCCTGGATCTCTGGCGTGCGCCGCTCGCGGCCAAGCGCCGGCTCGGCTATGCGGCCGAGGAGCCGGCCTTCTACGAGGAGCTCTCCGCCGAGGAATATCTGGCCTTCATCGCCGGCCTGCGCGGCCTGGACCCGGTCGCGGCGCGTGAGCACGCGCAGCAGTTGTTCCGCCGGCTCGGGCTCGAGGGACGCACCGACGAGCCCGTCCAGCAGTTCTCGCACGGCATGCGCAAGAAGCTGTCGTTCGCGGCGGCCGTGCTCCACCGTCCCGCCGTGCTGCTCTGCGACGAGGCGCTCGAGGGCTTCGACGCCGGGAGCGCGCTCGAGGCCAAGGCGGAGCTGCGTGCCCTCGCGGAGGCCGGCTCTGCCATACTGTTCTCCAGCCACGTGACCGAGACCGTCGAGCGGCTCTGCCACCGGGCGGTGCTGCTGCACCGGGGCCGGGTGGCGCGCGTGCTCGAACGCTCCGCCTGGGGCGCCCCCGCCGCGGGACCCTCCATGCTCGAGCGCGAGTTCCTGGCCGTCGCCGGGCCGCCGGCGACCTAGCCGATCCACCCATCGGAGCCCGTCATGAAGCGTGCGTTCTTCTCCCTCCTCCTCCTCGTCCCGGCGGCCACGGCGCTGGCGGAGTTGCTCTCCCTGATGCCGGGGTCGCCGGCGGTCGAGGCCATCCTCTACCGCCCCGGCACGCCCGCCGGGCTGCGGGCGAACCTGATCCATTTCGCCACCACCGACACCAGCCGCGACGCCGCCGGCGAAGCCTGGTACTGGACGGGGCTGAGCTTCGACCGCGAGGGGGCCATCGACAGCGCGCGGGTGTGTTACGAGCGGGCGCTCGAGCTGCGCGGCGCCGCCGAGGAGCGCGACGCCTTCAGCGAGACGCTGTTCGCGCGGGGCCGGCCCGCCGACCTCGTCCGCGCGCGCGAAGTGCTGGCGCCGCGGCTGCAGACCGCCCGGATCACCTCCGAGATCGAGGTCGCGGCCGCGCAGGGCCGGATCGCCTGGAGCTTCTACCTCGCGGGCCTGCCCGACTCCGCAGCGCGCATGTTCGAGCGCTACCAGCGCCGCCTGCTCGACGACCACGAGCCCATGCGCCGCGAGTGGCGCTACCGCATGGCCGCCGCCGAGCTCGGGCGCGGCGGATTCGTCCGCGCGTATCAGCTGCTGACTCCGCTCGCGGTCATGTCGCGGCTCCAGGATCGCGACGTCATGGAGATGGTGCGCGCCGCCACCGACGGCCTCGGCGCGAGCACCGCCAAGGTCATTCCCGCGCTCCAGCACGAGCTGGCCCGCGCCGACGAGCAGGAGGACGCCGAGCTCGCCGCCCTGGGCGGCGCCCGCGTCGCGTTCGCGGGCACCGACGGGTTCCCGCTCTCCGGATACGTGATCGCCCCGACGAGCAAGCGCCCCCGCCGCGCGGCCGTCGCTCTGCTCGCGCCGGGCGAGCGCTTCGCCGACTACGACAGCCTCGCCGCCGGGCTCTCCCAGGCCGGCTTCTCGACGATCCTGGTCGAGCTGCGCGGTTCGGGGCGTTCCGTCGCCTCGGCCGTGCCGCTGCCGGACTCCTGGCGGACGCGCGAGGCCGAGATGCAGTGGCGCTGCGCACGCGACGTGGCGTTCGCGCTCTCGGCGCTGGCGCGCTCGGCGCCGGTCGACACCAGCGCCTTCCTCCTGGTCGCGAGCGGCGCCGCGGCTCCCATCGCCGCCGAAGCCGCGACCGAGGACCCCCGCGCGCGCGTGCTGCTACTGATCAGCCCCGCCCCTTCCCCGGTGGATCGCGGGATGACGCGGGCACTGATCGCCGGGCTGCGCCGCCCGATCTTCCTGCAGACGGCGGCCGAGGAGTTCATGGCCATCCCCTTCGCCGACACGCTCTACCACTCGATCGACCAACGCGTCTCGCGCATCTCGGACACCGAGCGGATGGGACGCGGCGCGCGCGCCTTCCGCCACGACCCCGCGGTGCTGCCGCGGCTCACGCGCTGGCTGACGGAGACCTGGACGACCGCGACGCGCGCCCCTCGACCATCAGCACCGCGGCGAGGATGAGCGCCGCGCCGAGCCACCAGCGCAGCAGGAAGTGCTCGCCGCCGAAGCCGAGCGCGAATCCCAGGGCGAACACCGGCTCGAGCGCGAACAGCAGCCCGATGCGGCCGGGCGGAATCCGGCGCTGCGCGAGCAGCTGGAGCAGCGGCGCGAGGAAGCTGCCGGCGATCGCCAGGTAGGCGAGCCCGCCGGCGGCCGCGGCGTCGAGCGCGGCCAGCCGGTCGACGATCGGACCGGCCAGCGGCAGCAGCAGCAGCGCCGTGCCCACGGTCTGGACCGCGGCCAGCAGCAGGGGATCGGCCCGGCCGATCCAGCGCCCGACCACGACGATCTGGAGCGCGTAGGTGACGGCGCCCAGCAGCGTCCAGAGCTCGCCGATGCCGATGCGGAGGTCGCCGCGCAGCCCCATCAACGCCGCGCCCGCGAGGCCGAGCAGGATGCCGGCGACCAGGTGGCGCGATGGACGCTGGCCGAGCAGCGGCCAGGCCAGGAAGCCGGCGAACAGCGTGCCGGCGCAGGTCAGGAACGCCGAGCTGCCGGCGCTGGTGTCGGTCAGCCCGATCGCCTGGAAGAGATACGCCGCGGCGGTCGGCGGCGCCGTGATCAGGCCGCCGACGATGGCCTCACGGACGCCATTCCGGGCCGCGCCGCGGCGAACGAGCTGCCGCGCCGCCAGCACCGGCACCCACAGCAGGCCGGCGAGGGCGAAGCGGGTCGCGACCAGCTCCAGCGGCGACAGGCTGCGGAGACTGTCGCGGATGATGACGAAGGTGGCGCCCCACAGCAGCGTGGCGGCGACCATCGCGGCGACGGCCGCACCTTCGCGGCCGCGCGCCGGATTCGCTTCAGGCGCGGGCGCGACCGCGGCGCGACCCCCGCGCCTGGCTGAGCGCGAACGACAGGCTCTCGAACTCCACCGTCATGTCCACCGTGCGCAGCGCGACGTGCGCTGGCACGAACAGCTTTCGCGGCGCGAAGTTCAGGATGCCGCGCACGCCCGCCGCGACCAGCGCGTCGGCGACCTCCTGGGCGGCGCGCAGCGGCGTGGTGATCACCCCCATGTCGAAGCGGGACTCCGCCGCCGCGTCCGACAGGCTCGCCACGTCGCGCACCACCAGGTCGCCGATCCGCGTCCCGATGCGGTTCGGGTCGCGATCGAAGACGGCGACGATGTCGAACCCCTGGCGCGCGAAGCCGCGGTAGGCGAGCAACGCGGCGCCGATGTTGCCCGCGCCGACCAGCGCCACCCGCCAGCGCCGGTCGAGCCCGAGGATCGCCCGGATCTCGGCGCGGAGATGGGCGACCTGATAGCCGAGCCCGCGGCGACCGAACGACCCGAAGGTCGAGAGATCCTTGCGCACCTGGGCCGAGGTGATGCCCTCGCGCTCGGCCAGGCGCCGCGAGGAGATCAGCCGCTTGCCCTCGGCTTCGACCTCCTCGAGCACGCGGTAGTAGTGCGAGAGGCGCCGGATCGTCGATTCGGAAATGCGGGGCATCGGTTGCTCGCGGCCCGCGATCCCGCGGCGCCGCCCCCTCTTTGTGATTCTTTTCACGATCCGCGACCTGCGTCACGTCGTCGCGGTGATCTGGACGGGCGCGGAGCATCCGCGCCACACCACGGGTCGCCGTCGGCGTTTCCCGAACGCCGGCTGCTTGATGCCGGGCGCCTCAGGCCTCCGGCGGGGCTTCTCCTCCGGCGCCGTTGCCGGCGTCGCTCGCGGCGTCGTCCTCCTCGCCCACGACGCGCGTCACTCCTCCCACCGTGTCCGGCAGCAGCTCGCCCTCGCCGGCGGGCGCGAGGTTGACCAGTCGCACGCCCTGGGTGTTGCGGCCGATCACCGAGATGCCCTTCACCGGCATGCGAATGAGCTGGCCGGAGCGGGTGATGATCATGAGCTCGTCGCCGTCGACGACCTCCTTGACCGCCACGACGTGTCCGTTTCGTTCGGTGGTCTTGATGGTGATGATGCCCTTGCCGCCGCGGTGCGAGACCCGGTACTCCGAGATCTCGCTGCGCTTGCCGTAGCCGTGCTCGGTGACCGCGAGCAGCGTCGCCTGGCGTTTGACGCCGACCATGCTCACGACCTCGTCCTCCCCGTCGTCGAGCGTCACCGCCTTCACGCCGTACGCCGTGCGCCCCATCGCGCGCACTTCGTTCTCGTGGAAGCGGATCGCGAGGCCCTTCTTCTTGGCGAGGAGCAGGTCCTGCGAGCCGTCGGTGACGATCGCCTCGATCAGCCCGTCGCCCTCCTCCAGCAACACGGCGTTGATGCCGCCGCGGCGCGGGTTGCCGTAGGCCGAGAGCACGGTCTTCTTGATCAGGCCCTTGCGCGTGGCGCAGACCAGGTAGTGCTGGTCGCTGAACTCGCGCACCGCGACCACCGCCTGGACCCGCTCATCGCGTGACAGGCCTTCGAGGTGGTTGACCAGCGGCCGGCCGCGCGCCATGCGCCCCGCCTGCTCGATCTCGTGGACCTTGAGCCAGTAGCAGCGGCCGCGGTCGGTGAGGAAGAGCAGGTAGCTGTGGGTGCCGGCGACGAAGAGGTGCTCGATGAAGTCCTCTTCCTTGGTGCGGGCGCCGATCACGCCCTTGCCGCCGCGCCGCTGGGAGCGATAGGAGCTGATCTCCTGGCGCTTGATGTAGCCGGCGTGGGAGATCGTGATCACCATGTCCTTCTGCTCGATCGTGTCCTCGAAGCTGATGTCGCCTTCCTGGGCCACGATCTCGGTGCGACGCTCGTCGCCGTAGCGCTCCTTCAGGCGGGTCGCCTCGTCGCGGATGATGCCGAGGATCT
>Ga0137455_1000216_pt1 | contig 14609 bp, 12 predicted proteins | sample EasRivERMGT600_2_FD_102334 | JGI IMG/M metagenome (GOLD analysis project Ga0137455, IMG submission 102334) | Soil microbial communities from meander-bound floodplain in the East River, Colorado, USA - East River MetaG ERMGT600_2 | ecosystem: Environmental > Terrestrial > Soil > Floodplain ... | reverse complement strand
TCGAAGTCGTTCCTGCCGGCTGGGAAACTTCGGGCGTATTGCAGCAATCATCGGGTGCGCTCATTCCGGCGCACACTCCCTGCATTGCATGGCAGCACGCCTCGGCCTGGCTCGATAGCGCCATCTGAGCCAAATCGGACGCCGCACTTGCAACCGGAACGGCAACGGCGCAGGCGAAGGCGATCAGCCGGGCAAACAACACACCTAATTGTCCTGCGACAGGGGCCATCCGTCAACGAGTCGCCAGTCTCTCTGAATTAAATCTTGTTAATGGTGTGTGAGCTGCGAAGTGCTGGATTCCGCGCTTAGAGAAAGCCACAAGCCAACAGCAAGGGCCGCCAACGCTGCAAGTTGAGCCACCGTAAGCGGTCCAGCTACTTGCGCATTGACCCTCAGGAATTCCACGAGGAATCGAGTGCCGCCCACCAACAACAGGTAAGTGCCGAATACGCGGCGATCTGGTGTTCGTTGGCGTCGCAACGTGAGCAGCAATCCACCGATAGCGAACAACGGTATCGCCTCGTAGAGCTGCGTGGGATGCACTCGGTCAAGCGTGGGCGGGAGTCCCTCAGGAAACGCGACTGCCCACGGCAGGTCGCTGACCTTCCCATAGTCATCGCCGACAAGAAAACATCCGATTCGCCCAATCCCGTGACCGATCGCGAGAGCGGGAGCTGCAGCAGAAAGAACGGCGATTAGCGGCAATCGTTTGAGCCGAAGCACGAGCAGCCCTGCGGCGAGCCCGAAGGTGAAGCCGCCGAACCAGCTCAGTCCACCTCTCGAGAGCAGTAAGGCAAGGTATGGTGCCGTGTCAAAGAATTCCACCGTCCACCATAGCTTGGCGCCTAAAAGCCCCCCGAAGATGCCTGCAAACCCTGCGTCAATCGTGCTCGGTGGCAGACCGGCACGATTGAGTTCGCGCCGGAACAGCCACAATCCAACGAGCGCGGCAATCGCAACCAGTGCGCCAAAACTCGTGACCTCAAACGTCCCGACCCGAAAGAGGACGGGATACATGGCACGCTCCTATTGCGCGGGTCGTCGGGCCCGGCTCGATGTGTGCGAGTGACGGATCTTCCACGCGTCGCCGACTCTCACCAACATCAACGTCTCGAGCCCTTCAGAGTCCAGGTCGCGTTCGCCCATTTTCGCTTTGATGGTGTAGCGCGACGTAGCGTAGGCCGATTGACCACCGGGCATCATCGTCACCTTGGTGTCCGTGTGACCGAACTCCAGATTCGAGAACGCCTTCAATTCCGGGCCAAGGTGACGATCGCGATAATCGGCCCAGCCGTTGTTGATCCCAGTGCCCTCGTAGATGGTCACATCGGGATGGTAGAACGCCGCCAACCGGTCGAGATCCTTTGCCAGGAATGCGGCATCGTAAGCCTTCAACCATGCCTCGACGCTCGCCGCATCGCCGCCGGCAGCCTGAGGCGCGACTGCGGGTGAATCGGTGAGTTTCGTGACTGGGCCAGGACGCTTGCCGCCGGTCGGTTCCACCCAATCAGTCACCGTGCCGTCCGCGAAATGCTGATGCGCCTTCCATGCGATCTCGGCCGCTTGCGGGTTGCGAGCCTTGAAGAAAAAGTCCGCTGATTCTTTGGGCGGGATGTTGCGCTTCCAGGTAATCGAGACGATGCGATCACCTTTCTTCTCGACCTCGAAGGTCTCGCCGCCCATCTTCTCGACTTCCAGCACTGTAACGCCGTCTGGAATCTCCAGGCGAACCGATGTCGTGGTCACGGCGCCTTCGGTCGGAACCCGCACTGAGTATCGTTCTTCGGCACCGGGCTTTGATTCGCGAGGCCGCACTCCTACGTGGGCAAGCGCGACCGACGGTAGGGCGATCAGCAATGCGAGCGCTGGTAGCGTACGAGTCATCGTGTTCTCCTCAAATGTCTATTTGGTGGCTGGATCCGGACCAAGCTCAATGACTTTCGCGACAGACTTATCGTCGTTCGCATCCGTGGCCGCAGTGATCACGATGCGCATGCCGACCTTCATGTCCGCCGCCTTCATCGCCTTTTTGGCGCGAATGAACTTGGTGTCCTTGTTGATGACGACCGTCGCGTCCTTGCCGTCCTTGTCTTTGAGCATGACGTGGTCGGCGGCGGCCATCGTGACTGTGCCCATCACCTTATGCTCGTGACCAGGGTGCGCAAAGACCAAACCTGTTGATACGACCGTCGCTAGCGCTGCCATCAACCCTACGATTGAACGTCTCGTCATCGTGATCCTTCTCCTATCGAATTGCTTAGAACCAGGTTCGTAGTCCCATTGCGACGCGCCACCCGCCGATGTCATCTCCGGCAGCACTGCTGAAGTCGGCCGTTCCGCCGAATTGCCGATGCCATACCAGACCGACGTATGGTGCAAGCTCCCGACGAAACTCATAACGCAACCGCAGCCCGCCCTCAGCCGAGCTGAGGCCGGCACCGATGCCACGGTCGGCGATGTCTTTCCCGTAGATGTTCAGTTCCACGAGTGGTTGAAGGACGAGACGGTTGGTCAGCAGTAACTCGTATTCAGCTTCGAATCGGGCCAGCGTCGTCGCTGATTCGCCGACATAGAGAGTTGCTTGTATGTCGAAGAACTGAGGCGCGAGCCCCTGAATGCCAACGGTGCCCCACGTCTGACCAGGTCCAGGCCGGACATCGTGGCGCACACCGGCGACGACGTCCCACCACCGCGCGAAGGAGCGGCCATACGTGACATGCACTTCTGCTTCCTCGAGACGGCTGTCTGCAGAAGCGCCTTCCGAATGAATCCAAATACGGTTCAGATCGCCGCCGACCCATGCCTTGGTATCCCAGTTCGCTCCACTCGCGTTGTCGAACTGCCATTCGAGTTGGTCGAACAGGACGAAGTAGTTGACGGCGCCGTCGTGGACGGCGTGGCCATGTAGATCTTGCGGAAACGCCGCGGCGCGATCCTGGTCGGTTAGAGGCGGAATCGGCGTGACGGGCTCGGCGGACATATTCGACGGCGTTGCCGGCATTACGTGGCCCGCATGCGGATCAACCGGTGGTTTCGCTGTTGCCTGTGCGAAAGCAGGGGCTGCTGAACACGCGAACGCAACGAGCATGAGAGTGAACCCGTTCATTCTTCGACTCTCACTTCGCGGAACATGCCCGACTCCATGTGAAACAGGAGATGGCAGTGATACGCCCATCGTCCGAGCGCATCTGCGCGCACACGGTACGAGCGTTTAGTGCCAGGTGGCATATCGATGGTGTGTTTGCGCACATGGAACTTCCCATCGTCGTCTTCCAGATCGCTCCACATTCCATGCAGGTGGATCGGATGACTCATCATCGTGTCGTTGACGAGCACAATCCGCAGGCGTTCGCCGTACGTCATTCGTAACGGGTCAGCGGAAGAAAACTTCACGCCGTTAAAAGACCAGGCAAATCGTTGCATATGCCCGGTCAGGTGCAATTCGATGGTGCGGCACGGCTCTCGTCCGTCAGGATCAGCGAACGTGCTTTTCAAATCCGCATACGTCAGGACTTTGCGACCGTTGCTGCGAAGCCCGATGCCAGGGTCGTCAAGGCGGGACATCGGAGACATCGTTTGCATATCCACGAGCGGATTGCCTTTTTCCGAATCGGGATGCGACTGCATCGAGGACATGGCACCCATGTCGTGCCCCGCGTGCGGATCTGGTGGTGCCGCCGGTTGTGCTGGCATTGTGTGGCCGGCGTGTGGATCGGCCGCGGGCGTTGCAGTCGGCGCTGCCGCCGGTTGCATGGCGCTCATGTCGTGCCCCATGTCGCCGTGCCCCATATCCGCCATCGTCAGCAGAACACGTGGGTCAGGTTCCGGAACAGGCGCGCGCAAACCGTCGCGAACTGCCAGCGTACCCGCCGCAAACCCAGTCCGATCCATCGCCTGCGCAAAAATAGTGAAGGCGTCCTGCCCGGAAGGCTCGACGATGACGTCCATGGTTTCGGCGGTAGCGATCCGGAATTCATCGATCGAGACCGGATGTACGTACTGACCATCGGCGGCCACGACCGTCATCTTCAAACCAGGAATGCGCACATCGAAGTGCGACATCGCCGAACCATTAATGAATCGGAGCCGCACGCGCTCACCGGATTTGAACAACCCCGTCCAATTGGCGTCAGGGGCTATGCCGTTCATCAGATAGGTATAGGTGTACCCAGACACGTCGGCGATGTCTGTGGGATTCATGCGCATCTGCCCCCACATCCGGCGATCGTCGATCGTGCGGCCGAACCCTTGCTCGCGGACATCCCTCAGGAAATCGCCGAACGTGCGCTGGTGGAAGTTGTAGTAATCGGATTGCTTCTTGAGCTTTCCGAATACTCGCTCTGGGTTTTCGTCAGTCCAGTCGCTGAGTAAGATCACGTGCTCGCGGTCGTACTTGAATGGGGACGCCTCTCGCGGTTCGATCACTAAGGCGCCGTAGACGCCTTGCTGTTCTTGAAAGGCTGAGTGGCTGTGGTACCAATACGTGCCACCCTGCTTGACGGTGAATCGGTAGGTATAGGTTTCTCGGGGCCGAATGCCGAGGAAGCTGAGGCCAGGCACGCCGTCCATATTCGCAGGCAGCAGGATGCCGTGCCAGTGAATGGACGCATCTTCGTCGAGAGCGTTCGCGACACGAAGTGTAACCGTATCGCCCTCTTTCCATCGCAGCGTCGGTGCAGGTACCGATCCATTTACGGCAATGGCCGTACGCGGCGCCCCGGTGATGTTGATCGGCATCTCGCCGATGCGTAGATCGAACTGCGTTCCCGTGAGAACCTCAGGATTCTTGCGTGAGTCCGACTGCGCGTAACCGGGAGACACCCGGAGCCCGTGAAACCCGAGCGCGCTTCCTCCAATTGCAAGTCCCTTGACGAAGGAGCGACGCGAAAACTGTTTCGGAAATCGATTCATGATGCGGTTCGCCGGAAGCCCAATAATTGCTCTCACTACCAAGGTACGCCGATAGCCGCTGACCGCTGATTAAAAGTCGTTAACCTTGAAGCGAATGACTCGAGCCGGGGGTATCATCGACCGCATGACGACCATGCGTTACGCCTCAGTTGCCCTGCTCGCCGGCATAGCCGCCGCCTCGATCGGTGCAGGCCTCCGAGCCCAGTCAGCCACGGCGAGCATCGTTGCGATCACATCGCCGGCAGGACCCGGCAGCGCCCAGCCACAACTGACCGTATCGTCGCGTGGCGTGTTGCTTAGCTGGATTGAGCGAACGGGCGACATGGCCACGTTGAAATTTGCTGAGCGTAAAGGCGATGGCTGGACGCCTGCCCGCACGGTGGCGAGCGGGCGCGACTGGTTTGTCAACTGGGCAGACGTGCCATCCGTCCTTCGCCTGGCCGACGGATCAATTTACGGTCATTGGCTTCAGAAGAGCGGCCCCGACACTTACGCGTACGACGTGAGATTGGCTCGCTCGATGGATGACGGCCAAACATGGACGCCGTCCTTTACGCCGCACAACGATGGCTCGAAGACCGAGCACGGCTTCGCATCCCTTTTCCAAATGCCGGGTGCGGGACTGGGTCTCGTTTGGCTTGACGGACGCGCCATGAAGGGCGGTCACGAGGAGCACGGCGGCGGCGAGATGAGCGTGCGTGGCGCCGTCTACGATCAGAAAGGCAAGCAGATTTCCGAGGTACCAGTCGATCTTCGTGTCTGCGAATGCTGTCCGACAGCGGCGGCTGTCACAGCGGACGGTCCCATCGTCGCCTATCGAGATCGGAGCCCTTCTGAAATTCGTGACATCTATGTCTCTCGTCTTGTCGCCGGCAAATGGAGTGAGCCCACTCCCGTCCACCGCGATGACTGGCAAATCGCGGCGTGCCCGGTCAATGGCCCTGCCTTAAGCGCAAGTGGAAAGACCGTCGCTCTGGCGTGGTTTACCGCGAGGGGTGATGTGGGTCACACGTACGTCGCGTTCTCCGCCGACAGCGGCAAGTCGTTCGGCAAACCGATCCAGTTGGACGATGCCAGCGCACTCGGTCGCGTCGATGTGGCGTTGCGTGACGATGGATCGGCAGTGGCCACGTGGATTGAGTTCGCCGAAGGCAAAGCACAGTTCCGGATGCGACGCCTTACAGCCGCAGGTGAGCGCTCGGCGGCCGTCACCGTCGCCGGGCTCAGCGCCAATAGAGCGAGCGGGTATCCACGTATGGCCCAATCCGGCGTGGAGCTTATCTTCGCGTGGACTGAATCTGGCACTCCTACCAAAGTCTCGACCGCGCGCGTCGCGCTGGCAGCATTGACGACGACACGGTGAACGGTGGCCGCCGTGCCTGTTGGCGATTATGAACAAGAATTAATCCCGGTCTCGGCCTCACTCCTCAAAGATCTAGGGGTGGACGAACGCCAGGCCGGCGGGCAGCCGCGTGTTGCGCGCGTGCTCGTCGTCGAAGACGAGGTGCGGCTCGCCACGCTGATCTCCCAGCATTTGGCCGATCTGAATCTGGCCGTTCGGGTGGAACACACCGGCCCGGCGGGACTCGAGGCCGGACTCGCTGATCCGTTCGAACTGATTCTTCTGGACGTTGTCCTCCCGGGCATTGACGGATTCGCGATATGTCGCGAGCTACGTCGGCGCAATGTCTCCACACCGATCATGATGCTCTCGGCACGCGGAGTCACCGAGGACCGTGTGCGCGGATTGGACAGCGGAGCGGATGATTACCTGACCAAACCATTCGAGTTTGTCGAGCTCAGCGCGCGCGTCAGAGCCCTCTTGCGGCGGCAGACGCCAATCACGGCGTTAACGCTGACTGTTGACGACGTACAGCTCGACCCGGTTGCCAGGACGGTCCATCGAGGCTCCCGCAAGCTGGAGCTGACGCAGAAGGAGTTTGCCCTCCTCGAATACTTGATGCGAAATGTCGATCAGGTGCTCACCCGCGCGATGATTGGAGAGCAGGTCTGGGATTTGACTTGGGACCGCATGACCAATGTCATCGACGTCTACGTCAATCATCTGCGAAAGAAATTGGAGGATGCGGGCGAGCCGCGTCTGATCCATGCCGTGCGTGGCATTGGCTACATACTACGGTCGTCTGAAAGCGCCGATGATCGCCAGCCTTAAGGCTCGCACGACGTTCTGGAACGTTCTCGTCATTGCCTCGGCACTGAGTCTCTTTGCTGTACTCCTGTACGCCTGGCTGGCGCGCACGCTATACGCCCATCACGATGGTGATTTGCAGGAGGACGCACGCAGGGTCGTCGCGGCTGTGTCCGCAACGGCGGATCCAATTGCGTCCCTTGAAGCCCTCGAACAGCAGGGGGCGGTGGCTCCTTACGTCATGGTTCGCGATTCACACGGCCAGATGATTTTTCGATCGGAGCGATTGGCAAAAGTCGAACCTGACATCGGCGCGCACGAAGTGCTGACTCATGCCGCCATGGCCGGTGGAGCGTACCCGCAGTTTTTCACGGTCCAACTCGCGCGTGGTCCAGTGCGGTTTACATGCGTTCCGCTCCCACGGCCCGACGGCACCTATCTCCAGCTTGGAAGACCGCTCGGAGATGTGGGCATGATGCTGGAGGCGGTCACGCTAGCATCGGCGGTCCTGATTCCGATCGTGATCGTCGTCACGAGCTTCGGTGGTTTTCTCATTGCGAAGCGGGCATTGAAACCGATCGATACGATTGCGACGGCTCTGGAGTCGATCCAAGCGACAGACTTGTCGCGCCGTGTCAACCCACACGCACCCGACGTTGAGGTGAAACGGCTCACGTCGTCAGTGAATCAGCTGCTTGATCGGCTTAGCACTTCGTTCAGCACGATGAAGGAATTTACGGCGGATGTGTCCCATCAACTCCAGACGCCGCTGACGGTCATGAAAGCCACGATCGAATCGGCACGCCATTCGCCGGAGAAGCAGGTCGCTCTGGACACGCTATCTGACGAAGTGGATGCTCTCACGGCGACGTTGCAGGACCTTCGCGACCTGGCGCTGGCGGACGCTGACTCTACGGTGTCACGTGAGGGCCCGGTCAGCGTCAGTGACGTGTTTTCCGAAGCAGGCGAACTCGTGGGCGCGCTCGCGGAGGCCCATGGCGTGACCTGCGAGACGTCGATCGAGCCGGGGCTCAACGCCTGGGGCAGCGCCGTTCGCTTGCGTCAACTAATCCTGAACCTCGGCGAGAACGCCGTGAAGTTCACGCCACCGGGTGGCCGCATCAAGATCGGTGCGACCCGAAGCAATGGACAGATCCTGGCATCTGTGTCCGATACCGGTTGCGGCATTGCCGCCGACCTGTTGCCGCACGTGTTTGATCGTCACGTTCACGGCCGAAACGGAAGCGGACAGGGTGGATCGGGTTTAGGTTTAGCGATCGTCAAACGCATCGTTGACGCGCACGGTGGCAAAGTCGTCATACAAAGCGGGCCTGGAGTGGGCACTACAGCACTGATTACGCTCCCTATCGCCGGGTCGGCGTCGTGAGGCGCCCAACGACCCAGCCATCGCGTTTCGTAATCGCTTTGACGGCCGCTATCGTCGTTGTTCTTGTCGTTCACTTGACTCAGTTCCCAGGGAGCGTGCCCGACTTCGAACGCGCTAGCAACGGCGGGACGCTGTTGGACGCAGATACCGAATTCACGGCAGACGATGTCTATACGCGGCTGGACGGGTACGGCGAAGCCGGCAGAAAGAACTATGCGTTTAGGAATGTGACGGTTGATGTTCTACTGCCACTGAGCGTGTTCCCCTTTCTATTCTTATTGGCGCGGAAAGCTGTGACGCCTGCACCTGTTGATCGCCGTACGCGAGCTGCGATATTTGCGCTGCCGGTGGCATACGTTCTCTTCGATCTTGTTGAAAATTCGATTGTCCTCACTCTTCTAGCCGATTACCCCGCCCGATTGAACCGACCGGCGGAGTGGCTGCCCTATGCCACGATCGCTAAGAGGGCGGCGACACTCCTCGCCATCTTGGTTCCGCTCACGATGCTTGCTTCCGCCTCCATCCGCCGGTCCGGCCGTTTGACGGCGGGTCGCCTGCAATGAACTCCGCGCGGCCATGCTGGTCATCGGCTTCCTCGAACGCCGCGTTGGATCGAGCTCTCGCCAGATTAACGAATCTTCATTAACGCGGCCTGTGGCACCGCGAGTGCTCAATTGAACAGCACCTGAACGCTTCGCTCCAGTACGGTCGTCTCATGTCCAACGCCGGTTGTGCGTCCACGCGACGTGAGACGCGGCGCACATTGCCAATTCGTTGCGGAATTTCCACCACGTGCGCGGGAAATTACGCCGGCTTTTCAGGTCGGCGCGTCGACAACTCCCAACCGAAAACAACCATTGCTCGGGCAACGCCGCCGCACGGTGTGGCCTTGCTCTTGCTATTGAAGGGATCAGCGATCACCATGTTGAGGCTCTCCGTTCTCGCTATCGTGCTGGCGGTTGGAATTGGACCCGACGCGTCCATTCTGTGCCGCGCGTGGTGCGCTGGCGACGCCCTCCCGCAGGCCTGTCACACGCAGATGGCTTCGCCGGCGGCTGTTGCAGACGATTGCTGCGATAGTCGCGCGATTAATCTCAGCGCGGTCCGATCAGCGGAGTCGCGCCGAGACACTATCTCTCCAAGTCAGTACGCTGTGGCAGCCCAACATCATGTCGCGCTCTCGGCAGGGTCCGTCCGTTTTAGCCATCGACACGAACCGCGCGGTTCGAACGAAAGCTGTCTCGTAACGGTCCTCAGAATCTGAACACACGCCGCGGTGACGATGAGCGGGACAGAGGGGCGCGGTCCCTCGTCTCGGATATCCACAACGGTCTTTGCGACGTGCGTCTACGGTGACGGCGTCAGGTTCGAGTCTGGCCATGGTGCATTTGATCATTCTTCGGGTTGGCTTGATCGCCGCGATAAGTAGCGCGGTGCTGACGAGTGAGGCCACGGCACAATCGGCCTCGCCGATTCCGTCCCCGCTGAGCCTGGTCGATGTCGTTCGCATTGCGAGCGAGCGTCGAGATGAAATCGCTGCGGCGCGCGCACGCTCACTGGCTGCGGAACAGCGACCGGCCATCGTGTCGGCACTCGAGGACCCGATGATCTCGCCCTCGCTCGATCACCTGCCCTTCATGTGGGGTGGCGCTGACGTCAGCGTGACCATCGAGCAACAAATCCCGTTGTCCGGAATCCGCGGTCATCGACGCGCATCCGCGCTAGCCGATGTCGATCGCCTGCGGGCCGATGTGAATCGGACGCGGCTCGACGTGGGTGTGCAAGCCGCCAACGCGTTTCTGATGCTGCAGGAGCAACGCCGCATTGCGGTGCTCGTCGATGAGCAGATCGGTTTCGCGAGGGACGTGGTGCAGGCGGCGAACGCGCGGTATGGCGGCGGGACCTCACCTCAGGCCGACGTGTTGCGCGCTGAGGTCGAGGTGGCACGACTGGAAGCGGTCGCCAAGACTCTTCTTGGAGAAGTGCGCAGTGCCGAGGCCATGCTCAATACCAGTCTTGCGCTGGACGCAGAGTCATCGGTACCGGAGTTGGTTCCGCTCACCTTCCCCGGTCCGATCCCCGCATGGACTGCCATTAAGACGTTACTGACGACGCGACCGGAACTGGTTGCCGGACGGGCAGAGATCGTCCGCGCTGAAGCCGATGTGTTGGTGATGCGCGACATGTACCGGCCGATGATGACGATCCGAACCGGTCCTGCATACACGATGACTGATGGCCGGGGCTGGATGGCCATGGTCGGCATCAGCCTGCCGATCTGGCGAGGCAAGCTGGACGCCGGCGTTGCCGAAGCAGAGGCGATGCGCGCCATGTCCGCAGCCGATCTGCGGGCGATGACCCGGATGATCGAAGGCGAAGCGGCGGTCGCCGTCAGCCAACTCCAGGCCGCAAACGATCGACAGAGGGCCCTCAGCAGCGACGTGCTGCCACGCGCACGCATGGTGATCGAACCGGCGGTCGCGGGCTACGCCTCGGGGCAGTTGCCTCTGGTCAGCGTCATCGAGGCCGTGCAGGCGCTCTGGCTCGTCCAGTCCGATCTCATCGCTGCCGACACTGCTTTGGGTCTCGCGTGGGCGCGCCTCGGACGCGCCATTGGATCGTACGAGGCGATCATCCCATGACAACCTTACGCGCTCGCTTCACTTCACCAATCGCGGCTGTCGCGGCAACAGCGCTGCTGTTCAGCGGAGGTATGTGGATTCAGCGTGCCCGCAACGCGTGGCCGTTCGAGCCGGCCCTCCAGGCCGCTACTCCACAGGCCGTCGCACTGCCCGGTCCGGCCGCAGACACGGGAACTCACAACCGGGTTGCGATCGACGTCATGGCGTCCACCGTTCAGCAGCTCGGCATCCGTCTCGAGACGGTCGCTCGCGAATCGCTGACACAAGAGGTGCGCGCGGTCGCCACCGTCGTGCCCGACGAATCGCGCATTTCCCACGTGCACACACGGGTGTCGGGATGGGTCGAGCATCTCGACGTCAACACCACGGGCGAATTGGTTCGCGCCGGTCAACCTCTCGCGCACATCTTTTCGCAGGAGCTCTTCTCCTCCCAGACGGAGTACCTCGCCATCCGTAAGACGACATCTGCATCCGGGATCACGAGCGTGGTCGTCGCTGGGGGGCGGACGAGGCTGGGCGTCCTGGGAATGACGTCCGCAGACATCGACGCCATCGATCAGACCGGCGAGCCGAAGCGACTGTTCACCGTTGTCGCGCCGCAAAGCGGCGTGGTGGTCAACCGTGGTGTGACCGTGGGTACCTCGGTGGATCCGTCGACCACCCTACTGACCATTGCCGACCTGTCGCGCGTATGGATTCTCGCGGAAGTACCCGAGGCCAACATCTCGACCGTGACCATCGGCACACGAGCAGTGTTGGACTTTCCCGCCTCAGGCCGGCCCCCGTTTGGCGCGCGCATCGACTTCATCTACCCGACCCTGTCCGAACGAACGCGGACGCTGCGTGTCCGCCTGTCTGCCGCCAATGCCAACGGCGCGCTCAGGCCTGGACTCTACGGCACAGTGGCCTTCGAATCCGCTGGACCGACAGTACTCACGGTGCCGCGTGACGCTGTCGTTGACACCGGCGTGCAGCAGCACGTGTTCGTCGCGACAGGTGACCGGTACGAGCCGAGAGCGGTCACGCTCGGCGTCCAATTGGCCGATCGCGTTGAGATCCGCACCGGGCTCGACGAAGGCGAGCGGGTCGTCGCGGCCGGTGTGTTCCTGCTGGACTCGGAAAGCCGACTGCGCGCGACAGGTGGCGGGGGCGGACATAGCGGTCATGGCGCACCGGCCGCGACCCCTAAGACGCCAGCACCGCCGGCAACCGGCCCGCACGCGGGTCACAAGCAGTAGCCATGGTCGAACGCATTATCGAACTATCGGTCCGCCACCGTTGGGTGGTCTTCGGCGTAGTGCTGGTGATGTCTCTGTGGGCGGTCGACTCGGTTCGCAAGACGCCGCTCGATGCGTTGCCTGACCTGTCCGATCCGCAAGTGATCATCTACACCGAATGGATGGGGCGCAGCCCCGATCTCGTCGAGGACCAAATCACCTACCCGCTGGTGCGCGCCCTGCAGAGCACACCGGGCATCGCGACCGTACGCGGTTACTCGATGTTTGGCATGAGTTTTACCTACGCCATCTTTGCAGACGGCACGGACATTTACTGGGCGCGGACGCGAGTGCTCGAACAACTTGGTCGTGTGCAGCAACTGTTGCCGCCCGATGTCTCGCCAACGCTCGGCCCAGATGCCAGCGGTCTCGGTTGGGTCTATCAGTACGTGTTGAAGGACAGCAGCGGTCAGATGGATCTGGCCGAACTGCGAGCGTTGCAGGACTTCACGGTCCGTCCGGCCCTGCAAGCCGTCACCGGTGTCGCGGAAGTCGCCTCCCTTGGCGGGTTCGAACGCCAGTATCAGATCGTTGTCGACCCTAATCGCCTGGTCGGCTTCGGTCTCACGCTGACCGATGTCACCCGATCGGTGCGCGACGCCAACGCGGAAGTCGGCGCGCGCGTGCTCGAACTTGCCGGTCGCGAGTACGTGCTGCGCGGTCGCGGCTACGTCAAGACACTGGCCGACCTCGAGCAGAGCGTCGTGGCTGTCGGTGCCGGCGGCACGCCCATTCGGCTCGGTGACGTGGCGAGCGTTCGCTTCGGGCCGGAGATTCGGCGCGGGGCCGCCGACTGGAACGGCACTGGCGAAGCCGTCGGCGGCATCGTCGTGATGCGCATCGGCTCCAATGCCCTGCAGGTCATCCAGGCGCTCGAAGCCGACATCGCGACGCTGCGGCTCACCGACGGCGTCAGCCTCATCCCGACGTATGACCGGTCCGAGTTGATCCTCGGGTCCGTCAACACGCTGAAGAACACGCTGATCCAGCAGGCGGTGGTCGTCACGATCATCTGCCTGGTGTTCCTGTTTCACGCTCGCTCGGCGCTCATTGTCATGATCGTGCTACCGCTCTCCATCCTGATGTCATTCATCGGGATCCGCTACCTGGGCCTGTCGTCCAACATCATGTCGCTCGGCGGCATCGCGATTGCCATCGGCGAGCTCGCCGATGCGGTGATCGTCCTGATCGAGAACGCGCACGTGCGTCTCGCGGCCGCGCCGCCGGAGTCGGATCGCAAGCAGGTGATCGTCGACGCGTGCAAGGAGGTCGGCCGTCCGATCTTCTTCTCGCTCATGCTGATCACCGTCAGCTTCCTGCCCATCTTCACGCTGGCCGGGCAAGCGGGCAAGCTGTTCACGCCCCTCGCCTATACGAAGACGTTCGCGATGTTCGCCGCCGCCATCCTGTCGATCACGCTGGCGCCGCCGCTGATGGTGCTCCTGCTACGCGGGCGCTTCCGCACCGAGGCCACCAATCCGGTCAGCTGCATGCTCAGCGCCCTCTACCGTCCGATCGCGGTGTTGGTGGTGCGGTTCCGAATCGTCGTCGTCGCGGTGGCCGTGCTCTTGATGCTCGCGACCGTGCCGGTGTTTCAGCGCCTCGGCTCCGAGTTTATGCCACCGCTCGACGAAGGATCGCTGCTGGTGATGCCGACGACGTTTCCGGGGATCGCGATTGAAGAGGCGCGCCGGGCGCTGACGATGCAGAACCGGATCATCATGAGCTTCCCGGAAGTGGCGTCGGTGCATGGCAAGGCCGGCCGTGCTGAAACGGCGACCGATCCCGCCCAGCTCGACATGATCGAATCGGTGATTGCACTGCGTCCACGCGACGCGTGGCCAACGACCTACACAGCCCGTTGGTACAGCACCGTCGCGCCCGATTGGATCAAGCTGGCGCTTCGCCCGGTGTGGCCGGAGCAGCGCGGCCGCTCGCTGGCGGAGTTGTCGAGAGATCTCGATGCAGCCCTGCAGATGCCCGGCTATCAAATGGCGATTGCGCCGCCGATCCGCACCCGGATCGACATGCTCTCGACCGGGGTTCGGACGCCAGTCGGGATCAAGGTGTTTGGCGACGACCTCGGCGAAATCGAACGCATCAGCGTGGATCTCGAGGGTATGTTACGAGCGGTTCCTGGCACGCGCAGCACATTCGCCGAGCGCCAGACGGGGCGTGAGTACATCGACATTACGCCGAACCGTGACGCCATCGCGCGATATGGCCTGACGGTCCGGGACGTC
>Ga0137455_1000215_pt1 | contig 14646 bp, 10 predicted proteins | sample EasRivERMGT600_2_FD_102334 | JGI IMG/M metagenome (GOLD analysis project Ga0137455, IMG submission 102334) | Soil microbial communities from meander-bound floodplain in the East River, Colorado, USA - East River MetaG ERMGT600_2 | ecosystem: Environmental > Terrestrial > Soil > Floodplain ... | reverse complement strand
TTGGGGGGCCATCGCGGCCTTCTTTGCGACCGAGACCTGGCTCTATGCGCTCTATGCCGGGCGTCCGCTCCGCCTCGGTCAGGCCATCTCCTATCCGCTGGTGGACTGCGCGGTCGCGGCGGCGCTGGCGCCGGCGGTCTTCTGGATGGCGCGGCGGTTCCCGTTCGAGCGCGGCCGGATCGGCCGCGCGCTCGGCGCCCACCTCGGCGCTTCGCTGCTCTTCGCCGTGGTCGCGACCGGCATGGCCATCGCGCTCTTCCAGGGCTTCGGGCTGCTGGCCGCCGGCGCGGACGCGGCGCGGCTGTTCCCCGGGATGCTGATCGGGCGCCTGAGCAGCCGGCTCATGACCTACGCCGCGTTCGTGGGCGTGGCCGAGACGATGCGGCTGCACGCCCAGGCGCGCGAGCGGGAGCTGCGGGCCTCGCGGCTCGAGGCGCGGCTGGTCGAGGCCCGGCTCGAGGCGCTCAAGGCCCAGCTCCATCCGCACTTCCTCTTCAACACGCTGCATGCGATCTCGACCCTGATGCATCGCGACGTCGAGGCGGCCGACCGGGTCATGGCCCGGCTCGGCGATCTGCTGCGCATGACGCTGGAGGACGGCGGCGCCGGCGAGGTCGCGCTCGCGCGCGAGCTGGCCTTCCTCGACGGCTACCTCGAGATCCAGCGCGCGCGCCTCGGCGGGCGGCTGCGCGTCGCCGTCGAGGCGCCGGCGGACACGCTCGAGGCCCGGGTGCCGAACCTAGTGCTGCAGCCGCTGGTCGAGAACGCGATCCGCCACGGCATCGCGCCGCGCACCGGCGGCGGCCGGCTCGAGGTCCGCGCCCGCCGCGAGAACGGCCGGCTGTGGCTCGAGGTGCGCGACGACGGGCCCGGCCTGCCGGCGGGCGGACTGAGCGAGGGCATCGGCATCGCCAACACCCGGGCGCGGCTCGCCCATCTCTATGGGGACGATCACCGGCTCGAGCTGGCCAACCAGCGCGACGGCGGCCTGCGGGTGACGCTCGAGATCCCGTTCCGCGCCGCGGGAGGGCCGACGTGATTCGCGCCCTGATCGTCGACGACGAGCCGCTGGCGCGCGAGCGGCTGCGTACGCTGCTCGCCCGCGAGCCGGACGTCACGCTGGTGGGCGAGGCCGGCGACGGTGCGGCGGCGGTGCGCGCCATCCTCGAGCACCGGCCGGATCTGGTGTTCCTCGACGTGCAGATGCCGGAGATCGACGGCTTCGACGTGCTCGAGGCGGTGGCCGACGCGCCGGCGCCGGCGGTGATCTTCGCCACCGCCTTCGATCGCCACGCGCTGCGCGCCTTCGAGGTCCACGCCATCGACTACCTGCTCAAGCCCTTCGATCGCGCGCGCTTCGCCGCCGCCCTCGACCGCGCCCGCGTCGAGCTGGCGCGCGGGGAGGCCGCGGCGCCGCGGCTGCTGGCGATGCTGAAGGGGCTCTCCGCACACCGGCCGGGCGCCCGCCGGCTGGTGGTGCGCGACGGCGGGCGCGTGTTCTTCCTGCCGGTCGACGAGGTGGACTGGATCGAGGCGGCCGGCAACTACGTCCGCCTCCACGCCGGCGCCGTCCAGCACCTGGTGCGCGAGACGATGAAGAGCCTGGCGGAGCGGCTCGATCCCGCGGTCTTCGCCCGCGTGCATCGCTCGGCGATCGTCAACGTCGACCGGATCCGGGAGATGCGCGCCGGCTTCCACGGCGAGTACGAGATCGTGCTGCGCAGCGGCGCGCGCCTCCAGTCCAGCCGCGGCTACAGCGCGCGGCTCCACGCGCTGCTCGACGGCCGGTCCTAGGCCGCGGCCCGACCGTCACCCCTTCGGGCCGGATCGTCACCGGCGCGTTGGCGCGCGCCGCGCGCGCGCCGATGCTTCGGGCATGACGCCACGACGCCTGGCACTCGCGCTCGCGCTGCCCGTCCTGCTCGCCGCTCGTCCGTCGGCGGCCGCCGATTCACTGCTCGAAGGCGTGCGCATCTTCCAGGTGGCCGGGGCGCACTCGCCGGTCGAGTTCGAGGTGAGCTGGATGGGCCTCTCGAGCGTGCGCGGGCGTTTCCCCGAGATCTCCGCCACGCTGGCCCTCGACGAGCGCGAGATCACACGGTCCTCGATCAGCATCGTCATCCAGGCCCGCTCGATCCACACTGGGAACGAGCAGCGGGACAAGCACCTGAAGAGCGCCGACTTCTTCGACGTCGAGCGCTTCCCGACCATGACCTTCTCGACCCGCGAGGTGGTTCGCGACGGTGCGGCCTACCGCCTCCGCGGCCCGCTCACGATCCACGGCGTCACGCGCGAGGTCGAGATCCCATTCCAGCTCAACGGGCGGGTCACCGATCTGTCCGGCGATCAGCGGATCGGGTTCGAGGGCCACCTCACCCTCCGGCGCAAGGACTACGGCGTCATCGGGCCCGAGGGCTTCAACCGCATCGTCGGTGGAAACCTCACCATCGGCGACGACGTGAAGATCTCGATCGCGCTGGAGGGCTGGGCGCTGGGGCTCAAGGACACGCTCCAGCCTCCGGCGACCGACTCGCTGATGCGGGCCGTCGTCCGCCGCGGCGTCGCGGCGGTGGCGAAGGACTATCGAGCCGAGCGAGCCCGCGTGCCCGACTCGCTGATGATGGTCGACGAAGGGGTGCTCAACGCACTGGGTTACGCACTGCTCCAGCGCGGGCGGGGGGCCGATGCGCTGGCCATCTTCCAGCTCGAGGCCGAGTCCTTCCACGACTCGCCGTTCGCGGAGGTCGGCCTGGGCCAGGCCTACGCCGTGCTCGGCGACCGCGAGCGGAGCATCGCCCACTGCGAGCGGGCGATCGCGCTCAACCCGCGTTCCACCCGTGCGATGGAGATCCTGCGGCGCGCCCGCGCCGGCTGAAGCATCGGTAGCCGGGCTTCGATCGGCGACACTCGTCGTACGAATCCCCCCGTTCGTCGCTCCCGACCGGGTGGTCGCCGCGCGAATTCTCCACAGTGCCCTGCCGCGGTGGCCCGGGGCCCGGGCGCGGAGCCAACCTTTTCCGGGGTGCTCCCGTCCAAGAGGTCGCGTCAACCACTGCCGACCCACCCAGGTGGACGACCATGAAGCTCCCCCTTCTCACACTCGCTGCGATGCTGGTCCTGGGCGCCGCCGCGCACGCGGCCGACTCGCTCGCCACCAGGATCGCGACCACGCCACCGGCCAACGGCGTCAGCGGGCCCTCCTCGGGCAACACCCACCCGCCCGTCGTCGCCGTCCGGTTGGCGGAGCCAGTCTCGATCGACGGCCATCTCAATGAGCTGGTGTGGAAGAACGGCAACGCCGCCACCGAGTTCAAGCAGCGCGACCCCCACGAGGGCGGAATCCCGAGCCAGAAGACCGAGGTCCGCCTCGCCTACGACGACGACGCGCTCTACGTCGGCGCGCGCTGCTACGACACCGCCCCCGAGTCGCTGCTGGTGCGGCTCACGCGGCGCGACGTCTCGATCCCCGCCGACCGCTTCTCGATCTACCTCGACCCCTACTACGACCGGCGCAGCGGCTACTACTTCCTCGTCAACTGCGCCGGCACGCTGTTCGACGGCACGCTCTCCAACGACGGCGCGGAGGACGCGTCGTGGGACGGGGTGTGGGATGCGAAGGCCAAGGTCGACGATCAGGGCTGGACGGTGGAGATGCGGATCCCGTACTCGCAGCTCCGCTTCTCGAAGGCCGACTCGTACCGCTGGGGCGTGAACTTCCGGCGCCGGATCGAGCGCCACACGGAAGAGGACTTCCTCGTCTACCAGCCCAAGAAGGAGGCCGGCTTCGTGTCGCGCTTCCCCGACCTGGTGGGGATCGAGCGCGTCTCGCCGGGCCGCTCGCTCGAGCTCACCCCTTACTTCACGCAGAAGGCGGAGTACCTGAGCACCGCCGACGACAACCCGTTCAACGACGGTTCGCGCTATGTCCCCGACGGCGGCCTCGATCTGCGCATGGGCGTCGGCAGCCGGCTCACGCTCAACGCCACGGTCAACCCGGACTTCGGTCAGGTCGAGGTCGACCCCGCGGTGGTCAACCTCAGTGACGTCGAGACCTTCTTCCAGGAGAAGCGGCCGTTCTTCGTCGAGGGCTCGTCGGTCTTCCGCTTCGGCAACGAGGGCGCCAACAACTACTGGGGCTTCAACTGGCCGGAGCCGACGTTCTTCTACAGCCGGCGCATCGGCCGCAGCATCCAGGGCAGCGTCCCCGATTCCGAATACACCGACGTCCCGGTGGGGACCAGCATCCTCGGCGCCGGCAAGCTGATCGGCAAGATCGCCCCGTCGTGGAACTTCGGCACGCTGTCCGCGGTCACGGCGGAGGAGACGGCGGACCTCTACGGCAGCGGCGTCAGCTCGGAGACCGTGGTCGAGCCGCTCGCCTATTACGGCGTGCTGCGCACCCAGAAGGAGTTCAAGAACCGCCAGCAGGGGCTCGGGCTCATGGCCAGCGCCGCGGTGCGCAACTTCGACGGTGACGCGGCGCGCCTGGAGGACGAGCTCAACGGCCAGTCGTTCATGACCGGCCTCGACGGCTGGTTCTTCCTCGACAAGAACCAGGAGTGGGTGATCTCCGGCTGGTCCGCCCTGTCCCACGTGACCGGCAGCGAGGATCGCATCACCGCGCTGCAGGAGAACTCGCAGCACTACCTGCAGCGTCCCGACGCGCCCGACAACGACTGGTACCGCAGGGAGCCCGGCGCGACCTCGATGACCGGCTACGGCACGCGGCTGTGGCTGAACAAGCAGAAGGGGAACGTGTTCGCCAACTCGGCCCTCGGCTTCATGACGCCCAAGTTCGACGTCAACGACATGGGCTTCATGTCACGCGCCGACGTCGTCAATGGGCATGCCGGAGGCGGGTACAAGTGGACCGACACGAACAAGGTGACGAAGTACCAGGACGTGATCGGCGCGGTGTTCGGCAGCGGCGACTTCCAGGGCAACGTGGTCTGGGCGGGGGTGTGGGGCGGCGGTTTCACCGAGTTCGCCAACAACCATTCGTTCGAGTACAAGTTCGCCTACAACCCGGGCACGACGAACAACCGGCGCACGCGGGGCGGTCCGCTGACCCTCAACAAGCCCGGCTTCGAGACCTACACCTACTACGACACAGACGGCAAGGCGAAGCTGTTCTACTTCATCGAGGGCTATACCTACTCGCAGCCCGAGAACCAGTCGTACGAGTGGAACGTTTTCCCCGGCGTCGAGTGGAAGCCGGTCTCGAATGTCACGCTGCGCGTGGGGCCGGGATTCGAGCGCGTGATCCAGGACGTGCAGTACGTCGACCAGTTCGACGACGCCGGGGCCAGCGGCACCTACGGCCGGCGCTACGTCTTCGCCGAGCTGGACCAGAGGACGCTGGTCGCCAACATCCGGCTCAACTGGGCCTTCACCCCCAACATCAGCCTGCAGACCTATATCCAGCCGCTGATCTCGGAGGGCAACTACTACGAGTTCAAGTCGCTGTCCCGGCCCAAGAGCTACGACTTCGCCGAGTACGACTACCTCGGCACGCCCTACCCGGGCTCGAGCGACCTGCCGGAGAACCCCGACTTCAACGTCAAATCGCTGCGCGGCAACGCCGTGTTCCGCTGGGAGTACATGCCCGGATCGGCGCTCTACCTGGTGTGGACCCAGGAGCGCAGCGACTTCGAGGACACCGGCGTGTTCAACATGAACGCCAACGCGACCCGGATGCTGGAGGCCGACGCGGACAACGTGTTCCTCGCCAAGATCACCTACTACTTCGATCTGTAGCGTTCGGCCGCCCCGGGCGCGGTCGAATGCAGGCGGGACCCGGCGTCACGGCGCCGGGTCCTCGTCAATTGAAAGGCGAGGGGTTCAGCGGGGGCCGATCGTCAGCACGTAGTTGGCGGGCGAGGACGAGCGCGAGCCGACCCGGATCTGCCGGGTGCCGGCGCCGGGGATGGGCAGGGTGCACGCCTCGGGCCGGGCGCCGGTGTCGACGAAGGTCACGAACACGCCCTGGTCGTTCGAGACCGCAAACTCGAGATCCTGCCCGCTGGTCCAGTCGAGCTGGACGAACAGGTCCATCGGCTCGGAGAGCGCGATCGAGTACAGGTCGACGTCCGCGTCGCTCGTCGATCCGCCGACGGTGATGTCGGTGGAGTCGAGTGCGCCGAGCGACTGCGCGTTGAAGTCGTTGGGCTCGGCGTCGACGTAGGTGGTGGGCGGGAGCGGCGAGACGCCGTCGTCGCCGCTGCTGCAGCCGGCGAGCCACAGGCCGCCGAGCGACAGCGCGAGGGCGAGGGCCGTGCGCGTACGCCGCCTGGGCCGGCACTTCCGCCGGGCGCTCATCGCACCACCACGGTGCGGCGCACCTCGGAGCGAGTCGGCGTCAGCACGCGAGTCAGGTAGACGCCGCTCGGCACCCGCACGCCGCGGTCGTCGGTCCCGTCCCAGACCACCCGGTGGGGCCCGGCCGGCGTGACCGCGTCGCGCAGCACGCGGACGCGCCGCCCCAGCAGGTCATAGACCGCGAGATGTACCGGCTCGGCGTAGCCGAGCCGGAAGGTCACCTGAGTCGCCCCCACCACCGGGTGCGGATGGATCTCGAGAGCCGCGCCCTCCAAGAGGATGCCACCCTCGCAGTCCTCGAGCGAGCCCACCGCGTTGGGCGTCGGACCGGTGCAGGGCACGCCGACGGGGGTGGCCTGCAGCGCCGCCAGCGCGTTCAGCCTCCCGGCGCCGAAGACGTTGTCGTCGCCGGGAGCATCCGCGTCCACCGCGGTCTGCCGCAGCAGGTCGCGCGCGTTCTCGGCGGTCAGGGCAGGATTGCGCTGCAGCATCAGCGCGATCACGCCGGTCACGTGCGGCGCGGCCTGGCTGGTGCCCTGCAGCTTGAGCAGGCCGCCACCGAACAACGTCTCCGTCGACGTGGCCGGATAGTCCTGAGAGAGCGAGGAGACGATCGCCTCGCCCGGCGCGGTGAGGACGGGCAGCACGCGGCCGTCGCGCGACGGTCCGCGGCTGCTGAACCACGAGATCGCATCGAGGGTCGCGTTGGCCTGGGTCCGGGTGACGCCGTTGAGATCGACCCACTGGGTCTTGGTGACGTGCGAGCCGATCGCGAGCAGGCGGCGCGCGGTGGCGGGGATGGCGATCGTGCTCACGTCGTCGCCGCCGCGGAACCAGGCCGGGAGCGAGGGCTCGCCGATCGGGGCGAACGTGCCGCTCTGCACCCACATGTCGGGGCTCCCGCTGCCGAAGGTGTAGACCGACCAGACGTAGTTCTCGATCGGGGGGCCGCCGTTGGCAGCCTGGACCACGACCAGCACCCGGCGCGCGCCGTTGTTGGGGTCGGAGGTGGTGCGCGCGTCGATCGCGACGTTGGCGATGGTGCTGCCGCCGACGGTCGCCGGGCCCTGGAGCAGCTGCCCGGGCGCCGCGGCGTTGGTGACGAAGACCGGAGTGTTGTAGCTGCCTGGGGTGTAGGCCGCCAGGCCCACCGAGATCGACGTGCCGGCCGGGTACCAGAGGTCGACGAACGAATTCGTCACGCCGGGCGTGATCGACCACGCCGTCTCCAGCGCGGTGGCGTAGTTGGTGCCCTCGACCGGATACGAGCAGTGGATGGTGCTGCTCCCCGAGTTCCCCGCGGCGGCGACGATGATGTTGCCGGGCCGGGTCAGACGGTCGAGCGACTGCTCGTAGAGGCTGCTGCCGTCGTGGGCGCCGAACTGTCCGCCGAGGCTCAGATTCACCACGCACGGCTCGCCGAGCGAGCGCGCCTTCTGGAAGATGAACTGCACGCCCGCGGTGACGTCGGCGTCCGTGAAACCGCCGGCGCTCTCGGGGTCGCGGATCCCCTTCACGAACATGATGTCGGCGTCCGGCGCCATGCCGATGTACGCCAGGTTCTGACGTCCGCCGCCCGCGGCGATGCCGGTCACGTGGGTGCCGTGGCTGTGGCCGCCGGTGCCGTCCTGCTCGGGACAGGTGAGCGAGTCGAGCTGGCCGGTGCGGCACTCGATGCCATTCGGGCCGGTGCCGTAATCGAAGAGTGCTCTGATCCGCGACGTGTTCGCCGGCGTGCGGAAGTCAGGGTGCGAGTAGTCGATGCCGCCGTCCAGCACTCCGACCACGACGCCGGTCCCGGTGTAGGGCATCGGCAGACCGCCCCCACCCTGGTGCACGGACCGCACGCCGGCCCGCGCGCGGCTCGAGTCGAGCCGCGCCTCCGAGCGCTTCGACAGCTCGATGAAGCGCACCGCCTCGAGCTCGGCCACCGCGCGCACGCGCGAGACCGGGATGCGGGCGACCGCGATGTCCTCGACCTGGGCCATCAGCTCGGCGCCCGCGGCCCGCAGGTGGACCGCGCTCTCCGGGGTGTCGAGCCGGACGAAGGCGAGCACGTCGGGCTCGGCGAGCCCGCGATCGAACAGCACGGCGAGCGGGCTCTCGGGCCGCGCCAGCGTCGCGAGCCGGTGCGCGGAGGTTGCGGCGTCCTGCACCGCCGATGCGGTGGGCGTGCCCAGGACGAAGCGCAGCGCCGGATCGAGCTTGTGGTCGAGCGGCTCCGCCTCGGTCAGGGTGCCGTGAAAGGCTCCCGAGTACACGCGGGCCGCGGCGGCGGGCGCCGCCGCCACCAGCAGAAGGGCGAGCGCGGCGAACGCGCCGCGGAGCCCGAAAGACCGATGCATGCGAGTGGGAGTCGTCATGGACCGAGCGGCGACGAGATCTGGGACAGCGAGAGCTGCGTGATGAAGTCCAGCTGGGCGAGCTTCACCACGCGCGACGCGAGTATCCGCGCCGCGAACACGTCGCCCATGACGGCCTGCGCTTCGGCGCCGGCCTTGGCCATCCGCTTCTTCATCGCGTCGTCGACCGGCGCCGTGCACTTGCCGAAGATGGCGATCGGCTCGTCGCGCTGCTGGGCCTCGAGCTGCTCGAGCCGCTGCCGCAGCGGCGCATCGGCCTTCTGCTCGAGGAGGCGCACGTCTTCGCCGCGACAGCCGGTGAGCAACAGGATCAACACGAGCGGAACGAGGCGCATGCCAGCCTTCGCGTGACAGGGTGGTCGTCGACGTCCGAGGCCGGCACGTTATCCCGCCGGCGCGGGGGGTGTCCATGGCGGTTTCGACGCTGGGCAACCGCCCCCAACGCCCTGGCGAAAACCCGCACGACCGCGGTGAACGCGGGTCGCGCGGCCATGCAGGATGCCGTCGTCGGTCCCCGATCCGTGCAACGCACATCCTCCGCAGCGGCCGGAAGTTGCCCCGCGGGCCGGGCATGGCGGTTGCGACGTGCCTTCGCTCCAGATGCGACCTGCAGCGCGGGAGAGTCCCGCGGCGGGCCACGCCTCCATCCTCCGCGGCAAGGAGAGACTCATGCATCCCCGCAAGTTGATCCGCCCTCTCTTGGCGCTCGGCGCGATCTACGTCGTGGCCGGGTGCTCGCAGCTCCCGATGTCGCCCGTCGACGGAACGATGGAGCAGCAGGTCCAGCCCGAGGTCTCCAGCACGCCGCAGGACGTCGCGCCGGCGGAAGAGGTCGCGGCCGGAGTCAGCCGATCGAAGCAGATTCGGGGGCTCCTCGGCGGAACGGTCGCCGCCGGCGACTTCACCGTGATCGTCCCGCCGCTCGCGGTGAACGGCACGGTGACCGTCACGGTGACGCAGCCCGACGTCGACGCGCCGATCGTCGAGCTCGACATCACGCCGGCCTCGGCGAATCGCTTCCGTCTGCCGGTGCTGCTGATCGCCAAGGCGTCGCGGATGGACCGCGGGCTGCTGTCGCTCGCCTACATCAGCCGCTTCGATCCCGCGACCGAGCAGTGGGAGCGGATTCCGGGGTGCACGGTCAGCCTGCTCAACCTGACCGTGACCGCGCCGCTCGAGCACTTCTCCCGCTACCGCGTCGAGGCCCAGGGCAAGGCCGGCTGGTAAGACTCGTTCACGACCCACACGACGCGAGCCCGTCGCCCCTGGTCCGGCGGCGGGCCTCGTCGTTTGTGCCCCGCCGCACCTCGGCGCGATTCTTACGCGTTCTTGACTTCGCGCGGTCGAAACCATGCGCGAGGCTTGGAGCCGAGCATGGAGCCATGAACATTCTCGTGGTCGAGGACGATCCGCTGCTGCGGCAGGGGCTGGTGGACCTGCTCGCCGGCGCCGGTCACGAAGCCCGTCTGGTGAGCGACGGCCGCGAGGCCGCGACGGCCGGGCTCGATCCGGCGTTCGAGCTGGTGGTGCTCGACCTGAGCCTGCCGGGGCTCGACGGCCTCGAAGTGTGCCGGCGCCTGCGTCGCGCGCGCCCGGGGCTGCCGATCCTCATGCTCACGGCGCGCGGGTCCGAGGACGACAAGGTCCGCGGGCTCAAGACCGGTGCCGACGACTACCTCGCCAAGCCCTTCGGCGCGCGCGAGCTGCTGGCGCGGATCGACGCCCTGCGGCGGCGGATCGAGTCCGCGCCCGCCGAGCCGGAGGTGATCGAGGCCGACGGTTGCCATCTCGACCTCGGCCGCTGCGAGGCCCGGCGCGGCGGCCGCCGCGTCGCGCTCACCGCGCTCGAGGCCGGCATGATCCGCTGGCTCCACCGCCATCGCGCGCGCGCGGTCACCCGCGACGAGCTGCTCGAGCACGTGTGGGGCGTGCGCGCCCGGCTCGAGACCCGCACCGTGGACATGGCGATCGTGGCGCTGCGGCGGAAGATCGAGCGCGACCCACGCCGCCCGCGGCTGGTCCGCTCGGTGAAGGGCGTCGGTTACGCCTGGGGCGGGGCCTGATGCCCGGGACGCGCACGCTGCTCGCGATGCTGCTGCTGGCGATCGGTCTCGCCGTGCCTTCGGTCGCGTGGTACGCCGCGGGCTGGCGCTCCGCCCAGCGCCAGGCCACGCTGGCGCTGGAGGAGCCGCGGCGTGATGCCGAGCGGATCGCGGGCAAGCTCGCCGCCCAGCTCGCCGATCGTCTCGACGCCCTTCGCGACCGCGAGTCGGACCGGCCCTTCTATCACTACCAGGCGCTCTACCACGACCCCGCCGGCGCCTCGGAGGGCGCATCGGTCGCTCCCTCGCCGCTGTCGCGCGGCCCCGACGATCCGCTGGTGCTCGCCCACTTCGAGGTCACCGGCTCCGGCGCGCTCACCATGCCGACGCTCGGCGCCGCGCCGGCGCCCGCCGGGCTGGTCGCACGCCAGCGCGGCGTGGCCCGCGCGCTCGCGCCGGCGGTGCCGGCGCTGGTCGCCGCGTTGCCCCCCGTGACGCCGATCGGCCGCCGGGCCGAACCACCGGGCCCGGCCGACGACCCGCCGCCTGGCCGCAAGGTCGAGACGCTCGCCCAGTCGGCGTACGCGCAGAACCTCCAGGCCCCGCAGCTCTACCGGGACATCAAGCTGAAGCAGGCCGGCGGCAGGCCCCAGGGGCCCGCGATCGCGGACGACCCGCGCCCGGTCGTGGTGGAGACCAGCGGCTTCGTCTGGACGACGCTCGATGCCGGCGGCACGCCGGTGCTGGCCGCGGTCCGCAAGGTGCGCGGTCCCGGGGAGCGCAGGCTCCAGGGCTTCGTCGTCGACACGGCCACGGTGGCGGGACTGCTCGGGGTCACCGACCTGCCGGCGCGGTTCGCACCGGCCGCGATGTCGGCGGCGGACCGGATCGCGGTGCCGGTCGCCGGCACCGGCTGGGCGGTCTCGATCGATGCAAATGCGGCGCTGCCCGCGGCGGTGACGCGCGCCGAGACCATCCGCGGGCGCTTTCGTCGCGACTTCGCGCTCGGGCTGCTGGCGGCGGTGCTCGCCGGGCTGGCGGTGATCGGGCTGGTCTGGCAGAGCGAGCGGCTGGCGGTGCAGCGGTCGCGCTTCGCCGCCGCGGCCGCCCACGAGCTGCGCACGCCGCTCGCCGGACTGCGGATGTACGGCGAGATGCTGGCCGAGGGCATGGGCGAGCCGGCTCGCGCCCGCGACTACGCGCGCACCATCGCCTCCGAGGCCGAGCGCCTGGGGCGCGTGGTCGCCAACGTGCTCGGTTTCACGCGGCTCGAGCGCGGCACGCTGCGCGCGGATCCGGTCGCCGGCGATCCGGCGGTGGTGGTCCGCGCGATCGTCGATCGTCACCGGCCGGCGCTCGAGGCCGCCGGCGCCGCCGTGGGGCTCGAGGTCGAGCCTGGCCTGCCGGAGGCGCGCTTCGACGCCGACGCGCTCCACCAGATCGTCCACAACCTGCTCGACAACGCGGAGCGCCACACCCGGCAGGCCGCCGACCGCCGCATCGAGGTGTCGCTCGCCCGCACGACCGCCGGTGTCGCAATCGCGGTGGGCGATCACGGCCCCGGATTCCAGCTTGGCTCGACGCGGGCGCGGGGGGGACCGCCGCCGTCGCAGACCGCGGGGCTCGGGCTGGGCCTCCGCGTGGTCGAGGCGCTCGCCCGTGCCCAGGGCGGCGCGGTGACCTACGCCGCAACGCCGGGCGGCGGCGCTCGCGTCACGGTCATCCTCCCCGCCGCCTGAGCGCCTTCTTACACGCGGCTTACCCCGCGGCGCCGATCTCCTCGCTAACGTCGATGCAGGCGTCATCGAGAGAGAAAGGAGCGCCCTATGAACACCGTTCGTCGGATCGTCTGGACCTCGTTCATGCTGCTCGTGGCCTTCCACCCCGAGGCGCGGGCTGGAGGGTGGCTGTGCGCGCGCCCGGACCTGGCGGAGGCGGCCGGCAGGGCCGTGGGCTCGGGCTCACGCGCCGATGCCGCGGTCGCCACGCTGCGCGCCGCGGGGCCGGTCGGGCTCGAGGTCTTCGCTCAACGCTACAGCGACGTGCTGGTGCGTGGCCCGGCCCACCCGCGCTGGCGCGAGGTGTCCGCGGCCATGGACCGGGTCGCGGCGCAGCGCGACGCCGCGGCCTCGCGGCTGTTCTGGTACACCGACCTCGATCGGGCCCGAGCGGCGGCGCGCGCCCAGGGTCGGCCGATCCTGAGCCTGCGGCTGCTCGGCAGGCTCGACGAGGAGATGAGCTGCGCCAACAGCCGCTACTTCCGCACGGCGCTCTACGCCAACCGCGAGCTGTCCGCGCTGCTGCGCGAACGGTTCGTGCTGCATTGGGCGTCGGAGCGCCCGGCGCCGCGGGTCACGATCGACTACGGCGACGGTCGGCGCGTCGAGCGCACGGTCACCGGCAACAGCATCCACTACGTGCTCGACGCCGACGGCCGGGTGATCGACGCCCTGCCCGGGCTCTACGGCCCGCAGGCATTTCGGCGCGCCATCGAGCAGATCATGGAAACGGCGCGGACGGCGTCGATGCTGCCGCCGGCGCAGCGCGCCAGCTTCCTGAGCGGCGTTCACGCGAAGGCGGCTGCGCGGGGTGAGGTGGCCGCGGAGGAGGCGGTTGCCCCCGGCTCGCCCGACGCGCTGGTCGCGAGCCGGCGGGCCCTGACCAAGGCGATGCCCGAGCGCCCGGTGCTGAACGCGGTGCTGGCTCGCGGCGCCGAGCCGGCGGCGCTCGACGACCCCACGCGGCTGGCGCAGGCCGCCTCCCTTGGGTTCACGGCGCGTCTCGACGAGGGGAGCCTCGCCCTGATGCGGCGGAAGCTGGCGGGGACGCCGGCGGCGCGCGACGAGGCGGCGTTCGCGAGGATGGTCGACGGCTTCGAGCGCGCGATGACCCTCGACGGCTTCCGCAACGAAGCGGGCCTGCGGCGGACGATCCACGGCTGGCTCGCCGCCGGACCGATCGAGCTCGAGCGCCTCAACCAGCGCGTCTACGCGGAGCTGTTCCTCACGCCGCGCTCCGATCCCTGGCTCGGGCTGGTGCCGGGCGACACCTACGCGGCGCTCGAGGGCGAGGGCATTCGCTGACGGCGCCTCGGGGGGAACCGCAAAGGCCCGGCGCATTGCGCGCCGGGCCTCGTCGTCGACGCCCCCCCTATCTCGCGAGCGTCACCTTTCGCACCAGCGGCCGTGACAGGCCGGGCGCGCTGAGTCGAACGAAGTAGACACCGTTGCCGGCCTGGAGGCCGTCCTCACGCTTGCCGTCCCAGAACGCGAACCCGGGGCCGACGTCGTGGTGCCCGGTGAACAGGGTCTTCACCTTGCGGCCCTGCACGTCGTGGATCGACAGGTCGACCCGGCCGGCGCGCACGATCTCGAACGACATGTCGCTGCAGAGCGTCATCGGGTTCGGGTACGGCGCGTGAAGCAGGGTCGTGAAGGTCGCGGGGCCCGCCGGCGGCACACCGACCCACGTCACTGGGCGGATCGAATCCACTGCCGTGTAGATGTGATCGTCGGTGCCGATCGAGAGCCCGTCGCCGTTGGCGGCGTTGCCGGCGACGAAGAAGTAGATCGCGCCGCTGTCGGTCGAGGGGGCGACCCACTGGACCGTCCATTCGGCGCCGTCGCGCTGACCGGTGCGGGTCGCGAACTCGGTGTGCATCAGATACCGCCGGGTGCGGAACGTTCCGGCGAGGGGCCACCTCACCTGGAGCGAATCCTCGATCGGAGCGAGGGTGGGGAGCCAGGTGCCGGCGCCCTGACCGAAGTTGCGACCCACCGAAGTGATCTCGAACCCCCACTTGGGGGTCTCGATCTCGGGCGGCGTGATGCGGGTCAACGAGATGCGGAAGGTGACGGTGTCGCCCTCGTTGTACATCTCAGGGATGTCGAGCAGCTCGAGCGAGCCGGTGCCGTCGTTGGGCG
>Ga0137455_1000213_pt1 | contig 14712 bp, 10 predicted proteins | sample EasRivERMGT600_2_FD_102334 | JGI IMG/M metagenome (GOLD analysis project Ga0137455, IMG submission 102334) | Soil microbial communities from meander-bound floodplain in the East River, Colorado, USA - East River MetaG ERMGT600_2 | ecosystem: Environmental > Terrestrial > Soil > Floodplain ... | reverse complement strand
TCGTGGGTGGCGCCGGCCGCGATATCGCGCCTCGCCGCGATCGACTCCGGCGGCGCGATCCGTTTGCCCGATGCCGGCTTCGTCGATCCCTTCAAGCTGACGCTGGGTTTTCTTTCGGCGGCGATCAAGCGCGGCGCGAAGGTCTACGAAAAATCCCGCGTCAGGAAGATCACGTTCACGCGCAAGACCGCGACGGCGTTTCTCGACGGCGGCGCGATCACCACCACGAACCTCGGGATCTGCATCGGCGAGCCGACCTCGCTCTTCAAGCCGCTGAAGCGGCACTTGCGCCACGAAGATCGCTATGCGGTGTTGACCGAACCGCTGTCCGCCGCCGTGCGCGCGGCGCTCGGCCAGCGGACCGCGCTGCTCACCGACAACGAATCACCCGCGCACCATCTGTGGTTCACCGCGGACCATCGCGCGCTCTTCGCCGGCGCCGATCAGAAGCGTCCGCCCGATCGGCTGCGCGAGAAGACCCTGGTGCAGCGCACCGGTCAATTGATGTACGAGCTGTCGCGGCTCTATCCGGCGATCTCGGGCGCCGCGCCGGCGTACGGCTGGGACGTGCCGCTGGCGCATCCGGTCGACGGCGTGATCTACGCCGGCTCGCATCGCAATTTTCCCTTTCATCATTTCGCGTTCGGCACATCGCACGACCCGGCGCGCGCATACCTGGCCAGCCGCATCATCCTGCGGAGCGTCCAGGGCGGCCCGGAAAAAGACGACGAACACTTTTCATTCGCGAGGAACTTGTAAATCCGAGATCCGAAAAATCTGAGATCTGAGATCTGAGATCTGAGATCAGGAAGGCCCTTAATGGCTGACTCAAGCACTTCGGGAATATTCCGGATCAACCCGCTGCAGAGCTGGCAGCGAGAAGCGATTCTCAAGGCGGCTCAGCTGCTTCGCGATCGATTCGGGAACCCTCCGGCCGATGACCAGGCGAGGATCGCGCACGACGGGCTCCTCGAAGTCCTCGACCCGGCCCGCCGGACGGTGCGCCTGCAGAAGGAAATGAGCGAGGCGACCCGCAAGGCCGCCCTGACCGAGAAGACCGAGCGGCGGTCGAAGGAGCGGCGCGCCAACGATCGGCGGAAAGTCAATATCGGCCCCCCGCCGGGCATGGGCGATCGCCGAAAGGGCGAGCGCCGGTCGGGCGATCGGCGTAACCGCAAGTAGCCGGCAGACATCCGAATACAAGCCGGCCCGCCGGGTCATATACTCGGACTTTGCTCTAACGTATTCCCACTGGAGGGCTTTACCCCCATGCTTCGCACTTTCTCGGCGCTCATTCTCAGTCTCGCCATCGGCACGGCGGCCTTCGCGCAGTCGACGGCGACGAACGGCACCATTGAAGGCACGGTCAAAGACACCCAGGGCTCGTTGCTGCCCGGCGTGACCGTCAACGTCACCAACATCGATACCAACGACCAACGCGTCGTTGTCACGAATGAAAACGGGCTCTATCGCGCGCCGCTGCTGTCGCTCGGCACGTACCGCGTGGCGGCGGAGCTGCAGGGCTTCAAGAAATTCGAGCAGACCGGCATCACGTTGCGCGCCGGCCAGACCGCGGTCATCGACATACAGCTCGGGGTCGGCGCCATCTCGGAAACGATCACCGTGACCGCGGACTCGCCGTTGATTGATACCTCGCGCGTCGACATCGGGCACTCGCTCAGCGATCAGGAAGTCCATTCGCTGCCGTTGGTCGCCCGCAATCCCTACAACTTCGCGCTGGTGCAGCCGGGCGTGACCGGCATCGAGAACGTCGAGTTCGGCGTGCCGCGCCTGGCCGCGAATGGCGCCGCGATGCGCATCAACTACCAGATCGACGGCAACACCAACACCGAGAAGGATCGTGCCGGCCTGCGGCTGCTGCCGATGTCGGAAGTAATGATCCAGGAAGTGAAGGTCGTGACCACCGGCTTCGCGCCCGAGTTCGGCCAGACGATGGGCATGGTGTTCAACGCCGTGACGCCGTCGGGCACCAACGCCTTCCACGGACAGGGTAGCTATCTGTTCCGCCGCCGCGAGTTCAGCGCGTTCCCGTTCTTCTTCGGCTGCACCACGATCGCCGCCAACTGCGCCCCGCCAGCGGCGAATGCGACCAAGCCTGAAACCAAGGTTGACACCGGCACCGTGTCGGTGGGCGGCCCGGTCGTCAAGAACAGGGCGTTCTTCTACGGCGGCTGGGAACAGACACGCCGCGACCTGTCCTCGAACTCCCTAATCACCGTTCCGGCCGCCACGGTCGCGCTGCTTGGCCTCAAGCCACAGCCCGCTGCCGCGCCGAACGTGCAGACCGCGAAGTTCCTGATCCTCAAGGGCGACATCAACCTGAGCAACACGCACCGCGCGAACATCCGCTGGGTGCAGTTTCACAACGACGCCCCGTACAACAGCGGCGGCGGCATCAACACGCTCGAGCGCGCGACCAACTTCCTCGACGCGATGGACTCGATTGCGGGCCAGGTGATCAGCTCGTTCGGCTCCAGCAAGTTGAACGAGCTGCGCGTGCAGTACGCGCACCGCCATCAGAGCTCGGTGCCGAACTCCGACTCAGGCACGGGGCCGGCGATCCTCGTCTCGGGTGTCGCCGGCTTCGGCGCCCCGATCGGCGGCACGGGCCAGGGCAACGCCGGCTTCGACTTCAAGCAGAACATGACCCAGGTGATCGACAACTTCACCGTGCTGCGCGGCAAGCACAGCTACAAATTCGGCATCGATTGGCAGCACGTCTACGACGAGCGCACCGCAGCGCCGCAGTTCATCTATACGTTCCCGACGACGCAGGCGTACCTTGATGCCAAGGCAGGGACGAACCGGTTCGGCTATACGACGGTGACCCAGCTGACCGGCGAGCTTGGCTTCAACATGAGCACGAACCTCTTCAGCGCGTTCGTGCAGGACGACTGGCAGGTCGCATCGAAACTGAAGCTGATCTACGGCCTTCGTTACGACCTCTATAAGTATCCAGAGGGCCTGCCGAACGCGCCGCTGTCGCAGACGCACGAGTTCAACATCGATCGCAACAACATCGGGCCGCGCGTCGGTGCGGCCTGGCAGATTGATGCCGACACCGTGCTGCGCGCGAGCACCGGCATCATGTTCGATCAGGCGATCCTCGGCGGCTACGAACAGGCACTGCAACTGTCCGGCTCACCGCGCGCGCCGCTCTACACATTCAACCCGACATCGGCGGGCGCACCGGCGTTCCCGGCCGCAACGGGTTCCGGCACGATCGCGCAGCAGTCGCCGTGGGCGGTCGATCAGGACTTCCAGGTCGCGCACACGTGGCAGTCGAGCGCGCAGATCCAGCGCGCCCTCGGCAGCGAGATGACGATGTCGCTGAGCGTCATGTATGCGAAAGGCGATCAGCTTCCGGTTGTCACCGACGTGAACCTGATCAACCCGACCGGAACGCTTTCGGATGGCCGGCCGATTTACAGCACCGCGGTGAACGCCTCGACGCGCGTCGATCCGCGTTTCAACCACATCAACCAGGTGACGTCGATCGGCAACTCGACATTCAAGTCGATGACCGTGCAGGCGACCAAGCGCATGAAGCAGGGCCTCACGTTCAACGTGCAGTACTCCCTCGGCAAGGGTCTCGACAACACGCCGCTATTGACGCAGTTGACGGTGCAGGCCGAGGCGGGCCGTTCCGACCCGAGCAACATCGATCGCGACGAGGGACCGAATCCGCTCGACATGCGCCACAACTTCACGGGCAACGTGGTGTATGTCTCGCAAAACTCGTCGGACAACGCATTTGTCCGCGGCCTGCTCAACGGCAATGAAATCGGCGTCCTGCTGCAGTTCAACAGCGGCCTGCCGGTCAACCTTCCCGCGAATCGCGACCTGAACGGCGACGGCTCGACCAGCGATCGCCCGATCAACGTGGCGCGCAACGCCCTTTACCTGCCGACGCGCAAGAACGTCGATCTCCGCTACACGCGCTGGGTTCCGATTCACGGATCGATGCGCGCCGAAATCATTGCGGAAATGAAGAACGTGTTCAACACGGAGCAGCTGTCGGGCGTCAATACCTCGACGCCCGTCGACGTGGCCGGCAACCCGGTCGCGCCGATTTCATACGACGCATACCAGTACCCGAACGCGGTCGGCTTCGAGCAGCGCAAGTTCCAGCTGGGCTTCCGGATGCGGTTCTAAACAGGTCGTCAGGTTGTCGGGGGGTCAGGTTGTCAGCCTGACTGCCTGACTACCTGACCCCCTGACTGCCTGAGTAGCAATATGCGAAAAGTCTTATTCGTTGTCACGGTCCTGATCGCCGGCGTCACCGCACATTCCACCGCGCAACATCAACTGGTTCCGGTCGCCGCGCTGAAAGGCGAGCCGGCGCTCGAGCTCGCGCTTCGCAAACTCGATACCGTCGGCAACTTCATGATGACGACGGCGCATCCGGATGACGAGAACAACGCGATGCTCGCCTACTTCTCGCACGGCAAGGGCTATCGCACCTCGCTCGTGACGGCGACGCACGGCGAAGGCGGGCAGAACGAGATCGGCCCCGAGTTGTTCGTGCCGCTCGCGGTGTTGCGCACCGAAGAATTGCTCGCGGCGCACCAGTTCGACGGCGCCGAGCAGTACTTCACCCGCGCGATCGATTTCGGGTTCTCGTTCAGCGTCGAAGAGACGCTGGAGAAGTGGGGCCACGACGAGATCCTCGGCGACTATGTGCGCATGATTCGCACGATTCGCCCCGACGTGATCGTCGGCTTCGTGTTCGACGGTGACGGCGGCGGCCAGCATCACCAGACCTCGTCGCGGCTCACGCTCGAAGCGTTTCGCGCTGCGGCCGACCCGGCGAAGTTTCCCGAACAGATCAAAGAAGGCCTGCGTCCATGGCAGGCGAAAAAGTTCTACTACACGGACACGGCCGGCTTCGGCCCGCCGCGTGCGGCAGGCCGGCCGCGAGCAGGCGGCGTGCCGGGACCTGAAGCGCCGGCGATCACGACCTTCGCGAGCGGCGCGCAGTTCGATCCGGTGCTTGGCCGCACCTACGACGAGCTCGCCGGCGAGGCGCGCAGCATGCACAAGTGCCAGGGCATGTCGCAGCTGCTGCCGCTGCCGGCGCCGATCAGCGGCGGTGGCGGATTTGGTCCCGGGCCTGGTGGCGTGCGCTCGTACCGTTTGCGTGACAGTGTGCTCGACAGGGGAGTGAACCGACCCGACAAGGAAATCTTCGATGGCGTCGATACGACGTTCCGCAGCTTGTTGAGTTTTTCTCCTTCAGCGCCTCCGGCGCTGGGAACGGGGCTCGACAAGATCTCGAGCGCGGTTGCCGAGGCACGCAAGGCGCTCGCGGCCGGTGGCGAGAACGCCACGATCGCGCCGCTATCAGCGGGCCTCATTGCGCTTCGTGACGTCCGCCGCTCCCTCGCGTCGCTCAATCTTTCCGAGGCGGCGCGATTCGAGATCGACTTCCGCCTTGCGCAGAAGGAACCGCAGTTTGCGAAAGCGCTGACGCTTGCCGCCGATGTCCGCCTCGATGCGGTGGCGCGCGACGGCCTCGCGGTCCCCGGCCAGCCGATCGCGATCGATCTGCTCGCGGCGAACCGCGGCATGTCCGAAGTGACGTACGCGGTGACGGCGAATGGATTTGCCGAGGCTTCGACGGCTTGCAGCACGCCGCGACCGCTGACGCGCGGCGCGGGTGCGAATTGCAACCAGACCGTGACGATCCCGTCGACCGCGAAGCTCACGGCCGCGCATTTCCGCAACGGCTCCGCCTTCGCGGGAACCGCTACGGCGGATAAGCCGGTGCCCGCGCGATACGTGTTCGATCCGGATGTGCCGTTTGGCCTGCCGTTCCGGCCAACGCCGTACACCGCGACGTTCGCGGTCACCGTGAACGGCACGCCGATCTCAGTTACGATCCCGATTCAATCGCGATCGGAGCACGACATCTTCGCGGGTGAAAAGCGCGCGGAGATTCACGTCGTTCCCGCGTTCGCAGTGACGACGACGCCGGAGATCCTGGTCGTCTCGACGAGCGGCGCCGCACAAAACAAGGACGTGCGCGTCACGGTGACCAATCACGCGAAGGGCGCGGCGAAGGCCGATGTGGCCCTCGACCTGCCGCAGGGTTGGCGCGCGACGCCGGCGACGCAGCCGGTCAGCTTCACGCGCGAAGACGAGCAGATGACGGTGCGCTTCACACTGCAGCCGCCCGCGGCGGCGGCGCTCGCCGCCGCCGCAATGAAACCAGGCGGCAACCAGTTCGTTGTGAAGACTCACGTCACCGCCGGTGCGCAGACGTACGCGCAGGGCTACCAGGTCATCGAGTATCCCCACACCACCCGTCGTCACGTCCTCGTCGATCCACAGATCGCCGTGAAGGCGCTCGATGTCACCGTGAAGCCGAACCTGACGGTCGGCTACATCATGGGCGTCGGTGACGAAGTGCCCGCCGCGCTCGAGCAACTTGGCGTGAAGCTCACGATGATCACTCCGGACGAGCTGGCGTGGGGCGACCTGTCGAAATACAGCGTGATCATGACCGGCGTGCGCGCCTACGAGCGGCGCGCCGATTTGCGCGCGTCCAACCAGCGGCTGATCGATTACGCCAAAGCCGGCGGCACGGTGATCGTTCAGTACAACAAGTTCGAGTTCAACGACGCGCAGTACGGCCCATATCCCGCCAAGGTTGGCCGCGAGCGCGTCACCGATGAGAACGCGGAGATGAAGCTCGTCGATCCGTCACATCCCGTCTTCAACGCGCCCAACAAGATCGGCCGCGCCGATTGGGCGAACTGGGTGCAGGAACGCGGCCTCTATTTCCTCGACGAGGCGGGCCGGGATCCCCAATACAAGGACCTCATCGAATTCACCGAGCCGTTCCCCTATAACCAGGGCGCGAAGCGGGGCGCCCTGGTCGAGGCAACAGTCGGGCAGGGCCGGTGGCTTTACGTTGGGTTAGGATTGTGGCGCCAACTCCCCGCAGGTACGGACGGTGCATTCCGTCTGATGGCGAATTTGTTGAGCCTGCCGTAACGAGTCGTCGAAATCGCATTCTTTTGCACTTTTTGAGTTAAACCTCAGAGAGGCTGCCCGGTCTAAGCTTTACAGGCCGGACGCGCGCTCCCTTCCCCGGCGATAACGGATCTGTATGCTCGAACACATTCTTCGGCGTATGGGGTTCGGCGCGAGTCCGGCGGAGCTCGCGGCCTGGGCCGGCGTGCCGATCGATACGGTCATCGATCGGCTGCTTAACTACGAGTCGTTCTCGACCGATCACGACAGCAAGATCGGCCTCCCCGAGTACGTCGGCATCACGACGCAATCCGGCCAGCCGTTTTCCGCGAACACGCTGATCAACGACGCGCGGCAGCGATGGCTGTTCCGCATGATCCATTCGCAGCGGCCACTCGAAGAGAAGATGGCGCTGTTCTGGCACAACCACTTCGCGACCGCCTACAGCAAGCTCGCGGGCGCGGTCGGCCAGGAGCGCGCCACGCGACTGATGGACAACGACCCGAACAGCCTCGCCGGCAGCGAGCCGGGTCAAATCCAGAAGCTTCGCCAGTTCGGCACCGGCAGCTTCCCGACCTTGCTGATGAACATGGCGAGGGACCCCGCCATGGTCTACTGGCTCGACAGCCAACTGAACACGCGCGCGCGGCCGCAGGAAAATTTCGGCCGCGAAATCATGGAGCTGTTCAGCATGGGCATCGGCAATTACACGGAACAGGACGTGTACGCCGCGGCCCGCGTGTTCACCGGCTTCAACTGGCAGATCATCGGCGATCGCGCCAGCACGACCGCCAGCTTCTACTCGTTCATCTACCGCCCCGCCGATCACGACCCGACCGCAAAGGAATTCACCTTTGCGATCTATCCGAACGGCGGCAAGGTCATTCCCGCGCGCGCCGCGGCGAACGGCGAGCAGGACGCCGCCGACCTCGTGTTCGCGCTGGCCACTCATCCTGCGACGGCGCGCCGGCTCGCGACAAGACTCTATAAGTTCTTCGTCAACGAGACGTCGGATCCCGATCAGACATTGATCAACGCGATGTCAACCGCGTACCTGGGGAGCAACTACAACATCAAGTCGATGTTGCGCACGCTGTTCCTGTCGCCACAGTTCCGCGATCCAGCGAACTTCTTTCAGCGCTATTCGTGGCCGACCGAATACGTGGTGAAGGCGATCAAGGAAACCGGATGGACGGGTTTCTCCGTCGGCACCGCGCTCACGCCGATGCTCAACATGGGCCAGTCGCTGTATGAGCCGCCCGACGTCAACGGGTGGGAGCTCGGGCCGGGCTGGATCTCGACCTCGTCGATGCTGCAGCGCATGAACTTCGCGTCGACGCTGTCCGCCAATCAGCGGTTCAACCTCGCGCGCGACGCGCAGCCGTTCCGCCAGACGCCGGAACGCGTCCTCGAGTACATGCTGGCGCGCTTCCGGACGATGGGATACACGACGAGCCAGACGGCGTCGCTGTCCGAGTACCTGCGATCGACGGCGTGGACCGGCGCCGATGCGCAACTCCAACAACGCGTTCCCGGGCTCGCGCACCTGATCATGGGATCGGGCGAGTACCAATTCAATTAGGGCCGCAGAAGGCGCAGAAAGCGCAGAGAAAAAAACATCATGAATTTCTCGCGGCGACAATTCGTCAAGGGCGGCGTCACGGCGTTCACGTTCGGGTTTGCGGCGCCGCAGATGCTGTGCGACATCGCGTTCGCGCAGGGCGTGCCGTCGCGCAACCTCGTGGTCGTGTACCTGAGCGGCGGCAATGACTCGCTCAGTACGGTCATTCCGTATCGCGATCCGTTCTACGCCAGCCGTCGTCCGACGCTGGCCGTGCCGGCCGGCAACGTGCTGCAGATCGGCACGGACTCGTCGAATATCGAGCTCGGCCTGCATCCGCGGCTGACGGGTCTCAAGTCGATCTTCGACGCCGGCCGCCTCGCGATCGTGCAGCGTACCGGCTACGCGAACCAGAGCCGGTCGCACTTCACCGGTTTCGACATCTGGGGCACGGCGAGCACGACCAATACGTCGGGCACTGGCTGGCTCGGGCGCTATCTCGATCTCCTGCAGCCGCCGATCGATCCGCTGGTCGCGTGGAATACCGTGCGCGAGACGCCGCGGCCGCTGATGGCGCGCACGGTCGGTGTGCCGGCGATTACCAGCCCGGCGACGTACGCGTTCTCGAGCCCGAACACCGGCGCCGAAGCGACGTTCGAGCGCACCGCGCAGACGCGCATCTCGTCGCACATCCCCGTCGATCGGCCGCACCTCGCGTTCGTCAACTCGACGACGCAGGCGGCGTTGAGCACGCTCGATCGCGTGGCGACCGTCAACACCTATCAGCCGACGCTGACCTACCCGAACAACGGCTTCGCGCAGGCGTTGCGGGCCGTGGCCGGCGCGATGAACAAGCAGATCGGCACCAAGGTGTTCTGGGTGCAGACCGGCGGCTTCGACACGCACGCCAACCAGGGCGCGAATGCGGGCGCCTACGTCAACCTGATGGCGACGCTCGGCGACGGCCTCAAGGCGTTCTACGACGACCTGAGCGCGCAGGGCATGTTGAACAACACCGTCGTGCTCGTCTATTCGGAGTTCGGGCGCCGCATCAGCGAGAACGGCAGCGCCGGCACCGACCACGGCGCCGGCGCGAACATGATGATGCTCGGCGGCCTGGTGCGCGGCGGCATCTACGGGACGGCGCCGAATCTCAACATGGATCCGTCGAACCCGACGCTCGAGAACAACAACGGCGACGTGAAGTGGGAAACCGACTTCCGCGGCGTCTACGCCAAGATTCTCGACAGCTGGCTCGGCACGAATTCGGTCAGCGTCCTCGGCGCGGATTACAGAGCCGGGGCGCCGAACGTACTCTAAGAGGGCTTTCGGGCTTGCGGTCAACGGGCTTGCGGGAGTTTTCCCGTAGCCCGTAGCCCGAAGAACTATCTCGCGTATTTTGTGAGCGTCTCCTTCCACCGATTGACGGCGGCTGGATTCGTGGCCTTTCCCATTCCATCAAACACGATCTGCCCAGTCCGATAGCCGATCGTGTAGAAGCGCTCGTTCGCGTCGCGATCCTGGCTGATCGTCGACCCGTTCAGCGTCACGCCCGCAAAGAGCCCGCGCGTGCGTGAATAGCTGAGGATCTGCGCGCGCATCTGGATGTCGGTCGATGCGCTCGCGTCGCGGCCGACCGGGCCCGCGGCCACGCTGGCATCTGCACCGACCTTGAACTGGTTCTGCACCAGTTGCTCGAGGCCGCGCTGGTTGTTGATGATGAGCACGAGATCGATCGCCTGCACGCCGATCTGGGCGCCGAAGCTGCCGCCGTTGATGGTGAGAAACGCCGGATTCGACCAGGCGCCGTTCTTCTTGTCGCGCACGCTGAGGATGCCGCGGCCGTGCTGGCCGCCGATGCCGATGCCGCCTTTGAGCAGCGATGGGAACACCGCGATTCCTACCGCCTTTTCCATGACCGATCGCGGCACGGACTTGTCGGCGGCCGCCATGATCTCGTCGAGGGCGGTCAGCGCCTCGTTGACGCGTTTCGACTCATCATCCGATTGCTGCGCGCGCAGAGGAGCGAAGGTGGCCAGGATGGCGAAAAGGATTACGGGGAGTCTGGTCATGATGTGAATCCTGTCTGAGTCAGAGGTTGAGGCTCTCGAGCGCCGGCTCGAGCTCGCGGTAGGTGAAACGAAATCCAAGCTGCTCCGCGGCGGCGGGCAGGACACGCTGGCCATGGACGAGCGCCGACGCCAGCTCGCCGAGCGCCGCGCGCAGTGCGAATGCCGGTGCATGCAGCACGGCCGGGCGACGCAGCACGCGGCCGAGCGTGCGCGTGAACGTGCGATTGGTGACCGGCGCCGGCGCCGTGGCGTTGAAGGCGCCCCTGGCGCGATCGTTGCGGATCATCCACGACACCAATGCGGCCCAGTCGGCGGCATGAATCCACGGCATGTATTGATCTCCGGATCCCAACGTCGCGCCGAGACCGAGCTTGAAAGGCAGCAACATTTTCTTGAGTGCGCCGCCGTCGCGATCGAGCGCGAGGCCGGTGCGGACGATCGCCAGCCGCGTCGACGGCGACTCGACCTTGCGCGCCTCTTGTTCCCATTCGACGCAGAGCCGCGCCAGAAAGTCGTCGCCCGGCGGTGTCGATTCGGTGACGGGTTCGTCGCCGCGCGGGCCATAGTAGCCGATCGCCGATCCGCTGATGAACACCTTCGGCGGGCGCGCGCAGTTGGCAACGGCGCGCACCAGCGTTCGGGTCGACAGGATCCGGCTGTTCCTCAACGCGTCTTTCCGCGCCGACGTCCAGCGCTTGTCAGCGATGCCCTCGCCGGCGAGGTTGACGATCGCATCGACGCCATCGAAATGGCGCGTCAACGCGTCCGCGTTGCCATCGGGCTGCCAGGCGATCTGGTTGCCGGCGCCTGACGGACGGCGCGACAGCGTGATCGCCGTGTGCCCATCGGTCGAAAGCCGCTGGGCCAGTTTCCGGCCCAAAAAACCCGATCCTCCTGCGAGCACGATCGTCACTCCAGCAAGTGTAGCGAACAACTTACGGTCTCAGGATTCCGGACATTGACAAAAGGTCCGGCTGGATGTTAACTAACCAGTTAGTTAACAATGACGCCTGTCCGCAAAAACGCCACCGCCGCCGTTTCCACCCGGGACGCCGTGTTTGATTCCGCCGCCACCCGGTTCGCGAAGGGCGGCTTCGACGGCGTCAGCGTCGACGACATCGCCCGTGATGCCGGCGTGAACAAGGCGATGATCTACTACCACTTCGCCGACAAGCTCGCGCTCTATCGCGCCGTGCTCGCCGACGGCCTCAGCCGGATGGGCGCGACCGTTCACGACATCGCCTCGGCCGCCGACACGCCCGCGATCAAGCTCGATCGATTCATCGAAGCGTTCGTCCGCATGACGGAGACGCGGCCGTGGATGCCCGCGCTGATGCTGCGCGAGATCGCCGAAGGCGCGCCGCGCCTCGACGCCGACACGATGTCGCACATGCGCGTCGTCATCATGAGCTTCGCGGCGATTCTCAAGCAGGGACAGGAGGCCGGCGTCTTTCGACGCGTGCATCCCATCCTCGCCTACGAATCGGTGATCGGCCCGATTATCATCAACGCCGCGCGCGAGCGTGTTGCCGCGCAACCGATTCGCCGGAACGCCGACTTCCCATTGCTCGTCGCCATTTCCCACGACGAAGTGATTGCCCACGGACAGGAAAACGCCAGAAGGATGCTGGCCCCATGAAGGCACAGAAGGCTCAGACTCACATGACACGTTCAATAGTTCTCGTTGCCGTATTAGCGATTGGATGCGCAAAAGAAGCGCCGAGCGATCGGCTGCGCGTCTCGGGACACGTCGAGGCGACGGAAACGCGTCTCGCTCCGGAAGTCGGCGGCCGCATCCTCACGCTGACCGTGAAGGAAGGCGATCGCGTGCAACCGGGACAGATCGTGCTCACGCTGGATACCCGCGACGTGCAGCTGTCGATTGACCGCGCGAAGGCGGAGCGAGCCTCGGCCGAGGCGCAGTTGCGGCTCGTGCAGGCGGGCGCGCGGGTCGAGGACGTCCGGCTGGCGCAATCGCAGATTGAAACGGCCCGTGCCGAAGTCGGCGCCGCGAGATCCGAGCTCGATGCCGCCGAGCAGGATCTCGTCCGCTTCGACACTCTGCTCAAGAACAATTCCGGATCGCGAAAGCAACGCGACGATGCGGCGACGCGGCGGGATGTGGCGAAAGATCGCGTGTCGCAAACGGAGGGCCGGGTAAAGTCCGCGGAAGAAACGCTCGCGAAACTGAAGGCCGGCGCCAGGCCGGAGGAAATCGAAGCGGCGCGCGCCCGTGTCAACGTCGTCAGCGCGCAGATCGAATCGCTCGAAAAAGGATTGACCGACGCAACCCTGCAATCGCCGATCGCCGGCCTCGTCACCGAGAAGCTCGTTGAAGTCGGTGAAGTGATCATGCCTCGCGCACCGGCCGTCGTCGTCGTGGATCTCGATCACGCCTGGGCGGATGTGTTCGTGCCCGAGCCCACGGTCCCGCAGATCAGGATCGGCCAGCAGGCGACGGTATTCACGGATGCGGGTGGCCCGGGGCTGACCGGCACCATCTCCTACATCTCGCCGAAGGCGGAGTTCACGCCGCGCAACGTGCAGACGGCTGAGGAGCGATCGAAGCTGGTCTACCGCGTTCGCATCAACGTCGACAACAAGGACGGCGTGCTGAAGCAAGGCATGCCCGTCGAAGCCGAAATCGCCCTCGGGGAGGGCGGCACTTCAGTGCCGCCGAAGTAATGGCCGCGATCGAGTTCCAGAACGTCGTCAAGCGATACGGGAAGGTCGACGCCCTGCGAGGCGTGACGTTCAGCGTCGAGAAGGGCGAGATGTTCGGCCTGATCGGCCCCGACGGCGCCGGCAAGACGACGGCGATTCGCGCGATTTGCGGTTTGCTGCACATCGACGAGGGCAGCATTCACGTGCTCGGGAAGGATCCGGTCAAGCAGCACCGCGACGTAACGGCGACGGTGGGATACCTGTCGCAGCGTTTTTCGCTCTACGGCGATCTCAGCATTGACGAGAACATCGCGTTCTTCGCGGAGATCCACGGCGTGCGCGACTTCCAGGGGCGGCGCGATCGCCTGCTCGAGATGACGCAGCTCACGAAGTTCCGCGGCCGCCTCGCCGACCAGCTGTCCGGCGGCATGAAGCAGAAGCTCGCCCTTGCCTGCACCCTCGTTCACGAGCCGCAGGTGATTGTCCTCGACGAGCCGACGACCGGCGTCGATCCGGTGTCGCGCCGTGAATTCTGGAAGCTGCTGTCGCAGTTCCTCGCGCAGGGCATCACCATCCTGATGTCGACGCCGTATCTCGACGAAGCCGAGCGCTGCGCGCGGATCGCGCTGCTTCACGAAGGCAAAGTGCTCGCGCTCGATCAGCCAAGCCGGCTTCGCGCCGGCCTCAGCGGCACCATGTTCGAAGTCGTCGTCTCCGAACCGCGCGAGGCCCTCGACAAGCTCGCGGGACAGCCGGATATCGCCAGCGCGCAAATGTTCGGCGATCGCCTGCACGTCTGGATCGATCGGCCCGACCCGAAAGCAGCGGAGGCCATCCTGACGAAAGCCGCAGACGCATCAGGTCTGGCGGCTGCCAGCATCCGTCCCATCGTCCCGTCACTCGAAGACGTCTTTATCGCCAGGATCACGCCATGAAGCGCGCAATCATTCTTTTCGCCGTCCTTACTTGTTTGCCGCCTTCGTCATTCGGGCAGTCACCAGTCCGCTTGTCGCTCGCCGATGCGATCGCGCGCGGATTCGCGAACAGCCATCGCCTCGCCGAGGCGCGCGCGCGGGAAGACGGCGCGAAGGCGGCGGCGACGACCGCGGATCTGGCAGACAAACCCGTTGTTGGTGCCAGCGCCGGCTATTCGCGCACCAATCACGTCACCGAGTTCTCCTTTCCACAGCTGAACGGCACTCGCCTGGTGGTGTATCCCGACATTCCAAACAACATCACGACTCGTGTGGGGTTCCAGTGGCCGATCTACACCTCTGGCCGCTCTGACGCGCTCGAGCGCGCCGCGACCGCCGAGGCACAGGCCGCGGGTGCGGACATCGAAACGACCCGCGCCGATCTGCGTCTCGAGATCGTTCGCGCCTATTGGGCAGCGGTGACGGCACGTGAGGCCGAGAG
>Ga0137455_1000212_pt1 | contig 14735 bp, 20 predicted proteins | sample EasRivERMGT600_2_FD_102334 | JGI IMG/M metagenome (GOLD analysis project Ga0137455, IMG submission 102334) | Soil microbial communities from meander-bound floodplain in the East River, Colorado, USA - East River MetaG ERMGT600_2 | ecosystem: Environmental > Terrestrial > Soil > Floodplain ... | reverse complement strand
GCGCGACGGTGGTTGACATCGGTTGCGGCGCAGGGATGGATCTGCTGCTCGCGGCGCGGCGCGTCGGACCCGCCGGGCGGGCCATCGGCGTGGATATGACGGAGGCGATGCGTCAACGCGCCGCCGCCGGCGCCGCGCAGTGCGGGTTACATCACGTCGACGTCCGCGCCGGCGACGCGACGAACCTCCCGGTCGACACGGCGAGCGTCGACATTGTGATCTCGAACGGCGTGCTCAACCTGATTCCGGAGAAAGAGCGGGCCGTCGCCGAGATCGCCAGGATCCTCAAGCCCGGTGGCCGCGTCCAGATCGGCGACATCGTGATCGGTGAAGTGCTCGACGACACAGCGCTCGCGGACATTGATCTGTGGACGGGTTGAATCGCAGGTGCTCTGCTGGAAGCAGAGATGATCGGTGTGTTTCAGGCGTCGGGTTTCACGAGCGTGGCGATCACGCATCGGTTCGATTGCTTTGCCGGCACGACGAAAGAACGGACGGCCCGGCGTTACGGTGTGCTTGGCGTGAATCTATCTGCCGCCCGCGGCGGCGCATAAGGAGATGGCCACGATGACAGCTGGAACTGCAGGAACAGTGAGCCCCAATCAGGCGCTCTGGGAGAAAGGCGACTTCACCCGCATCGCGGCGAGCATGAGGGACAGTGGCGAGACGGTCGTCGGCGGACTCGGCATTCAGCCGGGCATGCGCGTGCTCGATGTGGGGTGCGGCGATGGCACGACGGCGCTGCCAATTGCCAGGCTCGGAGCGGACGTGACCGGCGTCGACATATCGAGAAATCTGGTCGATGCCGGCAACCGGCGGGCGCAGCAGGCCGGCCTCGCGAACTGCCGGTTTCAGCATGGCGATGCCGCCCATCTGAGCGGGCTGGCCGACGCGACGTTTGACCTGCTCGTCAGCATTTTCGGAGCGATGTTCTGTCCGAAACCATTCGACGTCGCGAAGGAGTTGGTGCGCGTGACGCGGCCCGGAGGACGAATCGTCATGGGCAACTGGATCCCCGGTGATCCGACGCTGGTCGCGCAGATCCTTCGCATCAGCTCCGCCTACTCGCCACCGCCACCCGAAGGGTTCATCAGTCCGATGACTTGGGGCGTCGAAAGCAATGTCGTCGAGCGATTCGGCGCCGCAGGCGTTCCCGCAGACAACATCTCCTGCGTCAGGGACGTGTACACGTTCAGCTGCGCTCAGTCGCCCGCGGCATTCCTTGCCGATTTCCGCAATTGGTACGGCCCGACCATGAACGCGTTTGCCGCCGCTGAACAGTCCGGCCGCGCGGCGGATCTCCAAGCCGAACTTCAGGCCTTGTTCGAACGTGAGAATACCGGTGGCAGCGGAGCCACCAAGATACCAGCAACGTTCCTCCGAGTTACCGTGAGGATTCCCGCATAGCCCAAGGAGTGACCAGCGGGCCGCGAGCACAGAAAGAGGAACCGAAATGAACAGCATCAACCGTCACATTTTTCTCGCGGGGTTCTGCGTCATAACTCTTTCCGTGGCGCGGCTGGCTGCCCAAGTGAACGCAGATGGTCGCGACAAAACCGAGAAGGTAGCGGAAGTGCTCGCGGCACTCGAAGCAACGTCTGGGAAACGCATTGCCGATGTTGGCTCCGGCGATGGGTTTTACGCGGTTCGGATCGCGAGAGCCGTGGCCCCCAACGGGCACGTCACTGCCGTCGATGTTGATTCCAAGACAGTCGCGAAGCTCAGGGCGCAATTAGGCAGTGAGAAAATCAAGAACGCTGATGTAGTGCTCGGCAGCTCCGCCGATCCAAAACTGTCACCTGGCAGTTACGATGCGATTCTGGTCTACAACGCCTACCATGAGATATCGAACCATGTTGCAGTGCGAAGAGCGCTCTTCGGGGCACTCAAACCCGGTGGGCGAATCGTAGTTATTGAGGCGCTCCACGACAATCTACAGGAAGCACCACGTGAAGTTCAGCTGAAGGATCGCGAGATTTCGCCGTTAAACGTCGGGATCGAACTTACCGAAGTTGGATTCAGTGTCATCGATGTTCGTCCGCAATTCGTCCCGTTCACGGATCCCAAACATAAGGGTGGATACTGGCTGATGATCGCTATTAAGCCTAAGCCGACGAAAAAATTATGAGCGTGGGCAACTAAATTGAGAAGGACCAGAAATGACCGGATACTCTTACAGAGCTGTTGGTGCGAGGTTTTTAGGCGCCTTAGTATTGATAAGTGCAGGCGCCTGCAGCGGGGGCGCCCAGCCGAAGGCACCTGCTTCGGGTCAACCTTCGCAACCCGCGGCTCTATCCGCGACGAACCCTCTTGAAGCCGCCAGTCGTGCGCCAGGAACTGAACGACTGGCGCCGGACGAGCACCCGGAGCTTGCCCATCTCACTCAGGTATCAACAGATTCCGTCGCCGAGGCGATAACTTCGTACGTCGCTGCTGAGTCCAAACAGCGTGGCGGATCGTTTCCGGTTCCGGCTCTCACTGGCGGCGAGGCGCTCGGACTGACACTCGACACGGTCCATCGAGAGCGCCTCAGCCGGTTGGCCGACGGTCGCTACTTTGCGTGCGCAGACTTCAAGGACACCAAGGGCAATACCTACGACGTTGATATCTTCATGCGCGCCGAGAGCAAGGGCCTGGTGCCGGCGGACATCATCGTCCATAAAGTGAACGGCACACCTCGGTTCACCTGGGCCGAGCGTGACGGCGTGTGGACAGCGTCACCCGTATCGAAATGAGTGCTGAGGAACTTCCACTCTTCGCGCATGCGCTGAAGTCCTCCTCGGCGTTCACGCCTGAACGGCTGATGGAAGCCGTTCGCGCCGAGCGTCGCCTGAGCGAACAGTCCGTGCCGCCCCTTTGTGTGTTGGACTTTGATGGCGACCTTTCGGACCATCTGGCGAGAGAGAACATCTCGTCGCCCTGGGAGTCATGGGCGTGCTTTCACACCTCGATGCGAGTCGCCACAATCGGAGGAATCACGTGCGGAATCGTGCCCCGGACCATCGGCGGACCTTATGCTGCGCTTATTTCTGAACAGCTTTGGGCTGCTGGTGCGAGGTTGATCGTCGGTCTCACTTCGGCGGGCCGCGTTTCTCCCGACCTTCCTCTGCCCTCTATTGTCGTTATCAACGAGGCCATACGGGACGAAGGGACGTCATTACACTACGTTGAGCCGACAGCGCGCATTAAGACGCCGACTGCTGGCATCGTGGAGCCGTTGCTCGCCGAACTAGGTCCCGTGGCGTTGAACGTGTGCCAAGGCCTCGCCTGGACCACGGATGCGCCGTACCGCGAAACGCGAGAGCAACTCAACTACTGGGCGACACAGAACGTGCTTGCAGTGGAAATGCAAGCCGCTTCTTTGTTTGGCTTCGCGCACGCTCGTGGCGCTGCCGTGGGAGTGGTCGCCCTCGTGAGCAACAGCGTTGATGCGACCGCCAGTGGGTTCGACACCGGTGGAAACGATTTCCGGATGGGCGTCTTGACGGCGATCGCAAGGGCGGCGACTCGGTATCTCCAAAAGACATGAGGCGCCTCGCTCAAAACCTTTTGAGCAGATCCCTGACTCGATCTCGCGTTGCCGGCGGGACTCCCTCACTTGGGAGCGACGATAGCCTCTGCTTGAGCTGACTCTCGAACTCTGCCCGCGAGCAGCAATTACGGCAGATGCGCAGGTGTTGCTCGATGCTGTCGTGTTCGCTGACAGGCAGCTCGCGATCGACGAATTCCACGAGGCGTTTCAGGGCCAGCTCACAGCCCACATCGTGCGGTTCAGACATTCGATACCTTCCGGCGCACTATCCCGTGAGCGCTGGGCGCCCTCGCAGCCTGGAGGCCGCGATCGCGGGCGACATTCAATAACGTTCGTTGCAGCGCGCTGCGCGCGCGAGCCAGTCTGGAACGCACTGTACCGACGGGCACGTCCAGTGTTTCCGCCACCTCGCCGTAGGTGAGTCCTTCAACGTCAGCCAGCACGACCACCACGCGGTGGTGCTCGGGCAGAGCGGCTAGCGCTCGATCCAGATCCTCTCGCAGCAGTTTGTCAAAAAATTCCTGCTCGGGATTCGCGAGCCACAGCAGGAAGGGCTCATGCAGATGCTCAAACAGCGAGAAGGCGCTGTCCTCCTGGCTCGAATCCTCTACCAGTAGCTCCTCACGCGGGCGCGCGAGCGTCTTCCGCCGCTCACTGATGAACGTGTTGTTCAGAATCCGGAACAGCCACGCGCGAAAAGCGCTCGCGTCAGCCAGCGACGCACGGGCTCCCCAAGCGCGTGTCAAGGTCTCGGCAACCAAGTCCTCTGCATCGGTCTCGTTCTGCGTCAAACGCCGGGCCACGCCGTGCAGTGGACCTAGGATTGCCAGCACCCGCGATTCGAAATCGTCTTTCGAAATGGTCAATCTGTGCCTGCTCCAAAGACGCGCGAAGGGCCGAAATGGTTCCACCAGTGTCACTGGAACCATTTCGAAGGCCGCCGCGTCCTCGGCGGTGAATCAACACGGCAACAGCGCCCTGGAGGAGGGGATTGTTTATGCGAATTGCTTGGATTGCAAGGACTAGAGCCATCGTCGTCGCGACGTTCATCGCGATCGCCGCCGGCACGACTACTCAGCCGCTTACGGCGCAAGTGACACAGCCGTCGCTGTACGAGCGGCTTGGCGGCGTGTACAGCATCGCCACCGTCGTCGACGATTTCATCGAGCGTCTGTTGGTGAACAACACGCTCAACGCGAATCCGGCGATCAACGAGGCGCGGAAGCGTGTGCCCAAGGCGGGCCTGAAGTTTCATGTCAGCGCGCTCGTCTGCGAAGTGACCGGCGGTCCGTGCAAGTACACCGGCCGGGCAATGAAGGAATCGCATCAGCAGCTCAATATCAATCAGACGGAGTGGGATGCGATGGTCGCTGACTTCAAGGCGACGCTCAACAAGTTCAAGGTGCCTCAACGTGAACAACAGGAATTGGTCACGATCGTCGGAAGCACCCGGAACGACATCGTAAGGCCGTCGTCGGGCGGCCGGTGACTCAACCCAGGTTCGAAAACCCAACAAGGAGAACATCGATGGCTTATCTGCAAATCACTCTGAAAATCGCGTCCGCCAACAGACCTGCAGCAGCGGGCGTCTACCAGCGTTACAAGGCGCCGTTTTTGAGCACCATCACCGGCGCGAAGTCGAAGGAGTTGCTCATTCGCGAGGACGACGTTCAGGTGCTTCACGGATTCGACACGGCGGAGCAGGCGAATGCCTACCTGACGACCGGGCTGTTCAAATCCGACGTGGTCGGTGCGCTCAAGCCGCTGCTCGACGCGGCACCGGACGTCCGGATCTACGAAGCGGCCTGATGGCGCGGCTGCCGTGAGCCTCGGAGGAAGGACCTCGATATGAGACAGACGTTGACACCGCAGACAATCCGCCTGCTGGACATCCAGGGTTTCGGTGCAGTCGACATGAAGGAGCTGGCACCTATAGCTCCCTGGCTGCGGCTCGCGTTTGGCCTGTGTGCAGTGCTAGGGGGTGTGGGCACGCTGTTCGCATCGCCCGCGATCCTCCTCGCGCTCGCGGTGATCGCGGTGATCGCGGCCGCGTCTCCGGTGCACCCCTTCGATCTCATCTACAACTACGGCATTCGACATCTCACCCGCACCGGACCGTTGCCTCGGCGCGGTGCGCCGACTCGGTTCGGGTGCGGGATGGGAGCCGTCTTGCTCGTGGTCACGGCATGGGCGTTCGCGGCCGGACACCATGTCGTCGGCTATGCGCTCGGCGGCATGCTCACGTCCGTCGTGCTCCTCGTGAGCACGACGGACATCTGTATTCCGTCGCTGATCTACAGGTCGATCTTCGGTTGGCCGCGTGTCCGAGATGCACAACCGAAAGGATGAGGGTGTTCACCATGACTCTTCGAGCAGACCTTACCCACCGTCAGGTGGTGCGTCCGGGCGGCGAGACGTGGCAGCCGCTGGTGATGGCCGGGGCCGAGGGCTACATGCTGGAACGCGGCGATGACCTGCGCGAGACGTTGCTTGTCCGTTATGCGGCCGGGATGCGGCTCGACATGCACACCCACGGTGGCGGTGAAGAATTTCTTGTGCTCGCCGGGAGCTTTCACGATCACGCCGGCGACTATCCGGAGGGCACTTACGTGCGCAACCCTATCGGCACGATGCACGCGCCTCAGGCAGGTTCCGCAGGCGCCGTGCTGTTCGTCAAGCTCCACCAGTTCGACGCCGCTGATACCAGGCGCGTCGTGGTTGACACGCGGTCGGCGCCCTGGCGTCAGGGCCTTGTCTCCGGGCTGACCGTGTTGCCGCTCCACGAGCATGGACATGAGCACGTCGCGTTGGTGCGCTGGGCGCCGTCGACCCGATTCATGCCACATCGCCACCGGGGCGGCGAGGAGATTCTCGTGCTCGATGGCGTGTTCGAAGACGAGCATGGCAGGTATCCGAAAGGCAGCTGGCTGCGCAGCCCGCATCTGTCGGAGCACCACCCGTTCACCGGGCCGGACGGCGCGCTGATCTACGTGAAGACCGGGCACCTGGCCGCCGCGTGACACCTCGTCGACCACGGCGGATCCGCGCCAGCCATGTCGAAAAGGTGTGGTCCTGCAATTGCTCTCTGCATCGAGGGTGCGGTCCGTTCGTCAAGCATCGCGAGGTTTGCCCGAGATCTGGCGTCGATGTCGTGCTGCGGCGACGAAAAATTCACGCACGCGCGGAAAAACGCGCACCCTGACGTCGAGGTGAAGACCATGTCGACAACACTGTTCATCCTGAACGACCCGCCGTACGGCACCGAACGAAGCTACAACGCGCTTCGCCTGGCCGGGTCGCTTTCCAAGCGCAATGGCGAGGACGTGAAAGTGTTCCTGATCGGCGATGCGGCAAGCTGCGCGAAGAAGGATCAGAAAGTGCCGCAGGGCTATTACAACGCCGAAGTGATGCTGCGAAACGTCGGCCGACACGGCGGCGAAATTGGCGTCTGCGCCACGTGCATGGACGCGAGAGGCATCAGCGATGCCAAGTTGACGGACACCACGCACCGGAGTTCGCTCGAGGAACTCACCAACTGGCTACAGTGGTCGGACCGGACGCTGGTCTTCTAGCGGAAAGAGAGCGCAACGCCATGGCAGACGCACGCAACATCGTGGTACTTGGTGGAGGCGTTGGCGGACAGGTTGTCGCCAACGAGCTGCGACGCCTGTTGCCGACCGAATATCGGGTCATTGTCATCGAGCGCAACCTCCGGCATGCGTTCGCGCCGTCCTTTCTGTGGGTCATGACCGGTGACCGCCGGCCCGATCAGGTTACCCGTGACCTGCGTGAGCTCATGCATCCAGGCGTCGAGGTGATCGAAGCAGACGTTCGCGCGATCGACCTGGCGAATCGCCGTGTGCAGCTCGATCCTGACGCGATCGCCTACGACTACCTCGTCGTGGCGTTAGGTGCCGAATTGGCACTAGAGACGATCCCGGGTCTCGCCGACGCGCACACGTTCTACACCCTCGATGGCGCGGCCCGCCTGCACACGGCTCTTGATGCCGTGGCCGGTGGCACGGTGGCCGTGGTCGTGAGTGCGCTGCCATACAAGTGCCCTGGAGCACCGCACGAAGCGGCGATGCTGATCGCGGACTTCCTGCGGCGGCGCCGCCGTGCCGACAACATCGGCGTGCACCTCTACACGCCCGAAGCGCAGCCGATGCCGGTCGCCGGCCCGGTGCTCGGCACTGCCGTTCGACAGATGCTCGAGCAACGAGGCATTGCTTTTCATCCGTCGCACAAGTTGACGGCCGTCCGCGGAGACACGCGCGAACTGCTCTTCGAGGGAAAGCCACCGGTTGCGTACGACCTGCTGGTGGCGATCCCACCTCACCGCGCGCCGGCGCTCATCCGGGACGCGGGTCTCGCTGGGGAGACTGGCTGGATTCCGGTGGATCGACAGACGCTCGCCACCTCACACGATCGTGTGTTCGCGATTGGTGATGTGACGACGGTTCCAATCCCAGGTCGCTGGAAACCGGATGTGCAGCTCATGCTGCCAAAGGCCGGCGTGTTCGCACATGCTCAGGCCCTGATCGTCGCTGCCCGAATCGCCGCGGCGATTCGTGGCGCCGCATCGACGACCACGTTCGGTGGCGACGGCTTCTGCATGCTGGAAGCCGGTGACGATCTCGCGGGCGTCGCGTTCGGTGACTTCTTCCACCAGCCGTCTCCCGACGTGCAGGTGAAATCCATCGGCAAGAGCTGGCACCTCGGAAAGGTGCTGTTCGAAACGTGGTGGCTGTCGCCCTGGGGCCCTCGACGCAGTCTTCTGAAGTCAGCGCTCGCTGTCGGAAGCCGGCTCTACGGTGTGCAACTGAAACTCTGATGGTCGGCACAAAACTGGAACACAACTTGTGATCCGTTTGAATTCTATGAACGAAATCTCACAGGAGAAGGTGGAAAACATGTCAGAACGTAGACTACAAGTGGCTTAATTTAAGCAAGTTGTGGCGGAGAGGGTGGGATTCGGAACTACACTCCGTGCGAAAACGTTAGAACATTCGTAAATACGCCACTATTGAAACAATAGAATCCACGAAAATCGCCGTTACTGGAATAAAACTGGAATACAGGGCTTGGCCTTTGCTACGCTCCACACATGCCTGCCGGAAGTTTAGCGCTGTTTCGCTGGCATGCGCGCACATGCCCTCACCGCTCTAAGGGCCGGCGCTGGACGAGATGCAATTGCTCCGTCTGGGTTCAGGGTTCGCTGGGCGGCGAGTGGATCAAGCGGTCCCTCAATACTCGAGATTGGAGCGTTGCGGCGGCGACGATTCACGAATGGGAGGCCGCCCGAGAAATCGGCGGCAAGAATCAAGAAATCCCGACGATTGTAGAGGCGCTTCAGAAATACTTTGACGACGTCGAAGCCCGGCACCTCGCACCTTCGACCGTCCGTAAGCGCCGCGAGCTGCTCGAAGGAAAGCTGCTTCCTTATTGCGAAGCGAAAGGCTTCAGCCGGCTCAAAGACCTCAACGTGGATGCGCTTCGCAGTTTCCGCAAGACCTGGAAGTTCTCCGCGATTTCGGCGGTCAAGAGGCTCGAGTACTTGCGCGGGTTCATGAGGTTCTGCGAAGAATCGGAGTGGATCGAACGGAACCCCGCGAAGGCTATTAAGCCTCCGAAAGTGACACAATCGCCGACGCTGCCATTCGACGAACAAGACGTCAAGCGGGTATTGGAAGCAGCTGACAAGTTGGCGGAATGGGGCTCGTTCGGCCCCAAGGTTAAGGCGATGGTCCTGCTCCTGCGCTATTCAGGCTTGCGACTTCAGGATGCTGCTTGTCTCGAGCGCGGTCGATTGACTGGCGACAAGCTATTTCTCTACACGCAGAAGGCAGGTACTCCCGTCTATTGTCCACTTCCACCAGAAGTGACAAAGGCTCTTGAGCCATTGGTAAACGAGCGAGCTGAGTATTTTTTCTGGGATGGCAAGAGCGAGCGCGAGACAACGGTAAAGAGTTGGAATCGAGTGTTCCAGAAACTCTTCGCCACTTGTGAACCACCGATAATAGGTGGTCACGCCCACCGGTTCCGAGACACATTCGCGATATCGCTACTGCTGAAAGGCGTTGAACTCTCGCACGTGTCGATCTTGCTCGGTCACAGCTCCGTGAAGGTGACGGAGCGCCACTATTCACCGTGGGTAAGGGCCAGGCAGGAACAGCTTGAGGCTGATGTGAGATTGACGTGGGCGCCCGACAACTCTCGCGATCGCGGAAAGAAGAGAGCTGCTCCAGGTTCAAAGTCCAGACGAGCCAAACCAGCCGCTCGATCGCAATCAGTTCACTAACCGAGATCTCCGACGACCAAGTCCGGACGCGTTTGGGTCATTGCCGCATAACGCGGAACGATCCCGGTCGTGGGCCCGGCTGCACGGTCCACCCGGACCGATGGTCGCCGTCCAGCCATCACCCTTCAGCGTCGTTGCATCGACCACGACCGGCGCCGGCAGCGATATCGTCTGGCCGTCCTCCGAAACAAGCGCGCCGGCCGGCGCATCGAAAAATCCCCATGCGCTCTTGTTCGCCATTGCCCGGAAGACCGTGCCCTCGCCGGGAATGACAGTCGCCCCCATGTTGTTGCTGGTACCGCTGCCGGCTCTTGGCACGATGAGCACTGGTCCATCGACATAGCGGGCCCGTAGCTCGGCGATGATTGCCCGCTGCGCGCGATCGCGCTGCTCTTCAGCAACCCGCAGCGACGCTCCGTCATACCGCGCAGCGGCGGCGGCTGCGTCCGGCGGCGCAGTAACGCTGGCCGCTGCTGAGAGCAACTCGCCAACATCGCTCGCCCCTGTGATCTTCCGATGCCAGCCTGGAGACAACGCGTCGAGCAACAGCCCGTAGCCGGCTCCAGACGCGCAGGCGAACGTCCGCACGAATGATGTACTTTTCTCCGAGGCCGACAGGGTGGCGGTGGCGTGCCGGATCGCGTCCGCCGCGCTTTCCGATCCGGTCACGTATTGCGTGTACGTCGCGATCCCCTCGTTGATGTCGACGACGTGCTCCGACGCCGCGGCATTAGGAAAGCGCTGGTGTCGCGCCCTGCGAAACGTCAGCGCATCCGCAATGGCGGACGTGCGCGCCGCGCCAGAGGCGCCAAGGGCCCGCGCCAGGGCCCGCCACTCGAGGCGCATCCAGTACCGGCCCTCCAGCGAATCAAGGTGGATGTTTTCGCCGGCGCTCGGTCTCTCGGGGCGATCAGCCCCAGGCCGGGCTGGACGCAATGAAACAGCTCGTGCATGAACAGCCGTCCACGCTCTCCCTGATCCTTGGGGATCATTTGCCAGTCGTACGCGGACCACGTAATGCCGCCCCACTGAATCGGCGCGTTGACGAAGCCGAGCGCGCGGGGACGGTCACCTGCCGGCGCCGGCTGGCTCGTGGCGATCGTCCCAGTGGCGGCGTCTGCAATCACCATTGGGCCGCAAAGGGACACACCCCAAAGCCGGCCGCCATCGCGTTCGCAGAGCGCCTGTGCTTCCTTGAAGTACTGCTCGGCGCGCTGTTGATCGACCTGTGCCAGCGCCGGCTGCGGGTAGCCGATAAGCACGCACGCCAACATTGCCATGCACGAGATTGATCTCCGCATCGTCCCTCCCTGGCGGTCCTTTAGATGCGCGATTTTAGCTCGACGATCAACGAAGGACATCGCACTGCTTCCGGGTCGTCTGGGTGATCAGGGAAGCTCGTATTTCTCCCACGCTCCAGTGGGGACCGCGACCGTCGTGCCGCACTCCAAACACTCACATCGGCGTAATTCTGGCGTATCGACAATCACCTTCAACAGGGACTGGCAGACCGGACAGTTGATTGCGCGGGGTACTATCGGCGCCTCCTCGACCATAAAGCGATGGTACTACTTGGGCTTAGTGAGCGGAGGTTGGTGAGGAGGCATCAAATCGACTGGACGTCGTTGTTCAGATCCTCCCGAGTTGCTGCTCAAGCACCCCGCGGCGTTTCGATAGTTGTGCGAATAACCGCTTGGCGCGAATGAATATCGTCAGTGCCACCAGCAGCATCACCGTTCCGAGCCCAGCCGCCGACAAGGCCGACGGATTTCCCGTCTCGTAGCCAATGAGCAGTGCGCCGACCACGAATACGCTACAGAACACGAGAGCCATGCGGCCCGCGACGACTCTTTGCCGGCCCAACAAGATTCGCTTGTGCCTCAGCACCCACGCAGCAAAGGCCATCCAACTCAGGCCGATTACCGTCATCACGCCAAGCGCGATCGATGTGCGGAGCGGGAGCCCCGATTCAGTCAGCAGCAACGCGCTCACGATTGCGGTCAGAGCCGAGGCGCCGAGCAGCAGCGCCACGTAGCGCAGCCGTGCCGGCAGCGACAACTCGAGGACCGTGAGCCGACGAAGGTCTGCGGCGAGTGCAGGTGGGGGCATATGATGCGTCATGTGCGTGAACCTCTTGTCTCCATGTCCTGCCGCAGCATCTGTCGTGCGCGGAACAGGCGTGATTTGATCGTTCCAATCGGAACCTTGAGGGCATCAGCGACTTCGCTGAGCGACAGCTCCTCGAGATAGAACAGCGTCAGCACCTCCCGCTCGACGATGGGGAGGCGCGCGAGGGAGTAATCGAGCGCCGCCAGATCCTCGTGTGGTTCATTGGTCCAGGCGTCGGCCGGGATTTCGTTGATATCGATGTCGGGATCCGCTGGCTTTGCGTACCGCTCGCGCAGCCTGTCCATCAGCGTCCGTCGAGCGATCCCGAACAGCCAGGATCGCAACTTTGAGCCGTCCCGCAACCCTGCGATGCCTCGGATCACGCGGACCCAGACGTTCTGGACGACCTCCCTTGCCGTATCGTCTTCTCCGACCAGGCGGCGGACGTAGGTCCAAAGCGGCCCGTGCCAGCGCGCGATCAGATCGTCGAATCCTGCCGCCTCGCCCATCTGGCAACGTATGGCCAGCAACTCGTCATCTCTGTAGTCGCGCTGGTCGGTCGTCATATGGGCTCTACGGTAATAGTCGGGAAAGGCCCGAAAAGGTTCACGACGCGAGATTGCCTTGGGAGAAAGGACGGTTTCCGCCGGCGGCTACTGAGTTGGGCTTGGCCGAGCCGGGCGTAGAATACGGGCCATGGCGCTTCCGATCTCGACTTGGGCCCTGGTCGCGGGTGTTTTGGCGTCGCTAGTAACGATTGCTATGCCCGGTCTGCGTAACGATTTTCAACTACCGGCCGCGGTTACCTGGTTGGGAGCCTGGGCTAGTGTCGTAGCCATTCAAGTTGCCTGGTGGACCCTCTTTCGAAGGAAGGCCTGAAGCCGATGCCTTTCGTCGAACTGTTTCGGGAGGGCATATCCGTTATCGTCGTCCATTGGCGACGATGTGACCAACGGCGTATACTGCACGTGTTCTAGACAAAAGGGTGCAGCGCTCGTCTAGCTGCAGGTAACCGGGTGGTCGGGCCGCCATCCTCCAATGGGTCGTAGTGAGACCAGGAGGAATCGGCCTTGACTGCCGCAGTTACCAGTTCGTCCGCGAGACTTTACTCTCTTGTTTTCGGCGGAAGGCATTTATTCCGCCTAAGCAGGTCTTCTCGCAGTAGCGCTAACTGCTCACTCACCAGCCGATTTCGCTCCGTCTCCGACGATCCTCCATCGCACAGTTGCACTTCGGCCTTCCGGGCTACAGCTGTGTTCGGGAGGCGAGATGCTTCTGAAGATCGGATTGGTTTTGCTGGTGGCGTGGTTGCTCGGCATTGTCGGCGTGTACCGACTCGGTCAAAACGTCCACTTTCTTCTACTCGTCGGACTGATGCTGCTGCTACTCGGAGTTCTGAAGGCTCGAGACGCAGCAGGCAAGGCTCCATAGCGAGAGAGCGATGAGCGGGGGGCCGGAAAACCGATCGCACACGTTTCAGCTCGCGTTCACTCTTGCAGTGGCGGGGATCCTGTTTTGCGCCGCCGGTATCGCCGGCTACGACCTGGAGAAGCGGGCCTTACTGCTCACTGAAGACCGATGGGCCGACGGAGTCATCTGGTGGGAAATCTATTTCGGAATCGGTTTTACCCTTGGCGCCGTACACTTCGGCAAGACTGCCGATCGAATTGCCAAACGTGGCAAGTAGCGGCGGGCGAGACTCATACCCGACTATCATTAACCGATGATCTCGGCTCCTGAGGTCGCGTCCTCGCTGCCGCGAGCCCTCTCGTCATATCCAGACCAGAGTGGACTGTCGATCGTTGAATTGCTGATTGAGCGCGTACGGATAGAGCCGTTCAATGCGATCGCGACACTAATCTTCGCCCTCGCGATTGCCCACACTTTCGCCGCGGTGAGGTTCTCCCGGCACGCTTCCCGAGTGCAGCAGGCGCATGACGAGCGCTTGCGCGCCGCTGGCAAACCGTCGACACCAAGCGTCGCAGCGGAGCTCCTGCACTTTCTCGGCGAGATCGAGGCGGTCTTCGGCTTGTGGGCAGTGGTTCTTGTGGCGGCGATGGTGGCTTATGCGGGATGGGAAACCTCGACGCACTACTTCAACGACATCACCTATACCGAGCCGCTGTTTGTCGTCGTGATCATGGCGCTTGCATCAACGAGGCCGATTGTCACGTTCGCTGAGCAATCGTTGAGACTCATTGCCAACTTCGGAGGGGCAACACCGGCGGCGTGGTGGCTGACGATTCTGATCGTTGGCCCGCTCCTCGGTTCATTCATAACCGAGCCTGGAGCGATGACCATTTGCGCATTGCTGCTGGCGAGGCAATTCTATGACCTTGGGCCCAGCCTCAAGCTGAAGTACGCGACGCTGGGTTTGCTGTTTGTCAACGTGTCGATCGGGGGAACACTGACCCATTTCGCAGCTCCTCCTGTCCTGATGGTCGCTCGTCCGTGGGGTTGGGACTTGAGCTTCATGCTCGGTCATTTCGGCTGGCGTGCCGCGCTCGCGATCGTTGTTTCGACCATCGCCTACTGGTTGATCTTCAGGAAGGAACTCTCGAGTCTGGCAGGTCAGGCTGCCGCGCCCGACCTGTTCGAGCCCGAGGAAACGGACGGCCTCTCGTCGAGCTCCGTACCTCCGTGGGTCACTGCGACCCACATCGGCTTCATGGCGTGGACGGTCCTCACGGCGCATTACCCGGGGCTCTTCGTCGGTGGTTTCATGATCTTCCTCGGGTTTGCCAACGCGACCGCTCCCTATCAGAGCCGCATCGATCTGAAACCGCCCCTCCT
>Ga0137455_1000211_pt1 | contig 14736 bp, 12 predicted proteins | sample EasRivERMGT600_2_FD_102334 | JGI IMG/M metagenome (GOLD analysis project Ga0137455, IMG submission 102334) | Soil microbial communities from meander-bound floodplain in the East River, Colorado, USA - East River MetaG ERMGT600_2 | ecosystem: Environmental > Terrestrial > Soil > Floodplain ... | reverse complement strand
CGTCGAGAAACGGCACGCGCAGTTCCACTCCCCAGGCCATGCTCATCACATCGGTGTCGCGCAGCAATTGGTTGCGCATGTAGCGCGTCAGTTCGAGGCGGCTGATTGCGTCTTCCGGGGTTGGATCGATCACGGCGCCCGCCGAGACCGGTTCGACGACCGCGTCGCTCGCGCCCGCGTAATGTTCCGTCAGCGCCAGCGCCTCGCGACGGGTATAGATGCCGCGGAACACGGAATACGCATTCTCGAGATCCGTCGTCGGCGTGATCAGATCGTGCACCCTTCTGAGCCGCGCGCCGCCGACGTCGCCGGCGATCCTCGCCGCTGCGGATCCGACGGGTCCGGCCAGCCTGGCGCGATGACCCCACTTCGCCAGCTTGGGGACTTCACGAAACGACGGGTAGCCGCCGAACAGCTCGTCGCCGCCGAGGCCGGACAGCACCACTTTCGTATCGTGCTGGCGCGCCAGCCGGCTGACCGTGAACGTGTTGAAGCCATCGATGCTCGGTTGATCCGCGGCCGACAGAAAGTCCGTGACCAACGCGCGCGCGGTGGTCGCGTCGACGGCCGACTCGTGATGATCGGTGTCGAAATGTTGCGCGGTCCGCCGCGCATCCGGTCCCTCGTCCAGCTCGGAGCCCGGAAACGTCAACGAGAATGTCCGCAGACGCGCATTCTGGGTCTGCGTCGCCAGCGCAACCATCGCGGTCGAGTCCATGCCGCCGCTCAGGAACACGCCGACCGGAACGTCGCTGACGAAATGGTGACGGACCGAATCGATCAACGCGTCGCGCGTCGCCGCCACCGGATCGGCAAGGGGATCATCGTCGGGGAATGCGATGTCCCAGTAGCGCACGATCGTCGCGTCGCCGTCGCGCCACGTCATGTGGTGCGCGGCCTCGAGGACACGTACGCCTTTGATCAAGCTCATTGGCTCCGGCACCGATCCCGATCGGAAGTATTCGAACACCGCCTGCGGATCGATGGTCGCGGGCACGACACCGGACTGAACCAGGGCGCGCACCTCGGAGGCAAACGCGAGGACGCCGCCGGACTCGTGGTAGTAGAGCGGCTTGATGCCGAAACGATCGCGCGCGAGAAAGCAGGTCCGTTCGGGCTCGTCCCAGATCGCGAAGGCGAACATGCCCCGCAGCCGCTCCACGAATGATGGCCCGTGCGCCTGATACAAGCGCAGCAGCACCTCGGTATCGCTGTTCGATCGAAACGTCACGCCGGATTGCACCAGCGATTCCCGCAGCGCGGCGAAATTGTAGATCTCGCCGTTGTAGCTGATCGTGAACCGGCCGTTCTCGATCTGCATCGGCTGATGCCCGGCCGGCGACGGATCGATCACCGACAATCGCGTGTGCGCGTACAACGCATGGCCGCCTGGCGATCGCCACACGCCGCGATCGTCGGGCCCGCGATGGCCAATTGCGTTGCGCATCCGCTCCAGCGGACGGCACAAATCGACGCCCGGGTCGCGTCGCACGAAGCCGGCAATGCCGCACATCGCTAGCGGACCGCCCCCATCGTCGCTACGGCCGCGTCAACACCGTGGAGAAAGCGCGCGGCGCCGTCCGCCAACGAATGGTCGGCGACGCTGGCCCGCGCATGGCGGCTCATCGCCCGCCAGTCGGTCTCACTGAGCGTCGCCGCTTGCGCCATCGCGCGATACAGCGCGTCCGCATCATCCGCCGGCACGAGCCAGCCGTTCCGGCGCGTCTCGATCAGATCGATCGCGGCGCCCGTACGGTTGGTGGCAATCGTCGGCAGACCCGAGGCAAGGCCCTCGGGCACCACCAGGCCCCAGCCGTCGTGCCGCGACGGCACGCACAAGAACTGCGCGGACGCATACACGGCGGGAAGCTCGCCCCAATCCTTGAAGCCGACCCATTCGACACGATCCCCGCACGCCGCGAGTTCGCGCCGCAGCCGCGGCGCCATCCGGCCCTCGCCCATCAGCTTCAAGCGAACGTGAGGATGTGCGGCCGCCAGGCGCAGGAATGCGCGCGCGAGCAGATCGACGCCCTTGCGGTGCGATAACGAACCGGAATACAGGAAGGTCACCGGGTCGTTCGTGAATACAGGACGCGACGCCTCAAAACGGGTCAGGTTCGAAAAGTACGGCAGGTTGAGATACATGCGATCGGATCCGAACTCGTCGCGATACGCATCCACCGCCCAGCGGCCGATGCCCCAGATCGGATGATCGGGCGAACGCAACGCCGCCAGCCGGCCGATCCGTGCGACGCGCGCCAACCACGGGTAGCGATAGCCTGGCCGCTCGCCCCAGAAGCACCACGGATTCCCGGTCGCCTCGCGAGCCCTGATCAGGTGCGCGGCGCGGGCGTCGTTGTAGTAGTTGAACACGATGAACCCGGCGCGCTCGATCTCACCGCGAATCGCCTCGATCGAAGTGTCGTCGAGATACGCGTGGTCGTGCGCAATCGCCACACCGGACCAACGCCGCGTCGCGACTTTGCGGAACAGGTAGTAGACGCGCAGTCGTCCCGGGCGTTGCCGTTCGATTTCATTGAACAACTCGACCTGGTACGGCGACGGGAAATGCGTCAGGACGGCGATGCGCGACGCGTCGGTCGTCATCATGTCCGCTTGACCGATCGCACGTAGACGCTGTCGGCGACGTGTATCAGCCACGACACCCGCTCGCTCGCGGCTGTCATCCATGACGAAGCGCGCAACACCGAGCGGCGAAACGGCGTCATCAAATGTTTGTCGGACTGCTGGAGCCCGATGCCGAAGTATCCGTCGACCTCGAACACGCTCGGACCAATGCGCTCGGTGAACATCCGCCGGAGGTCGCGCAGCAGCCAGTAGCGCACGTCGAAGCCCGATCCCTCACCGAAGCCGCGGCGCATCTGGTGATAGAGGCAGCGAATTCCGTATCGCGTCGGCATCTGCACGCGGGCTTCACCGTCGCGATCGAGCACGCGCCCAATCTCCGCCACTGCGTGCGCCGCATCCTCCCTGGAGAAGTGCTGGATGACGCTGTAGGAGAACACCGTCGCAAACGTTCCCGCGGCAAACGGCAAATGACGCGCGTCGCCGACCACGAATCGCGCGGAGCGACCCAGTTGTCGCGCGACACGCCTGGCCGCCATGATCGCGCCCAGCGACGGGTCAATGCCAATTGCGTCATAGCCGCGCGCCGCCGCCGCCATCGTCCAGCGTCCCCAGCTGCAGCCAACATCCAGCAGCGGGCGGCCGTTGCCAGGCGGCAATGCGAGATCGGGGATCGGATACGAGGTCAACTGTCCGATCAGATGCCGATACAAGAGGCCGTTGGTAGCCGCTACCAGGAAGGCCACGACCGGATCGATCGCCGGCTGCCGCGCCGCCAGCTCGATCACGCCTCGCTTCTCCGCCTCGCTGATTTCCACCGATTCGAGAAACAACTCCGGCGCACGGTTATCGACCGATTCGCCGCGAGCGCGCGCCAGCGAGTTCGCGGCAGCCCCGAACGTCTGCCGCACATCGTCACGCAACATGACGGGAACGCCATCGACGATCGGATACGTGTGGCCGTCACGGCAGCGCAACGCGCCATTCGCCGGCGTCAGTGCCGATGCGTCACGCGGGCACACGAGATGTTCGAGGAACCACGGATCGATGGCGGCGTCCGGCGTCATGCGTCTTCCAGTGCGATCAAACCCGAGGCCAGCGCGTCGATCCCGGGCGCGGGTGTCGAGCGTGACGCGCGCGCGAATCGAGCCAGCGTGTGCGGCTCGCTCATCGCGCGGCGCAGCGCCGCTGCGATGGCGGGAGGCGACACCTCGTCCAGCAGCAGCCCCGTTTCACCGTCGCGAACGACACGGCCGCAGTTCCGCGACGCGACGATCGGCAGGCCCCAGCCCTGCGCTTCGATCTGCGCCATGCCGAAACCGTCCGAGTGGGAGGGAAACATCAGCAGATCGCTCGCGCGATAGTGATCCATCACCGCGGTGCGATCGACGCGGCCCAGCCAGTGGATGCCCGGATGATGCAGGAAGCGACCGGGGACGTCCAACCCGCGATCGCCAACGATGCTCAGCTCGATCGGCGCACCGCCGAGGCGATCGAATGCGAGGAGCAGATCGGCAACGCCCTTCGCGACCGACGCGGTGCCGACGAAGAGCACGCGCAACGGCCGCTGGCCTGAAAACGCCGGCGGATACTCGCGCTCGAATCCGTGAGCGGTATCGCGTTCGTACGGCAATGCCATCGTCCTCAGCTTCGGCTCCGGCACGCCCGCGCGGACCAGCGATTCCCGCGACCAGTCGGAATTGACGACGATCCAGTCGGCGAGCTCGCACTCGTGCCGCCACTTGTCAAAGTAGATCGCCGGCGGCGCTTCCGGCGGCGGACCGAACTCCGGCCGATCCGCGGCCACTCGCTCCTGCGTGAGGAAGTGTTCCGGCCCGGGATCGATCTGCCCGAGCACGGTGGTCCACCCGCGCCGCTTGCCCTCGACGAAGATCGCTTCCGCAGCATAACTGTGGGCGAACAGCATCGTGCGGCCCGCCGGCAGGTCCGGCAATATCCCGGCCGCTTCCGATTGGAACCACTCGTTGCGCAACATCAACAGATCCCATTTCTCACGCCCCTGCAGGCGCCACTGGATCTCATGCGCGATGAAGGATCGCGAGAGCGCTCGGACGTTGGCGCCGGCGAGATCTTTGTGGAAGCGTTGCCCGAAACGAGTAGAGAGGGTTGCCGCAATCAAGGCTTCGATGGTTCGCGCGTCCGACCACGCATCGGTGATCAGCTGGCTGAGCCGCCCGGCCTGGTTCAGCGCGCGTGGCACGACGTAGTGCTCGCGCGCGCCCAAATGGCAGCAGACCCACGACGGCTGTCGGGTGCCGGTCACGGCGCTGCCGAGGCATCCCGGTAACGCGAATGCAGGAAGTGCCGCTCGCACACTTCAAAGCAGGCAACGCCGAAACTCACGCACCCGATCGCGCCGGCAAGCGCGAGCCAGCCGTGCATCGGCCGGCGTCCGAAGGTCTCAAACACGTACGCGCTCAATAACGCGAGTATAGGAAAGTGGACGATGTAAATCGTGTACGAGCGCACGCCGAGCCGTTCGAACAGCGGGAACAATGCGCGATCGCGCGACTGTGCGCTGCCAAAGGCCAGCACCAGCCCGCCGCCAAACATCAGTGAGGCAATCACGGCGATGAGAGGCGGCGGCGCAGTCAGATAAAGCGCGGCGCCCGCTGCGAATGACGCAGTTCCAATGGCAACCGCCCGTCTCGGCACGCCGGTGTTGACCATCCGTTCCGCCAGCAGCGCCCCGATCAGCCAGATCGGGTAATACATCAGAACAATCGCAAGGAACCCGCCGACAGGAGTCAGCGCCAGCGACAGGCACACCAGCGGAATCACGACGAACGCGGCCATCCCGCTGCGGTGCCGAATCCAGAGCCAGAGCGGATAGATGGCGTAGTACACGGCCTCGAATGCGAGCGACCACAACGGCCCGTTCGAGCCGAAGTCGCGTCCGAGCGATGAGGGCAACAGCAACACTGCGGGCACGATGGATGTCTGCGAATACCCGCCGCGAGCGAAGGTGGCATCAAGCAGCGCGTCGCCGGTCCGCGCCTCGTAAAGCGTCGGCCACCATGTGCGTCCGATCAGATCGCACGCCAGCGTGACTGCGAGCGCGAAGTAATACGGCGGCGCCAGTCGATGCCAGCGCCGCCGGTAAAAAGGGGCGGCGCGAAACTGCTCTCGGCTGGTGGCTTCGGCGGCGCGAAAGTGAATGAAGAATCCACTGAGCGCGAAGAACACCATGACCGCTTCGCGGCCGTAGCGCAAGGCGCCTGACGCATAGACGGGAATCGCTTCCCATGCGGGATGCGGTGTCGCCAGCCACGCCGCATGCCCACCCCAGAGCAGCCATCGGCAATGACCGAGCGCGACATACACGGCGAGCAGGCCGCGCAGCGCGTCGAGATTGCCGAAGTTGATGCGGCGCGCGCTCACGCCGGACGTGGTGTGCGCCTCAACGAGAGAAACGATCGCACCGCGCGTCCCGGCAGCGGATCCCGTTCGCGGCGATGTTCCGCGATCGCGGACGGGATCGAGACCAGGCCGCTCCACACGCCGCGCCGGCGGCCGTGCCGCAGCAGCCACTGGATGCGATTGGCGCATTGCGCCGCGCCGACCGCCCACATCGACAGCGGATATCGTAAGTAGGTCAGCAACGCGAGGTTGACGATGCTCGCTGACGTGATGGCCGGATCAACGTGATGAGACAGATCGGTGTTATGAAACACCCGCAGGCTCCCGGATCGCAGGACGCGGCCGCCGAGCGCATGTAATCGCAACCCGAAATCGACTTCTTCCATGCCGTACGCGGTCGGCAGGGGCACGTAACCGCCAGTTTGCAGGTAGCGCTCGCGCCGGTACGCGCAGCCGCCGCCGGAAAAATCCGCGACCCATTCCGATACCGTCGTGTCAGGCTCGATCGCTTCGTGCAGATGGAAGACCTGCGCGTCCACCACCCAGGCATCGGGGAAACGGTCGAACGTCTGCTGGATGCGCGCGAAGTAATCGCGGTCGATGGGATACGAGTCGTCATCGAAGCTCGCCACGATCGGGTGCGCGGCCGCGGCGACCATCCGGTTTCGACCGCCGCCGGGACCGACGCGCGCGTCGCTGACGAGGACGGTGAGCTCCGGAAACTCGCGGGTCACGGACGCGGCCGTGTCGCGGCCGCCGCCGTCGATATGAACGAGGATCTCGGCCGCCGCGGGCTCGCAGCCACGCAGAATGCGCAGCGTCTTGACGAGATCGTCGGGGCGGCGATAGCCCGTCACGATGGCGGTAATCGGCGCGGTCATTGGAGGTTCCAGCCGGTGCGGCGTGCAAAATCCACGGGCTGCCTGATCGCAACGAGCTCGTGAACACCGGGCGCGTCGAAGCGTTCGTCGATCGCGCGCAGCGCGCGCGTCGCCGTAGTCACGTAAGTGAGAAAGCCGGCGCGCCGCAGGTGCCCGATCAGATCGGCCATGGCGTAACCGTAACGCCGATGGTGTTCCTCGCCCATCTCGCAGTTCACGCACGCCGTGCGCGCCAGCGTTTGCCGTGCGCCTTCGAGCACGCGCAGCTCGCTGCCCTCGACATCGACCTTGAGAAAGGCGATCGGCTGTGCCGGCACCGCGTCATCCAGTGTCGTGCACCTGACTTCGATCTCGCCGCCGTCGAGGACGCGGTTCATGTCGTCGTACCGGCTATCCGACATGCGCACCGTGCCGGCCGATGCCCCCACCGCGAGGTTTGCCGCGGTGACGTTGTCGCAATGATTGAGCGCGAGGTTGCCGATCAGGTACCGGTAGATGCGCGGGTTCGGCTCGAACCCGTAGACGTGGCCCGTCGCAGCAGCACGCTTGCTGAGGATGATACTGACCTCGCCGACATTAGCGCCGACATCGATCGCGATATCGCCCGCCTGGCAGTAATCCTTGAAGAGATCCAGCGAGTGAAAGCGCCCTTCGGGATTGATCCAGAGATTCCCCGAGACGTTGGTGGGGTAAAAGCGCAGGCGATAGCCATCGAGCTGCACCGTGAACAACGGCGACAAGCCTGTCCACTGCAGGAATCGAGCGGCCACCAGTCGCGCGGGCCGCGGGTGCCGCCGCAACACATCGAGCGTGTGTGCGAGTCCCATCAACGGCCCGCCAGTCCAAGGGCCTCAGGCAACATGGGTGTCATGCCACTCGGGGAAACGCTCGGCCGCGGGGTCCCAGCCGACGCACGACCAGAGTCCGCGGACGCGGCCCCAGCACGCGGCCAGGAAATCACGGCGCAGGCGGCCGCGTCGCACCTGGCTGAACTCACTCGCGCTCTGGAAAATCCCCCACAACGTGATGTGCCACAGCGATCGCAGGGTGCCCATGCCGGCGCTCACGCGGCAAAAGTTGAAGCGCGATCGCATCGACAGATACTGGTGACGGCCGATGTCCTCGCGGCCCAGGGCCGACTGGTGATGCAGGCAGCGCGCCGACGGCACGTAGATCACCTTCCATCGCCTGCTCATGCGATATCCAAGATCGACGTCTTCACCCGGTGAGCTGCCGCGAAAGTGCGGCGCGAATCCATTGACGGAAAAATACGCGTCCTTGCGAAGCAACGTGATGCAGCCGCCCACCCATTCCGATGGCATCGGCTCCGTCGCATCTTCGGGGAATCCGATCTGCACTTGGGCGCCGACCACGGCGCCCGGCGCCAGCGCACGCGGCGCGGATGCCACCAGGCGGCGATACAGCCGCCACAGCGGCGTCGGCACCGCGATGGTCTGATTGAGGATGCGGCCCATGGTGGCGCCGATATCGGGCGCGCGCATCAACTCACGCAACAGGGATTTGATCCAGTCCGGCTCGAACTCCATGTCATCGTCGGCAAACATGATGAGCGGCTGGCGCGTGCGGCGCACGGCGAAGTCGCGCTGCAGCGCCGCGCTCTTGTGCGGATACGCGAAGTACTCGATGTGCAGTCCGCGCGACGACCAGTCCTCTTCGCACAGCGCCCGTGTTTCCGGATCCGAGCCGCTGTGCACGACCATGATCTCGGCCGGCATCACCGTCTGACGAGTCAGGCTGTCGAAACACACTCGCAGCGCGTCGGCGCGGCCGACGGTCGCGATGACGACACAGATGCCCTCGGCGCTCGACATGTTGTCAGCCAATGCGGGTCATCCAGAAACTCGCCGGGCCCTGGGCGCCGACGGCATCGACGATCGACGCGGGCCAGCTCGCGCGAAGCTCATCGCGATGATCCGACCACAACCAGTGCAGGGCAAGGGCAGGCTTGAAGGCGGTATTGAACGCCAGGAACGCTTCGAGCATGTATTGCTCGTTCCACGCCTGCCGCAGCTCGATCAACCAGTCCGCCGGATAGTCGTGCGGAAAGAAGATATCGTGCACGTGGATCCATACGCCGCGGTGCAGCCGCGGAAGGATCTCGAGAAACTCGCGGCACACGTCGCCGCCAAAGGTCGCGACGTGGCTGGAATCGATGAACAACACGTCGTTGGCCTGCAATCCGTCGAACAACTCGAGACCAAGGCGCTCGACGCGTTCGCGCACGAGGGTGATCGGCAATTTCGCCTCAGTGAGACGCGGCTGTGGAAATGGCTCGACGCACACGAGCTCGGCCGGCGACCCATCCGCGCGATTGCACTCGATCGCGCGCGCCGCCACGCGTGTCGAAAACCCAGAGCCGATTTCGATGACGCGGCGCGGCTTGAGGTCTCGGATCAACGCGTAATACATCGCCGCATCCAGGCCTTCGAAGTAGCCGTTGCGATAATCGTAGCCGTCCGCCCCCTGCAACGCTTGCACTTCGGCCCCGTACCCGGCGCCCAGGCGCGCCTGCAACGCGCGTTGCGATGGCAGGTCGAAGTCGATCGCCGGCGGAAGCCGACGGCGAGTCGCGTCGGCCGTCGTGATCTCACGGAAATCCGGAAGCGGCTCATGGAAATGAATCGGCCGGATGTGATGGCCCCACGCGTCCGCGATCGCCGGATTCGATCGCAGGAGGAACAGCAGGTGGCGCGCCAGCGGCGCCGGCACGGCCTTCAACGCGGCGATCAGCAGCTGATCCCTCACGACGCCCTGGCGGCGCGCGCGTCGGCGGCCTCGAGGAATTCGAACACCTCCGCAAAGCGCTTCGGCGCCGCGAACAGATTGGCGAAGCGTCGCGGGTGCGAGATCGCCCAGGCCGCGACGACCGCGAGTTCCCCGAGGGTCGCTGACATCAGCACGCGACGCAGGCGGCCGGCCATCGCACCGGCGACGATGAGACTGCGCTGATGGTGGCCGCGGGCGCCGCGGCATTCGGCCCACATGCGCGAGAAGAAGTCGGCGGTGTCGGGGCATCGCCGCATCAGCGTCAGCGCCAGCAGCACCGTCATCTGCATGTTCTCGTCGGCCGTCTCGTCGCGCGACGTCACCTGGGTGATGGCGTAATTGGCCAGCGGCTCACGCACCAGCAGCAGCCGCCCTGGATAGGTGCGCTCGCGAACGGGTTCGATGACGACAAACGGCAGCGTTGGCGGCGATGGCACCATTGTCTCGGGCGTGACGCGCAGCACCATCGCGCCATTCGAGTGAACGCCGCGGCACGCCTGGCGTGGATGCGGGGTCTCAAAGATCGTGATGGGCTCGTGTCCTTCCACCGGCCAGATCGTCCCGTCACGCTGCCACTCGCCCGTCGCCGTTTCCCGCCAGACGTGACAGTTGGCCCAGGCAAGATTGATCGACGGATGCGGCGCGATCGCCGCGAGCAGCCGCTCGAGCAGTCGCGGCTCCCACCAGTTGTCGTCCTCGAGGAGGCTGACGAACGGTTCCGGGACCGGCGTGAACACGTGATCGAAATTCTTGACCGGTCCGAGATTACGATCGTGCGGCACGTACTTGATGCGCGGATCGTTGATCTCGGATACCAGCGCGCGAGGAACCGGATCGCCAGGATCGTCGTTATGCACCTCGCAGATCCAGTTCTTGTGCGTCTGCGCGATCAAGCTGTTGAGCGCCCGCGGCAGCAGGTGATTGCGGCGGTAGGTCAGCATGTAGACGCGGACGTCCGCGCCTGCACCACCAGCGGTCAACGCTGAGCACCCAGCAGCGCGGACGACAGCGCCGATCGCGCGCCGGTCGAATCAAAGCACCGCCGCCCGGCCTCAACTGCCGCCGCCGCCAGCAGGTTTCGCCGGCCGGCGTCCTCGCGTAACCGCTCGATCGCGTCGCGGAGCCGTGCCTCGCCCGGCTCGTCGACGATGTGAGCGACGTCGTATTCGGCCCGCGCCCAACGCACGGCGGATGAGTAACCGGGCCCATAAATCAGCAGCGGCAGGCCGGTGGCCGTGTAGTCGGCGAGCTTGCTGGGAAACGAGACCGTCATGTTGTCGCGCTCGGCCTCGTCGAAGGTCATCGGCACGAACAGGACGTCCGCGGTCTCGCGCAGATCGCGAATCATCTGGTGAAACGGCACGAAGCCATGGAACGAGATCGCCGTCGACTCCGCCAGCAGCTGCCGCTTCGCGTCTTCATCGAAGGGACCGAACACTCCCAGTCGAGCACGTGTGCCTTTCAGCGCCGATGCCAGTGCGCGCAGGCAACTCATCACCGCGGCGCTGCTGTTGCCACCGTAGCCGATCACCATGTCGCCATCTTCGATCCGGCGCGCCGGCTTCGGCGGGAACACGGGAGAATCCTTCGAGCGCGACGGATACATCACCGATCCGGCCACGCCGTAGCGCCGCTCGTAGGCTTCGGCCATGAAGGGCGAGACGCACAGCCGCGAGGCCGCCGCGCGATAGACGCGGCCGAACGTGCGATCGAGCCATGGACGGCACGCGCCGGTAATCGCCGCCAACCGCGGCCAGTCGTCGTGCACGATCAAGTGGAGCGGGACTCGGAGACGCCGCGCCACCTCCGCGGCGGTGAGCCAGCCGAATCCGTGGCCGACCGTCGCGACGGCATCGACGTCAAAGCCGGCGAGCGAAGACACGACCTGATCGGCCCGGCTCGCCGCGCGCCACGTCAGCCACGCCGAATAGACGCCGTGCAGCCGCGAGTCGAGCCATCGCCGGCGGCCGATCGGCAGGCTCGCGTATGCGACACCCGGCAGGCGGCGGTCCGGCTGCGACGCCAGGCCCGTTTCGACAATGCGCAGGCGATCGGCGGGATAGGTTTCGAGCGCCCGGAACATCAGCGCCGAGCCGTGCTGCGATCCTTCGACCTGCACATCCGCGATGTAGAGCAGGCGCGGCAGCGAGGCCTCAGCCATGCGCCCGCGTCATCTGCCAGGCGTCGACAATCTCGCGAAGCGTCTGCGTCAATGACTTCGTGATGTCCCACTCCGGATAGTGGCTGCGCATCTTCCGCAGATCCGAGTAATAGCAGATGTGATCGCCGGCGCGGTGCTGATCGACGTAGCTGTAGACCTGCGCCTGCCCGGTCATCGCTTCGGTCATCGAAAACGCTTCAAGGATGGAACACGAGTTTGGCTTGCCGCCGCCGAGGTTGTAGACCTCGCCACGCCGCGGCGCCGTCGCGAACGCGGCGATGAAGCGCGCCACGTCGAGCGCGTGGATGTTGTCGCGCACCTGCTTGCCCTTGTAGCCGAAGACCGTGTATGGCCGGCGTTCGACATTGCATTTCACGAGATACGAGAGGAAGCCGTGCAGCTCGACGCCCGAATGATTCGGTCCGGTGAGGCAGCCGCCCCGCAGGCAGCACGTCGGCATGTCGAAGTAGCGTCCGTACTCCTGCACCATCACGTCGCTCGCCACCTTCGACGCGCCGAACAGCGAATGCTTCGACTGATCGATCGTGAAGGTTTCGGGAATGCCCTCGGCAAACGCCGGATCGGCGTAGTCCCACCGCGTCTCGAGCTCCTTCAGCGGAATGAGATTCGGCGCATCGCCGTAGACCTTGTTGGTCGACATGTGGATGAACGGCGATTCCGGGCAGGCCCGCCGCGCCGCTTCGAGGAGGTTCAGCGTTCCGCCGGCGTTGGTGTCGAAATCATCGAACGGGATCGCCGCCGCGCGATCGTGGCTCGGCTGCGCGGCCGCGTGCACGATGACCTGTGGCCGAAGGCCCGCGATCAGTGCGATGATTCCGGCTCGATCACGAACGTCGATCTCGTGATGGGTGAAGCCTGTCAGTTCGCGCTGGAGGCGCTGCTGGTTCCAGCGCGTGTCGCCCTGCTCGCCGAAGAACACGGCGCGCTGGTTGTTGTCGACGCCGTGGACGGCGTAGCCCAGCTCGCGCGCGAAGTACGTGCACACTTCCGATCCGATCAGGCCCGATGATCCGGTAACGAGAACCGTCTTCACTGGCGATCCTTTGGCACGAGAAGGTAGTTCTGACACGACAACATCTGCACGCGCAGCGCGGCGCCGTCGTTTACCGGCACGCCGGCGGGAATCGTGAACAGCTGGTAGCCGAACCGATTCGCCAGACTCAGGATCGAGTCGACAGCCGTCCTGAACCGCGAGAGATACGGCTCATGCCACTCGAGCACCAGCGCCGGGCGCTCGGCCGCCAGCACCTCGGACGCGCCATCGAGCACGCCGCCCTCCGCGCCTTCGACATCGATCTTGATCACCGATACCGCGGGCCGATCGAGCGCGCGCCATTCTTCATCGATCGTGCTGACCTTCACCTTGATCACGCGCGCGTTGGCGATCGTCGTGCTGTTGAATCCCTCGAACAGCGCGTCTGCGGGCCGCCCGATGGTGAAATCGAGCTCGCCCGGCGAGGACGACAACGCCACGCCTCGCACGGTCCAGCGATCCGCGAACATCGAGCCACGCGCGGTCGCCTGCAGATATGGCAGCGAGTTGGGCGACGGCTCGAATGACACCACCCGGCAGGTGCCGCACGCGCGCAACACCGGAATCGCCATCAGCCCGATATTGGCGCCGACATCGAAGATCGTCGTGCCGGGCCGCGCCAGCCTGACGAGCCGATCGATGATGTCGGGCTCGAACGCGCCGCGCTCGCAGATCTCCCGAAAGACCGGAGCGCCGACGGGGAAATGCACCGTGCTCCCGTAGTACTGGAATCGTCCGGCCAGGCCGGGGACGAAGTTGTAAAGGAAGAACTTGATCCGTCGCTTGAACGTCATCGGGCTCAGGCGTGGATGCGCACGTCGAGCTCGACGAAGCCGCGGTGCGCGGCCTCGTACGGCGCGAGCGTCGCGTGATCCCGCGCATGGACGGCCAGCTCGGCGAGATCGAGGACATCGCCCGCGAAGTCGCTGCTGTTCACGAACAGGCCGAGGCGATAGTCGCCGTCGACGAGGTTCAGGCTCGCAACGGTGGCGCGGGCGCTCCACTGTTCGTTGGCGTCGAGGCGGGCGGGCAGGTTCGCCGATCGCAAGTCGATGATGGCGACGCGCGTTTCGAGCGACGAGTAGATCAGGACCGCGATTTCACCGAGCTTCACCGGCGCCGTCGCGCCAATCGTCATCGACAGCTCGATGGCGCCGCCTGACGCAACCGGATTCGGCGTCACGCTGAAGCGCCGCAGCTCGATCGACTCGCCCAGCATGCGCGGCCGATCGACAACGTCATCGACAGGCCGCGCGCCTTGCAGGTACTTCCCGATCACCGCCTGCGTCGCGCCCTCCGCTGCGACGACACCACGATCGAGCCAGATCGCGCGCGTGCAGAGCGCCTGCACCGCCGCCAGGTTGTGACTGACGAACAGCACGGTGCGGCCGCCGCGGCTGACGTCGTGCATCTTGCCGAGACTCTTCTTCTGGAATTCCGCGTCGCCGACCGCCAGCACTTCGTCGATCACCAGGATGTCGGGCTCGAGGTGCGCGGCCACCGCAAAGGCGAGCCGCACGTACATGCCGGACGAGTAGCGCTTGACCGGCGTGTCGAGAAAACGCTCGACCTCCGCGAAGCTGACGATCGAATCGAAGTTGCGGCGGATCTCCTGCCGCGTCATGCCCAGGATGGCGCCGTTCAGGAAAATGTTTTCACGTCCGGTCAGCTCCGGATGAAAGCCGGTGCCGACCTCGAGCAGGCTGGCGACGCGGCCGCGCAACGTCACGCGCCCCGTCGTCGGTTCGGTGATGCGGCTGAGAATCTTCAGCAGCGTACTCTTGCCAGCGCCGTTGCGGCCGATGATGCCGACCACCTCGCCGGCGCCGACGTCGAAGCTGACGTCGCGCAGCGCCCAGAAGTCATCGATCGATGCGGCCGGCATG
>Ga0137455_1000210_pt1 | contig 14786 bp, 5 predicted proteins | sample EasRivERMGT600_2_FD_102334 | JGI IMG/M metagenome (GOLD analysis project Ga0137455, IMG submission 102334) | Soil microbial communities from meander-bound floodplain in the East River, Colorado, USA - East River MetaG ERMGT600_2 | ecosystem: Environmental > Terrestrial > Soil > Floodplain ... | reverse complement strand
CTTGCCGAGGTTCTGGCCGACCTTCTGCCACATGCTGTTGAACACGCCGGTGCTGCCGGTGAAGTGAATGCCGGCGAGATCGGGATGATCGAGGACCACGTTCGAGATCGAAACGGCGTCGCCGGGCATGAAGTTGATGACGCCAGGCGGCAGGCCCGCCGTCTCGAGCAGGCGCATCACGTAGTACGCGCTCAGCATCGAGGCGCTCGCGGGCTTCCACAACACGGTGTTGCCCATGAGCGCGGGCGCGCCGGCGAGGTTTCCGCCGATCGCCGTGAAGTTGAACGGCGACACCGCGTAGATGAAGCCTTCGAGCGGGCGGTACTCCATCTGGTTCCAGACGGAATGCGTGCTGTCGGGCTGCTCGGATAACAACTCCTGTGCAAACGCGACGTTGAAGCGCCAGAAATCGACGAGCTCCGATGCGGCATCGATCTCGGCCTGGAACGCGGTCTTCGACTGTCCGAGCATGGTCGCGGCGACGACGGTCGATCGCCAGGTGGTCGTCAGGAGCTCGGCGGCGCGAAGGAATACGGCGGCGCGATCTTCGAACGCCCAGCTCGACCATTCTTTACGAGCCTTGACTGCCGCGGCAGCGGCTTGACGGACGTGTTCTTCCGTCGCCTTATGGAAATTGCCAAGGACGTGACCGTGTTTGTGCGGCATCACGACCTTTTCGGTGACGCTGGTCCGGCATTCCTTGCCGCCGATGATGATCGGAATGTCGATCGTCTCCGCCGCCATCTGCTTGAGCCGAGCTTTGAGCTCGGCGCGCGCGGTTGTGCCCGGCGCATAGGAGAGATTGGGATCGTTTTCAGGACGCGGCACCCGGCGTCGGCCGGCGAAGACATCAGGCATGGAGGTTCCTCGGGATAAAGACGACTCTCTATTGTATTTCCCAAGCCCCAAGTCCCAAGCCCCAAGTCCTCCTTCGCCGAAGGCTACGGCGGACAAGCATTACAATTCGCCCGTGCGCCGCTGGTCCGTCCTCCTTGCCGCCGGACTTGTCTCTGCGCTGGCCGCGCCGATCGCGGGTCAGACGGCCCTGTCGCGTTCGATCGTCTACGGCGGCGATCAGCAGTTTCCGCCCTACGAGTACCTCGACGAGGAGGGCCGGCCGGAGGGCTTCAACATCCACTTGATTCGCGCGCTGGCCCGCGAAGCCGGCATGTCGGTCGAGATCAGGCTCGGGCCGCGCGAAGAGCGCATGCGCGAGTTCGACGCCGGCAAGACCGACGTCATGTTCCTGTCGTACACCGAGGACCGCGCCGCCCGCTATCAGCTGCTCGATCAGACGTGGACGCTGGCGCAGGTGGTGATGATGCGGCCGGGACTACCGCGATACCCGCGCGGCCTCGACGATTTGTGGGGCGTGCGCATTGCCGTCGACGAGAACTCGATCAATCACCAGCTGCTCGCGGCGCTGCCCGAATCGCGACGTCCGGCGCTGACGGTGGTCGCGACGCGCGAGGATGAAATCCGCGCGTTCGAGCGCGGCGACGTCGACGGCGTCGCCGGCAATCACCTGACGATGCGGTTCCTGATGGGACCGCTGGCCGAAAGCGCGGTCGAAGTGCCGTTGATCTCGCGGCCGTATCAGCTCGCCGTGCTCCCGGGCCGCGAGAACATTGTCGCCCCGCTGCGGGTCGCGCTTGATCGGCTGAAGAACAGCGGCGAGTTCGATCGCATCGTCGAGCAGTATCTGAGCAGCCCGGTGCGGCGGAGCTGGCTCGAGCGATACGCCTCGATCCTCGCGCTCGGCGGCGGCTTCGTGATGTTGTTGTTCGTCGGCGGCACGATGTGGAATCGATCGCTGCACCGGCAGGTGCAGGCGCGCACCAAGGCCGTCGAGCGCACCGAGCGGCGCTATCGCGATCTCGTCGACAACGCCAGCGACATGATCTATCGCACCGATCCGTTCGGGCGATTCACGTTCGTCAACCCGGTGGCGACCCGCATCCTCGGCTTCGACGAAGGCGAGCTGCTGTCGATGAAGTACTTCGAGCTGATGCGCCCGGACTGGGTGCCGCGGGCGATGGGCTTCTACGAGAAGTCCGCGAAGACGCGCGAGTCCACGTATCTCGAGTTCCCGGTCCGCAAGAAGGACGGCGAGGAGATCTGGATCGGCCAGCACGTGCGGCCGATCATCACGGGCGGCCGCATCGAAGGCTTCCAGGGCATGGCGCGCGACATTACCGATCGCGTCAACGCCCAGTCGGAGCTGCGCGCCGAGCGCGATTTCGTCTCGGCCATCCTCGATACGGCGCCGAGCCTGATCATGGTGCTCGACGCGCAAGGACAGATCGTGCGCTTCAATCGCGCCTGCGAGGAACTGTCCGGGGTCTCGATGTCGGAGGTCGCCGGCCACTCGTTCTGGGAGGTGCCGTTTCTCCTCGACAGCGATCGCGCCGAGATTCGCGACGGTATTCCGCGGCTCGCGGCGTCGAGGGAGCCTGTGAAGCTCGATCGCATCTGGGTCGGCAAGAGCGGCGCCCGCCATGTCATCGCGTGGACGGTGATGGCGCTACGCGGCCCGAACGGGCAGACGTCGTACCTGATTGGCCTCGGCGCGGACGTGACGCTGGCGCGCGAGCTCGAGCGCCTGAAGTCGCAGTTCATCTCGATGGTGAGCCACGAGCTGCGCACGCCGCTCACCTCGATTCGCGCTTCGATGCAGTTGTTGATCGCCGAGGACATGACCGGCAACGAAGACGCCGATCAGCTCGTGCGCGTCGCGCTGTCGAACGCCGATCGCCTGATTCGCATCGTCAACGACATTCTCGACATGTCGAAGATTGAAGCCGGCGAGATGATGGTCTCGCCGAAGCGCACGCCGCTGCTGCCGATCGTCGAGGATTCGGTGCGATCGGTCGAAGGATTCGCCAAGGACTCCGGCGTCACGATCACGCACTCGACCAACGGGATCCACGATGTGATCGCCGATCCCGATCGCACGATCCAGGTGCTGGTGAACCTGCTGTCGAACGCGGTGAAGCACGCGCCGAGCGGATCGAAAGTCGAAGTCACCGCCGGCCGGGAAGGCAACATGGCGACCGTCGCCGTCTGCGATCACGGCCCCGGCATTCCTTCCCACAAGGTCGATTTCATCTTCGAGCCGTTCACGCAGCTCGATAGCAGCGACACGCGCCGCATCGCCGGCACCGGCCTTGGACTGACGATCGCGCGGGCGCTTGCGGAGAAACAGGGTGGAACGATTCGCGTGTCATCGCGCGAAGGTCAAGGCGCGACGTTTACGTTGACCATGCCACTCGCTTGAGTTGGGAGTGGGGAGTGGCGAGTGGGGAGTTAGTGAGCGACGGTGATCGTCCGCCACTTGCCCTGGCGGAACCGGTAGACGGTGAGGACGCAGCGGGTGAAGTGACCCAGGACGATGGCCAGCCAGATGTCTTCCGGCTGCAGCTGGCGCATCGACTGGATCACCGTACACATGCCGATCGGCACGGCGATCTGCGACGCGAGCGTGATGAAGAGCGGGCTGCGCGTATCGCCCGTGCCCTGCAGTCCACCGGTGTAGGTCAGCGCGAGGGTGATGAAGAATCCTGAAATCGCCAGGTACTGAAGCAGTTCCTCGCCGATCGCCTGCACCGCCGGGTCCGTCGCGCCGAACAGCCACAACAGCGCTTCCGGAAACGCCACGAACATCAAACCCACACCCGCGGCGACGGCAATGCCGATGCGTGATGCCGCATGCACGCCCTGCATCGCGCGCTCGGGGTGGCCGGCGCCAAGGTTCTGTCCGGCGATCGTCGCGGCCGCGCCCATCAACCCCACCGACGTCCACGTAATCAGCGAGAACAGTTCGGTGTAGCCGATCGCATAGGCGCCCTGCGCTTCGGCGCTCTGCGCGAGCGAGCCGATGAAACGCAACAGCATGACGCCGGCGATGTTCATCGCGATGCCCTGCACGCCCGTCGGCAGCCCGAATCGGAACAGCGATCTGATGATCACCCAATCGGGCCGCCAGTCCATGTGACGCGACAGCTTGATGACGAGACGGCCCCTCAGCAACTGGTACAGCGCATAGGCGCTGACCGTGCTCGACGCGATGACGGTGCCGAGCGCCGAGCCCATCGTGCCGAGCGCCGGGATTGGACCGAGGCCGCGGATCAGAATCAGGTTGAGGACGACGTTGAGAATCGTCATCGTCACGCCGAGACGCATCGGCGTGCGCGCGTCCCCGGCGGCGCGCAAGGCCGTCGTCAGCATGAAGAACATCAGCATGCCGATGCTGAACGTGAAGTTGACGCGCAGGAACGGCATCGCCAGCTCGCGCACCGCCGGCGACGCGTTGGCGAAGTCCAGGAGATAGGGCGACCCGAAGTACCCGATCGGCGCCATCACCGCATACATCGCGAGCGCGGTGAGCAACGCCTGTTGGACGGTTCGATTCACCTTGTCCGCATCGCCGGCGCCAACGTAGCGCGCGACCAGCACGGCCTGCCCGGTGAAGAGCGATGCCATGAAGACGATGACGACGAGGAAGATCTGCCAGCTGACGCCAATCGCGGCGTTCGCGGTGTAGCCAAGGAGATTGCCGACGAGAATGTGATCGATGAGGCCCTGCAGCCCGGCGATGACGTTCTGCAGCATGGTCGGCCATGCCAGCTTCCAGACGGCAGGACCGATGGGGCCTTCGATCAGCGATCGGTCGAATGGGGACTTCTTTGTTGGTACCGGCTCAGACAAACGGCCTAGATTGTACCGCTAAACATCCAGCTCCACGGCTTCTTCGGCCCTGTCCATGATGAAGCGAAAGCGCGCCGACGCGTCTTTCCCCATCAATTCGTTGATCACGCGATCCGTCACAAGTTGATCGGCGATTTCAACCTTGAGCAGGCGCCGGGTCCGCGGGTTCAACGTCGTTTCCCACAACACCTTCGGCATCATCTCGCCCAGGCCCTTGAAGCGCGTGATCTCCGGGTGGGCGCGGCCGGCCTTCTTGACGATCAGTTCCTTCTGGTGCTCGTCGAGCGCCCAGTGCGTCTCCTTGCCGAGATCGATGCGATACAGCGGCGGCTGCGCGAGATAGACGCGGCCGGCGGTGATCAGCTGCGGCAGGTGACGATAGATGAACGTCAACAGCAGCGTGGCGATGTGATGGCCGTCGGAATCGGCGTCGGCGAGGATGATCACCTTGCCGTAACGCATGCGTGCCAGGTCGAAGCTCTTGCCGACACCGCAGCCGAGCGCCGTCACGAGATCGGCGAGTTCCTTGTTCTCGAGCACCTTCGCGGTCGAGACGCCTTCGGTGTTGAGGACCTTGCCGCGGAGCGGCAGGATCGCCTGTCGCGCGCGATCCCGTCCCTGCTTCGCCGATCCGCCCGCTGAATCGCCTTCGACGACGAACAGCTCGCTCGTGATCGATCCGGGACTCGTGCAATCGGCGAGCTTGCCGGGCAGGTTGACCCGGCCGGCGGTCGGACCTTTGCGGACGACTTCAGCCTGCGCGGCGCGGCTCGCTTCGCGGGCGCGCGCGGAGAGGATGATGCGCGCGACGATCGATTCCGCGATCGACTGGTTATTGTTCAACCAGTGCTCGAGCCCGGGTCGCACCAGTCCATCGACCGCCGACAGCACCTCGGGATTGTTGAGTCGATCCTTCGTCTGTCCCTGGAACTGCGGCTCTTGAAGGAAGACCGACAGCACGCCCGTCATGCCTTCGCGAATATCTTCCGCAGTCAGTGTCACGCCTTTCGGCGACAGGTTGTGCGTCTCGATGTAATTGCGGACCGCCTTGCCGAGGCCGGCGCGCAATCCGTTTTCGTGCGTGCCGCCCGATCCGGTCGGAATGCCGTTGACGTAGCTGCGAAGGCTCTCGTCCGTCGCCTCCGTCCACTGGACGACGAACTCGATCTTGATGCCGTTCTCTTTCTCGAGCGTGAACGGCGCTTCGTGAACGGCCCTGGCGCTTCTCTCGGTGACGATCTTCTTCAGGTAATCGACCAGGCCTTCTTCGTGCTGGAAGACGTCCTTCTGGCCCGTGGCCTCGTCCTCGAAGATCACCTTGACGCCGCGATGCAGGTAGCTCGCGACTTCGAGGCGCTCGCGGATGATCTGCGCGTCGAATTCGACCTTCGGGAAGATTTGCGGATCGGGCTTGAAGTAGACGGTCGTGCCGGTGCCGCGGGCGGCGCCGATCTTCTTAAGGCTGCCGGTCGGTTTGCCCTGCTTGAAGGTCATCTGGTACTGATGTCCATCGCGCTTGACCGTGGCGACGAGCTCGCGCGAGAGCGCGTTGACGACGCTGGCGCCGACGCCGTGAAGGCCGCCGGCCGTCTTGTAGTTGCCCGCCTCGAACTTGCCGCCGGCGTGGAGCACCGTGAAGATCACCTCGAGGGCGCTCTTCTTCGTTTTCGGATGCGCGTCCACGGGAATGCCGCGGCCGTCGTCTTCGATGGTGATCGACGAGCCGTCCTTATGGAGCGTCACGCGAATGTTGCTCGCGTGACCGTTCATCGCTTCGTCTATCGAGTTGTCGAGTGTTTCCCAGACCAGGTGATGCAGGCCGGTGCTGCCGACGCCGCCGATGTACATGCCGGGGCGCTTCCGAACGGGCTCGAGCCCCTCCAGAACGGTGATGTCTTTGGCTGTGTAATTCGATGCCGCTACGGGAAATTATATGGTGCCTGAGGTGGCTAAGGTGCCTTGGGTGCTCTCGCTCTTCTTGCAGCGGGCTTTTTGGGCGACGCCGTCTTTCTCGCCTTCGCGGCACGCTTCGGTTTGGGCGCGTCGCCTTCTTCAACGACTTCAGTGATCTGAGCGTCACCGACGGGAGCTGCGATCACTTCAGGCACAACCTCCAGCACGGGTAGTGTTTCAGGCGCCTGTTCCGATCCGTTCTCGCGAGTGCCGACGCCCCACCCGTGCGGGACCGACGCGCGCGGCGCTCCGCCGCTGGCGAACACGCGCAAGGCGCCCTGGCGATCGCGCTCGAGACGGAGGAGACCATCCTTCTGGCAGGCACGCATCAGATCGGCGATCGATCCGTACTTGCGCTCGTCGAAATCCGGCTGCGCGGTGCGCAGGAACTGCTTGAACTGTCGCGGATACATCGGCCATCGCGGCTGCGTCGTGGCTTCCGTCAGCACGCGCCGCACGAGCGCGACGCCGTCACCGAGCGACGCATCCTGCGGAACGGAATCGGGCTGTTCGAGCAACTCGGTCAGCGTGTCGGTTTTGGCCTGGCCTGCGCCGTTTCCACCGTTAGCCGCGTGAGCCGCATGAGCCGTGAGCGAAGGAGTCTCCGCCTGCGGAGACTCCGGAGTCGAAGGGTTTGAGTCGGGCAGCTCGACGAGCGTGCTGCGGCCCTGGTGCTTGAGGGAAACCAGTCCCTGTTTCGCCAGCTTGTCGGCGAACTCGCGGAACGAGCCGGCGCCGTAATCACGCTCGGAGAATGACGAATCCAGCTGCAGCAGCGTGCTCTTCAGCAAGCCGAGCTGCGGCGTGACTTCGCGATCGGTCAACACCTTCAGCGCGCGCATGACGAGCGGGGCCGCCTGATCGATCGATTGGGAGCCATTGCTCTTCTGGCGCTCGCCTTTTTCCTGCTTCGGAGACCTGCCGCGCCCGTCCCTCGACTGCGCTCGGGACGACCCTGAGCCCGTCGAAGAATCGGGGACGATGTTTTCGTAGGCGATGAACTCGGTGCAGTTCTTTTGCATCACCTGGCTAGTGAAGGCGCGGCCGCCGACGACGAACACTTTGCGATCGTACTGCTTGAGCTTTTCGACGAGCGTGATGAAGTCGCTGTCGCCGCCGACGATCACGAAGGCGTTGATGTGGGAGTGTGTGAACGCCATTTCAAGGGCGTCGAGGGCGAGGTTGATGTCGGCGCCGTTCTTGTCGCCGCCGGGCGTCGTGACGCGCTGCACCATGCGGACGGCGTGCTGCGCCATGGCGCGGCCGTAGTCGCCGGAGCGTTTCCAGTCGCCGTAGGCGAGCTTGGTGACCACTTCGCCGCGCTCCTTGATCGCCTCGAGGACGGCGCCGATGTCGAAGGCGAGATTGAGGGTGGTCTTGACGCCGATCTCGATGTTGTCGAAATCAATGAATACGGCAATCTTCAGTTTGGTGTCTGACATTACTTCCTGACTTGGTGAGGACGTTTCGTCGAGCGGTGTGGAGACCGGGTCGTGCCCAGGCGGGCAGTAGTGCAAACCGTGGGGTCTTCAGGCCGTCTTAATATAGAGATCATACTCCGGCTGCGGACGGTACAGAAATCGCAGTATGAGGATGGTGGAGATCAAAATGACGAAGAAATGCACTCTAAACAGGTCGATTGTCGCTGTTGCGGCCGTGCTGGCAGTCGAGCTGACACTGCCCGGCTCTGCCTTGGCAGCTGAGCAGAAGCCTGAAGTGCAGCGGTTGTTTCAATCGGGTTCGTACGAGCAGGCCGTCGAGGCGGCGCGTGATGGCGATCCCGCATCGACGTTCCTCGCGGCGCAGTCACTGATGAAGCTCGATCGCACCGATCGAGCCGCCGCGGAGCTGACGCGCCTCCGCGCGAGCGACAACCCGTCGTGGCGATCGATCGGTGAATCCGGCGAAGCGCTGATCGCAGGCGATGCCGGCCGCGCCATCGAACTGGCGCGCCGCGCCATCGAAGCGGATGGCGGCAATCCGTTTGCGCATTATCAGCTCGGACTCGCGGCAGGCAAGGCGAGCGACTGGGGCACTTCCGTCACCGGATTCACAAAGGCGATCGAGTTGAAGCCGGATTTGGCTTATGCGCATTACTACGCCGCGCTCGCGTATCAGCGCCAGCGTCAGTTGCCGAAGACCGCGGAACACTTCGACGCATTCCTGCGCCTCGCGCCCGACGCGCCCGAGCGTGGAGCGGTCCAGGCAATTCTCAGGACGATCAAATAAACAGGTCGTCAGGTAGTCACGACGACCTGACAACCTGACGGCCTGACGACCTGTTAGAAGATGTGCCCGAAGCCGAAATAGAACCGGGCCTTTCGGGATCCAATGACATCGCTGCGCGGGAAGCCAACATCCCCGCGCAGCAATCCCACCGGCGTATCGAGGCGAAGCCCGAAACCGGCGCCGAGCTGCAGGCCATTCCAGTCCTGGCCCTTCGCGAAAATGTTGCCGGCATCAAGGAACACGACGCCGTTCACCCATCCATACATCGGGAAGCGCGCTTCCTGATTGAGGATGACCAGGCGGTCGCCGCCGATCGGCAGACCGTCCGTATCCCGCGGCCCGAGACCTTCCTCGCTGTATCCCCGCACGCTGGTCGCGCCGCCGGCGCGGAAGCGATCCGAAAAAGCCAGCGGATCGCGGCCGTAGGCGAAGCCGATCTGCGCGCGCGACGCGAGCACGACCTTGCCGAGCGGCACGAACAGGAACTGCTGCATCAGCAGCTTGCGATTCTGTTTATCCGAGCCAAGGAACGCCGCCGATTGATCGAACGACACCGCGCTGAACGTGCCTTTGCGCGAATTGAACGGATCGTCACGGCGATCCCACACGAACGCTTCGCTCAATTTCGCGATGTTCGTGATCGTGTCGAACGGAATGAAATCGTTGGCGGTGCGCGGATCGACGAGGTGCTCGCGCTCGAAGCGGTAGCAGTAGACGAACTGGAAGCCCTTGAACTTCCACCGCTGATCGGCGCTCACGCCCTTCTGCTTGGTAAGCAAGAGCACCGTCGTGCGATCTTCATCGTGCACCAGGTCGCGCGTGTAGAAGCCGTAGAGCGTGGAGCGCGCGCGCCAGCCGAACAGGCGTGACGTGGCGACGAACACCGACGCGTCCTGCTGATCGCGCTGATACATGCCGTAGAGGCCGCCCGTCAACGCCCGCCCGAACAGATTTGGATTGCGCACGTCGCCGACGACGCCGGCGTTGCGCGTGCTCGTGAACTCCGCGATATCGTTGCGGCGCTCGCCTTCCAGCTGGAAGCCGTAGCGCACCGCCCACTGCGGATACTCGTCGACGGTGACCACGGCTTTCACCTGCTGCACGCCGTTGACCGGATCGCCGGCCGGCACCGGCTGGATGTCGACCAGCCGGAACACATTCGTGTCGTAGAGCCGCTTGCGCGCCAGCGTCCACTCATCGAGATCGACGGGCTTGCCCAGCTCGAACCGCAGCGCCTGCGTGATCACCTTGCCGTTGGTGACGTCGTTGCCGGTCACCTCGACGTTCCCCAGGACCTGCTGCGCCCCTTCGGTGACGGTGAATGTCAGCGCCACGGTGTCGTCGGCCGCAATCGCCGGCTGCGACTCGACCTCGACGTCATTGAACCCCTGGCGGCGGTAACGCTCTTCAATCCGAAGGCGCGCGTCGTTGATGTCGGAAGCGACGTACGGCGCCGGCGTCTCGATCGCCGCGGCCTTCTCGATGTCGGGCAGGCGCGCCTCGGCGATACCGGCCCACTTCAGGCTGGTGATGTTCGCGCGCGGTCCTTCCTTGATGTCGAACCACAGCACGCCGATCGTGCCGTCGATCGCCAGCGGCCGGCCCGCGATCTCCGCCTTGAGGAAGCCCTGCTCGTTGTAGGCCTGGCGCAACGCCTTTTCCACCACGGTGCGATCGAGCCACGCTTCGATCTCGAGACCGGCGCCGGCGATCTCCGCGGTCAGTTGTTTCGCATCGATCTCCAGGTTGCCGGCAAAACGAATCTCGCGGGCCGTGACCGGCACGCCCGGCGTCACTTCAATCCGCAGCCGCTTCGTGGTCGCGTCGGGCCGATCGATCAGGCCGACCACGACAGTCGCGAGATCGTTGGAGTCGACCAGGTAGGCCCGGACGCGATGCGTGAGATCGTCGATCAGGAACTGATCGAACACGTTCTTGTGCCACGCCTCTTCGAGCTCGTCGATCAGCCGCTTCGGCGCGACCAGTCCGTCGATCTGCAGAATCGTGTGCGGCCCGCGATCGAGGATGAACTCGAGCGTGACCGTGCCGTCCGCGGCTTCGTTGCGCCGGGTACGAACGCGTGCTTCGAGGAAGCCCTGCGCGTGGAAGGACTCGCGGATGCGATCGATGTCTTTCTGCAGCTCGAGGAAGTCGAACTCGTCGCCTTCCTCGATCTTGATCTCCGCGCGAGCCGCCGAGGCCAGCTCCGGATCGACGCCGGTGAACGTGATCGTGCTGATCAACGGCTTGACGCGCCGCTCGGACGGCGGCCTGCTGTCGCCGCCACCGAACGTGACCTGGTGGCGGACGCCGAGACTGACCGTGCCGCTGTCGCGCGACAGCGCGCGCAGCTCGACGTTGCGGCGCGGAAAGTAGCTGATCACGAACGTCGCCTTGCCGTTCTCACGCAGGTTCTGCGACACCGTGAACTCGACCTGTTCGCTCAGGCGCTTGCTCAACGTCAATCGGGTCGTCGGGTCGGTCCGGTCGTTGCCGATCAGCGTCGGGTCTTCGCGGAAATCGGGATCCTCGAACTCGCCGCGCTCGACGCGGAAGGCGTCGAGGCCAATCGCGCGGCCCGTGACGCCAAGCAGATCGGCCGACAACAACGTCAGCGCGGTTTCGGTGTTGCTGGAGCCGACGATCTCCGCGGCGATCTCACCAGGGGTGCGCGAGCCTTCCTCGGATGCGAGATCGATGCTCGGCCGCTCGAGCGTGCCGGTCAGCGTCATCGTGACGTTGTCGCCGTTCAATCGCGCTTCGGCGGCGATGTTGAACTCGGGGTGGATGTGGCGGCGATCGGCGAAGGAGATGTCGCCGCGCGTGATGCGGAAGGTGTGACCCGCAAGATAGATCTGTCCGCCCTCGCGCAGCGTGATGCGGCCGTCCATGCCTGGCTGCGCGACGGTGCCGACCACGTGCACGCTGGCGCTGGCCGCGAGGCGGCCGTAGTTGTTGTCGACGAGTAGATCTTCGGTGGTGGTAACCACCAGGTTGAGCTGCAGCCGATCGAGATACGGGCTGCCGGCGGTCGGCGCCATCACCGGCAGCGCGGCCTGCCGCGCGAGAGCGGCGATCGTGATCGTGTCGGTATAGGCGCTCTGGACGATGCGGATGTCGCCGGTCAGCGACGGACCGCGGGGATCGGGACGAAGGGTCACGAGCGCATCCAGCTCGCTGCGCAGCCCCTTCGGCACTTCGATCGCGACGCCCTGCGCCTGGATGTCGAGCGCGCCGCCGCTGAGCGCGAGCGCTTCGAACTCGAGCGAGCCGTCGAGCGCGAGCGCGCCGCCGTTGGCGAGACCGCGTACGCCGTCAAAGACCGCCAGCTGGCCGTCGAGGACGATGGCGCCGGTCAGTTCGGACAACACCACGCGCGGTTCCGAGATCGCGAGCTCAGCGCCATCGAGGGTGATGCGGCCATCGAATAGCGGCTTGGCGACGGTGCCTTCGATGCGCGTGTTGACGTCGGCATTGCCGTCGAAGGCGACGACGCTCGTCAGCGCCGACAGCACGCGCAGATCGACGATACCCTTCACCGATAGATCGAGGGGCGGATCCTCGGCCGCGACTCCCACGGTGCCGCCGATGGTCACGGGATTCTCGGCGACCAGCCACGAGGCATCGGCCACCGCAACGTTGCCTTTTGAAAACTCGATGCGCGTAGGACGCTGCTGCTCGACGGGGATGCCGGAGAACGTGAACGTCGCGGAATCGAGGACGAGCGCGCCGTCGATCGCCGCGAGGGTCAGCTCCGGAACTTTCGCCGAGCCCTTGGCGGAGAAGCTGCCGATCACGCCGCCGGTCGCGACGTTGCCGGTGATGCGCCCGACCGTGAGCTGCTCGCCGTTTAACTCCGCGTTGATGTTCAGTGCCTGCACCGCGGCCGGCGCGCCGACCCAGCCGAACGTGCCGTTCTTGATCGCGAGCGTCCCGACGGTGCCGAGGCGGCTGCCGTTGCTGCGCAGGTTAAACTGCATCGGGCCGCTGCCGTCGAGGATGAACGGCACACCGAACGCCTTGCCCAGGCGCACTGCATCCTGTAAATCGCCGGCATACTGCGCCTGGAAGTTTCCATCCAGCTTGGTGTTCCACTGCCCCGAGGCGCTCAGCCGGCCGCTGCCGATGCGCACGAACAGGTCCTTCAACGTCACATCGTCGCCGCGCAGCTCGGCGTTGAGCGGCGAGAGCAGCGATACCGGCACGCCGCCGATGCCGGCATCGAGCTCGCTGATGTTGACGAAGGCGACGCGATCGCGCGCGTCGGCAAGCCGGCCCGACGCCGTGACGGTGCCGTTGGCGAAACCGAGGATCTCGGTCTCGATCGCGCCCATGAACGGCGACAACCGGGCCACCTCAAAGCGATCGAGCTGCGCGTTGACGCGATAGTCGTACGGCGATGCGGTCGCGATGTCGGCGTTGATCCGCGCGCCGATCGACGGCAGCCGCGCGACGATGCGGGCCTGATCGCCGAGGAGATCGGCGGTCGCATCACCGGCGCCGATGAAAGCGCCGGCCTTGCCGCCGGTCAGCGCGAAATCAAGCGTGGCGTGTCCCTTCGGCTGCGCCGTGGTGCCCGCGCCGTCGAACTGCACCGAGAAGATCGCCTGCGTGTCGTTCGGCGACAACACGGTGCCGGTCCACGACAGGCGATCGCCCTTGAGGCTGGCGTCGTAGGCGCCGGTTTCCCACGCGTAACGAACGCGGCCGCCGAGAAAGCCCGCGCCCTGGTGCATTTCGAGCGACGACACATCGATCGCCTCGGCGGTGACGATCGCCTTGGCGGTGGCGCGATCGATCGGCTGCGCCATCCACACCAGCGAGTTGCCGTTGATGGTTGTGTCGAGCTGGTAGTTCTCGAAGGTGCCGCTGAGGATCGCGTCGGCGGACATGCGGCCAGCAACGCGATACGATTCGGGAACCTGATCTTGCAGCTCGAGGGCGTTCGGCGCGTCGACGCGAAGGTTGCCGCTCCACGTCCGGTTGGTGATGTTGGCGATGACGTCGCCGGTGATCTGGGACGAGCCGCGACGGAGGCTGATCGCCGAAATCGTCGCGGTCCTGGGATCGGCAACGACGGCTGCCGATGCCGCGACGCGGCCAATGAGCGGCAGATCGACGGCGTCTCCGGAGATCGTCGTTTCGATTTCGGGATAGCGATAGGACCCGCCGAGCGTCATCGGCGCGTCGATGCCGCCGTGCACCTCGAACATGATCTCCGCGACCGGGAATCCCAGCGTGGCTGCGCTCTGCGCGGCCGCCGCAACATCGGTGACGTAGGCTTGGGCGGGACCGCTCATCGTGCTGAGCGTGGCGGCGCCGCGCTTGATGTGCCCCGCCATCTTGCCTTCGAGCCGGAACCCGGGGAAGGTGTTGTTGTGATCGTAGCGATAGTCGTCGCCGACGATGGTCGCGTCGATCGTGCCGGTCATCGCCACGGCGCCGGCGCGCGCGTAACCATGCGAGCGGTTGTGAATCACGAACTTGCGCGGCTCGCTGAACGCGAACGTGCCGTTGCCGTCGAACCTGGCGCCGATCGCCTGCGGATCGACGGCGGCCATGCGCAGCGCGGCTTGCGAATCGACGCCGCTCCATTCCGCACTCGCGGTGCTGATCGACGCCTTGCCCCACGGCACAGTGAATGCGGCCTTGATCGATCCGCCGGACTGCGGCTTGATCACGAGGTTGTGTCCGGAGAACGCCGTGAAGGTGACTTTCACGGGCCCGGCGAGACCGAGATCGCGCTCGCGGCCGACGTCGAGCGTGTTGCTGTGGACCACGAGGTTGGTGGCGAAATCGCGCGCCGGCCCGGTGATCTTCCCTTCGATGGTCGCCATGCCCGTGACCGGAACCGGCGGCGGCGGCACCCACTTGATCGCCTTGTCGAGATTGACGCT
>Ga0137455_1000209_pt1 | contig 14803 bp, 15 predicted proteins | sample EasRivERMGT600_2_FD_102334 | JGI IMG/M metagenome (GOLD analysis project Ga0137455, IMG submission 102334) | Soil microbial communities from meander-bound floodplain in the East River, Colorado, USA - East River MetaG ERMGT600_2 | ecosystem: Environmental > Terrestrial > Soil > Floodplain ... | reverse complement strand
GTCAATAGCTCATCCGGTCCGGGGCCGCCGGTGCCCGCGGTTCGACGGCTTCGTGCCCCTGCGGTGTTAGAATCTTCAAGTGCATCAAGGCTGAAATCATGGCGTCGGATTTCGCCCGCGGCGGGGCCGCGAAAAGGTGACGAGGTAATGGTGACGAGGTAATGGTGACGAGATAAGGGTGACGTACAACCTGTTACTACACTTCGTCACCATTATTCGTCACCCGTAATCGTCACCCTCATTCGTCACCTTTTGAGTTGCGGAGTAACACCATGCCAATCGGCAGACTCGACCACTACTCGATCCGCACACTCGACGTCGAGGGCTCGCGCCGCTTTTACACGGAAGTGATGGGGTTCCAGGTGGGCTTTCGCCCGCCGTTCAACTTTCCGGGGCTGTGGCTCTACAACGGCGCGCCCTATCCCGAGTCCTACGGCGTGGTCCACATCATCGGCGTGGACGTGAACGACCCGCAGGGCCTCAAGGAATACCTGGGCGACCGCGACCTCGAATCGCTCAAAGGCACCGGCACGGTGGACCATATGGCATTCAGCGCCACCGGGCTGGCGGAAATGCGCGGCCGGCTCAAGGGCCTCAACGTTGCTTATCGCGAGCGCACCGTGCCCTCGCTCGGGCTGCACCAGGTGTTCTTCGAAGACCCGAGCAGCGTCACCATCGAGCTCAACTACCCCGCCGCTGAGGCCGCGGCGGAAGGATGAGGGATGAGGGATGAAGGATGACCGTCGCGCCTCGCGCGACAACGGCAGGTCCCGGCCTTTCGTTACCTTCGGTCGGAAGTCAGTACGATATTGAATCTACTCGAATGATCTGCCGGCCGGACGTGAGTGAAAAGCCGGGACTCTTCAGCTACACGCGAAGCGTGGGGTCATCCTTCCACGTTCATCCTTCATCCTTAGCCCGCGCGCGCCGCTCCCTATGCGTGCACTAGTGATTGGAGGATCCCTGGGTGGGCTCCTCTGTGCCAATTTGCTGGCGCGGGCGGGCTGGGACGTCGAGGTATTCGAGCAGTCAAGCGAGGAGCTCACCGGGCGCGGGGCCGGCATCATTTCGCATCCGGAGCTGTTCCAGGCGTTGCAAAGGATCGGCGTTCCGCTCGACGACAGCTACGGGGTGGACGTGCCGATCCGCACCACCCACAACCGTAGCGGCGCGACGATCGCAACGCTGGCGGTCAGGCAAATCTTCACCACCTGGGGCCGCCTGCACCAGCTCCTCCGGGAAGCGTTCCCTCGCGAACGCTATCATTTCGGCGCTTCATTCGCGCGCCTTGAGCAGGACGCGCGCGAGGTAACGGCGCGATTCGCCGACGGCCGCGCCGCCCGTGGTGACCTGCTCGTCGGCGCCGACGGCGTCCGCTCGAGCGTGCGTGCGCAGCTCGCACCCGCGGCGAGACCGCGCTATGCCGGATACGTCGGCTGGCGCGGGCTCGCCGAGGAGAACGCCTTGGCCCGCGCGGTTCACCGCGAGCTGATCGACAAGTTCATCTTCTGCCTGCCGCCGCGCGAGATGATGCTCTGTTACCCCGTCGCGGGCTTCACCAATTCCACGCGTCCCGGCGAGCGCTGCCTCAACTTCGTGTGGTACCGTCCCGCTGATGAGTCGCGCGAACTGGCGCGGCTGTGCACCGACGTCAACGGCAAGCACCACGACATGTCCATCCCGCCGCCGCTGATCCGGCCCGAGGTGCTCGCTCAACTGCGCAGCGCGGCGGACGATTCTCTTTCCCCGCAGCTCGCCGAAGTCGTGCGCCACACGCGGCAGCCGTTCTTCCAACCCATCTTCGACGTCGAATCGCCGCACATGGCGTTCGGACGGGTCGCGCTGGCGGGAGATGCCGCTTTCGTTGCACGCCCCCACGTGGGCATGGGCGTGACCAAAGGCGCGTGCGATGCAACGGCGCTCGCTGATTGCCTGGGCGAATCGGGCAACGACGTGCCGACCGCGCTGGCGCGATACGAGTCCCGGCGGCTGCGCTTCAACGCGGCGGTCGTCACCCACGCGCGCGAGCTCGGTTCCTGGCTGCAGGGCGTAGACACGCCGGAGGCGCAGCGCCATCACACGCCCGAGGCGGTGATGGCGGAGATCGCGGTTACCCGCGACTACCCTTGAAGGTGACGAATACGGGTGACGAGATACAGGTGACAAGAGGCTGTGCCTCAAGGGCATAAGTCGTGATTCGAATTTTGAACCGCCGATGAACGCCGATAAGAGCAAGAACTGAACCGCCAAGGCGCCAAGACGCCAAAAATAGTCGAACCGCGGAGGCGCGGAGAGAAACAAGAAAAGGCAGGATTTGCAGGGTTTGAACCGAACACCTGTCACCCGGCGGCTTCCGAAATGCCATCACAAAATCTCGGTGCGCTCACGTCGCACGCTCTGCGCGCCACCGGGGTCACATCCCCGATCAAGTTCGGGGCCCCTGTTCCGCCCCTCGACGCGCTACCTCGTCACCATTATCTCGTCACCCGCACCTCGTCACTGGGCTTACAGATGCCGGTTTCGGGCTAGCTCCCTATTACAATTCGTCGGCTATTGACAATAAGTGCCGACGTTTTGTAAAGTCCTGCCATGGCGAGAAAACCCCACAAATCACAGCGGCAGGGCCGGCTGGCCCTGTCCGGCGTTCTGACCCGTACCCGCGAACTCGAGAGTCAGGGCTACAGCAGGCCGAGTATCCGGGCGCTGGCCGAGCGCGGCGTGCTGGAACCGATTTCGCGGGGGCTCTACCGGGTGGCGGAACGGGCGCCCGACGAGCATTTCACGATGCTGGCCGTCACCGCGCGGGTGCCGCAGGCGATCGTGTGCCTGCTGTCGGCGCTCCGTTTCCACGGCATTGGCACCCAGTCGCCGCATGAGGTCTGGATCGCCATTGACCGCAAGGCGCGCAAGCCGCGCCTGACCGGTCTGCCGGTCAAGGTGGTGCGGTTCTCGGGCGATGCACTGAGGGCGGGCGTCGAAGAGCGGATGATCGGCGAGCGGAAAGTGCGGATTACGTCGCCTGCCCGCACCGTTGCCGATTGCTTCAAGTACCGCAACAAGACCGGACTCGACGTGGCGCTTGAAGCGCTAAGGGAGACGTGGCGGGGAAAGCGCGCCACGGCCGATGAGCTATGGCGCTACGCCAAGCTCTGCCGCGTCGCCAACGTCATGCGCCCCTACCTCGAAGCTCTGACAGCATGAGCTTACGCGAACCGAAGAACTTGGCGGCGTCGATTCGGGCGAGACTGCTGGAAGTCATGCGCGGACGCGGGGAGGAGTTCGAGCTTACGCTCACCCGCTACGCGTTGGAGCGCCTGTTCTACAGGATCGGCAGGTCCGCCTATCGCGAAAAGTTTGTGCTGAAAGGCGCAATGCTTTTCGCGCTGTGGGGCGTGGAGGACTACCGTGCTACGCGCGACGCCGATTTTCTCATCTATGGCGAGCCGGACCTCGCACAACTGGAGCGGACTTTCCGGGACCTTTGCGCAGTGAAAGTTGAACCCGACGGCCTGGTTTTTCGCGAAGATACGGTGCGAGCCGAAGCCATCCGCGAGCAGAATGACTATGGCGGCGTGCGTGTGACAATGCGTGCACGGCTCGATACCGCCGATATCGCGGTGCAGGTTGACATCGGTTTCGGCGATGCGGTGACACCGGATGCCAAGTGGGAAGAGTTCCCGACACTTCTTGCGCTGCCGGCCCCGAAATTGCGGACCTATCCGCGCGAAACCGTTGTCGCTGAAAAGTATGAAGCGATGGTGCGGTTCGGAATTGCCAACAGCCGTATGAAGGATTTCTACGATGTGTTCATGCTTGCACGAGAGTTCAAGTTTGCCGGTGGCACTCTTGCGGAGGCCATCCGCAACACGTTTGCGCGCCGCGGCACCGCTTTGCCTGAGAACACTCCGACTGCCCTGGCGCCCGAATTCTATAAAGACCGGCAGAAAGTGGCCCAATGGAAAGCCTTCTGCACGCGCGGTCGGTTACGCGAGCCTCAACACGCACTGAAAGAGGTCTGCGAAACGCTTGGAGGTTTCTTGATGCCGCCTACACAGGCCGCCGCCCGCAAGGCGCGCTTCAACTTGCGCTGGCAAGCGGGCGGGTCGTGGAAAAAGTAGGATTCCCTCCCTCATCACCGGGGCTAGCACATCACCCATCACCCATCACTCATCACCGGGGTCAGAGGCTGCTCGGCGGCGAACAGGGGCCCCATAAGACTCGAGCTGGCCACAAGCGGCTCAGGTTGGTAAGGGGTGCTCGGTGGCGTGGTATCGACGCAACAGCGATGCTTAGTCATTGGAAAAAAAGCAAGAATTAGGTGTGGGTTCGTCTCCCACCGTGGTACTCTTTTCCTACGATGACGAATCTCCACACAATCGGGTACGAGGGCGTGGATCTCGCTGACTTCCTGCGGCGGCTGATTACCGCTGGGGTTGAAGTTGTCATTGACGTTCGCGAGCTTCCCCTTTCTCGGCGCAAGGGCTTTTCCAAGACCCCTTTGTCCGCGGCTCTTGAGAAGCAAGGGATTCGCTACGTACACCGTAAGGAACTGGGCGCTCCGAACGCGATACGTCATGAACTCCGTGATACTGGAGACTATGCAGAATACTTCCGCCGCTTCAATGCGTATCTCCGGACGCAGCGGACTGTATTAAGGGAACTCGTCAAGGAGTTTAATCGCAAGACTGTCGTGCTGATGTGCTTTGAAGCTAACCCGGCAGAATGCCACCGGTCTTCGGTTGCCCGGGAGCTTGGCAAAATGGCAAATCTCGATCCAGTTCATCTCCAGGTGCATAGAGGCGCGCATCATGGACTACTTCCAGAAGCGTCGCGCTTGCATACTGGTCAAGGCATACCCGCAGCCTAGCCAGCGTTATCAAGAGACCGTCTGCGTCGCAGCGGTCACTGAGGCGCATGAACTCGTGCGTCTCTACCCCATTCGATTTCGTCATCTGTCGCAGGAGAAACGATTTGATCGCTTCGATTGGATCGAAGTCGAGATGACGCGCGCGCACGAAGACCCAAGGCCGGAGAGCTATCGTGTAAAGGAAGACACAATTAACATCGTAATGCGCGGGGACAAAATCAAAGCCGAAGAGAAAGTTCTCATCTGGAAGCCGTCCGTCATCAATTCCCTCGAGGCTTTGAAGGAGGCTCAGAAGACCAATCAGCGCAGCCTGGGAATTGTCCGGCCGGACCCTGGCTCGATCCGCTTCAAGCACGAGCCGATCAACCGTGCTGGAAACGAAGATCAGGAATCCCAGTAATGAAGTGATGGACGAAGCTCAGGCAGAAGGACGTCAGAGCAAGTCCCAAAATTGCTCATCAGCAAGACCGGCGTCGAGTATTGCCCCGCCTTCAGCCCGGAATTCGCCCGGAACTGGTCCGCTGCTGCCCAAAGGCGCTTTTCCAGCGTTTCGTTCGCGGTGTCCTTTTCAGTTGGTGCAACCCAGCGCATTGCTACGCTCCTTCCGCCTTGGTGTCAGTCCGCGTGCACCCGCACGCGCGGCTCGGCCTTCAGCCAGGTAGTCCGTTTCACCACGCGCAGATCGTAGTCGGCTTGCAAGCCCAGCCAGATTTCCGGGGAGACCCCGAAGTACTTGCCCAGACGCAGGGCGGTGTCGGCGGTGATCGAGCGCTTGCCGCTCACGATCTCGCTGATGCGGTTGGGCGGCACGGCGATCTCGCGCGCGAGCGCGTTGATGCTCACGCCCAGCGGCTTCATGAATTCCTCGTAGAGGACTTCGCCGGGGGGAATCGGGTCAAGCAGTTTTGCGGCCATGATTTCTCCTAATCGTGATAGTCGACGATCTCGACGTCGTACGCATGTCCTTCGGTCCAGCGGAAGCAGATCCGCCACTGGTCGTTCACGCGGATGCTGTGCTGGCCCTTGCGGTCGCCCTTAAGCGGTTCGATGCGGTTGCCCGGAGGAACGAGCAGATCCTGGAGCGAGCGCGCCTGATTCAAGTAAAGAAGCTTGCGCCGCGCCGGACGCTCGATCGCTCGAAAGCGCGCGACCAGGCGGTCGTTGAACAGCGCTTCCGCGTCGGGCGAACGGAAGGACTTGATCACGCGGCGAGGGTATTACGTCCCGCGTAATACGTCAAGCGGCTGGTGCCGGCGCAAACCCTTTTACGTCGTAGTTCAGATTGATGCGGCCGAACCCCGGCCGCACCGCGGGAAGGAGGTTCTGGCCGCGGAAGAAGGCGGTAGTGCGCTTGACAGGGGGCTCGGCTGGCAATTTATCCCCCTAGAAACAATAACCCCGCCCGGGCCTTTCGGCATATCGGGCGGGGAGGAAGTGGGGAGCAAATTGTAGTAGGACTCGCGTGCCCCACCAATGACCCGGATTTTCGGTAATTGGGGCCCCTGTTCGCTGCCGAGCAGTCACAAAGAAATCGACCGAGGGTCGATTTCTTGAGGAATGAGGGATGAGGGATGAGCGGAGAGGGTTAGTCGCCGATAATGGGTGACTGGAGCTTTGCCGCGTGTTGATCGGCGAGCCGCTCGTCCGTTCGAACACGCGGAGTTAAACCGGCGCGAAGCGTCCGGATTTAACGATATTTGGGGGAGCAAAGAAAGTCACCGGGCCCCGCGAGGGGACTTGTATCAGGGATGAAGAAGGGGGAAGGGAAATCGAAACGTCGCAGCGTGACCGGGGTTCCCCCGCCACGGCTTGCGTTCCCCGCCATCATCGTTCAAACTGGATTTCAAACAAAGTATCCAACCGGCCCGGCACCCCGCCCGGTCGCCAAGACTGGAGGACATCCACCATGAAAACACTGTTGACCAGCATCGCCCTGACGATCCTGCTTGCACCCTCGCTGGCCGCGGGACAAGCCTACCCCGCAAAAGCCATTCGAGTGGTCGTGCCGTTCTCGCCCGGGGGTACCTCCGACATCATCGGGCGCACGCTGGGGCAGAAGCTCTCCGAGGCATGGGGCCAGCCGGTCATCATGGATAATCGCGCCGGCGTCGCCGGCAGCCTCGGTGCGGCGATTGCGGCGAAATCGCCGCCCGACGGCTACACGCTGCTCGTCGGCAACGTCGGGCCGGTGGCCATCAACAACCAGATCTACAAGTCGGTCGGCTACGACTCGCTCAAGGACTTCACGCCGATCACGCTGGCCGTGACGGCGCCGCAGATCGTCGTGGTCCATCCGTCCGTTCCGGCCAAGACATTCAAGGAGTTCAACGCGCTGGTGAAGCGGCACCAGGGCAAGATCAACTACGGCTCGAGCGGGCCGGGGAGCATTTCGCACCTCTCGGCGGAACTCTACAAGCGCATGACCAAGACGGACATGTTGCACGTGCCGTTCAAGGCGTCGGCGCTGATCACGATCGCGCTGCTGTCGGGCGAGATAGACGTCGTGTTCTCCGACATGGCGGTGGTACTGCCGCACGTCCAGGCCGGCAGGCTGCGGGCGCTCGCGGTGACCGGGCCCAAGCCGACCCCGCTGGTTCCCGGCGTGCCTACCGTTACTGAATCGGGGGTACCGGGCTTCGTGATGACCAGCTGGTGGGGCATGTTCGGACCTGCCGGCGTGCCGCAACCGATCGTGACGCGGCTCAACACGGAGTTGACGCGCATCTTGCGTACTGCCGACGTCCAGAAGACCTTCGCCACCCTCGGCGTGGACGCCGCGACCAGCACGCCCGAGGAGCTGGCAGCCCTGGTCAGGTCCGAAGTCCCCAAGTACGCCAAGCTCATCGAGGAAATCGGCATACCCAAGCAGTGAAGCGTGATGGGTGATGGGTGATGAGTAACCCGTAACCGGAACCACCAAACGAAACGGCGCTGCGGATTCGCGGCGCCGTTTTCATTTGCCCGTCACCAAATCCCCCCTACCCCCCTTTGTCAAAGGGGGGAGACATGGATATGTCGGGGGGATTTCGTCACTGAAGCTGCAGTCCCGCCTCCTGGATCAGCTTCGCGTAGCGCACATTCTCGGACCTGAGCAGCTTCATGAACGCCTCCGGCGAAGAGTAATCCACCGGGTCCGCCCCCTGCGTCAGAAAGCGCTGCTTGGTCTGCGCCTCGCGCAGGATCAAGTTGAGATCTGCGGCGAGCTTGTTGACGAGGCCCTTCGGGGTGCCGGCCGGCGCGAACATGCCGAACCATGCCGTATGCTCGGCCGCGGGCAGACCCGCTTCCGCAACCGTCGGCACGTCCGGCAGCGCGGGTATGCGTTTCGGCGTAGTGACGGCGATCGCGCGCACGCGCCCGTCCTTCACCATCGGCATCGCTGCAGGCGCGGCGAACACGAAGAAGTGCGTGCGCCCGGAAAAGAGATCCGACCAGCCGTCGCCGAGGATCTTGTACGGCACGTGCACGGTCTGCAGGTTCGCGGCTCGGGCGACGATCTCTCCGCCGAAGTGGGCGATCGATCCCACGCCGACGGAAGCATAATTGAGCTGGCCGGGCCGCGCTCTGGCGTAGGCGATGAACTCCTGCAGCGTCTTCGCCGGCACCGTATTCGACACGCCCACGATATTGGGAATCCCAGCTACCTGCGTGAGCGGGGTACCGTCCTTGAATGGGTCGTAGGGCGCTTTTTTCTGCAGCATGGGCGAGGTCAGGTACGGCGATCCGAACAGCCCGATGGTGTGGCCGTCGGGCGTTGCCTGAAGCACGATCGGCGTGCCGACCAGCCCGCCTGCTCCAGGGCGGTTGTCAACCACCACTTGGACCTTGTAGAGATCCGTGAGCGCGCTTCCGATCGTGCGCCCGAGGAAATCGCTCGCCGTCCCGGGCGGGAACGGCACCACCAGCCGGATCGGCCGCGACGGATACGCCTGTCCCTTCGACGGGCTCAGGGCGCGCTCTGAGCCCGTCGAAGCGGGCTGCGCGGCTGCGGCCGCAGCCGCGGCGGCGAGCAGTACCGCAAACCCTGCTGCTTTGAACACGCGCAAAATACTCATTCCCCCCTCCTCCCTTCGACCCGTGACCCGCATCAAATCGGGGTTATCCGTTCACCGCTCACCGTTCACTGAGGTTGAATGCCCGAGTCCCTGAGGATCTTGCCAAGCTTGGCCGCATCGGCCCTGATCAGCGCGTCGAACTGTTCCGGCGTGTTAGGAGTGGGATCCGCTCCCGTACCCGACAGGCGCGCCCTGACGTCGGGGAGGTCCAGGACGCGCACGACATCGCGGTGGAGCCTCGCCACCAGCGGCCGCGGCACCTTCGCGAGAGTCAGGAGCCCGAACCACGCGTCGTAGTCGAAACCCGGCAGCCCGGCTTCCTCCATGGTGGGAACCTCCGGCAACGCGGGCGCGCGTTTGGGGATGCTCACCGCGAGCGCTCGCACCCGCCCCGCCTGGATATGTGGCAGCCCGCCGACGAGTCCCAGGAAATACATCTGCACGCGACCGGTCATGGTGTCGGTCAAAGCTTCCGGCAGGCCCTTGTACGGGACGTGCACGATGTTGACCTGCGCCACGCTCTTGAACAGCTCCGCCGACACGTAGGCCGTGCTGCCGAGCCCGGCGGAAGCGTAGTTGAGCGCGCCTGGCTTTGCCCTTGCGAGCGCGATGAATTCCTTGAGCGTCGCCGCCGGCAGGGTCGCGGGCGTGACCAGCACGAGCGTCACCGACGCGACCCGGGTGATGCCGGAGAAATCCTTGATCGGGTCGAAGGGCAGCTTGCTGTAGAGGCTGCCGATGACGGCGTGGCCGTTCGAGACCATCAGCAGCGTGTAGCCGTCCGGGGCGGCCATCGCCGCGATCCCCGTTCCAACCACGCTCGCCGCGCCCGGGCGGTTCTCGACCACCACCTGCTGCCCCCAGCGCTCGGTCAGTTTTTCGCCGACCGTGCGCGCCAGCAGGTCGGTTACGCTGCCGGGCGAGAACGGAACGAGGATCCGCACCGGCCGAACCGGGAACGACTGGGCCGCAGCCGCGGTCGCCGTGACCAGCAAGGCTGCAACGCCTGCGGCAATCAACCCACGCCAGTTATTCATGACTCCTGCTCCCCTATCAATATGTGAGTCGTGACGCGAGATTCGACTCGACTCGCCACTCGCCACTCGCCACTCGCCACTCGCCACTAAGTCTATAGCCTATTGCGTCCGCATTGTGAGTGCAATTGCCATCGCGTAGAGCAGGGGCTAAATTATCCGGGCGCGCGCCGCAGGCAGGAGGATTTCACATGGCCATTGTCGTAAATGAACGGGACGTCGCCGCCGAGCCATTCGGCGTCAACGTGCAGCGCCAGCGCCTGCTTACCGAAGCGCGGGTGAAGGTTACCCCGGTCCTTCTCGACCGCTGGGCGCTCGCGCCGGGGGCCATCGCCAGACTTGAGGTGCCCGCCGGCAACCTCGCCTGGTTTCAGATGCTCGAAGGCAATGTTGCACTCACGCATGCCGGCGGTGAAGAGCGCTTGACCGCCGCGCACATCGTGTTCCTCCCACCCGCCTTTCGCGGGATGCTCGCAAGCCGGACGGGCGCGACGCTGCTCCACGCCGAGGTGCCGGATGCCGGCCGTTTCGACCCGGAATTCTCGAGGAACCCGCCGCGGCTGCGCGTAGTGGACTGGATGCGCGAGCCGGTGCTCGATTCGCAGCACGACGCGCGCAAGCGCATCTACGTCGTCACGCCGAAGCTCTTCGGCACCAGGGCGATCAAGGGCGAGATGATCATCTATCCGCCGGGGACCGAGGCCTCCAACCATCACCACGAGGGCGCCGAACACTTCATGTATGTCACCCGGGGCCGCGGGACCGCATGGGCAAACGAGAAGCCGTTTTCGGTGAGGCAGGGCGACCTCATCTGTTACGCCGATCGCGAACGCCACTACCTGAGATGCGAAGGCGAGGAGGACATGGTGTTTGTGGAGTTTTTCGTCCCGGGCGAATATCAGACCATCTGGGCGCCGGGCGCCGCGGTGTGCACGTGGCTGCCGACGGGACGCGACATCCAGGGACGGAAGCCCGCGCGCGAGATCCAGGCGCACAGCTCCGCGCTGGTGGACAGTCCACAGGATGTTTGAAACAGTGATGAGATACGGGTGACGAGATAATGGTGACGAGATACAGGTGACGTACCACTCATTCCCGTGCTTTTCCGTCACCCGTAATCGTCACCTTTATTCGTCACGTTTTTCACCTGCGTTCCATGAGAAAACCGGCCATTATCCTTCTGTTGAGCTTCGCGCTGGCCGCCGGCGCTGCGCAGGCGCAGGAGCGCTTCTCGCCCTACGTGCCGAGCGACCAGGGAAACGTCGAGCGCATGTTGAAGCTTGCGCAGCTGCGGGACGACGACGTCGTGGTGGACCTCGGCTCGGGCGACGGGCGCATCGTGCTGACCGCGGCGCGCATGAACCGCAAGCTGCGCGGCTGGGGCGTGGACATCGACGAGAAGCTCGTCGGGGAGTCCAACGCCACCGCCCGCGCGCGGGGAGTCGCCGACCGCGTGCAGTTTTTCCATCGCAACGCGTTCGATACCGACCTGCGCGAGGCCTCCGTCATCGCCATGTGGCTGTGGCCGGAAATGCAGCTCCTGCTGCGGCCGTTGATCCTGGCGCAGGCGCGGCCCGGCACGCGCATCGTGACCAACATGTGGGACCTCGGCAGCTGGCGGCCCGACGAGGAGGACCTCGACGGCCAGCGGGTGTGCCTGTGGATCGTGCCCGCGCGCGTCGCAGGCAGATGGAGCTGGGAGCTGCCGATCGCTGGACACCGCGTTGCCTACGCTGCGATCACGGAACAGCATTTCCAGGTGGTCGAGGGCGTGGTGCGGGCCGGCAACCGCCGCGAGTTGCTGCATGACGTGAAGCTGCGCGGCGAGGACATCTCGTTCACGCTGATGATGACGCTCGAGGACGCGGGCTTCGTGCGCCATGTGTTCCGCGGCAGGGTGCGCGGCGACGTCATCGTGGGCACGGCGAGCGTGTCGCTGCCGCCACACGACAAGACGCTCGAGCTGTCGTGGCGCGCGACGCGGACGGAGAATTCGGCGTATTTCGAGCCCACCGGCACTAACGTCCAGTGACGATTACGGGTGACGAGGTAAAGGTGACGAGATACAGGTGACGAGATGCGGGTGACGAGATAATGGTGACGGGCAAAGATGCGTTTTTCGTCACCCTTAATCGTCACCTTTAATCGTCACCCTTATTCGTCACCTTCTTCGCGGCCGTTTCCGCCGCCCAATACGCAGTCTGCTGGCGGAACAGGCGCTTCGCGATCACGCCGTAGACCATCAGCACGTTGTTCACCGCCTCGCCGATCCGGAAATCCACTGCGAGGCTGCACAGGGCGTAGGCTTCGGCCGCGGACAATCCCGCCCGGCTCTTCAGAAAATGCACCGCTTCCCGGATCGCGCTCCTGAGCGCCTCATCAATATCGTTGCCCATTCCCATCGGGTAATAGTGCGCCGCATCTTCCGCGCGCGGTGCGCTCATGTCGCGCCCCGCTCCCTTGTGCACGATGAGCTGCACCGTCGGCGTCAGCGAAATCTCGATCGCGGTGCCGTCCACCTCGCCGTCGCCCTGGCAAGCGTGGCCGTCGCCGGTGTAGAACAGCGCGCCCTCGTTGAACACCGGCAGGTGAAGCGTGCTGCCCGCGACAAGGTGCTTGAAGTCGAGGTTGCCGCCAAAGGCGCCGGGCGGCTTGGTGCTGACGCGCTTCAGCTCCGGTGGCGGGGCAACGGCGACGATGCCCATGAACGGCGCGAGCGGAACCTCGACCTCCTTCGAGAACAGCGCGACGCCGCGCTGCAAGTCGAGCTTGATGATCTTTTGTTCGGCATGCGTCAGGAGGTCCGGCACGGCGCCCCAACCCGGCCCGGTGGAATTGACGCCGTACGGCACCCGGATCGCGACGTCGAGCACGCGCACTTCGAGCATGTCGCCCGGCTGCGCGCCTTCAACATGGATCGGCCCGGTGAGGATATGCGGCCCGGCGCCCTCGCCGCGCGTCACCTTGCGATAGATCTCGGAGGCGTCCGCCAGGACCTGGTCCGGCGCGATGCCCGCTGCGGCGAAGAACGCAACCGGATCCTTGCCGGTGTTGAGCCCCTGGTGCGTCACCGTGTCGATCCTGACCGTCTGCGCGGATTTCACGCGCAGCACCGGCGCCCGGTCCGCGGCGATCCAGCCCCAGCTGACGGTCGCCGGCGTCGAAGGCAGCATCGCGTGGGTCGCCGCGCTGTCGACGCGATCAGTCATGATTTCACTGCGCCGCGTTACGCCGCTTTGACCGAGGGCAGGCCCGCGAGCGCCATGGCGAGCTCGGCTTCGTCGTATTGCTGGTCCGTAAGCTTCCCCGCGAAGTAGTCGATGTAGGCCTGCATGTCGAAGTGGCCATGGCCGCAGAGGTTGAAGAGGATCGCGCGCGACACTCCTTCCTCCTTGCAGCGCAGCGCTTCCTCGATCGCGCCCAGCACCGCATGGTTCGCCTCCGGCGCGGGCAGGATACCTTCCGCGCGCGCGAACTTCACCCCCGCCTCGAAGCACTGGATCTGGCGGTAGGCGCGCGCCTCGATCAGCCCCAGCTCCTTCACGTGGCTCACGAGCGGCGCCATGCCGTGATAGCGCAAGCCCCCGGCGTGGAAACCGGGCGGCGTGAAGGTCGAGCCCAGCGTGTGCATCTTGGCGAGCGGGGTCAAGTGCGCGGTGTCGCCGAAATCGTAGGCGTAGCGGCCGCGGGTCAGGCTCGGGCACGCCGCGGGCTCGATGGCGACGATGCGCACTTTCCTGCCGCCGCGCAGCTGCGCGCCCAGGAACGGGAAGACGATGCCGGCGAAGTTGGAGCCGCCGCCGGTGCAGCCGATGATGACGTCCGGGTAGTCGTCGGCGAGCTCGAACTGCGCGATCGCCTCCTGCCCGATCACCGTCTGGTGCAGCAGCACGTGGTTCAGCACCGAACCCAATGCGTAGTTGGTGTCGCCGCGGCCCGCAGCGACTTCGACGGCTTCCGAAATCGCGATACCGAGACTGCCCGGATGTTTCGCGTTCTTCGCCAGTACCGCGCGGCCGGACTGCGTCTCGTTCGAGGGCGAAGGCACGCAGCGCGCGCCGTAGGTTTCCATGAGCGCGCGGCGATAGGGCTTCTGGTCATAGGAAACGCGCACCATGAAAACCTGTACGTCGATGCCAAAGAGCGCGCCGGCGTCTCAAGTGCCTTTTCGAGCCGGCGCGCGCGAAAGAGCGCGGTCGGGCGCCACTGCTTGTAGATTTCGCGCACCGGCCCCGGGATCTCCACCTCGCGCTCGGTGGTGACCTCCTGCGCGATCAGCGACATGGGGAAGAGCGGCGCGAGGTCGTCGGGGCCCACCGGCTTCATCGTGCCCGGGTGCAGTACCGGCGGTGGGGGCGACGGCAGGTCCGCCACTATGTTGTACCAGTAGCGCGGAATACGCGATTCGTCGAGGAGGTACTTGGTCGCCTCTTTCATGGTGAACCTCGTGGTCGAATGGCAGGCGGAAACCAGTATAGGTGCCCCCTCACCGCGAGGACCTTGCGCGAGATCAAGCTTTCTGGAATGGGCAGGATCGTCCTCGGTCGTCGAATGCCCACTCCCTCCACCCTCCCAGCAGCGGAAAATAAAGGCCCAGCCGGATTGGCCGCCGGTCCAGCCCGCGCATGAGCGTCGCGTAGCGCTCCAGTTGCGGCCGGTAACGTTCGCGCTCGCGGTCGAGAAATGCCTCCACATCACCGCCCTCGTGCGTGCCAGTCTTGTAGTCCACGATCCAGCGCACCTCCTGCTCGTCGACGAAGGTCCGGTCCATGACGGTGTTCACCACGCGACCCGCGCCCACCGCCCCGGTCAGCCGCAACTCCGACTGGGCATCGGCGCGGGGCCCG
>Ga0137455_1000207_pt1 | contig 14820 bp, 11 predicted proteins | sample EasRivERMGT600_2_FD_102334 | JGI IMG/M metagenome (GOLD analysis project Ga0137455, IMG submission 102334) | Soil microbial communities from meander-bound floodplain in the East River, Colorado, USA - East River MetaG ERMGT600_2 | ecosystem: Environmental > Terrestrial > Soil > Floodplain ... | reverse complement strand
TGAGCCCGCGATGACAGCTTCCGTGCTGCCGTGAACGCGATAGCTGCGACCGTCGACCATGACCGAATGCAGTCCGAGATCGAGCATGGCGCGGTCGCCCTTCCGAGCGGGCGTGACCGCTGTGACCGTGCCGGCGACCGAGCTGCCGGCAGGAATGACGCTCCGGCCATCGATGACGGATGCGTTTCGGATCGACCCGGTCCACGCATCGCCAACGTTGGCGGTTTCCGACGTGAGAGTCGTGGCGAGCGTGACGTCGATCGACGTGCCGGAGGGCAGGGTCAGCTCGGCCACGCGGTTGGTGGAGGTGCCGTTGTTCGTGCCGTTTTGCGCGACCTGTTCCTCGTCGCGACATCCCGAGAGGACCATGGCCGCGGCGAGCGCGACGCTGGTGATGAAGTGTGCATGACGCATGAAGACTCCTTCGCAGGTGGTGAGAAGCTGCCACATCGGCGGCGGCCGCCTCGCCGGTGACGACTAGGGATTGAACGATTTGGGTTCATCTGAATCGTCGCCACTGCGTGGCCGGAGGAGTGGATCGGCCGCAGGCCAACCAAGCTTGGTTGGTCAGGCGATTCGTGCTCGCTTGCGGTGTGGGGTCGGGCCTCAAGGGCCGCCCCCTGCATCGAGCGGGTGGTGCACACACCGTCTACCTGTGCACGGCACAGTGCAAGCTAAATCGCATGCGACAGTCGCTGGAACAGTCCAACCTCGCCCTGGCGACAGAATAAAAGAGTTGGCGATGAGCCAGTGCCGAGAGCGATCGTGCGCGATGGCAGCGGATTATCGGGCTCGAGGCCGCGTGGCGCCGCCCGCCGGAGTGGCCAGGTCTCCTGCAGTAGTGATACTGTGCTGCCGCAGACCCGGTGACCGACGCAACCTGCCCGCGGCGACAGCAAAAACTACACCTTTGAAACAATGACTTCTGCCAGCACGGCAGCGCAGAGCCGGTCAGCCTGTCAGTGCGAACCCCGGTACAGCGGGGCGCACGAGCCGGCCATGACGCGAGTCGGGTGGTCGCTCCCCAACACATTCTGCCGCCGCTTCGAATCGCGACTACTCGCGCTTCATGGCGGTGCGTCGACCCCTCGGCACGCGCCGCCAAGTCAGGCCGCAATTGACGTGAAGCTAGGCAGCGGGCTCCGGAGTGGATTCGTCATCGCCGAAGCGGGCTCGGATTACACGGTCGCGAGGTTGGTGTGCTTGTTGCAGTGTCTCCTGGCGGCAGGGCCGCCCCACGACATCGGTTCCGGCAGGTCGCTGCGGTTGGTGAAAAGCCGCTAGACGGTGGCCACAAAACGAGATTGGCCTCGCGCGCTCAACCTGTTGACCACGCGCAGAGGATCACAAGGGAGGGAGAGTTGCATCGACGTGGAAGAGGAACAAAGGGTAATGGCGGCATCGTTGCAGGAGCACGGGGCACTCGACGGGGTACACGCCGTCGATGGAATGGTGTAGCCCCGAGGATACGCCCGGAGGCGGCAATGAGGAGGACCACATGATGCGCAAAGGCAGAGCTGTTTCGTGGTTGATGGCACCGGTGCTGGCGTTTGCCCTGGCTGGATGCTGTGACGATAACAATCCACTCGGAGTACGGGAAGGCGGCGGCGGCGGTCCGGCGACCGTGCCGCTCGCAACGGCCGGGGGTTTCACCGTTCTGGGAGGATCCACGGTGACCAACACCGGTGCGACCGCTGTCACCGGAGATCTTGGAGTGAGTCCGGGTGCTGCCGTGACTGGATTTCCGCCCGGAACCGTGAGCGGGACCATTCACGCGGGTAACGCCACCGCGGCCCAGGGGCAAACCGACTTGACGGTTGCGTACAACGATGCCGCGGGGCGGACGACAGGGGTCATCGCGGTGTCCGGAGATTTGACCGGCCTGACCCTGACGCCCGGCCTCTACAAGTCCACGTCCTCGCTGGCGATCTCGGGGGCGCTCACGCTCAGCGCGCTGGGTGACCCGAATGCGGTCTTCATCCTTCAGATGGCGTCCACACTCACGACGGGGCCCGGGAGCCAGGTCATCCTGAGTGGCGGCGCCCAGGCTTCGAATGTCTTCTGGCAGGTCGGCAGCTCGGCGACCCTCGGAACGAACTCCATATTCAAGGGAACCATCCTGGCTGATCAGTCGATCACGGTGAATACCGGTGCGCGGGTGGACGGCAGAGTGTTGACCCGGGTCGGCGCCGTGACCTTGGACACCAACATCATCACCCCATGAGGCCCGACCGTCATCTCGGATGGCCGCACGAACATGGGCAATGTGATCGCGGTGGCCAGGACATCGCGTCCCTCTGTGACCGTCAGGCCTCGGCGCGGCAGCCCTCAGCGCTGACGACTGCGTCAACCAGGAAAGGACATTCCATGCGAAGCACGATTTGCGCGCTTGTCGCCGCACTACTCGTGACTGCGAGTCCGGCACTTGCGGGTGGCGGTGCGGGAGGCGATTGGGAACTTGGCATCTATGGCGGCTACGGGATTCTGGACGACTACGGCATGGTCCACCCGAAGGACAACCTGCTCTACGGCGCGCGGCTCGGCTACTTCTTCACGCCGCAGTGGAGCGGGGAAATCTCCGGCCAGCGCCTGGGCACGGATTCGGAGTTCGACCTGATCGGCGTGGAGGACGTGGACGTGAACCTCCACGCCTTCCGATTCAACGCACTGTACAACTTCAGGCCGGGTCAGCGGCTTCGGCCGTTCCTGACCGCGGGCGTCGGCTACGAAACGATCGATGTCGACGGCTTCGGCGAGTCCTGCGATTGGGGATGGAACGCGGGCGGTGGCGTCCGCTGGTTCATGACGCCACAGTGGAATCTCCGCGCGGATGCGCGGTACATCGGGGTCAACGTGGGTGGTGATGTGGATGAGTCGCAAGGGAACGTCGAAGCGACGCTTGGCATCGGCTTCATGTTCGGCGGTCGCGGGGAGCACACGACGAGCGCAGCGCCGCCGCCCGCCAACGGGCCGCCGACGGTGAGCGTTGCGAGCGATCGTCCGGAGATCCTTCCGGGTGAGAGCGTGACCCTCCGTGCCACCGCGTCCGATCCTGATGGCGACCCTTTGACCTACGAGTGGAGCACCACGGCTGGTCGAGTGACCGGCACCGGTTCGACCGCGGCGTTCGACTTCACGGGTGCGACACCGCCGTCCACCGCAACCATCACGGTCCGGGTCTCCGACGGCCAGGGCCACGCGGCGACGTCCAACGTCGCGGTGAGCCTGCGCCAGCCGGTGCCGCCGGCCACAGCGGTCTCCTGTCTCGCCGGCGGGTTCCCGCCGAACCTGTCCCGCCTCACCAACGTGGACAAGGCGTGCCTGGACGACGTGTCGCAGCGGCTCAGGAGCGATCCGCGGGCGCGCGTGATCGTCATCGGTCATGCCGACGGCCGTGAGACTTCAGCTGACCAGATCGCCGGACAGCGCGCCGCGGCGGTGAAAACCTATCTCGTGCAGGACCGGGGTATCGAAGCGTCGCGCGTCACCAGTCGCTCGGCCGCGGCAACCAAGCCGCTGGACACCGGGACGAATACCGCCGCGCAGGCTCGCAACCGCCGCGTCGAAGTATGGTTCGTGCCCGAGGGGGCCACGGCACCGGACTAGACCTGTAAGACTGACAAGGATGGCAGGACGGACAATCGGGGCGGGCCCGAAAGGACCCGCCCCGATGGCCCAGCCGGCGCCAGGGGCAGAGGACGGAATGGCAAGGCACCTGCAGGCTTGGGATCGGATGCCCCTCAAGTCTTGTTCGGCGGCGCTCGATCGGCATGGTTGTTGCGGCAACATCGTTGGTGGGTGTCGAAGTCAACGTGGTCCTGAAATCCGATCTGTGCCCGTGCCGCAGGTAGAAGACTCAACGGCCGGCACCACTCGGCAGAGCAAGGATGGGTCGTCGGATGTGTCCTTTCTTCCTCGTCTCCCTCGCAACGGTCCTCGCCCTCGGCGGGACGCTGGCACCGAGCGGGACGCTGGCACAGAGTTGGATCCCGGTGGGACCGCCGGGGGGGAGCGTGCGCGCTCTGGCTTCGGACCCGCGCGACCCGCAGCGGATCTACCTCGGCACCGCCGACGGCATTCTCTATCGCTCGGATGACGGTGGACTCGATTGGAACCGGCTGGCCCCCGGGTTCCCACTGCGCGGGTGCAGCCTGGACGAGATCGCCGTAGACAGGCGCGGCGTGGTGCTCGTCGGCTATTGGAAGGTCGATGGGAAGGGAGGGGGTGTCGCCCGAAGCACCGACGGCGGACAGACCTTCACGATGCTGAAGGGCGTCGACGGCGAGTCGGTTCGGGCGCTGGCCGTGGCGCCTTCTCACCCGCAGGTGATCGCCGCGGGGACACTCTCCGGCGTTTTCCTCTCGCGTGATGGCGGACGGGCGTGGAAGCGAATTACGCCCAGAGGCCATCCCGACCTTCGCAACATCGAATCGCTGGCCTTCGACCCCATCGACCCGCGAATTATCTATGTCGGCACCTGGCACCTGGGCTGGAAGACGCTCGACAGCGGCGTCGAGTGGGTGCCCGTGCACCTCGGAATGATCGACGACTCGGACGTGATGACGCTGACCGTCGACCGCCGGAATCCCCGAATGGTGTACGCCACCGCGTGCACCGGCATCTACCGCTCCACCGACGGAGCCATGGAGTGGACCAAGCTGCACGGGATTCCATATGCGAGCCGGCGCACGCGGGCGTTCTTCCAGGGTGGTGACGACGAGGACCTGCTGCTGGCCGGCACGACTGAAGGTCTCTGGATCAGCGAAGACAGCGGCGGCGCGTGGCGACGGGTGACGCCCAGGGAGTTGGTGGTCAACGCGCTGCTCGTGCAGCCCGACGGTACCATCGTCCTCGGCACCGAGGAGGCGGGTGTCCTCCGCAGCTCCGACCGCGGCCGGACCTGGATCGCCAGCAACGCCGGTTTCTCGGAGCGCTTCGTCTCCAGGCTGCTGTTCGACGCCGCGGGACAGCGCCTGCTGGTCGCCGTGTGGGGCGACCCTCGCTATGGCGGCGTCTTCGTTTCGTCGGGCGTGCGGGGGCCATGGACCCACCTGGGCGAGGGTCTGGATCGGCGCCAGGTGCTGTCGTTGGCCCTTCTGGGCGATACGCTCCTCGCTGGAACCGACGCCGGGATCTTCGCGCGGGCGCCGGAGGAGACGACCTGGACCCGCCGGCCCACGCATCGCGACGAGCCGGACCCGCGCGTGACCGAGCTGCTCGCGCAGCCGCCCGGCCGCCTGCTCGCCGCGACGCCGAAAGGAGTAATCAGAAGTCGCGATGGGGGTCGGACCTGGACCAAGCCGACGCTCGGGACGGCCGAGATCGCGGTCATTGCGGCCTCCCCCGAGGACCCAGATCTGGTGGTGGCCGCGACGCCCTCGGGGTTCTTCCAGAGCCGCGACGGCGGCGGCACCTGGAGGCTGGCCTCGACCAGGCTGAAGGACTTGGCGCCGCACGCGCTCGCCTTCATGCCATCCGATGACCGTGTCCTCTTCGCCACGACTTCGGGCGGGTTGTTCCGCTCCGACGACCGGGGTGCCACGTGGCGGCGCATGAGCGGAGGGATTCCGCACTCCGACCTCACCGGGATCGCCGTACATCCGAATGGCCGCACGATCTACGCGAGCGACTTCACCTGGGGCGGCATATACCGCAGTGTCAATACGGGCCTGACGTGGGAGCGGATGCCCACCGACGGCCTCGCCTGCGACCGCGTGTGGACGCTGGGTCTCGATCCCGCGGCACCGGGGCGGCTGCTGGTGGCGTCCTCGGCCGGTGGCTTGCACTTGCTGGTGCCGAGATCCGTCGTCCCGGGCGCAACGGCCTTGCTGCCTGCGCACGAGAGGCGACAGTTGGCCGAGTAGCCTCCGGGCTATCGCGGTGTCGCTCGTCGGGGAGCGTCAGGTCGAGATCGTGCCCCAAGAGGCCCGCCCGGCCTGACAACGAGTCCACGGCAAAGAGGTATCCTGTCGTCCTCGTTGGCCGATTCGGGAGGTGATTTCGATGCTCCGTGCACTCTTCGCTGATGACGATGTCGATTTCCTCCACGGCGTGGCCGAGGTCGCCGCCGGGGAGGGGTTCGCCGTCACCGGCGCCCGCTCCCTGAGCGAAGCTCGCGAGCACCTCGCGAAGGGCCCGGTGGACCTCGTCCTCATCGATCTGGTGTTGCCCGACGGAGACGGGATCGCACTGCTCCGTGAGCTCAAGGAAACGACCCGTTCCGACGTGATCCTGGTTTCGGGCGTGGCCACGGTGGATTCGGCGATCGAGGCCCTGCGGCTCGGAGCGCTCGACTACCTGACGAAGCCGTTGGACAACCGCCGCCTGAAAGCGGTGCTCGCTCACGTCCTTCGACTGCGATCGCTCAAGGACGAGGTCGGCACCCTGCGAGGCGAACTCCGCAAGCTCGGTCGGTTCGGCCAGGTGATCGGGGTCTCGCCCGCGATGCAGAAGGTGTACGACCTGATGATCAAAGTCGCCCCGACCAACGCGACGGTCTTCATCACCGGGGAGAGCGGAACCGGCAAGGAACTCGTCGCACGAACGATCTTCGACCTCAGCGACCGACGGGGGAAGCCGTTCCTTCCAGTCGACTGCGGCTCGATTCCCGGTAACCTGATCGAGAGCGAGTTGTTCGGCCACGAGCGAGGGAGCTTCACCGGCGCAACCCAGCTCCGGCGCGGCTACTTCGAGCGGGCGGCCGGGGGCACGCTGTTCCTCGACGAGATCACCGAGATGCCGATCGAACTCCAGGTCAAGCTCCTGCGCGTGCTGGAGTCCGGTCATCTGGTTCGCGTCGGAGGCGAGGAGCACGTTCCCGTGAACGTGCGTTTGATCGCGGCCTCCAACCGTGGGCCCCAGGAAGCCCTGCGCGAAGGGAAGCTCCGCGAGGACCTGTACTACCGGATCAACGTATTTCCGATCCTGCTGCCGCCGCTTCGCGATCGGGACGGGGACGCGGTGCTGCTGGCCGACCAGTTCCTCGACGTCCTCAACGCGGAGCAGGGGACCTCCAAGCGACTGAGCCCCGGAGCATACGATCGTATCCGGGCATACTCCTGGCGCGGCAACGTGCGTGAGCTCAAAAACGAGTTGCAACGCGCGTTCATCATGTACGACGGCGAAATCGAGCTTTCGGATCTCGGCGCCGGGCACGGGCCCGCGTTGCCCCCCATCGAGGTGGGCGGCTCGATCAAGGCATCCGAGCGTCAGCTCATCCTCGCCACCCTCGAGCAGCACGGCGGCGACAAGAAAGCGGCGGCCCGAGTTCTCGGCATCAGCCTCAAGACGCTGTACACCAAGCTCAATCTGTACGCCGAGCGCTGAGGGCACCGCGCTCCACCCGTCCCTTGCCGGACAATGTCGGAGCGGGTTGGGGGGCCCGGCCCGCGAAGCATCGGAGGCCTGGAGTTGAAGATTCGTCCTTCATTGAAGTTGTTAGCCCGCGGCGCCCCTCCGCGGTCGGGCCTCGGCAACGCGTACCGCATGTGGCCGCAATGACATGCAAGTCTGGGCAGCTTGACGTCCGGTGGCACCACTTGTGCATTGCTGGAGTCGGGCGAACAACCGAATCGCAGTTCCCTCCCCGCCCCGGGGATAGGGTTCCTAAACAACTCGCGAAATAGAGGTCCGGCAGTGCACGAATGGTCGTTCCTGCGGAAGCTAGTCACCGGGATGGTCGTGGTATGTCTGCTCGCGGTCGTGGCCCTCGTCGCCTCGTTGTTCGCATCGCAGATCCTGATCGCGAACCTGAAGGCCTCGTCGACCAGCGACGCCCAGGATCTCGCGGACGCCCGAGAGATGCAGCTGACCGGTGTGAGGAACATCGCGGACGTGCGGGCAAGCCTCCTCACCGGCGGTGAAGAGTTCTCTTCCGCGGCCAAGACGGGAAGCTCCCTGGTGCGCGAACAGGTCGCCCGCATGCGCACGCAAACGGCCGACCCGGAAGGCCTTGCCCTGGTCGACGCCATCCTCGCCGCCGAGAGCGCACACCAGGACGCGTTCTCGCGCGCGCTGACCGCCACCGCGTCGCCCCATTATCCTGAGCCGGTTCGGTCGAGTGCCACGGTGTTCGATCGGTCGCTGGCTTCACTCGTGACACACGTAGAATCGCAAGCGACTAGAAGCGCCGCGCCACGCGGGATGGTGAACCGCGCAGCCATCCTGACCGTCATCAGCGTCGTGACGGTCGTTCTGCTCCTGATCATCTGCCTGCTCCTCATCGCCGGCCTTAATCGGAGTTTCCGGCGGCAGACGAGGGCACGTACGGACGCCGAGGAAGGCCAGACTCGGGCGAGGGCGTCGCTGTCGGAGGTGGAAGCGGCCAGCCATCTGAAAGACGAGTTCCTGGCGACGGTTTCGCACGAGCTGCGGAATCCCCTGGCGCCGATCCTCACCTGGACCCAGCTGCTCCGCAGCGGCACGCTCGACGAGGAAAAAACCCGGCGCGCGCTCGAAGTCATCGAACGCAACGTCGCCTCTCAAGCCCAGCTCATCGATGACCTGGTGGATGTTTCGCGGGTGGTGTCCGGAAAGTTCCGGCTGGATGTGAGGCCGATCGATCTGGTGCCGGTAATCAAGGCGGCGGCGGACTCGCAGTCCCCGGCGAGTGATGCCAGGCAGATCCGGTTGCAGCTGGTGCTGGACGAGCGAGCGGGCTTGATCTCGGGCGACTCGGAGCGCATCCAGCAGGTGATGTGGAATCTGATCTCCAACGCCATCAAGTTCACGCCCAAGGGCGGGCGGGTGCAGGTGGTGCTGCAGCGCGCCGAATCGCACGTCGAGATCTCGGTCAGCGACAGCGGCGTCGGCATCGAGGCGGACTTCCTGCCGCACGTTTTCGAGCCGTTCATGCAGGGCACCAACGGGTCCATGCGACGCCATGGCGGTCTCGGCCTGGGGCTATCGATCGTTCGCCATATCGTCGAGCTGCACGGCGGCGAGATCACCGCGAACAGCGACGGCAAGGACCTGGGCTCCAAGTTCACGGTCAAGTTCCCACTGCTCGCGACGGGGGCTCGAGAAAATGGCGTGCCGCTGGGACGTCACCCGATTGCGCGCGACACGCTCGCCGACGTTCACCTCGAACGGTTGGACGGAATCCGCGTGCTGGTTGTGGAAGACGAACCGAGCGCGAGCGAGGCGCTGCTGGTGCTGTTCACCTCGACCGGCGCCGAGGCGAAGGTCGCGGGATCTACCGGCGAAGCGCTCGCAGTGTTCGAAGACTGGCAGCCTGACGTCGTGGTTTCCGACATCGCGATGCCCGGAGAGGATGGCTATTCGCTGATCCGCAGAATTCGGCAGCGTGGCGCGGACCGGGGGGGAGGCGTTCCCGCGGTGGCGCTGACCGCCTACGCCAAGATCGAGGACCGCGTGACCATCCTCGGGGCTGGATTCCAGATGTACCTGTCGAAACCGGCGAATCCCAACGAACTGATCGCGGTGGTGAGAAGCCTCGCGAAGCGGGCGGGGAATGCGCGGGTACCGACCAGCGTGCGGGTACCGACCCGCGTGAGGTAGCGCTCCACCCACGCGTTCAACGCGATGCTGCCGATGCCGGCCGTCGCGTCCCGCCGAGATCGAACGCTCGACCTCCGGTCTTGAAGTTCCGGCAGCTTTGAAGTTCCTGCCTCCGAGCCCGCCACACCCACGCCCGCCACGCCACGCCGAGCGATCCCGACCATTGAGCCTCGCCAACGACATAGAGGCATAGAGGCCGACGGGTCTTTCTCTGCCGGTTGGCACCGATCGTGCCTTAAGCAAAGACAGCGACAACGTGCACTGGAGGTTGAGATGAGCCTGTTCCCGCGACAATTCCGCTTCTGGACGACGCTCCTCACGGTCGTCAGCATGACTGCCCTCACCTTCACTCCGGCGGTTGCGGGCCTCACGGCCTCACGCGTCTCGGGCACGACCAGCATCGTCTCGGAGCGTGATGCCGACATGCTGCTGGCACAGCGCGCACTGGAGATCAAGGTCGTGGCGCAGAAGCTCCGCGACTACGGAGTGACGCCCGAGGCCGCACAGGCCCGGCTCGCCAGCATGTCCGACGCGGACCTCCACACGCTGGCGAGCGCCTCGAAGGGCCTGCCCAGCGGCGGGGATGCCACGGGCGCCATCATCGGCGTCCTGGTGGTGGTGATCCTGGTCATCGTCGTCCTCCGGCTGATGCACCGCGACGTGGTCTTGCGCTAGGCGCGGTGGGGAACCCGGGGAGGATGGAATGAACGCCCTGCTGGCAGCGGCGCTGATCCCGCTGTACTTCACCACACCCGCGGACGGGCTCGGGACGGGCGCGCTGCCATTGGCGATGTGCCCCCCGGCTCGGACCTCCCTCGACGTGCCGATCGTAATGCAGGAACCGGAGCGCTGCGGTCCGGCGGCGCTCGCCATGGTCCTGCGCTACTACGGGGCCGACTCCACCGCGCTTCGCGAAGTGGACGGCGCCTACGATCGAGTCCTCCGCGGCTCGCTGATCACCGACCTCGCCGGCGCCGCGCGGCGGGCCGGCTTCGACGCAGTGATCGCGACGCTCACGCCGGACTCGCTGATCGGTCTTCTGAACCGCGGCGTACCGCCGATTCTCCTGTATCAGAACGGTCACGGGCCCCTCACCGTCCGGCACTTTGGTGTGGTCACCGGCTGGGATGCCACTCGAGCATCCTTCACCGTGCACGATGGCGGCGCACGCCCCCGCCTGACGCGGCACGACGACCTGGTGAAGCGCTGGGAGACCGCCGGCTCGCAGGTATTGATCGTCCGCCAGGGGGAGCCATGATCGCGACCCCGGCGCGATTCTTCCGGATCGCACTGACGTTCGCCGCCGTGATCGCGCTCGACGGTTGCGCGCACTTCGTGGTGCTGCACGACCCGCTCACGGCGAGCGAACACAACGATCTCGGCGTGGCCTACGAGACGTCCGGAAAGACGCGTCTCGCGGCCAAGGAGTACCGGAGATCCGTGCGCCTCGATCCTGAAGGGATCCGGGCCTGGGTCAATCTGGGAAACGTGGAGGCCGCGGAGGGACGCTGGGACGCCGCCGCAACGTCCTATCGTCACGCCCTCCGCATCTCACCGATCGACGCTGACGCCATGAACAACCTCGCGGTCGCGCTGCTCCGCCTGGGCCGCGATTGGGACGAAGCCCGCTTGATGGCCGGGCGCGCAGTGGCGGCGGGAGGGGAGCGGGACTCGGTCTACCGAGCCACCCTCGAGGAGGTGAATCGTGGTCGAAAGTGAAGCACCAATAGAGACTCCAAATGTCGTCCCGCCGAACACTCGATGCGCGGTCCGGGACCGACGAGAAGGAAGGCACATCATGCGCACCAATCTACGTCAGACGATGCTTTCGACATTCCTCGCCACGCTGGTGGCGGCCGGCGCTCTCGGCTGTGCCTCCACGAGCAACACCACCAAGGGCGCGGCCGTCGGCGTCGCCACCGGAGCCGTGGTGGGCGGCGTGATCGGGAATCAGACCGGCTCGACCACGCGAGGCGCCATCATCGGCGCCGCGCTCGGCGGAGTGGCGGGGGGGCTCATCGGGAATCAGATGGACCAGCGGGCCAAGCAGATCGAGGAGGACGTTCCGGAGGCGATCGTCGAACGCGTCGGAGAGGGCATTCACGTCACGTTCCCCTCCGGTCTGCTGTTCGATTTCGACTCGGCTGTCATCCGGAGCACGGCGGCCGGCAACCTGAGCGAGCTGGCGCGGAACCTGGGTCAATACGACGACTCGAACCTGATGATCGCCGGTCACACCGACGCGGTCGGGAGCTCCGGCTACAACCAGGATCTCTCGGACCAGCGCGCGCAGTCCGCTGCCCGCTACCTGGTGTCCCACGGCGTCTCCCGCCACATCGCGACCGTGGGCCTCGGAGAGCGCGAGCCGGTCTCGTCGAACGGCAGCGAAGCGGGTCGCCAGGCCAATCGTCGCGTCGAGATCGCGATCTACGCGAGCGCGGCGCTGCAGGAGGAAGCAAGGCGCCAGGCGGCGGGACGCTGACACCAAGACATCTTGCTGCCGCCCAGAGCCGCAAAGAGGAGTCCTTACGATGATCCAAACGATCCAGCATGAGGCGCCTTCCCCGACGCGGGAGAGTCTCGATGAGATCCCGGACTCGAGACTCCGTTTGCACGCGCCGGTATCGCTGCTCGCCCACGTCGAGACGGTGTTGGGCCGTGGGCGCGACGGCCGTCATCATGCCCTGGCCCTGACCGGCAACATTCACCTCCCGGAACTGCGCGCCGAGTTGACGTTCGGCAGCCACCCAGGGCTCGGCCACGGCAACGGCAACGGCAATGGCAATGGCAACGGGCACGCCAAAGTGCACCGGTCGACCGCGACGATCGTGCCGCGCGGCTTCACCATGGCGATTCCGCTCCAGTACCTCGCTCTGCCGGCGCAGGGGGAGGGGAGCGATGTCTGGGCGTTGACACCGGAGCCGGATCACGATCCGCCATGGATGGAGCGCTACGTCGGGCGACTCGAACGTGAGCCGCTCAAGCACGATCGGCACGTCCCCGTCGAGGTGACATTGGATGTGACGTTCTCTCCTCAGGAACGCCGGGACGGCTGCGGGGAGAGCCTGGAAATAGCCGGGGAGCTGAGCTTCGAGCGGCCGATGCACGTGCGGTTCCTGTGCCGCGACCAGGAGCAGTCCATGGGGCCACCCTTGGGGTCCGACAGCGACGAGGCGGTGTTGATCGTCGCCGGTTTCCGTACGCCGATCGCGCGCCAGACCGTGTCGAGCCCGGGCGGTCGCGACCTGTGGATGACCGTTCGCATCGTCGAAGCCGATGGTCGCGTCGTCTGCGTCGAGGAACCGGCAAGGAGGGTGTCATGAACTTCGCGCCGGCCATGGCCCTCGTCCGGTCGTGCTTCCAGGAAGTCGCACGAACGCCCACGGGTGCTCGCCATCACGAGTCGCTCGCGGTCGAGCTCAACGGTACCGTCCGGATCGCGCCGTCGGGTGGTGATCGGATCGAGGCTTCGATCGCAGGTCAGATCCGCCCGCAGGATCCGAACAGGGGCACGCGGCGCGCTCACGATCACCATGAGGATCACCAGCCCGGGCTCGATCCAGACCTGTTTCGGGCGGAGACGCGGGTGGAAGCTCATGGTCACTCGTCCGCAGAGCTCGCCGAAGCGAATCCCTTCGTATGGCTCCAGTTCTTCGACGATCACGGGGCCCCTCTCACACAGGAGACGCTCCTCGGTCACGGCGTCGGGATCGAGTACAAAATCCGCACCCGGATCGAAGTGCCCACATTCGTCGAGCCCGCCACCGTCGCGGAGTCCGATGATCGCGCGCACTCGCGGCGCCAGTCTCATTCGCCCACGCGTTTGGCATCCGGGCTCCATGCACGCGTCACCACGCGGACCTACCGCAACCCCATCGGGCCCCAGTATCACACGGAAGTGCTTGCGCTCATGCTGCTGGCCGCCGGAGCCGAGCTTGCGGTTGCGGCGATGCCAATGGCGCCGGTGCTGGCGCTGGCCAAGCCGGGCCGAAGCCGAGCCGCCAGACCCGTTCGGCACGCACCCCAGTGGGCGGGCTCGGTGTCATGACAGAAGCGCAAGATCGATGAATCCTCCAGGCAGTGGCTTGGAAGGCGTGGGCGAGGCCAAGGATTGCTTCCAGAGCCGGCCGGCCACCGGCAGAAGCTGATGCCCGTGCATCGCGGCTCTGCCCGTACGGCCCGCGCGCTGCTGGTCGCCGCTCTCGGCTTGGCGCTGCTCGGCGGGGTCGGACGCACTTCCGAGCCTCCCGCCGATACGGGCGCGAGCCTGCGGAGCCTCGTCCAGTCCGCCCGCCATTCCGATCTGCGGTGGCCCGCCTTCCCCGAGTTCAGCTCCGAGCTCGAGCGGCTCTACGAGCGTGCCGCCTGGCAGCCGCTCTGGCTCCGCGACACGCGCCCTACGGAAGCCGCGATCAAGCTCATTGCACGCCTCGCCGCCGCCGACAGTCTCGGGCTCGACCCCGCCGACTACGATACGAAGTGGCTCCGCTTGGAGGCGCACCAGTTGCTCGCGCAGCGCCGCACGCCGGCACGGGATGAGCTGACTCGATTCGATCTTGGACTCTCGATCGCCGCCGTCCGCTTCGTCTCAGCGCTTCACCGCGGCCGCGTGAGTCCCCGCATCGCTCACGGGGAGCTGTTCATCCCGCGCGCCTCCTTGGCCGTGGAGATGGCGGTGGACTCGCTCCGCGATGCCAAGCAGCAGGGCCCCATCCTCGAGCGCCTCCAGCCGCGCCTCCATCACTACCATCTGCTCAAGAATGGCCTCGCCCGCTACCGGGCGCTGGCGCGGGACACGAGCCTCGTGCCGTTGCCCGCATTACCTCGCGTCGTCAAGCCAGGGACGCGCCTTCACGCGGCCTCTCGGCTGCGCCGCCTGCTCGAAGCCACGGGAGATCTCGGCCGCGACTCGCCCCCGGACCCCGCGGCGGACACGCTCTTCTCCGCCGACCTCGTGGCAGGGGTGAAGGAGTTCCAGATCCGCCAGGGATTCGAGCCCGATGGTGTGATCGGCCCCGCCACGGCCGCGCGGCTCAATCGTCCGTTCGCCCAGCGCGTGAGGCAGATCGAGCTGGCGCTGGAGCGCTTCCGCTGGCTACCCGTTTCCTTCTCCGAGCCGCCCGACTTCGTCAACCTCCCCGCCTACCGGCTTTTCGTCTTCCGGGGGTCCACCGAGCGGGAGGACGACATGCTCGCGATGGATGTCGTGGTGGGCGAGGCCTTCGACAAGCGGACGCCGGTATTCGCTGCGTACATGAGGTATCTGATCTTCCGCCCATACTGGGAAGTACCCATGAGCAT